>SL_3KL_010_SEDDRAFT_10000260_pt1 | contig 40073 bp, 19 predicted proteins | sample SodLakKL_010_SED_2_FD_10381 | JGI IMG/M metagenome (IMG submission 10381) | reverse complement strand
CCCCCCTAAAATGTTTTTTGGCGTAGCGTGATGGCGATGCTTGAAAATTGTCACAATTCGGAATAATTTTACCAATGCTTTTTATGCCTTTCAGTTATTTTTGCTGAATATAAAGTGAACTTACACGATGAAAAAGTTTTTTCTGATTGCGATCGTACTGATCATCGCCCTTGTCTCCAATGCCCAAGTCGTGGTGGTGGATGACGACTTTGAAGGTGTCACGTTCCCTTTTGAGGGATGGGAGGAGATCAACACCACTGGCCAGGTGTCCATTGTTAACGCAGAGTTGCAGTTCGATTACACCACTCAGAAACCCGGTGCAATCAGGGAGTTTGAACCCGCCCACGGCATCATCAATGTCCGGTTCAATGCAAGGTCTACCCGAAACTGGATCCATTTTTTCGTCTATTTCAGGGACCATCAACAAGACACCATAACAGCCATCACACTGGGCAGTGCCGGTAACAGGGGCATCCTCGCCATTACTGAAATGGATGATGACGGGAGGATGGTAGAGGGTGTGAATGGGTTGAGTGAACAGTTCAGTGTGAACCAGGACTACCATATCACCTTTTCCATCAACACCTTCGACCAGGCCGTGACAATGTATGTGGATGATGTTTTGATGGATGGTGCTGAGGGAATGCCTTTGCTGGCGCATGCCGACAGTTTGTCTTCATTGGTATTTCTTAACGATTACATGTATAGCAATGAAGGTCGTGTTTTTATTGATGACCTCAGTGTGGTTTATTATCAGACCGACAAAACGGAACTTTCACTGCTCATCCGTCAAACGGAGCAGATCCTGGAAGAAGCAGAGGCTGGGACATCACCCGGGCAATATCCGCATCATGCATTCGATATGCTGAACGATGAGCTGGACAGTGCCCGTGCTGTCTATAACGATTTGGATGCCACAGAGCCAGAGGTAACAGCAGCAGTCGAGGATCTTTCGCTTGCCATCGGAGCGTTTTCCGCGAGCCAGATACCTTATACGGCAACAATTGATGTGCAGACCCCGGAGGGACACCCCCTTAATGAAGGGTTTAGCGGCTTTAATGTCAGGATCTCAGATGGACCGTGGAATTATAATCATCCCGACTTTCGGGAGGCTGTCCAAAGCCTTCATCCGGGATTTCTGCGCTATTTCTCCGGCACCACAGGGGATTATTTCAATATGAATACCGGGATGATGGAATACGAATGGTTTGAACAGTTCCTCAGCCAGGGAGATACGCAGGATAATATCCCCGAACTGTACAAGTGGGTTGAAGTGAAAGGACCACATCGTCTGATCGACCTTTACGACATGCTGGGTGAGAACAGCGCAAAACTGGTGATCACCTTTAACAGCTTTGTGGATACGCCTGAAAATGCAGCAAAGCTGGCGCGGTTCTGCAAAAACAACAACATCATCGTGGATTACTGGCAATTCACCAACGAGCCCAACTTTTTCACCCCGCCCAGGAGGTATTTCTTCAATGACGGGGAAGACTATGCTGTGAAGCAGAAAGAGGCTGCAGAGGCGATCCTTGCTGTTGACCCGGATGCCCGGCTCGCCCTGAGCTATGGCTGGGACGGTCTGGGAGGATTTGCCCGAAGCATCAGCGACTATTCGCCGGAGTATTGGAATACGGTTTCTTTTCATTCCTATGCCCTCCGGGCAGCAGATACAGACTTCGATTTTGCCATGAGAAGGGCCAATACCAGGGTGGTAGACCGTACCAACAATGCTTTTTACAACAAGATCCAGTCGGTCAGCTGGGCAGGTGCCCCTTTTATCGTGACAGAGTATGGTGTATGGAACGATATGCTTAGCAGAACGCTCTATGGGGCCATATATCTCTCTGAATACGTCATGCGTTTGTCGGCACTGCCAAAGGCCAGGCTGATCGGGAACCACGTGGTGAACCATGCAGCGAGGCCTGACAACTATCATCGCAACCTGTATATGGACGCTTTTGATGCGGGAGCGACCATCGATCCGGATACCGTGCCTACGGGCTATAATCTGCGTATCGACGGAACAACCTTCTCCATTATCAACAAAGCCCTGAATAGCGCTGATTTTGTCTACCACACCAACATTGAAGGCGGGGCAAGCGTTCCAACCATGGGCGGGGGAAGCATTGCGGCCGTCTATGCCAGGGCGTACCGGGGGGCTGACGGCAATGAATACCTGCTGATCACCAACAAGTCCAATACAGTGCATGAACTTGATATTGTGGTAGATGGTGATGAGATGGATGTACCGTTACAGATGACATATGCCGGGGATCCCGACCCCTCTGTAGGAAACGTGGAGGTGAAAACAACAACGACATCTTCACCGGTCCGCGTGCCTCCATACTCGGTCGTGCGGCTCGAATGGGGTGCGGAATCGATCCCGGCTCCACAGCCCACCAGGATCTACAGCATTGACCACCGGCATGTTTCGGCTCGACTGAAATGGTGGGGGCGGGAAACCGCAGAGAACTATATCCTTCATTATGGAACAGGATCCGGGACATACAACCAGAGTGTGACGATTGACGGGGAAGCCACAGACTTCGAGGTCACAGGCCTCAACCCGGGACAGACATACTTTTTTGCGGTGGAAGCATCCAATGCCAACGGCACCTCCGGGCTTTCCAACGAAGTAGCCTTTCTCGTGGCTGCACCCGAGGTGCCTTTGCTGGATGTGGTACATCCCCTTTCCGAAAGGGTCAAGGTAGAATGGGAAAGCGTGCCTTTCGCAAATGGCTATACCCTTAAATATGGCACCCAGCCAGGGGTGTACGACCATGAGATCGATGCCGGCAATGTGACGGGTTATGTGGTCAGAAACCTCAGCAACGACACCGATTATTATTTCAGCGTGGTGGCTTACAACGGGATGGGAGAGAGCAACCTGTCGAATGAGATGCAGTCAACACCCCGCGCACACATACCCAACGCACCCAGATACCTTCATGGCCATGAGAACTCTCTGAACGGGGTGGTGACCCTCAGCTGGATCCCGTCCGACTCTACCCATCAGGCGACCTTCAACCTCTATCGCAGCACAAAAGCATGGTCTGATTATGAGCTTGTGCAAAGTGGCATTCAGACCAATAGCTATGCCGACTCCACCTTTCTGACCGCAGGAAAATATTTTTATCATGTGCGTGCTGAAAATGAAAGGGGCGAGAGCTTCTACCACTCCAACATTTTTACCATGGACAAACAGGTTGACACCGAAGATTTCTTTACAAACATTCATGATATGACCCATGAAGACCTATTAATGCCCGGTTTTATCAATCCCCACAAAGGTGACCGGTTCGGCCCCCTGAACGAGATACCCGGATTGCGGTTCCGTATCAGGATGACAGATATTTTGGGCAGGCATGTTTATGATGGAGGCTGGAACGAATACTGGAAAGGCTACGACAACGGGACGCCGGTACCCAGGGGTGCGTATATCTGGCAGATCCAGGGTCAATCGCAGGAAGGGCCCTTTTATAAAAGCGGCAAAGTGCTTGTGGTCTATTAAAAGACCCAAAAGGAGCACTGCCTATGACAACGGCTTGTTTGACATCTGATGCAGGGGAAAGGGACCCCGTGAATCAGCCACGGTGAAGCCCCGTGTGAGTCAACCTAACAGATTTTTAATAAACATTGGATCCGGTCTGCCACCTGGCCAAAAACAACCATCTTAAAGTTTGAGATCATGAACAGACAGAACATTTCTTTAAGGCTCAGATTGCTTTTTCCTGCCGCTGCAGGCATTGCGCTACTGGGGTTTTCAGACCGGACTGTATCTGCCGGTGAAACATGGCCGGAGCCAACCCTTGATGAACTGCAAAACAGCAGACCCAACATCATTTTCATCCTTGCCGACGACATGGGCTACAATGATTTAAGCTTTACCGGGCAGACCGGGTTTGAAACCCCCGGTCTTGACCGGATGGCTGAGGAGGGGATGTTCCTGACCGATCATTACGCGGGAAGCACTGTCAGTGCCCCCTCCCGCGCTGCTTTGCTTACAGGACAGCATACAGGCCATGTTTATCAAAGGGGCAATGGCATCATTGAATTCCGTCCGGATCCCCTGGATATCACCATCGCGACAAGACTGCAACGTGCCGGATATCACACGGCCATGATAGGGAAGTCGGGCGTGGGATGCAATTCAAACAACGCCACATTGCCCAACGACAAGGGCTTTGACCATTTTTTCGGCTTTTTGGCACATGCGGCAGCACACCGGTTTTATCCGGAGCAATTGTACAAAAACGGCCGTACCATAAGCTACCCCCAAAACCAGGGTTATACCGGTGAGATATACAGTGGTGACCTGTTTCTGGATGATGCACTCCGCTATATAGACACCCAGGGCCGGACAGGTCAACCATTCTTCCTGCACCTGGCCATTCAGCAGCCCCATGCTGACCTTGCCGTTCCCGAAGAGTTCCGCGCAGCTTACATGGGCAGGTTTGAAGAGAACCCCAGGCGTTCGGGAGGATACCTCTCTGAAGACCATCCGGCGGCCACTTATGCCGGGATGATCACTTATGTGGACCATACCGTCAGAAGGGTGTTGCAAAAACTCCGCGAATTGGGTATTGAAAAAAATACGCTGGTGATTTTTAGTTCAGATAACGGGTCATACTCAGAAGGGGGCTACCATTATAGCATGCACAACTCCAATGCCCCCTTCCGGGGCGGCAAACGCGACCTCTACGACGGAGGGATACGCGTGCCCACCATTGCCTGGTGGCCCGGCACCATCAGAGCAGGATCGTTCTCAGATCATGTATCGGCTTTCTGGGACTTCGCACCCACCGCACTGGAGCTGGCAGGCAAACCTGTCCCGGAAAAGATGGACGGCATCTCTTTCCTCCCCACGCTTTTACGGAAAACCGATAAACAACAAGAACATGAATACCTTTACTGGGAGTTTTACGAACAGGGCGGAAAAAAAGCCATACGGTACGGTGAATGGAAAGGGATCCGCCTGAATGTAAAAAGGGACCGTCACGGTCCCATTGAATTGTACAATATTGTTGAAGACCCGGGTGAAACGACCAATGTGGCCGACCAGCACCTTGAAATCGTTGAAAGGATTGCCTCTTTCATGGAAGAAGCGCACGAAACACCTGAATTTGAAGGATTCAGCTTTTGATCAACTTGCATCTCGAAGCCTTGTATCATGAAAAGACTTGTTGTCCCCTCCCTTTGTTTGGCCACCATGGCTGCCTGCAATGCGGGTGTATCGGAAAAAAAACCGGAACAACCCAACATATTGTTTCTCGTGGTTGAGGATGCATCACCTTATATGTACCCTGCATACGGTAACAAGGATATCAATACGCCGAACCTTGATCTGTTGGCTGAACAGGGGGTTGTATTTAATAACGCCCTGGCCAATGCACCCTATTCGTCACCGGCCCGTTCTTCACTGATCAGCGGCAGCTATGCCACCACCTATGGCAACGACTGGCACCGCAACAATCACATTGTGCCGGGTCAGTATTTTTTCCCTCAATACCTCAGGGAGGCCGGATATTTTACGGTCAATGCCGGCAAGACCGATTACAATGTTACCCGTGAGGTTCAGCGCGAATGGTATGACGTGGCCTGGGATAAAATGAGCGGGTACAAAAACCAGGACCGTCCCAATGTTTCCTACAATGATCCCGCACGTGGCGACAAGCCGTTCTTCGCCCAGTTCAACAATAATACCTCCCACATGAGCAGGATCAATTCTGTTTATGTGCATCACCGGGCGCCTTCGAGGCTTGATAAAAACAGTGTTGAACTCCCCCCGCATGTCCCTGATCTGCCTGAAACCCGTTCCGATTATGCAGTCCACCTCGACGGGATTGAAGATACTGACCGTTGGGTGGGCATTTTCCTGGATGACCTGGAAGAACGGGAACTGTCAGACAACACCATCATATTCTACTTTTCTGATCATGGGGGCTGCTTGCCCAGGGGTAAGGCCTTCCCTTATGAAACTGGCTTTACAGCTGCCTTGATCATCTCTGCCCCACCCAGATGGCAGCATCTTTTACCTTCCAGACCCGGTACCATGAACGACCGCCTGGTGGCGTTTGCCGATTTTGGCCCGACACTGCTCAGCATTGCCGGGGTAAAACCCCCTGATCACATGCAGGGAAGGGCCTTTATGGGGCAATATGAGGAAGCACCCAGGGATTACTCCCTGAACTTCCGCACCAATACAGAGGATCATTTTGATCCCTCACGGTCGGTGTTCACCAATGAATATCAATATATCCGCAACTACACCCCATATAAGATCCATGGATTGAGGCAATCTTACCAGTGGGGCATGCCCGGGCAGATGGCATGGGACAGCCTGTTCCATTCTGTGGGCGCCAACCCCGAACATCAGCAATACTATTTGCCCAAACCCGGTGAAATGCTTTTCGACCGGAAAGAGGACCCCTATGGATTGAACAACCTGGCCGATGACCCGGCCTATGCCCCGTTGATCGCCGAATTCAGGGAGGTGACAGCCAATCATATCCGCGAAACCAAAGACCTGGGCTTCTTCCCGAGGGATGTCAGGGAGCATTTTGTGGCTGAAGGGGTGGCGTTGTACAACTGGGTGCGCGAGGTTAACTACCCTTTTGAGTTATTGTATCGCACCGTAGAAACAGCTGCCAGTCCCGAAATATCCGATTTGCATTTTCTGGAATCCATGCTGGTGCATGAAAGACCTGAAATACGCTTCTGGGCAGCTTCCGGAATGGCAAACCTTGCGCATCGGGGTTTGCTGGCCCATGCTCCGGAAGAGCTGGTAACCCTCTCCGATGATGAATTCGGCAGTGTGGCCGCCATGGCAGCCGAAGCCATGGTGTATGCCGGATATACGGAAGAAGGGTTGGATGTCCTTGTTAAACAGGCTTTTCAGGGAAACACCTTTGCCACATCCAGCCTTGAACAGTTGCGAAAAGCTGTAAAACCTGTGCTGCCTGAGATAAGAAAACTGGCCAATGAAAGCAAGAACAGCAGGATCCGGTTCAACGCACGCAGCATTTTGATCAATTTTGGTGAATTGCCAATGGCCAAGCTTCATGAACCAGCTGCAGTGAATAACTTCGTCCGGGCCCAACGGAACAGGGTGGAAAACTGGGCCCCAACCGTGCCGTAAGCAAGGTTGCCGGACATGCAATCAGGCTGCCTGATGTTACACCGGGTATTTACCTGGTTAAGGTCCGCTGTAGTGTTAATTTTGGTTTTTTCAGAAGATAATGATTTGATCATTCCATCTTCATCAATCTGAAGCATTGTTTATGAACAGATCAACCCCTGAAACAAAAATACCATAATTTGGGGGTTTTGCCACAATGTTTGAGGGAATGTGTCGCTATATTTGTCCATAAATATTAACCGTATCAAAAACCTTCGAAGTATGAAATTAAAAACGTCACTCATGCTTTTGTCAGGCACAGCCTGCTTTTCAATTACTGGCTGCCAGATAGCAGACCAGCCGTCAAAACCGAATGTGCTGTTCATCCTGACGGATGACCTTGGTTATTACGATTTGAGCCATACAGGCAGTAAATATTATGAAACGCCAAATACTGACAGGATTGCACTCGAGGGCATGGAGTTCACCCATGGATACGCCACCTCGCCGGTAAGCAGTCCGGCACGTGCCAGTATCATGACGGGGCAGTTTGCCCCCCGGCATGGCATTACCGACTGGATTGGTGCACGCACCGGGGAATCCTGGCGGGAGCATGGGCGTCACAGTCAACTGTTGCCACCTGAGTATGAACCCCACCTGTCATACAACCACCATACGCTGGCTGAGGCCATGCAGGAGGCCGGATACAAAACCTTCTTTTCCGGCAAATGGCACCTGGGCAGCGAGGGCTCATGGCCCAAAGACCATGGCTTTGACATCAATATTGGGGGATGGGACAGTGGTAGCCCACGGGGCGGCTACTTTGACCCGTACGATAATCCAAACCTGGAAAATCGTAGGCCCGGCGAAAACCTATCGATGCGGCTGGCCGATGAAACAGTACAGTTTTTAAATGAACATAACCCCAATGAAACCGGTCAGCCGGTGTTCGCCTTCCTGTCATTCTATGCCGTGCATGGCCCGCTGCAGTCAACACAGGAAAAGTGGAGCAAATACCGTGAAAAAGCCGAACAAATGGGCATTGCAGAGTATGGCTATGAAATGGGGAAATACCTTCCCATCCGCATGGTGCAGGACAATCCGGTGTATGCCGGCCTGGTCGAAGCCATGGACGATGCGGTGGGCCACGTGCTGAACGCCCTCGATGAACTGGGCCTGGAAGAGAATACCATCGTCATCTTTACCTCCGACCATGGAGGTGTCTCTTCAGGAGATGGTTTTGCAACCTCCAACCTGCCTTTCAGGGAAGGCAAGGGATCTACCCTTGAAGGCGGCTTACGCGTTCCATTTTTCATAAAAGCACCGGGGATGACCAAGGCAAACAGTACAACGGATTACCCTGCAACCGGAGCTGACTTCTATCCGACGATCCTCGACCTGATCGGAGAAGAACTGAACCCTTCCGAACATAAAGACGGGCTCAGTTTGCTGCCGGCAATCCGTGGTGAGGAAATGGAAGACAGGTATTTGATATGGCACTATCCCCATTATGGGAACCAGGGTGGCAGGCCCTCCTCAGTGATCCGTTATGGCGACTGGAAACTGATACATCTTTACGAATCAGACCATCAGGAACTGTATAACCTTAGAACCGATATATACGAACAACGAAACCTCATGAAGATGTTTCCCGAAAAAGCCGGATCGCTGAAAAATTCGTTGTTTGGATACCTTGAAGAGACCGGCGCCAAATTTCCCGAAAGGGATCCTCTTTATGATGAGGAGGCTGAGCGTGCACGCCTTGAAAGGATAGAGCGGGTCAGGATGTCGCAACTTGAAAATCAACGGATACAAGTACTTTCACCCGATTTTGATCCGCAGAATGATTGGTGGGGCAGTGCCGTTGAATGAATGTTTTCGTAGGTGCCGGAACCGGGAATGATCAGTGTGGATGACAATACACTCGCAAGGTTGCCGCATACCGCACCCCGTTGCCGGAGAAAGTAATTGTGCCTGCTCACCAGGCCTTTTGGCAGGGGCTGTGACAAAGTCAACAAATATAGAGCCCATTGATTAACAAAAATCCTGACAGTCATGAAAAATGAGATAAAAGTCTTGTGCATACCTATGGCAGTGGGGGTGCTGGGGGCGTGTTCCACCGTTACAGAAGATCGTGTTGACAAACCGAACCTTATCATCATCTATGCCGACGATGTGGGGTATGGCGATCTGAGTGTCTACGGATCCACCATGATCAAAACCCCGGAGATCGACCAGCTTGCTGCCGGAGGAGCCCGTTTTACCAATGCCTATTGCATGGCTTCAACCTCCACCCCGAGCCGTTATTCACTGCTTACCGGCAAATATGCCTTTCGAAATCCCGATGCTCAAATCCTTTCGCCCGACGCAAATATGATCCTTGAACCGGGGAGCGGGACCCTCGGTGAGGTGATGCAGTCGGCCGGTTACCGTACCGCGGTGATTGGCAAGTGGCACCTGGGTGTTGGTGAAGGTGATACCGACTGGAACAAAGAAATAAAACCCACACCGCTGGAAACCGGATTTCACGAATCTTTCATCATCCCTTCCACAAACGACCGTGTACCCACAGTGTGGGTCAAAGGAAACCGTGTTTACAACTGGAGCGAGGACGACGACCCCCTTCGCATCAGCCACCGGGAGAGGATAGGCAACCTGCCAACGGGAACCAGTCATCCGGAAAAACTCATTTACCCTGCTGATGGTTATCATTCAGGAACCATCGTGAACGGCATCAGCCGCATCGGTTTTATGGACGGCGGCCAGTCAGCATGGTGGAGCGACGAAAATATGGGCCTGGAAATACTGGAGCGCTCACTGGCTTTCATTGAGGGACAGAAGGATGAACCCTTCTTCCTTTTTATGCCCATGCACCAGACGCATGTGCCACGGGTCCCCCATGAGATGTTTCTGGGCAAAAGCGATACCGGACTTCGGGGTGATCATATTGTGGAACTGGACTATATCGTGGGGCAGGTTGTGCAAACCCTGGAAGAATTGCAGATCCGCGGCAATACACTGATCATTTTTTCCAGTGACAACGGTCCGGTTATCTATGACAGCTATTACGACGGGGCCATAGAAGATGGCGTGGGCCACGTTCCCAATGGCCCTTTCCGGGGAGGGAAGTATCACGTATATGAAGGGGGGACCCGGATGCCTACCATCGTGAACTGGCCAGACAGGGTTGAGGCAGGCATCGTTTCCGATGCCATGCTCAGCCAGGTGGACCTGCTCGCCTCCATCGCCAGCCTGATTGGGGAACCTGTCCCTGAAGGGGCAGCACCCGACAGCCAAAACCAACTGTCAGCCTGGCTTGGTGAAACAGGCCTGGGCCGTGAGTATGTGATCCAACAAGGCGTCGGCATGTTTGCCATCCGAAAAGGCGACTGGAAGCTGATACTGGCCGGAGAAACCCCGGCATGGGTGGACCGCAGGCACAACGACTATCCAAACGCCATATCAACACCGATGCCATCAGCTGACGCCCATTCACTGTTCAACCTTGCCGATGACCCGGGTGAATCGAATGACCTGGCGGATGAATACCCGGAGAAGGTTGAAAAACTATTAAGCCTCTTTCATGAGATCAAAGGCCAGCACACAGAATGAAAAATGGAGTTATATGAACCTGACCAAAGCACGATGCATTACACTTTTTGGTGTTCAACGGCCGGCAGAAACCATACGGCCGGTCTGGAAAGCAATCAAAATCCAACCCTATGAATAACAATTTTCTCCTGGTAAAAGCAGCGCCATTGCTCATGTTCCTGATCCTGTTGATCGGATGTGGTGTCAAAGAGGATAAGACAAAGATGGACCTGTCGGGTGAGTGGGGTTTCCTGATGGACCCCCGCGATATCGGGATTGAGGAAAAATGGTACGCGGATAAACTGCCCGAAACGGTTCAGCTGCCAGGGTCAATGGCCATGAACGGCAAAGGCATTCCCGTTGGCTACGACACCAAATTCATAGCGAACAACTGGATCGTACGACATAATCCCGATTACAAGTGGTATGAAGATGAAAATTACAAACCTTATCTGAGCGAAGAGGAGTTCCTTTACCCTTTTTGGCTGATTGCCGACAAGTATTATACCGGGATGGCATGGTACCAGAGAGAAATTGAAATTCCGGAAAACTGGCATGGTAAAAACATTGAACTTTTCCTGGAGCGATGCCACTGGGAAACACGGGCATGGCTGAACGAACACTCCCTGGGCAAACAGAACAGCCTGGGGACGGCCCATCGGTATGACCTCACCGGACTTGCTGAACCCGGCAAACACACCCTAACCATTGCCGTCGACAACCGGGTCAAAGAGATCGATGTGGGGCTTGATTCGCACAGTGTGTCAGACAATACCCAGACCAGCTGGAATGGTATCGTCGGAGAGATCAAACTGGTCAGGAGAGAACCGGTCTCCATCTCCGGGGTGCGGGTCTTTCCGGATGTGGCAAACAGGATGGCAACCATCGAAATAGAAATAGAGAACATCACCGGCGTGGAACAACAAGCGGTTCTAAAGATACACGCAACAGGGAAAGACAGTGATTCGCCCCACAGGGTGGGAGCCATCGCTTCAGAGATTGACGCCAGGGACAGGTTTACTACAGCCGTTGTTCAATATCACATGGGGGAGGACATGCGTGCCTGGGATGAGTTTAGCCCCCATCTGTACGAGCTGACGGTTGAACTGACAACCAGCCGCTACAGGGAATCTAAGTCAGTAAATTTTGGCATGCGTAATTTTGGGACAGATGGAACCCGGTTTGCAATAAACGGCCGCCCGCTGTTTCTCCGTGGGACCCTGGAGTCTGCTATTTTCCCAAAAACCGGGTTCCCGCCCACCGATGTGGGATCGTGGGAACGGATCCTGAAGATTTGCCGGGCACATGGGTTAAACCACTTGCGTTTCCATTCCTGGTGCCCGCCAAAAGCAGCTTTTGAAGCTGCCGACAAAATGGGTTTTTATTTCCAGGTGGAGGCATCATCATGGGCCCATGTAGGCTATGGCAACCCCATTGACCAATGGCTGTATGATGAGACGGAACGGATGATGCAGGCTTATGGCAACCACCCCTCCTTCGTTATGATGACCCATGGCAATGAGCCCCACGGCCAATACCGTGAAGCATACCTTGCTGAATATCTTGACCACTGGAAGGCCAGGGATGGACGGAGGCTATATACAGCCGGGGCAGGGTGGCCGATGATCCCGGAAAGTGATTATCATAACAGCTCCCGGAATGCCAGGATACAAGGCTGGGGACAACAGTTAAACAGCATCGTGAACCGCCAGCCGCCCACAACGGACTATGACTGGTCCTCAGCGGTGGAATCTTCTGACAAACCCCTGGTTAGCCATGAAATAGGGCAATGGTGCGTCTACCCCAATTTCAACGAAATGGCAAAATACGACGGGCTCATGCAGCCCACTAATTTCCGGATATTCAAAAGAAGCCTCGAGGCCAACCACATGCTTCACCTTGCGGATCGGTTCCTGATGGCATCTGGCAAATTGCAGGCGTTGCTTTACAAGGCCGATATTGAAGCAGCACTGCGTACCCCCGGACTGGCAGGGTTTCAACTGCTCGACCTGCAGGATTTTTCGGGCCAGGGAACCGCACTGGTGGGCGTCCTGGATGCCTTTTGGGAAGAGAAAGGGTACATATCGCCGGAAGCATTCCGTCGGTTTTGCAACACCACTGTCCCGCTGGCCCGGCTCGACAAACGCATTTTTACAGAAGGGGACACCCTTCATGCCCTGATCGAAGTGGCACATTTTGGTGAAGCACCACTGCACAACGTAACCCCCCGGTGGAGACTCATTCAAGACAAAAAAACAATTGCTGATGGTTTCTTTGGGCAACAGGATATTGCCATTGGCAACGGCACATTGATCGGCATTGTTGACCACCCATTGCAAAAGGAATATACGGCCAGGAAGCTCACCCTGGAAGTTGCCGTGGAGACTTTTGAAAACTCGTGGGATGTTTGGGTGTTTCCCGAAAATCAACCGCTGGAAAAAAAAGACATAGCGGTAGTTGAATATATCGATGAAGACATTGGGGGTTTTCTTGAAGGGGGCGGCAAGGTGTTGTTAAGCCTTGGCAAAGGAAAAGTTGCCCAGGATATGGGCGGCGATGTGGGTGTGGGGTTTTCCAGCATTTTCTGGAATACTGCCTGGACCAACAACCAGAAGCCCCACACCCTGGGCATTCTCTGTGATCCGGAACACCCGGCCCTGGAGCTGTTTCCTACCGAATACCATTCCAACTGGCAATGGTGGGATGCCATGAGCCATGCCGATGCTTTGCGGCTGGACACCTTCTCCCCCGAACTGAAACCCATTGTACGGATTGTCGATGACTGGGTTACCAACCGCCGCCTTGCACTGATCTTTGAAGCCAAAGTGGGAGAGGGGAGCATCCTGGTGAGTGGCGTGGATCTTGTCAACAACCTGGAAGACCGCCCGGAAGCGCGGCAGCTCAGAAGCAGCCTGCTGCATTATATGGGGCAAGATCTGTTCAACCCCCGGGTCGAATTGAGCCAGACTGACCTGCTTAAAATGCTGGAATAAGAACAGCCCGGTATCAGCAAAGCCTGGTTGCCATGCAAGAAAACACCGGAAAAAGAACAGGGTGACAATGCGTACTCACTGACCCGGGAAAGCTTTTTTTAAACCCATAAGGGCCTCCCTGTCAATTGGCAATGCGCTCCCATGACGGGTGCCCTCCGGAAAAGATACCTGATGTGAAATATCTGTCCACCCTTGTAGGTCGGTCGACATCACGGCACCCATTTCATGGTCCATATATTTATCAAAATAAACGATCCAGTCGCCATCTATGCGCAATGATGTGGGCCCCTCAGCCCAGTAATCGCCGGTAATTTGCACCAGGGGGCCGGTATAGGGCCCGGTAAGATGTTCGGCAGTGGCGACATGCAGAGACTTGGCGGGTGGCGTTTTGGTCTCATCTTTAAGGAACATCACAAAGTCCCCTTCGTACGGTACGATGGAAGCATCAATCACATTGAACCCGGGTTCGTAAAGAAGTCGTGTGTCGCTGAAATCTTTAAAATCCCTGGTCATTACATAATATATGCGATGGTTGTACCCGGCATCTGCCTCCGTGAATGTTTCAGGGTATGCTCCGGTAATCGTGGTTGCCCAATAAATCATAAACTCATCATTGCCTGCATCGTAGGTGATTTCAGGTGCCCAGCAGTTCCGGGCATGCGGTTCATGCGCCATTACCGGTATGTATAATTGTTCTGACCAGTTGACCAGATCCTCTGACCATGCATAGCCTATCCCTTTTTCACTCCAGCTCACTGTCCACACCATATGGTACGTGCCATCAGGCCCCTGTATAATGCAAGGATCGCGCATCAATTTGTCAACCCCTGCGGTGGGCGCCAGGATGGAGCGCCCCCGGTTCAGCGCTTGCCAGTGGTAACCATCTTCACTCCAGGCAAGATGCAGCCCGCTTTCCCCGTTGCCTGTAAAATAACTGAAGAGGTATATTCCCCCGTCGTCGGATTTTGGTGATGCGCATCCGCACATCACAATGGTCAGCAGGATCAAGAATGAATTTTTCATCGTGTCAATACATCTCTTGAAAAATGGGCCTGTTCAAAAAAAAGTGTGATCAAGAACCTGTGGGCTCAATGATCTGAGGATCCACTGTAAACCAGCTAAATACAATGTTTTATTCGTTCAAGCGGCATATTTGCTGATCCGTTTTTACAGGGTGAAAGAACATCCCGGCTGAGCGAAAAACTAAAGTAAGTAGGGCATTATCGTGTATGAAAACGTATAAACCCTTCGGGGAAACTGGTAAATGTGATGCACGGGCTTACCCCAGCTGTTGTCGCCGCCCACGCCCATTTGGCCGTAATCCAGGTTGAGCACGATATAGTCCCTTTCCTCCAGGTGGAACTGGTAAAGCATGGGCCTGCCAGTTCGCCCCTCCCGGTCTTCAAAGTCTTCCTTTTCATAGCGCATGGCCCCGAATGAGAATGGAATGGCGGCATAAACCTTTATGCCATAGTCGCCCGTACCAATATCGAGCCACCGGACATCGGTTTTGTAACCGGTTTCCTGCGGACGGATATAGGGGTAGTACATGCCGTCTACCGTGTTGTTATAGATGCCAACAAGGGCGCTTGTCCGGCGGTCAACGTAATTTTCGTGCGGCCCTCGTCCATACCATGCTACCTGATCCATCTCTGATGGAAGTTGCAGCTTTGTGCCTACCCTTGGCAGCATAGGGCTGCGACGGTTCAGGTCGGGTTCGAAATGGTAGTCGGCGTGGAGCAACCCCTGATCCGTAAAGGAGAAGGTCGTGTGAAAGGTCGCATATACATCATCGATGCGCTGCGAGATCCTGAAAACAACCTCCTGTCCGTTGCGGCTTTTTTCCGCATTTACCACATAAGCATTTTTACCGGCATCTTTCCATACCGCCAGGTTACGGTGGTAATTCGGACCATAATCGTTATCCACGGGTATTCTCCAGAAATCAGGCTGCGGGCCCTCTTCTACCAGCAGGTTGCCCTGGTGTTTCAGGTTGGTGAATGTGCCTTTGTGACGATCGATAAAAAGCTCTGTGTCGCCTGAATGCACATGCCAGCCATTGCTTGTCTCCTCTACTGAAACAGGAGAAGTGACCTCTCCTGCCACAGGCCTTGCAGTGCCTTCACGGAGCAGTATTTGTTCGTAAGCGGCTTCAAAGCCTGCTTTCAGCAACCCTTCATCTTCTTTAAGGATAAACCGGAAGTTGACGAAATACTCGGCTTCCGGGTCAATGTTGAGACCTGATGCCATGAGGTCAACGCTGACAGGCATTGTTTCTCCCGGGGCCAGGGTCAGTCCGTCCATGCTGGAGGTTTTTGCTATGTGGCCATTTTCCAGTATCTCGATGTCAAGGCGGTATCCTGCCAGGGTTTTAAAGTCGTACTTGTTGCGGACGAGAAATTGTCCTGAGGATGCATCTATGGCATCTATGGCAATATACTGGTAGACTTTTTTGACCTCATGGGCATGTGGGTTGAAACGCCTGTCGGGACTGATCACCCCGTTGATGCAGAAGGCACCGTCGTGCCGGCCGTCCTCCTGTCCGAAGTCACCGCCATAGGCGAAATATTCAACGCCATCTTCATTGGTGTTGGTAAGCCCCTGGTCTACCCAGTCCCAGATAAATCCACCCTGAAGCACATCATATTTTTCGATGGTTTCCCAGGTGTCGGCCAGGTTGCCTATGCTGTTGCCCATGGCGTGCGAATATTCACAGAGAATGAGCGGCCTGTATGTCTGGGGCTGCAGGGCATAATTTTCAAGTTCCCAACGGTCATCGTACATTGGTGCCACGATGTCGGTGTGTGCCTTTTCGCCGGCTTGCTCAAACATCACCGGACGATTGTCCACGCTGGTGATCCAGTCGTATGCCTTTTCAAATACCGGCCCGTCGCCACACTCGTTGCCAAAAGACCAGGCGATTACCGATGGGTGGTTTTTGTCCCTTTCGTACATGCGTTCGATGCGGTCAAGGTGGGCGCGATCCCAGTCAGGGTCGGCAGCAATATGGTAATCATAGGGCCTTTGCAGTGCAGCACCCAGTCCGTGCGACTCCACGTTGGCCTCATTGACCACATACAGTCCATAGCGGTCGCACAGCTTATACCAGTAAGGGTCATGAGGGTAATGAGCAGTCCGTACTGCATTCATATTCAACTCCTTCATTAAACGGATGTCTTCTTCCTTCAACTCACGGGAGATGTAATGCCCCGTTTCAGGGTCGTGCTCATGACGATTAGCTCCCTTGAGGTGGACGTGCTCCCCATTGACAAGCAAGACAGCGTCCCGGATCTCTACCGTACGGAAGCCGATCTGCGTCCGGTGTATCTCAAGAACATCACCCTGTGTGTCTTTCAGGTTCAGGACCAGGGTGTAAAGGTTCGGCATCTCTGCCGACCAATGGTCAACGCCGGGGATCACTGCAGAGAAGGTTATGTGGGCACTCCCATCCTGTAATTGTACCATCCCTTCCTCGGCGTGGATGCTTGTTGCACCGTCCATCACCATCATCTCCACCGCATAGGTGCCGGTGGCATCATCCTGGGAGGTGATCTCGGCCGACAGCTCCAGGGTGCCATCGGTATAGACCTCATCCAGCCCGGCATCGGCCTTGAAGTCACGGATGCGCGTCATGGGTGTTGAGTAAAGGTAAACGTCACGCTTAATGCCGCTTATCCTCCAAAAGTCCTGGCACTCCAGGAACGACCCGTCACTCCAACGGTATACTTCTACCGACAGGGAATTCTCACCGGGACGAAGGTATTGGGTGACCTCAAACTCGGCTGGCGTTTTGGAACCCTGGCTGTAGCCCACCTGTTCGCCATTGACCCATACATACATGGCTGACTTAACGGCGCCAAAATGAAGGTAAACAGCCCTGCCATCCCAGTCCTCAGGAACCGAGAAAGACCTCCTGTAGCTGCCCACAGGATTGTCTTCCACGGGAATGTAATCCAAAACCGGTGGGGTGGGGGTTTCCCAGGGTGAAAACTCAAAAGGATGGTTCATGTACATGGGTACCCCAAAACCTTGAACCTCCCAGTTGCCGGGAACATCAATGTCATCCCAGTCATCTGTCGGATAATCGTCGCGGTAAAAATCTGCCGGCCGGCTGCCGGGCCCTTCCGCATAGTTGAACTTCCAAACACCGTTCAGACTTTTGGTATAGGCCGACTCCCACCGCTCGCTCGTGAGGGCATCTTCCAGCGTGGCAAAAGGGATGGAGCCATTCCGTGGCATCTCCCGGTTGATTTCCAGTACGTTCAGGTTAACCCAATCCTGTGCGGAAAGGTTCCCAAACGCCAGTAAACCAATGATCAGCAAAAAGGTTTTCATGATAAAGGGTTTTTGTGTAAACGATTATGGATAAATGATCATCTGCTTTAAATCCGGAGGCCGGAAACCGCTACCCTGCGATCCCGGATAAAAAACTTTCAATGGTCCAAATTTGGACAATATTTTGGTAATTTATTGCAACATAAAAAGCAAAGATTGGTATTTTTCTGTACCATGGCACCGAAAATTATAACCAGATCATTGAAATGAAAGGCCTTTACCAACGATTTGCAAATATTGTCGCAGTGTTTTCCCGGAAACACGCCTATCTTTGAACCCGGTTGGCCATTGGAACTTCGTGGTTATCGGGATGGATTTCCTGATGGCTGATTTTGGTTATTGCATTCATGCCCGGAAAGACCATAAGATGGCCTTTGGGGGCAATGCAGAGTATGTTAAAACAACGTGTTGGCGGATAAAAAAAGCGGTTTTTTTTGTAAGTTTGCAATGTAACAAGGGTCGCCATTTTCCGTTGTATGTATAATGCATGGACCATTCTGCATAACATGCCCAACAAAGGGTCATCCGTCTTAAAAATGACAAACATGGTAAAGTATCTCTGGCTGTTGCATGGGTTTTACCTGTTTCTGGTGTTCGGTGTCGCTGAACAGCTAAAAGCACAAAACGACAACCGTTATTATTTCGAACACCTGAACAACTACCACGGTTTGTCGTCAGACGTGATTCTTGATATCATCCAGGACAGCAAGGGGTTTATGTGGTTTTGCACGGAGGATGGCCTCAATCGCTATGACGGTTATACATTTAAAACATACCGAAAAGACTACAGTGACGCCAACTCGCTTCTTGACAATGAGCTTACCTGCATAGCCGAGGATGGGAAGCAACGGTTGTGGATTGGCACCAGGAACCATGGCATCAGCATTTATGACCCGTCTGACGATCTCTTTCAGCATATATCCACGAGCAAGGGTAATCCACGCTTGCCCACCAACCAGGTAAGGGCGTTGCATATTGATGATGCAGGCAATACATGGATAGGGACGGAGAATTATGGGATATTGCGCATCACGCCCGACCGGGAACTCGTCATCTACCGCATTAAACACCGGCATCTGTCCAATCTTGTCAATGTCAAATCCATCTTTGAAGACAGCAGCGGCCGTTTATGGATAGGCAGCTGGCAGAACGGCTTGCTCTATCATGACCCTGCCACAGATGATTTTATCCGGGTGGATCTGCCATGGTCGCCGGAATTGCCCGGCAGTCCTGTAATCGCGATCCATGAGGATTCACACGGCCGTTTGTGGATCGGCAGCTGGGCACATGGCCTGTTTATCATGGAGGGTTCCGTGGAGAAAGGATTTAAAATCACCCGGCATCATTGCATTCATGAGGACTATTTTGAATCCGGTGCCATCACCATTTCTGGTGATATTGTTTTTTCTCTTGATCAGGATAGCCAGGGAAATGTATGGGTAGGTTCAAACAATGGGGTGGCTGTTTTCAGTCCCGGTGAGATTGACAAGCCTCTGCTGATAGGTGCGGACAGCCAAAGCAAATATGCACCAAAGAACAGCCAGGTATACAAAATATATACCGACAAGGAAGGCCTCCTTTGGATGGGAACACGGGGCAGCGGGGTGCACAAGGTGAATGTCGACAGGCACCGCTTCTTCTCCCATATAATACCGTATTCAGCCTCCAATATTTTTGATGAGACCGCCGTCTTCAGCCTGTTTGATAAATGCAAGGATACCCTTTATGTAGGCATCAAATCGGAGGGCTTTTATATCTATGACCGGCACCGCAAAACATTTACACCATACCGCGAAATCCCCCTGTATTCAAACCTGCCGGTTAATTTTAATACAGCCTATTCTTTTGCAAGGGATCATTTGGGACGCCTGTGGATGGGCACCCGGTACCAGGGCATATGGTTGCTGGATTATGACAACCAGTCTGTTGTCAACATGCATGAGGTGTACAGCCTTCTCAATGTCAGAAAAGTGTATACCCTGTTGCTGGATGTCGACAACAACATGTGGGCGGGAACGGACCAGGGCCTCTTTATTTTCATGCCGGAAGACAACGGAAATGGGCCTGGATATGAACTGTTGCATTTATCCGGTAGTCCAGATGAGGAAAACGCGCTGAGTGGCAATCATGTTACCTCGATATGGCAGGACTCCCGGAGCCATTATTGGATCGGGACCCTCAACAATGGTCTGAACAGGTTTGATGGGACCTTCCCCGGGAAGGAGATGGGCTTTGAACAGTTCCGCACCGATGAGGATGATCCCCTGAGCCTTGCAAGCGACAGGGTCAACGATATTATCGAAGATGACCATGGCCGTGTATGGTTTGGAACAGAAGGGGCAGGCGGACTGTCTTTCTACGATCCCCAAAACAATGCCTTTGTACCTTTTGCCTCAAAGCACGGCATTGCAATGGATCATGTGTTTGGCATGCTACGGGACAATGACGCAAAGATCTGGCTGAGTACCAACAAGGGCCTGATCAGGATGGATGTCAGCAATATTGAGAATCCAGAGTTTGTATATTTTACCTCCGCGGATGGGCTTCAGGGAAATGTATATATCCGTGGTGCCAGGGTGGCGACTTCTGATGGCAAATTTTTTGTGGGCGGATACCATGGTTTCAATGGGTTTTACCCTGACAGGCCTATGCCTGTGTTCATAAAACCCACGGTTGCCATCACAGAAGTAAAACTGCGCAATAAAGAGGTGAAGTATAACCCGGAGGCCGGTAAAACGCTTGTACTGTCAAACAAGGACAAGCTGCTGTCCGTATATTTTTCGGTGTTGTCGTACAAGGACCCTGACAACAACCGGTTTGCATTCAATCTGGAAGGCTTTGATGAAGAATGGAACTACCGGGATGCCACAAACAGGCAGGCCGTATATACCAACTTGCCAAGGGGCAAGTATACCCTGCACATCAAAGGTGCAAACTCTAACGGATATTGGAATGAAGAGACAATACAGATTGATATCCTGGTAAAACCCGCCCTGATGGCTTCCAACCTGGCTGTCGTGTTGTATGTTCTGGTTTTTGGCCTGATAGTTTACGGACTGATACGCCTGGTCCTGTATCGCTCTGCAGTAAGACAGCAGCTGCAACTGGAAAAGTTTGAGCAGATGAAACTGGAACAGATACATCAGCTGAAGCTGCGTTCCTTTGCCAATGTGTCGCACGAACTGCTGACCCCGCTTTCTATTCTGAACTGCATCATCGACAACAAGCTTTCCGGGAACGGGATTACCAGTGAAGTGGCTGGGACGATGAAGAAGAATGTAAACAAGCTGAAACGCCTGATCGATCAGCTTATGATGATGCGTAAGATCGACTCAGGCCATTTAAAGCTGAAAGTGCGCAAGGGCGATATTCGGAAATATATCCATGACACCTGTCAAAGCTTTATGCCACTGGCCAAAAAGAAAGACCTTCAGTTGGCATTCAATTGTGAAGATGACACCATCATGGGCTATTTTGACCATGAGAAGATGGAAGCCATCATACAGAACCTGCTGTCAAACGCTTTCAAATTTACTGAATCGGGTGGTGTGGCCGTTCAGTGCAACATGTTCTACCGGGGCCAGTTAAGATGGGTCATGGTTACGGTTCAGGATACCGGATGCGGCATTCCGGAAGAGGAAACAAAGAACATCTTTGAACGGTTTACCCGGGTTAACGATAACACAGCCATTCCAGGAATAGGTATAGGGCTTGACCTGGTGAAGAGCCTCACCATTCTGCACAAAGGAAATGTAGATGTCAGGAGCCAGCAAGGTGAGGGGACACGCTTCAAGGTGGAGATCCCCATCGAGAAATGCTATTTCTCCTCTGATGAAATATCTGAACAGCCTGCATTGCAACAACATGAAGAGGTTGAGCCTCTGACAGCAGACGAAATCATCCCACCAAAACAACAACCCCTTGTGAAACAAAAAGGCAACCTCCCCCCCAATACCAAAACCCTTCTTCTTGTTGAAGACAACGACGACCTGCGCCAGGAACTGGGAGATTTCCTTTCCGGATATTATCATACTGAACAGGCAGAAGACGGTGTTGTCGCTTTGGAGATGGCCAAATACCTGTCGCCCGATATCATCGTAAGCGACGTGATCATGCCAAAGATGGATGGCTTTGAACTGTGCAAACAGATCAAATCGAACTTTGAGACCAGCCACATTCCCGTAATATTGCTAACCGCCAGGACGGATGATACCAGCAAGTCCGAAGGCTATTCATTCGGCGCCGACTCATACCTCACCAAACCTGTTACCCTGGATCTGCTCCTTACAAGGATAAATGGCATCATGGATGCCAGGGAAAGCCTGAAAGAGTTTTATCGACGCCGCTGCATCTTTGCCCCGGAACTGTCCAACATAAACATTCCTCCCCTTGATGAAACATTTATCCATAAAGCGACGGAAATCATAGAACAGAATATTGAGGATCCCGGGTTTAGCGTGCAGGTGCTTACCCAGGAAATGGGCACCAGCAACTCCATGTTGTACCGGAAATTCAATAAACTCCTCGGGGTTACACCCAACGAACTGATCAAGAACATACGCATAAAATATGCGGCTGATCTGCTTGTGAAAGGCAAATATACGGTTTCAGAAGTTGCCTACAGCATCGGCTTCAGCGACCTGAGCTACTTTGGTAAATGCTTTAAAAAAGAATATGGCATGGCCCCCTCCGAATACAGGGAACAACAGATGACCCCCTGACCCAGGTACCCCTTCACCCCACTGTATCATCCACTGCCCGTGTACATCTGTGTTTTAAAAAACTGTATGTAGGGCAGTTAACTGCCCAGATCAACAAATGATAACATTTTTTTACTGTTTGGGATAGAATTACCATAGCTGTTTTAATACAGATTGTAGATTTGTCCATAAATGCGAATGGCCAGGGTAAAGGCTGGTGAAAAGTCTACCGGCGCACATTCCTGAATGAAAGAAACTCATGTCATACCCAAATAAATAAAAAACATATGCGAAGATCTGTATTGTTTTTATTGGCTATCCTGCTGTTCATGGCTTCACCGGCCGTGGCAGAGAGATATACCGTAACAGGCAACGTCATTGACGATGAAAGGTTGCCATTGCCGGGTGTCACTGTCATTATCAAAGGCACCACGATCGGTACAACCACCGACATTGACGGCAATTACGTCCTGGGGGTGAACCCCCAGGATACACTCAGGTTCACTTTTGTAGGGTACCAGGACCTGGAGGTTCCAGTAGATGGCCGGACCCTGATCAATGTCACCATGCAAACAACCGCCATTGTCCTGGATGATGTTGTGGTGGTGGGTTATGGTGTACAGACCAGGGCGTCTATGGTTGCTTCCATCGCCCAGACCTCCGGAGACGATCTGTTGCAGGCAGGAGAAGTGACAAGCATTTCCCAGGCCTTGCAGGGGATGTTACCGGGAATCACCGCCATCACCTCAACCAGCAAGCCGGGCGCCGACCATGCTGAACTCTTTATCAGGGGCCGGGCCTCCTGGCAAAACACCGACCCCCTGATACTTGTCGATGGCATTGAAAGAGATATGAACGATGTGGACCCCAATGAGATCGAAAGCGTATCCGTGTTGAAAGATGCCTCTGCAACAGCCGTTTTTGGCGTGAAGGGAGCCAACGGTGTAATCCTGATCACCACCAAGCGTGGGGAAGTCGCCCCGCCCACCATCAGTTTTTCAACCAACCTGGGCTTCAAAGCACCCACTGCCGGTCCTGAGTTTGCCGATTATATTACCGCCATGGAGATGCGTAATGAATCACTGGCCAACGACCTGCGGTGGAATGACCAGGTGCCTGACGCCGTCATTGAGACCTGGAGGCAGAATATCCACAATGCCGGCCCCTACAACGATTACTTCCCACATGTCGATTGGTGGGATTTGCTGGTCAGGGATGTTGGCTACCAGTACCGATTCAATATCAATGTGCGTGGTGGGACTGATTTTATGAGGTACTTTGCATCCGTAAGCTACCTCAATGATGGCGATATCTTTAAAACCACCCCCTCTGAGTTCTATGACCCCTCTTTTGCTTATGACCGTTATAATTTTCGATCCAACTTCGACTTCAATGTAACGCGTACGACGGAGATTTCGCTCAACCTTTCAGGCATGGTAGCCTACCGCAATCAAACAGGCTACCGTATCAATCCCGCCAGTGGAGGTCTGCAGGAAGATGGTTTTGGACAAGCCCAGTTTTTTCAGGGCCTTTACAGGGCCGCCCAGAATGAATTCCCTATTCAATGGTCAGATGGCGAATGGGCTGTCGGCCCTGATGGTGACTTCAGGTCAAACCTCTACACCAGCTTCAATGAGATGGGGCAACGTATATATCGCTACTACAGGGGCTTTGCTGATTTGTCACTTGAACAGGACCTGGAATTTATCACCGAAGGGCTTAACTTCAATGCAACGGTCTCTTTCAATTCACGGTCTGCCCATACCTCCAGCATCCAACGGTACGGAGGCGGCAACTTCGGTGAACAATACCCCATTACCTATAGCAGACAGTTTGACCTGACACAGCCAAATGAGGACGGGAGCTATCCCCTGATCGAAGAAAGGCGCTGGCCCTTTGGTGAAGCCCAAAACCCGCCCCCTTCTGCCTCTTATGATAATTTGCTCGTCGGGGGCTTCGGCAGGAGTTTTTACTATGAAGCAGCCCTAAACTACGCCCGGAGCTTCGGAAACCATAATGTTACCGCACTGGGGCTCTTCAGCCGAACTGCCGACGAAGGCCTTATGGGAAATCATTCCGTGTTGATCAAGATCCCTGAAAGAAGGGAGGATTATGTGGGACGCCTGACCTATAACTGGGCAGAAAGATATCTTTTTGAATTCAATGCCGCATATAATGGCTCAGAAAAGTTTGCCCCCGGAATGCGCTATGGGTTTTTCCCTTCGGTCTCCGCAGGGTGGCGCATCTCGGAAGAGCCTTTTGTTAAAGAACGTTTTGGCCACTTCCTGGACAACTTAAGGGTAAGGGCTTCCTACGGTACCTCCGGCGTTGACAGGGGTGCAAGGAGGTTTGCCTATATTCAGCCTTTTAATACCGGCGGGGGCGTTTCACTGGGCTATGAAACCGGCAACTGGTACGGACCCCTTTTCACCGAAGGTGCCGCTGCCAACCCCAATGCTACCTGGGAAACATCTACTAAACAGAACCTCGGCTTCAACATCGGCCTGTTCCAAAAACTCGATATTGAACTGGACTTCTTCAGAGAGCAACGTACAGGGATCTTGATGGGCGTTTGGTCGCCCCTGTGGCTGGGTATTGCAGAAGCATCAGGCAATGTCGGCGAGACAAAAAACCAGGGTGCCGAAATTGAAGTGGACTGGAGAGACAGGATAGGACGCAACTTCAGGTACCGGGTTGCCATGGGTGTGGCTTTCAATGAAAACAGGATCGTGTTCAGGGGCGATGGAGTAAACATGGAGGAATACCTGCAACATGCAGGCAAACCCATAGGCTGGCAATCACGCCTTGAACAGCACGGCTACTATGAAACCCTCGATGACATCTTTAACTATGCAACCCCGGGAAGTCATGCGATACAATCCGGACTGATCCCGGGCGACTTCATGTTCATCGACTACAATGGTGATGGCCAAATCGATGACCAGGACCGTGTGGTGATGCAAAATGTCAATTATCCCCTTAACACCTACAGCCTCACGCTGGCATTTGGATATGGTGCTTTCGACGTAAGCATGATGTTTTATGGTGTTTCTGACCTGTCGAAAAATGTGGATGGCCTGATATTATGGGATCTCCACCGCGGCGACTTTGGCATCTTCAAGGCCGGGCCCGATGTGTTGGGTCGCTGGACGCCGGAAAACGCTGAAAACGCTGTCAAGCCTGCCCTGCACGCTTCAGGTGAACTGCAAAGTTATAGCCAGAGTGCCAGCTCATTCATTTACCAGGATGCCTCCTACATCAGGCTGAAGAATTTTGAAATAAGTTACAATTTCACCAATCCCGGCCGGATTGGACTCAACAGGCTACAGGTCTATGTCAATGGCAATAACCTGTTGACCTGGACCAACCTCGACCACAGGATGGATCCTGAGACAGAAAGTGCAGGAGTGTATCCGCTGGTGAAAAGATACAACCTGGGTGTCAGAGCTTCTTTATAATTATTTAAAAAATGCTTAACCAATGAGATATATTAAGATATTTTTGATCGTTTCCATGTTGGTGTTTGTAACCAACTGCGAGAATTATCTTGACCTGTCGCCCGAACTGGGATTGACCGAAGATGTGGTCTTTGATAATTATGAATCGACACGAGGCTACCTTGACAGGTGCTTTCCGCTGCTGAATGATCATACCCACTGGAACAGGCAGCGGGCGCAACGGTCTCACCCGGCCTCCCTGGCCGACGAAGCCGCGCATACGTATGTGTATAATTTCATGAAGAGCATCATGAACACCGGCGACTGGTACCGCCAGGCCAGTTCTATTGAAGTCGGGTACACCGATGCAGCTATCGGGGGCATTGAAGGAAGGGTGATCCCCTCTTCATTTGCCGGCATCAGGGTGTCCAACACCATTTTAGAGAAGGTGCCGGGCTCAAACCTGACACAGGAACAAAAGGACAAACTGGTCGGCCAGGCCTATTTCTTCCGGTCGTGGTTTTATTTCGAGATCATCAGGCGATGGGGAGGGATGCCCCTCTTTGACAGGGCCTATGATCCCGATGACCCCATGGATATGGAACGCCTCAACTATCAGGAATCTACCGAATGGCTCATTGAAGGCCTGAACAATGCCATTGAACTGCTTCCCGACGAATGGCCGGTGGCCAAAAAAGGGCGCCCAACGAAAGTGGCGGCCATGTCGGTGAAATCTATGGCCGCTTTGTATGCCGCCAGTCCCTTGATGAGAAACGAAGTGCACAGCCTGAATCAATACAATGACTATGACCAGGAATGGAGTGAAAAGGCGGCACAATACGCACATGATGTGATTGAATATATTGAAACCCAATTGCCAAGCAGACAACTGGTAGGAGAAGGGGCGTCGGACAACCAGCGGGATTCACTGTACAGGCATATCTTTTATCACCGCCCCCATTATGTGAGTGAGGAAGGACTCTGGTATTTCAACAACACGAACATAAACAGGGATGTACACATGTCCATCCATTTTCAGAACAGCAGGTGGTCTGACAGGCCCGGAAACTGGGGCTGGGCCGTCACCACTCCCTCTCAAAACCTTGTTGACATGCATGAGGTGATCAATCCAGACGATGGCAACGCCTATCCCGTCGATCACCCCAATTCCGGTTATGATGATCAGGATCCTTATGCCAACAGGGACCCGCGGTTTTATAACAACATCCTTCCGCCCGGATGGTCCTATGGCCTGGATGCCGCCGGCAACCCTATCTATCTCGAACCCTGGGAAGGCGGTCAGGACTGGGCGTCTGACTGGACAAGGGGGGTACCCACCGGATACTTCTTTATCAAATTCGTGCCCCAGGAAGCCAAAGGCTGGAACAAGCCGGGTTATAACCTGTATAACTACAGCTGTATCTTCATCCGTACAACCCAAATCTATCTTGACTATGCAGAGGCCATGAATGAAGCTTATGGCCCAACTTCAGATCCCCATAACTACGGAATGACCGCCCTTGATGCCGTCAACAGGATTCGCGCACGGGTGGGTATGCCCCCCGTGCTGGCCGAGTTTTCCGGCTCAAAACAAGGCTTGAGGGAGCGTATCAGGAATGAAAGGGCTGTTGAGCTTAGCTATGAGGCACACCGCTGGTTTGATGTACGCAGGTGGATGATCGCCGAGGAGCTCTTCGAAGACACCCACCCGATAAAAGGCATGCAAGTGAGGGACCTCACACCCGATCAGCCCGATGTGTCGCTCAAAGAGTTCGAATATGAAGTAGTACCCGTTCAAACTGAGGTAAGGGTCTTCAGCAGAAGACATTACTGGTACCCGGTAGCCGCAGACCATACCGATCAGTTAGGAAATTTCAGACAAAACCCCGGATGGTAACCCATCCCCATATTGCTTATCCCTATGAAAATGAAACAATATTTCAGACAGTTAACCAATTTTTTACCGGTCCTGCTCACCTTTTGCATGTTCTTCAACCTGCCCTTAAGCGTGGCACAGCCCGGCACCGGTTCTGAGCCGGTTGAATTGCGTTTTGATCTCGAAGATCCGGAAGGGCGACCCATCAGCAATGCAGTGGTCATTGCCCCCAATGGCCGTTTCTATCCCGACAGAAACGGATCCGTCGAAGCAATCGTTGCGGAGAATGCCACCATGATCATCGAAGCGAAGGGATACACAAACATTGTATTCGACCTTGAAAACAAGACTATGCCGGAAACAATCACCTTGTATGATGAACTTCTGCAAACAGGGAAAGACGACATGGTAAACCTCCCGTTGCAGTTGACCTCACCCAAACGTTACGTTACCGGTGCGGTGAGCGATATTTCCGGTGACAAATTGGTTACATCGCCCGAACCTTTGCTTTCCAATACATTGCAAGGCCATGGTTTGGGCCTGGTAACCATCATGAATGCCGGGGGGATGTCAAACAATCCTGCATCCCTTTATATCAGAGGGCTTGGGAGGGATGACAACAATCAGCTGATCACCGTGGTCGATGGCATCGAAAGACCCATAGACCACCTGATGGCCGAAGAAATCGAATCGATCGAATTGCTTAAAGATGCGACAACAAAGATCCTGTATGGCCCGCGCGCCGCTAACGGGGTGTTGATGATCACCACCAGGAGAGGAGATCAGCATCGACGCATGATGAATGTGAATGTGGACTATGGCTTTGGCATGCCCACCGTTTATCCGGAATTCATCGATGCCTACAACTATGCCAACCTGTTTAATGAGGCCAGGATCAATGACGGCCTGACACCCACCTATACCGATGCCGATCTGGAAGGGTACAGAAACAGTAGCGGTGAAAGTGATATCAGGTACCCTAACGCAGATTATTATGACTATTTTCTGAGAAGTCATACAAACTATTCCAAAGTTACCAGCGAGTTCAGTGGCGGTGGTGATAACGCCATGTATTTCCTGATCCTCGGCTACACCGGTGCACGTGGATTGGAAAACGTAGGGACACGGCCACAGAACGACAGATTCAACATCAGGGGAAACCTGGACCTCTATGTCAGCGATATGATCTCTGCCCATATGGATATCGCCGGCAGGTTTGAAACCATGGAAAGAGGATCGATCCACCATGCACAATTCTTTGGTGCACTGAGTTCGCACAGGCCCAATGAATACCCCTTTATCATAGACGCCGAATACCTGCCCCCCGATACCCTTGGAAACCCCGCCCTGGGCGCAAGCATGCACAGAAACAGCAACCTCTATGGGGACCTGGAATTCAGTGGTTTCTTCAAAAACCAGTATTTCAGCGGCCAGACAAACTTCGGCCTTGATTTTGATTTTGATCCATGGCTTGAAGGGCTTTCTGCAAAAACCTATGTTACTTTTGACAATTACTTCTTTGGCGCAGAAAATTTGAGCAATCAGCCTTCAATGTATATCAGAAGATGGCTGACCGATCAGCAGGGTGCTGACAGCCTGGCATTCCAGATGGTACAAAGGGAAAACTACGACCCGCAGCTGCGGCTCAGTAATAATGAAAACTTACGTAATACAGGGTTATCGGCCGGGTTAAATTACCAGAGAAGCTTTGGCGACCATTACGTGAATGCCGATATGGGTTTCCTGTATGCATTGAATGAACAGGCCGGACAATGGGTTACCCAGCACATTGAGTATTTCAATACCGTGTTCAGGTCTGTTTACGCCTACAAAGACAGGTACATCGGCGAGTTGACACTGGCATATATGGGCAGCAACAAGTTTGTCAGGGAAAACCGCTTCAATGCTTTCCCCGCCGCCGGTGTTGCATGGATCGTTTCCGAAGAGCCCTTTTTTGACATGGAGCCGATAAACTACCTCAAACTGAAAGCCAGTGGCGGGGTTCTTGGCTATGACGGGGCAACTCCGCATTGGCTTTACCTCGACAGGTGGCAGAACTGGGGTAACGTAAGCTTTGGCGACCCTGCAGGGACAAACCAGGAACAGGTAATGTACAGCATGAGGGGAAATCCCGATCTGGAATGGGAAAAGTCGCGTGAAATAAACGTGGGACTTGAAGCCATCGCCTTTGATCACAGATTGTGGCTCGAGGTGAATTACTTCAATGACCATCGTTACGATATCATTCATTTCCTGAACTCACAGATCCCTGCGATGTATGGCTCTCGCTTCATGCACTTTAACTGGGGAGAGGTGAAAAACATGGGCATGGAAGTTGGATTGCAGTGGGCCGACAGAAGCAACACCCTGAATTACTCCGTTGGCGCAAACTATATCTACTCTGAAAATGAAATTGTACGAACGAATGAGGTGCTATATCCCGATGATTACAGGCGTATGACAGGACTTCCCTCAGATGCGATGATGGGTTATGTGTCCGCAGGCCTGTTTGGCAGGGATGCAGACATGGATGGACACCCTCATCAAACCTTCGGGCCATACGGGACCGGGGATATCGCTTACGCCGACCTGAACAATGACGGGATCGTTGATGACAATGACAGGAAAATGATTGGGAACAGCTTTCCCCGACATGTCATGGGTCTGGATATTCAGCTCGAATACAGGGGATGGGGACTCTATGTTTTGACCACCGCCAACCTGGGTGTCAACAGCTGGCTCAACAACTCCTACTACTGGAACAGGCTCGACGACAAATATTCGGCGATCACCCTCGATCGATACCATCCGGAGAACAACCCTGCCGGGACCTATCCGAGACTGACCACTACCAGTGGAGAAAACAATTTCCGCGATTCCGATTTCTGGCTGGAGAATACCAGCTTCTTTAGGTTAAAAAATGTGGAGCTGAGCTATACCTTCAACAATGTCGCCATCGATGCGGTGCCCCGCAGTCTCAAAGTGTATATGCGGGGAACCAATCTGTTGGTACTGTCCAAACTCAATGAGCTTGACCCGGAAGCACTGAATGCAGGCCTAACCAATTATCCCGTGTTGACCTTTATATCTGCAGGTGTATCGGTCTCCTTCTGACGATGTTGATGACAATATTCGGACACATGACCGATGAGAACCAAAGAAAACCAAACAAATCATAATACCATGAAATTAAATCAATTTATTCCGCTTCTGCTGATTGCGATTGTTTTTGTGTCCTGCGAAAAGTTTTTGGACCCCAAGCCAGACAATCATTATGGAAACGAACATACCTGGAGGTTGCCCGGTAAGGCGGAGGGTGTTCTGATGAACGCATATGACAACATCATGACGCAATGGGACCATTGGCCGGGGAACAATTTTCTGGATGTGGCGACCAGCGATGCCGTAACCAATGATTTCAACTCCGGGCTGTATGCTATGGGGTTTGGGGGCATGGGCAACGAGGATTTTCCCATCGGAAACTGGAACAATGCATACGACCAATTCCTCAAAATTCACCTCTTTCTCGAAAACGGCCTGAGTGATGATATCCGGTACAACCTTTCTGACTCACTGCTTAATGAGCGTTACAGGCAACGGCTTAAGGGCGAGGCGTATTTTCTGAGGGCATGGTGGGGGATGGAGCTGCTGAGGATTTACGGTGGCATAGCAGAAGATGGCCAGGCCCTCGGTTATGTCATCGTTACAGAAGCCCATCCCGGCAACACGTATGAGAACCTGGAGCTCCTTCCCAGGAACACTTATGAGGAATGTGTGCAACAGATTACAAGGGACCTGGATTCAGCCATCGTCTATTTGCCGTTCACCTACTCAGGCGGTGACGCTGTGACCGGCGCTTCCCAGTTTGGTCGTGCCACAAAAAGAGCTGCCTGGGCACTTAAATCAAGGGTGCATACCTATGCCGCCAGTCCTGCCTACCAACCACAGGACGGCTCCATTTCACCCGATTCCATAACCAGGAAATGGGAACGGGCTGCCATTACTTCCCATCTGGCCATCACCGAAGGAGACCTGGGCGACTATACACCGCTCACGGAGGCCAACTTTAACCCTTCAAACACCCCCGGTGAATTTATTTTCAGGAAGCACTTCCAGAACAACCATATGGAAAGCCGGAATTATCCCCCTTATTTCTTCGGACAGGGCAGGGCGAACCCATCACAAAATCTTGTCGATGCCTTCCCTGACATCAACGGTTATCCAATAGACCATCCACAATCTGTATATGATCCCCAGGACCCCTATGCCAACCGGGACCCCCGCCTGGACCTGACTGTGTATTACAATGACAGGCATTTTGACACCAGACCCCTGGAGATCTATTATGATAAGGTGAATGAAAGATATGGACTTGATGCCCCCGGATACGATCACCGCAATACTCGAACAGGATACTATCTCAGGAAGTGGCTTTCTGACGTGCCGGACATGCTGAATCCCATTCAATCTGCCAATGACCGGCATATGCATGCGCTGCTGCGACGCAGTGAGGTCTACTACAACCTGGCAGAAGCCCTCAATGAGGCGGTTGGCCCCAGAAACATATTGCCCGGAGCAGGCAGCCGGTCATCATTGGACATCATAAGCAGCATCCGGTTGGCTACCATTGGCATGGACCCGGATATCTTTGCCAGTCTTGAATCTGCTGATAAAGGCAGGTTCAGAAAACTCATACAGAACGAAAGACGGATCGAGTTTGCCTTTGAGAACATGCGCTATTTTGACATGAGAAGATGGCTGCTGCCCCTGGATGAGCCCGTCAGGGGATGCCTGGTGGAAAAGACCTTAGATGGGTTTGTTTACCACGGTACCGATCCCAACGGTGCGCCAATCATCGTCGAGGAACGCAAACTCAACGATCCGAAATTCTACTATGCACCGCTCCCTTTAAACGAACTGATAAAAAACCCCAACCTGAGAGACAATAAAGGTTGGACAGGTCAATAATTTAAACAATGCGCTATATGAAATGGATAAAAAAAATAAGCTTTGCAATGCTTGCCTTCTTCGTAATGTTTTCATGCGAAAAGTATGAAGACTATATATTTGACCATATCCCCACTGTGTACTTTGGGGCACAAAAGCCTTTGCGGACGGTCGTAGCCAGGGATGCCGACATGGAGTTTAAGCTGGGTGTGGTGCTGGCAGGCGTAAGGGAAAACACCGGCGAAGAATGGGCAAGGTACCGTTTTGAACCCGAACTCCTTGAAGATACTGCCATTGTCGGTGATAACCAATTTACCCTGATGCCAGAAGCGTATTATACCCTGAGCCATGAGGATACATTTGTGGTGTATCCCGGCGATGTCATTGGAGAAGTGACAGTGACCCTGGACCACGACCTGTTTACCGCCGACCCTGACGCCCTGATTAACACCTACGCTTTTCCCCTAAGGATTGTGGAAACGTCGGCAGAAAGGATCCTTGACGGTGAGGATGATACCCCGGCGAAGGATTATACCATCGTGGTGGTTAAGTATATCAGCCAGTATAGCGGATTCTTCTACCGGAGAGGAGTGCAATACGAAATGGATGCAAGCGGCAATTATGCTGATACGCTCGTGTATACCAATCTGAGTCTGAACAAGAGCGATGTGTGGTACCTTGAAACACTGTCTGCCAGCAAGTTGGAAACACATACCACGGCAAGCATTGAGGCCACCAGTCCGAGGAACTTCCTGGAAATACACATCGGGGACAACCATGAGGTTTCCATTTTGCCGGCGGATGAAACTGTTACCATGTCTGAAGAAACGGCATCCTACGATGCTGAAAACAAGACATTCTACTTCGATTACACGTTTGAAAAGGATGGTGTAAGCTTTCATGTGCTGGATACCTTGATTCAGCGCCAGGATCCCGAGCTGGACCTTCGTTTTGAACAGTGGTGATCCCTGTTGTTTTTGGGGGCAGTTGTGCTTTTTTTGCACCTGCCCTTTTTTAATCCATGTAATTGATAAGCGATATGATGATCTGCAATAAAGTTTCAGGCGGGGCGGTGGTATCCTCCCTAATATTCGCCGCAGGGTGCGGAACCCCTGACGAACAAGTTATGATACCGGAGAAACCCAACATTATCTATATACTTGCCGATGACCTTGGGTATGGTGACCTGGGATTTACCGGCCAGGAAAAGTTTGAAACACCCAATATTGACAGGCTTTTTGAAGATGGCATGTTTTTCACCGATCATTATGCCGGAAGCACGGTAAGTGCACCTTCAAGGTCTTCCCTGATGACGGGTCAACACACAGGCAATACTCCCATCAGGGGAAACATCGAGATTTACCCAGAAGGGCAGCACCCCCTTCCGGACGACCAGCCCGGCCTGGCCAGGCTGCTCCAGGAGGCAGGTTACGCAACCGGGGCATTCGGGAAATGGGGCCTCGGGTTTATTGGCACCACCGGAGACCCCAACAACCAGGGCTTTGACATATTCTATGGCTATAACTGCCAGAGGATTGCCCATAGGTATTACCCCCCCTATATCTGGCATAATGAGGAACAGGTGTTCCTGGAAGGAAACGACTGGACCAACAAAGAAGTGTATGCCCAGGATGTAATCCAGGAAAAAACACTAGCGTTTATTGAAGAAAACAAGGATAACCCGTTTTTTCTCTTTGTCCCCAGCCTCATCCCACATGCAGAGCTGATCGTACCCGATGATACCATATGGCAACGGTACAGGGATAAGTATCCCGAAACCCCCTGGATCAATCAGCGGGAAGGGGCTGAATATGGTCCCGACCTGGATCCCATCCTTTACGCATCCGTTGAGAAACCCCGTGCAACGTATGCTGCGATGGTTGCCCGATTGGATATGTATGTCGGACAGATCATGGATAAAATCGAAGCGCTTGGCCTGGAGGAAAACACCCTGATCATGTTTACCTCCGACAACGGGCCCCACCAGGAAGGGGGGAATGATCCGGAGTTTTTTAATAGCCGCGGCGATTTCCGGGGTTACAAACGCGACCTCTATGAAGGAGGCATCCGGGTACCCCTGGCAGCCTTCTGGCCCGGCGTGATCGCAGAAGGGAGCACTTCAAACCACGTTTCTGCCTTTTGGGACATGTTGCCCACCTTTTCTGAACTGGCAGGTGCCGAAATTCCAGGCAAGATTGACGGAATATCTTTTGTGCCTGCATTGCTGGGAAATAATGAAGCGCAGCAACAGCATGAATACCTATACTGGGAGTTCCATGAAAGGAACGGCCGCCAGGCATTAAGAAAAGGAGACTGGAAAGCCGTGCGCTACAATGTGTTTCAGGGCGATAACCCAACCGAACTGTACGACCTGCGCACCGACCCCTCCGAAAGCAACGACATAGCAAAGCAACACCCCGCGATCGTTCAGCGCATGGAAGAACTGATGATAGAAGCACGAACGGACTCGGAAATTTTCGACTTCCAGGCAACTACGGTCAGTGGCCAGTAAATGATCAGCCAGCTTTGTTGGCATGATGTTAGAAATAAATTACCCGATGACACGGAAAACACTTTTTGTTATCCTTTCTTTTATAACGGGAGGAACCCTGCTGGGCCAAAACGTACTGCACCTTGTGGATGAAACCGCAAGCTTCGACGAACTGATGGATTATGAAGTCACCATGGAAGGAAACTCCGAACTTCATTTAACCGGTGAAATTGCTTCCGTGAGTGGCTCTACTTTCAATATTTTGTCGGACGATAGCTGGATCTTCTTTCACGAGATCTGGCCTTCGTATGTTAACAATGATCTTGCAGACCAAATTTTTGTGAATGGTGAGCCTGCCATCCCGGAACAGAATGTCCGTTTTGAGCAGTATCGGCATGGGACAGCGGTTATTCCGCATTCGCCAGATTTCCTGCCACTGATGGTGTATGGTGAGGCTGATTACGGGGGAGCATCAATCCAGATGGGACAGTATGTTTATTACAGAGAATCTGAACTAGGCGACATGAACAACCAGATCAGCTCCTTTACACTGAAAAGGGGCTATATGGCCACTTTTGCACAAGGTGCGATGGGTGATGGATATAGCAGGGTGTTTATCGCGGAGGATGAGGACATCCATGTTCCTGAGATGCCGGAAGGGCTGGATAACAGTGTTTCTTTCGTCCGCGTTTTTCCCTGGAAATATGTAAGTAAAAAAGGCTGGGGCGGGGGCGAGACCTCGCAAAGCTGGAACCTGATGCAGTATACCTGGCAGTATAACTGGAATGCCAATGGCAGCTCTGGTCTGAACTTTGAGTACGTGCCCATCCGCCACAATTACTATTGGCCAAACTTTGACCTCATCAACAACATTGAAAACTCCACCCATCTGCTTGGGTACAATGAACCGGAAAGGCCTGATCAGGCTGACATGACAGTAGAGCAGGCGCTGGAGCAATGGCCGCGGCTTATGGAGTCAGGGTTGAGACTCGGCTCCCCGGCTCCCTCGGATGCAGCCGTTGGGCGAAACTGGTTGTATGAGTTTTTAGATCGGGCCGATGAGCTGAACTACAGGGTCGACTATGTGGCAATGCATTGGTACCAGGGGGGACAAACACCTACCCAGTTCTATAACAGGCTGAGACAGGTGCACGAACGCACCGGCCGTGCCATATGGGTCAAAGAGTTTAACAATGGGGCCAACTGGACAACTCATCCCGATCCAGAGGAAAGCGCCGATTGGTTTGCAGAGGCCTTGCACATGCTTGATACCGCCAGCTTTGTGGAACGCTATGCCGTGTTTCACTGGATGGCCGATCCCTTTAAAATGTACATTAACAACGAGTTGACCCCCGCAGGCCAGGTATATAGTGATTTCAAGGCCGGCTTTGCATACAATCCCGGTAAGGAATATATCATGGAGTATATTCCGGTACCCCGTCCGGGCCTGGTGCAGGCAGAAATCGTGTCTGCAGGCACGAAGATTACATGGATTGACAATGTCGCAGGCAGCATGGGGTTACAGGTTGAACGCTCTTTCGAAGGGGATGATTTTGTACAGATTGCCGACATCGAAGATGTTGAACAGAATATATTTATAGACACTGAGACACTTGTCGGGGAAACGATGTACCGGTTGAGGCTGTACACCGGTGGGGAATATTCAGAATGGTCGGATACGGTGAGTGTGTTTAAGGCAAACCAGGATGTGCCTTACGCCATAGATCACCGTTCCTCAGGCAACCGGCTCACCTATTCGGAGCCTGCCGGCACGGCGGTGCTTGAGAACGCCGACGGGGAAACGTATACACAAAAATGGCGACTGGCACATGCCACAGAAGGGCAACACTATATTGAAAATGTTGCTGGCAACGTCCGTCTGATGCACCATCCGGATGAGGGCATCAAGATGGTGCCACGGTCCAACACCACGCTGAATGCACGATGGGAGGTTGAAAGCCTGGAAGCCGGATCAGGGTGGCGGTTCCTTGTGAACAGTGGAACCGGAAGAAAATTGCATGCACGGCATCAGGACAATTATCATGTGGGGACTACTGACCCGCAGTGGACAGGACCAAACGTGCAGTGGAAACTGACCCCCCTCGACCCGTTGCCCCCGGGCATCATCGTGGATGCACGGCCAAACAACCCCGATCATGGCAGCGTCACAGGCGGAGGCTACTTTGAACATGACACCGAAGTGAGCCTGACAGCGACCCCGAATCATGGCTATCGCTTCCTCTATTGGAAAGAAGGACAGGACACCATTTCCACAGATGCGACATTGGAATTCATTGCTGGAGAAGAAGACCGCACCATCATTGCCCACTTTGAGCGCAACCTGTTTACGGTTACTTTCCTGGTCCAGGATGAAAACGAAGAACCGATACCGGATGCCATAGCTGTTCTTGGTTCAACGCAAAATGACACCGGCGATTATGTCTTTGAAAATATCGAGCCCGGTGAATACAGTTATACCATTGTCCATACAGACTATCCCCTTGCCGGAGGCGATATCGAACTGGTGGATGAGGATATTTCGGTGACCGTGATCATGAAAGAGGATGACACCAGCCTGAAAGATATAACACTGCCCGCAATACAAGCCCATCCCAACCCTGTCCGCGATGTGCTCTTTGTAACATTTGAAAACCACAGCGAACGGCCGGTAAACGTTCTACTGTTAAACATGCATGGACAATCTATTGCATCAAAGACAATTACAGAAAAAGGGCCTCAGGAATTGCAGTTTTCCATTGAGGGACTGGCACGGGGACTGTATTTGCTGCGCATTGATTACGAAGGGATCCCGCTCCCGAAGAAGATCATGGTGCACTAGTGTCGTGTCAAATGAACAAAACACTGATATTCAAACAGAAGTGATATTATAAACACATGAACATTAAAAAAACAGTTTTTCCCTTTATCGGTGGCACTGGGTAACGCCACGTTGATGTCGTGCGCAGGTGTTGTAAATGATCACGATCAAAGACGGATGAGCTATATCAAATGCTCACCCGCTGGCGGGAAAGAACCAATGCACCCGTGCCAACCGTAAGAAATCCGGAATACGATGCGGAATTTGAAAAAGAGCAGATTGAGAGGCTTACCAGCCGAAAAATTAACCATCACAACAAGGATGTGGATGAATTCCGGGAAATGCTGGCCAATATGAGCGAGCGGACACAGTGATTGTCTTGTTGAAAACCAGGGAAATATATTAAAAAACCGATAGTGAAAGATTTTTCCCAACATTTGAGAAGTAACTGCGAATGAATATAATGATTAAGGTGGAAATTTGAATACAGTCCAGTCAATTTAACAACTTTTAAACCAAAAAAAAAACAGCTATGAAAAAAAGATTTACAAAAAAAGTGATTGTTGTAACTGCATTATTATTTGCTGCAGTTTGGGTCTCTGCACAGCAGGCGCCCGATGCTCGCGCTGAAGCAGCTGCCAGCAAAGACACCCCGGTAAATATAGGTAAGGCTTTCTGGAACTTTGAAGCTGAAGGCGATGAAGCCTTTTCATCGTTTACGGTGGCAGAGCCCGAGATCCTTGAATATCATGTGCCGACCCATATCGGACAGGGCTTTACAACTGTAGAAGATGAGGAGCGAGGCCGTGTCCTTGAAATGCCAGGCGGCAGTGTAAGTGCTCATCCTGATTCAACGATTATCTTCGGAAACTCTATTCCCTATACCGGGAATGCCCCCAGGACACTTATGTTCTGGGTGAAACAAGGCAAGGCCGATGAAGAGCCGGAAAGCGATTCCTGGATCAATAATGGGGTGATCACCAGTTGGGGCATCAACGAAAATGGCGAACGCTTTACACTACGGTTCAGTAACCAGGGAATGATCAGGATTGAGATACAGGGAAATTTTATACAGACAGTTGCTGATGATCTCGTCGAATTACACACTTGGCATCATATCATTGTACAGGTGCCTGATATGGAAGACGCCAGTACCGGAGATATGAAGATCTGGGTTGACGGCGAGTTGTATGATGATGTTACCACCGGTAACCAGGATGTTTTGATCAATACCGCTGAAAGTGGCTTTGCATTCGGACATAACCAGATTATTCATCCGACACTTTTTGGCTATATCGACGAATTCCTGATGCTTGATGAGGCCCCAAGCGAAGACAAGATCTTCGGAAGGGAGGCTACCACCATCGGGCAAGACCTGGGGATCGACCTGGTTTACCCCGGACTGGATACCGAAGAATGGGTGTATGTGGAGGAAATCATCCTTAGCGCTGATGCCGATGAGGTGGAGGTAGGAGAAGACCTGCAGATCAATGCTGAGGTATTGCCTCCGGATGCTGACGACCCATCCGTTACCTGGAGTGTGGATGCCGGTACGGGTTTTGCCATTATCGACCAGACAGGGCTGCTTACCGGGATCGAAGCAGGCACTGTCATTGCCAAAGCTACCGCCGATGATGGCTCAGAGGTGTATGGCACACTGGACATAACGGTTGTCGAAGATGATACCAGCGTGAATGAAATAAGCCTCGAAGATGCCAGTGTATTTCCAAACCCTTCAACAGGTGTGTTTGAAATACAATTGCCA
>SL_3KL_010_SEDDRAFT_10000259_pt1 | contig 40081 bp, 39 predicted proteins | sample SodLakKL_010_SED_2_FD_10381 | JGI IMG/M metagenome (IMG submission 10381) | reverse complement strand
GCTGCGCAAGGCGAAGGGGAGCATCAAGAGGTGGATTCCAGGTCGTTCCCGCGAAAGCGGGCAGGAATGAGACCGCCGCAGCGATCTCATTCCTATGTGGGTTTCCGCACGGATGACCGCCAGAAGCATGGGGACAATGCTCCCATGATTCCTGATCGGCCATCTCGAGTCTCACCAGTTCAGCCAGGCAAAGGCATCGCTGAAGATGCTGTCGTCCGGATCAACTCCGTCGTCGTCGACGCCGAATTCCATGGCGCCGATGTCCGGTCCGCTGCCGGCATGGCGCGGCAGGCGACGAAAATCCACTGGCGGCGCGAAATTGGAGTTGGCGGCATTGATCACAGGACTTCCCGGCAGTGGATACGGGTCGAAACCTGTCAGCGTGGCGTCGGTAAGTTGCGGGGAGCCGTTGCAAAGGCTGTTGCCGGGGCAGGCACCATGGCGAACATTGCTGACATGATTGCTGTCCCAGACAATTGTCTCGCTTGTGCCGGAGTAGTACAGGCAGCTGAGCTGGCTCGGGTTAAGGAAGTAGGGCTTGCCGATGATGACGTTGTTGAGCAGGCGCAGTTGCGAAGCATTGCTGCCGCCACCGCCGCTGATGACACAGTTGCCTTGACCTATGATCGTATTGTTGATCAGGTCGGTCTGCGAAGCGTTGCTCAAGCCGACGTATATGGCATCACCCAAGGCTCTGCAGTGGTCGCCGGAGAGCATGTTGGGCTCATCGGCGAAGTAGCTGCAATTGCCGACCACCACCGAATTCTCGATCAGCGCCGAGCGCGACACCTTGATCTGGTTGCCGGCATTGGATTCGACCAGTGTTCGCCGTATCGTGACGTGCCCATTGTCGTTGAGATAAAGCAGGTCGATGCCGTCGGAGGTGTTGCGGTGGACACTGCTGTCTTCGAAGATCCAGTGGCCTCCGGACTGGGCCAGACCCACTCCATCGCCGTAGCCGCCGCCTCCCTGAGCCCAGCAGCCGAAAATCTCACCGTCGGGCCAGCGCTCGGCACATCCGTTGTACGCGATCTCGCTCTCCTTGAAGTGAATGGTGCCGCTGTTCGAGCTGTTGCCGCCAAGGTCTCCATCCCATCCGGCCCAGCCATTGGCGTTGATCCTGACTCGTTCAAGGGTCCAGTCGGTCAGTCGCCCGGCGTGGACGCCGCGATTGGCCAGCCCGTGGATATTGAGATCACGCAAGACGACGTTGCTGGAATCGCGTGCCGAGATCCCGGTCGACGCCCATTGGCCAAAGGGCGGCGAGCCACGATCGCAGGCAGCAACTTCACCCCCGCACTGCCCGTTGTGACAATGCGACACGATGCAGCTGCCGCGGTCGGTAATGTCCAGACAAGCCATCTCGACGTTGGAGCTGCCTTGCATGTTGACGACCATCCAGGCGCGTTCGGTACCCCACAGCTGCGGCGGCTGGGTACAACCCTGGTCGTGGCCGGCACCCAGAATGCGGGTTGGTTGACTCGGCGATGGGCCGCTGGGGATGGCAGCCATGTGACATTCCCAGGACCAGTTCTGATTACAGTTGCTGGAGGAAGGCGCCCCATAACCCATCATGAAGTTGCCCGGCCCGATGTGCAGGGTGTCACCGCCCTGGATACGCGGCGTGCCACCCGGAGGCAGGGCAACGAACGGATGATTCCAGGCACAGTCCTGGTTGCTGCCACTGCCAGGATAGGCACTGTTGGACAGCCCGGTACATTGGCTGGCACTGCCGCCGTCGGCACGAACGTAATAGGTTGTTGCCGAGGCTGCAGTGGCAATCACCGAGAGAAATACGAGCAGAAGTACTTTTGGCAAGAAAGCCAGAGGAGAATGCCTATGGTTTGATGGACTCATTGATCGATACACTCTGATTATGGATTCGCGGATAATGTCGTTCACAGCTGGCGTGCTGTGGGTGATGTGCTGGGTTGCTGATTTCCGTGGAAAAAGTATGTCAGCGCATTTGTTGAAAAAACATGTTGTGCCCGTTGGTGCGGCGTTGAATCGGCGTGCCTGAATTCTCGTGGCAGGCCAAGAACTGTGCTGCACATCACTATGTTTTGAGGCGTACAAGCCCTGGGCCGCTGCCCCGCGCAGATTGCTCGGGGCGCGGCCGTGGTGGTCTAGAAGAATGCGGTGACGCTTTCCGAGCAGTGCTGGCTGGACGACTCGCAGACCTGGTAGATCGCGGAACCTGGCCCCCGGCCGAGAGTGCTATCCCTGTATGCACCCAGGTTGGGAGCCGTGCCCAGCCACTCGCCATCGCGATAGATATCCACCGCGTCGGTGCCGGCGCCTGACCATTCCAGGTCTGCAATCCGGTGCCCTCGATGGCGGAAGCCGGTCGCGATCAGTGTGAGTGCCGGCGCCTCGTTGTCGGGTTCCGTGACTGTCACAGTCTGGCTGCTTGAATTGCTGTTGCCGGCAACGTCGGTGACCGTCAGCATCACGGTATAACTGCCTGAAGCTGCGTAGCTGTGGCTGACGTCGCTGGTGCTGGCTGTGGCGCCGTCACCGAGGTTCCAGGCGAAATCAATTCCCTCACCGGTACTCCCGCTGCCGTCGAAATAACAGTCGAGATCGTTACAGTGATAGGTGAAGCTGGCCTCAGGCGGATCTTCGGGCGGATCGATCGGGTCCGGCTCTGGATCTGGTTCTGGTTCTGGTTCGTCCCTCCATTCGATGGCGCCGATGTCCGGTCCACCGGCCACGCCGCGGAGGAGGTCGAAGAAATCACGGGCCGGAGCATGCTCGCCATTGGCTGCTGCGATCAGCGGGCTACCGTCCATTGGCTCGGCATCGAAACCGGCCAGCAGCGGATCGGCGATCATGGGTGAACCCAGACAAAGACTGTTGCCGGGGCAGGCATTGTGGCGTACTTCATCGATGTAATTGTTTGTCCACTCCACTGACTCACTGCTGCCGGAGTAGTACAGGCAGCTTTGCTTCGATGAATCGTGCCAGTAGGGCTTGCCCATGAAGAGGTTGTTGATCATGCGCAGACGTGACTCGCTGCTGCCGCCACCCCCGCTGACGACGCAGTTGCCCTGGCCGACGATCGTGTTGTTGATCAGATCGGTTTGGGCGTTGTTTCTCAAGCCGACGTAAATGGCATCGCCCATGGCCCGACATTGATCACCCGGGTGCATGTTGGGGAAGTCGGCAAAATAGGCGCAATGACCGACAATGATCGAGTTTTCGATCAGCGCCTCGCGTGACACCTTGATCTGATTGCCGGCATTGGCTTCAACCAGTGTGCGCCTAATGGTGACCCGGCCGTCATCGTTCAGGTAAAGCAGGTCTAGGCCATCGGAAGTATTGTGGTGGACAGTGCTGTCCTCGAAGATCCAGTGACCGCCGGATTCGGCCAGGCCCAGGCCGTCACCGTAGCCACCGCCACCCTGCGCCCAGCAGCCGAATATCTCTCCATCGGGCCAACGTTCCCCGCATCCATTCCAGCCAATCTCCACTTCACTGAAGTGCAGTGTGCCGCTGTTGGAGCTGTTGCCTCCCAGGTCGCCATCCCAACCGCTCCAGCCGTTGGCATTGATCCGAACCCGTTCAAGGTACCAGTCAGCGAGGCGTCCGGCGAAAACGCCACGATTGGCCAGACCATGGATGTTGAGGTCACGCAAGACCACGTTGCTGGAGTCTCGTGCCGAGATTCCAGTCGAGGCCCACTGACCAAATGGTGGAGAGCTGCGATTGCAGGCGGCAACTTCGCCATCACACTGGCCGTTATGACAATGTGACTCGATGCAGCTGCCGCGGTCGGTGATCTCCAGGCAGGCCAGTTCGACATTGGAACTGCCCTCGAGGTTGACCACCATCCACGATCTTTCCGTTCCCCACAGTTCAGGGGCCTGTTGGCATCCCTCATCGTGGCCCTGTCCGAGTATGCGGGTGGGTTGATCCGGTGAGGGACCACTGGGTACCCGTGTCATGTGACACTCCCAGGACCAGCTCTGGTGACAGTTTTCGGAAGAAGGCGCGCCGTACCCCATCATGAAGCTGGCTGATTCGATGTGAAGAGTATCCCCGCCCTGGATGCGTGCCGGCCCGCCGGGCGGGAGGGCAACGAAAGGATGATTCCAGGCACAGTCCTGATTGGTGCCGCTGCCGGGGTAGGGAAGATCAGCCTGGCCTGTGCACTGGCTGGCGCTGCCACCATCGGTACGCACGAAATAGGTCGATGCCGCAGCATCGAAAGCGATGATGGAAAACAGCAGAACGAAGAAGGTTGTTTGTACGCGAAAAAACTGACCGGAAGATGCTTTCATCCACTTTCACTCACTGAGAATTGCCCCTTCACTTGTTCGGTGGCAATAGTCTGTCAGTGAATTTGTTCAGAAAGTATATGGCAGATGTTGTCGGAGAGGAAAAGTTGGGTGAGCCCCATCAAGGTAGGGAATCGAATGGGAGATGGATGCCCCAGTGTTTGCGAGCGCACATGAAGAATCCGGTGAAAGAGAGCCGGAAATATCTTGTTCCGGCATTACCTGCAGGTGGCATTGGTCAGAAGTCGGGAGGGTGTTCGGTTGTGACGTCCAGCGCCTCCTTCGAAGTCCTCCCGACTTCTGGCCAATACCACCTGATTTTCTAGATGCGTATCCGGCTCAGCGGTCGCCTGCTCAGGCAATACAGTCCACTGAGTTTCCACTCGAAACGCGACATGCAGTCCTGGTAGCCGACAGCTACTCTGGGCAGTGCAAGCAGGTGGTTCCGATGAAACTTCTGGAGATGTCCAAGACGCGTGGTTACTGCAGACTCAAAACCCAGCTCGCGAGCAACCTTGAATTCTCGCTTGCATGCCTGCTGGTTGCTGCCGAAAGGATAGGCCAGGTGGTCGACTGGACGCTCGAGCCAGGACTGCAGGAGTTCGCGTGACCGAAGGAGCTCGTGACGCAGTTGAATGTCGGACAGACGGCTCAGCACAAGGTGATGGTGTGTGTGGGCACCGATCGTGATTAACGGATCGTCGGCCAGTTTTGCCAGGTGTCGCCGACGGAGCACCAGGCTTGAGTAGTTGAAGTGGTGGGGGTGCTCGGCTTGCAGCATGGCCATGAAGTCCGATTGCTCTTCCGGACTCATTCTTTTCATCAGCCGGTTCAGAAACACGTAGGCCAGTCGTTTCTCCATGACGTTGGTCGAACTGATGTTGTATTCCCGGCCCTGCCAGTCGATATGGAGATTCGACTGTCCGGCAACCAGTTGTTCCAGCTCATACCACCACAGCCTTGATGTCTGTTCGATCAGGCCGGTGGCGATGTACACGGTTGCAGGAATTCCATGTGATTGGAGAACGGGCAGGGCCAGCGTCAGATTGTCGAGATAGCCGTCATCGAATGTCACCACCACGCTGCTTGGAGGGAGGCGGCCGCTCTTGAGTTGCTCAATGGCCTGGTGCAGAGAAATGCAATTGTAGTTGCGTGCCAGGAATGCCATTTGCTCATTGAAGGCGCGGGTGCTGACAATCAGCTCCTGGTTGGGCAGGAAGCTCGACTGTATTGTGGCCTGAGTCTGCTCGTCCTCACAGATCCGGTGATACATGAGACAGGTGCCCAGTCCCGCGAAAAGACTGGCCAATGGGCGGGTGAGGGTTGAGCGTGCGACCGCACCCCGCCAGACATTCGAGAAACCGGGATTACGTGCGTCATTGAAGCGCGCCTTCAGGTCTGGTTGTGGCAGGGTCCTGGACAGGATCTTCATGTCCATTTCGCCCGCGCTCGGTTCGCGATTCGTGTCGGTAGATAACTGCGAATCAACGTGCGGCCTGCCCGGGTTGACCAGCCGATCCTGAGGGATCGCTTCAGGGCGTCGCGGGCCTGCTCGAGTCGGCCGTCTTCCAGCAAGCGATAGCCATAGCTGAAGAGATAGTCAGACAAATGGGCATCAATTCTTCGCCGGTTTTCTCTGGCAAACTCGGGATGTGACTCCAGGAACCTTTGCAGGGTCTGAAGATCGGTGTGTGCATCCAGCTCATAATCCTCACGACTCAGGCTATCGGATCGAACCGTACGCTCGAGTAGTGGCTGCGGCGCACAGCCGATGAGGTAGCTGGCGACTATTCGAAGAAACAGGTCATTGTCTTCACCAACTTTCAGCGATTCATTGAAATAGCCCACATCATCAAGGACGGTCCGGGGGATCATGACGCTGGATGTGATCAAAAAGAAATCGCAGATATAGTCGAGCAAGACATCGCCTTGATCCACACGGGATCGACGCGACCAGTTCTCCAGTTTCTTCCCATTCTGATCGACAAACGTACAACCGCAGTGAACCAGGCCGACAGTCGGGGCGGCATCGAAGACAGCTACCTGCTGAGATATCTTGTCAGGAAGCCAGCGATCGTCTGCATCAAGGAATGCAATCAAATCCCCATTGCTCAGCAGGATCGCCAGGTTTCGCGCAGAGGAGACCCCCTGGTTTGGCTGACTGCATACCTTCAGATCATACAGTTGATGCTCGTATTTTTCCGCGATGTGAAGTGACTCATCGGTCGAGCCGTCATCAACCAGCAAGACTTCGATTCTATTTGCCGGGTAGGTCTGATTTCTGACGGAATCCAGTGCTCTTTCGAGGAAACGGGCGGCATTGAACGCAGGGAGAATCACGCTGACCAGCGGTTTGGTGATATCGCTTTCAGGCTGATTCATCTCAGTGAACTCCCGGGAAAGCGTCGGTTGCCAGCTCCGGGGCCTTGATGGCCTGTTTTCCGGGCGTACGCTTTTCCGTTGCGATTTGCCGTTGGTCTTCCCAGGCCAGAGCGGAGGCTATGATCAATTCAAGGTTGTCCCGTTTGGGCATCCATCCCAACCGTTGACGAATTAGCTTGTTGTCAGCAATGATGGTGGCCATATCGCCCGCTCGGCGCGGGGATAGCTTGACGTTGAGAGGAAAGTCGACCAGGTTCCTCAGGGTGTCAATCACTTCGAGAACGCTGTAGCCATGGCCATAGCCGCAGTTTGCGGTGAGAGATTCATTGTCCGCACGCAAGTAGTCGACTGCATGCAGATGAGCGGTGGCCAGGTCCTCCACATGTATGTAATCGCGTACGCAAGTCCCGTCGGCCGTCGGGTAGTCGGATCCGAATACTTCCAGTCCCTTGCGTTTGCCGACGGCATGCTCACAGGCGACCTTGATCAGGTGGGTTGCCTCGGGCGTGTCCTGGCCAATCCTGCCATGACTGTCGCAACCTGCCACATTGAAATAGCGCAGAATCACATGGCGCATGGTCGAAGCTGCCGCCAGGTCACGCAGCATCCACTCAGTCATCAGCTTCGAGCGGCCATAGGGATTGATTGGCATCGGCGGGGTTTGTTCATCCGCCACCCCTCCCGGCGGGTCGCCGTAGACTGCAGCAGTCGAGGAAAAGATGAACTGACGCACTCCGGCCTTTGCACTGGCAGCCATCAAAGTGCGTGCCCCGGAGGTATTGCAATCGTAGTACTCCAGCGGTTTCGCGACTGATTCAGGTACTACGATTCGGCCTGCAAAATGCAAAACTGTCTCAATCCGGTATTCGCGGAACAGCATGTTGAGAAGGCGCTCATTGGCGATATCTCCGACGACCAGGCGGCCATGGAGCACCGCTCTCGAGTTGCCCGTACTCAGATTGTCGAGCACGACGATACGTTCCCCGCGGGCCCCGAGCTGGGCAACGACATGAGACCCGATGTACCCGGCTCCTCCGGTAACAAGAATGGTTGGAATCTTTTTCATGGGACACTCCCGTGACCGGCTTGCCGGCGTCGGATACTGGTCAGTGCCCGACAGCCCTCGAGCAGGGATCGGACCAGTCGACGTCTTATGACTGGCTCTGCAGGCGTCAGACGCAGGGCCCGCCACTGGTGGAGGATGGCGGCAGCATGGTGATCATCGGCCAGCAGGTCGAGTCCAAGGTCACTGAGCAGCATCGCTTCCATGCGGGGAACGAGCATGAAGCCACGGCGAGTTTGTCCCAGCTTGGCAATGAGCAGTTGCCGGGCCCGGGCCATTCGATCCTGATCTGCGCTCATGCTGGCCCGATGGACGCGGTACCGAGCCGTGACCCGATCGAGGTAACGAATGCGGAATCGTGCTGCGATTCGAAGCCAGAGATCCCGGTCCTCACAGCCCAGTCCGGTGAATTGCGGATCAAAACCGCCGACCATCTCGATCGCACTGCGACTGAAAACAGCGGTTGGGCAGGACACATGCTCATGACGCAGTGCAATTGCATCGAAGGCATCGGTCTGCTCCGACCAGGTTCGGTTCGGGATATCGAGCGTCCGACCAAATGCATCGACACGCTCAATGTTCGCGTGCACCAGCCCCAGGTCGGGATCCCGATCAAAAATCTCCATTAGTGCTTCCAGGTGATCGGATTGCCAGGCATCGTCGGCGTCAAGCAGTGCGTAATACTGACCCCGTGCATGCTTCATGGCGACATTGCGTGCCGTGGGCAGGCCCGCGTTGTTCTGGCTGATTACCCTGATGCGATCGGAAGCCCACTCGGCCCGAGCGCAGGCAATTTGCAGGCTGGAGTCGGTTGACCCATCATCAACCACAATGATTTCCATGGATTCGAAGGTTTGCCCAAGGGCACTGTCTAGTGCTTCCCCGAGCCAGGCTTCTCCGTTGTAAACCGGCGTGATGACAGAGACCAGCGGTACGCCGTGCGATGAGTTCTTGATGATTGAATGCCCGTTCATCGGCTGCCCCGCCGGAAGAGCACGACCTCGACGGTCTGTAGCAAGAGCTGCAGATCGAACAGTAGACTCTGGTTCTTGATGTAGTAGAGGTCATAGCGCAGCTTCTCGATGGCGTCGGCCACAGAGGCCCCGTAGGGATAACGCAATTGCGCCCACCCGGTAAGTCCTGGAGTAATGCTGTGACGCAGTCCGTAGTAAGGAATATCCTGTTGCAGCATGGCCACTATCTCGGGTCTTTCAGGCCGAGGGCCGACCATGCTCATCTGGCCCTTGAAGACGTTGTACAACTGTGGCAGTTCATCGAGTCGCAGCTTGCGAATGATGTGGCCGACACGTGTAATGCGATTGTCATCGGCACTTGCCCAGCGAGCGACGCCATCGTGCTCGGCATCCGTGCGCATGCTTCGGAACTTGACCAAGGCAAAGACCTTGTCTCCTTCGCCTACCCGATCCTGGAAGTAGAGGACAGGACCTCGACCGCCGGATTCCAGCCAGATCGCAATAGCAGCCAGGAGCATTATCGGCCAGGTCAGAAACAGGATTCCGGCTGCGGCAGCCAGATCGAAGACGCGTCTGGTGAAACGGCGCATGACGGAACGATTGAAATCGGAAGTAAAGACAAACCAGGAGGGCAGCAGTCCCTCCAGCATGACCCGGCCCATCTCGCGCTCATAGAATGCATCCAGTCGCAGTACATTGATGCCCGCCAGCCGGCAGGTCATCAATTCATCCATTGACAGGCAGTTGCGAAGATCATCGGATGCAACAACGATGTCATCTATGTGATTGTCAAAAACTGTATCGACCAGGGAGCCAGTGATGACCATGCGGCGGGCAGGATCGAAATGCAGGGCATCGGCATTGGTGCCTGGGCTGCTGTTGGCAAATCCGACAATCCTGACTGAACGGAGATTGTCTTCCAGGTGAGCATCCTTCAACAGCGCGGCTGCCTTGTTGCCGGCACCAAGAAACAACGCCCGACGCCTGAGACGCCCACCATTGGTGAGACGTGAAAATGTCAGTCGGGAAAGGATCATGAATCCGGAGGCGTAGAGTAGCGACAGGGCCAGGACGCCACGCCCGACTTCGATGCCGGGTACCAGGAAGAAAAGCACCATCAAGGCAAGCGCACCCCCTGTCATGGCGAGTACAAGTCGAGTCAATGTGCCGACTACTACACCCTTGATTTCCCGACCATGACGCTGATACATGCCCAGTGCCATCATGCTGGTCCATATCACGCCGGCAAACATGATGGTCTTGAGCGGCAGGAGCGTCAGGGCCTCGGCCCCCATCGCGGGATAGAAGAAAAAACGGGTTTTGATTGCCAACCAGGGCGCCAGCATGAGAAGCGCTAATTCAACCACTGCCAGTAATGCAAACCAGCGCAGACTTTGTTGTCTGAACAACCTTCCGACCAACCCCAGTTGCATCTGGCGGCGAGTTGCGAGTCTGGGTGATTCACTGGCAGGGAAGGCTGCGGGCAGCTCATCGCGAAGGCCGGTCGGTATCGAAACCGATTCATCGATTCTGAACATGTTTGCCCCTCCGCCAGGATGTGAATGAATAACAACTGTTGCCAGTCATCTTCCGTGTCTCTGCAGGGGGCTTCTGTGCGATGGCTAACGTACCTCAATAAAACACTAGTAATGTGGGTTACCGCACAGAAAAATATACACATTTTGCATTAATGTGCCCGTTCAATTGGGGTTCTGGCGCGGGGGAAAGGCAGGATTGGTTATGGTCAAACTTGGTGGATCCGTGGGACTGGGGATTCTGAAGGTCATCGCCCAGGTCCCACCACGGGAAGTCATTTCGGCATCTCCTGAAGGCGGTGCGAAACTTAACGCGCATTTCGGAGACGGTTTGACGAGTAGCCTTGCGGGAAAGACGGTGATAGATTTCGGCTGCGGGGACGGCCAGCAGGCGGTTGCCATGGCTCAAGCGGCTCCCGATTGCCGCGTGATCGGCCTCGACATTCAGCAAAAACATCTGGATCGGTCACGGCAACGTGCTGTGCAGGCCGGTGTGGAAGATCGATGCTGCTTCACTATGCAAACCGAAGAAAGAGCAGACATCATTGTCAGCTTTGATGCCTTCGAACATTTTTCTGATCCGCTCGGCATACTGCAGATCATGAGCGATCTGCTCAAGCCTGAAGGCGAGGTGCTAATTTCCTTCGGCCCGACCTGGCTCCACCCCTATGGCGGGCACTTGTTCTCCGTGTTTCCATGGGCCCATCTGCTATTTTCTGAGCAGGCGCTTCTTCATTGGAGGGCGCAGTTTCGTTCCGACGGTGCTGAAAAATTCTCGGATGTCGATGGCGGTCTCAACCAGATTCGTATCGCCGAGTTCGAGCGCCTGGTCGAGTCCAGTCCACTTACGGTTGACTGGCTGGAGACGGTGCCGATTCGCGGATTATCCATACTCAAAACCCGTTTTTTCCGTGAAGTCGGATCCAGCCTGGTACGCTGCCGACTGGTTCTAAATCAGGATCAGCCGTCTAAACGTGTTGAAAGGGTATTGGCAGCATGAGACTTGCACGCTGCGACGTATCTCCGACCGATTCCCCCTCTGTTGACAGGGCGTTTTCCACAGCCTGCAATCCAGAGAGCAATCGAGTGCTCAGAGCACTACGCCCCCAGGACAGGTCAAGGGTCTTTCCGAATCTGAAGGTGGTTGACCTGCGCAAGAACGAAATGCTTTTTGAAAATGGACCTGAATCACATTTCATGTACTTCCCCATCGACGCAGTTCTGAGCCTACGTCACATTCTCCTGGATGGTCATGGCTGTGATCTTGCCAGGGTGGGGCGAGAAGGAATGATCGGGCTTGTTCTGTCCAGGGGAACTGTTTCTACAACCTATTGCACCCAGGTACAGACCAGCGGCCAGGCTTTTCGTCTTAACTCGACCATTATCTTGTCCGCAGCGGAGAGCAGCGTATCCTTGCGCTCCCTGCTGCTCTGCTGTTTCAATGGGGTTCTGATGCAGATCGCGCAGTCCGTCGCATGCAATCGACACCATACGATTCAGCAACAGCTTTGTCGCTATTTACTTGATTCACTGGACTATGGGTCGGGAAATGGTGTGGAATGTACTCATGAACAGATTGCCGGAAGTCTGGGAGTGCGGCGGGAGGGGGTGACCGAGGCCGCGATAAAACTTCAGAAGGAGGGGGTGATTCAGTACCGCCGTGGGCATATTGAGGTAGTCAATCGCGGTGGTGTGGAAGCGCGGAGCTGTGAGTGCTATGAGGTCGTCAAAAGACAGATTCAGGGGCTATTACCCGGATGACTGGCGGGTGGCGCCACAGTGGGCACCACCATCAATTGTTGCATCAGGGCCTACATGCGCGGCGCAGCACCGTTATCCCGGTTCCGGTAATAGGAAGCAACATTGCTGGCCCATTCCTGATCGGTCATGTCAGGCCATTCATCCTTGTCGAAACCAGGTGCGTTCTGGATCCACTCGGCCCGGACATCGAGCAAGAAGCACCTCTTCTCCGGATCCAGCTCAAGCTCCTTCCACGGTATGGCGAATAGCCTATCGCCCATACCGAGGAATCCCCCGCAGCTCATCACGGCATAATGAATTTGCCCGCTACCCGTATCGATAACGAAGTCCTTGATGTGACCAAGGTTCTCACCTCTACGGTTGCAGACGTCATCACCTGTAAGGGTGCTCGACGAAAGCATCAGTGCTTTGTTTTCGCGGGCCGACCGGGAAGTGGTTCGGGTATCCAGTTGGCTGGGAGGAGGCTGTGTCATGACGTGGCTCGCTTGACTTTTTCCTGGGTGTCGCCGACGCCTTTCTGTAACTTGCCGGCGTGTTTTTTGGCCTTGCCTTTGCTCTCCATTTTCTTGTCTCCAACTACTTTCCCGGTCACCTCTTTGGCTTTGCCGGAAAACTCCTTGGTGCTGCCCTTGCTCTGATTCTTGTTCATGATTTGCTCTCCATGTTTGGGTTTCAAGCGGGCTTTCAGCCCATCGTCATCATCGGCCATGGAGGACATGTCGATCAGTGCGATTGATCACATTGGAAGCATCCGGGCAGGTTCCATCTGAAGCGGGACGAAGCATGCCGTCGTTGAAGAAACAATAGTACATTTTGCTGTCGCTCTTGGCCCGATACATTGCAGCATCCGCCTGACACAAAAGAGAGTCCGCGTCGACGCCGTGCCTTGGATAAAGGCTGATCCCGATACTGAGGTCCAGGTCTATGGTGTGACCGTAAAAACGGCATTTTCGGGCAGCTGACTGAATCTTGCTTGCAACCCTGGCAGCATCTTCAGGTTTTGCGATCTCATTGAGCAGTATGACGAACTCATCACCACCATATCGGCAGACAGTGTCTGTCTCTCTGACGCAGGCAAGCAACCTGCGGGCAACCATGCTCAACAACTGGTCTCCTGCCTTGTGCCCCAGGGAGTCGTTGAGTGCCTTGAAGTTGTCGAGATCGATGAACAGTACCGCGAGCATACTGTCATGCCGTCGTGCGAGGTTGAGTGCATGCTCGCAGCGCTCCATGAGCATGACCCGATTGGCCAGGCCGGTTAGCGGATCATGCCTTGCCAGGTACGTCATCCGGGTTGTGTGCGCCTGGGAGAACCTGCGGTCTCGGAACACCACCACTGCACCGGATGGCTTGTTGGAAGCATCCAGGATGGGTGCGGCCGAATCCTCGATTTCGAGTTCGCTGCCATCAGCGCGCAACAGGCTTGCATTCGCCGCCAGTTGGACAGTGCGGGCTTCATCGATAGCTTGTTGGGCAGGATTGACGGCCGGCTCTCGACTGGTTGTGTCGATAACCCTGAAAATCTGGCTGAATGGTAATCCATGCGCTGTTTCTCTAGACCAGCCGGTAAGTTGTTCGGCGACCGAATTCATATAGCTGACCCTGCCTTCTGGGTCAGTGCTGATGACGGCATCGCCAATACAGTCCAGGGTGACGCGTGCGCGTTCGCACTCACTGGAAAGTGCTGCTATGGAGGCCGCAACTTTTTCCTGACCCAGGCGGATTGTGCTGATATCCTCAATGGTATGAATGAAAGACGAGTNTTTCTGACCAGGCGTAAGGCTGGAGATGTTATGACGTATCCAGACCAGCTGGTTCATTCGGTTTATCATACGTGCTTCGAACGATTCCTCATGGGTATTCCAACTATCATGATGGCGGGCGTCAATCGTCTTTCGATCCTGTTGATAGATCACCTCTGACCAGTGTATGCCACAGCACATTTCTGCTTCGGTCATGGCACACATGTGCTGGCAGGCCGGATTGGCATAGATGATCTGGCCGTTGTGGTTAGTGATGAGAATTCCCGACGGCAGCACGTCAAGTAACTTGAGTGCGGCGGCTGAAGGCAGGCCATAGTCCTCGCCGGTCGGTGTGTCGCTGTCGGATGGGTTACGCAGGCTTCCACCCTCATTTTCCCATTCATCCTGAAGCCCGGACGGTTGACGGCCCGCTTCTGTGGGCTTTTCCGGATCAGCTTTTCCGGGAGTTCGTCCATGAGTCATGGAAGAGTCGGCATGCGACGCTGAGCCGTGCCCTGCGGCTCCACGATCTGTTCGGTCAGTGACCACTGCGGCCGAAGGAAACTAGTCGCTCGCCGGTCAATACGGCGATGATGTGATGGGCTTTCATGGCACAGTGCTCCAGGACAAGGGATATGCCATTCATGCTACTGGCCACACTGCCCGCAGTCGGTGCGATATCACACACTTTTGAGGGTTCAGGGTTGCGGAATGAACGGAGTACGTTCGATGGCGCACAGTAGAAACTATGTCACATGGCGCGCAAGGCACGTTTGACGAACCGCTTGAGCCGGTAATGGCATACCTGTCGCCGAGAAGCCGTCGGCAGGAGATCGACTATCAGTCGTGGGCCAGGTCTTGAAGCGGAGCCAATGGTGGCACGACCATCGCTTCGGCAAATGCCTGGCCGTCGAATTTCGGGTAGGGTGGGCCACGTCGGCAATACGGGGAGTGCTTACAGACCGGGGCGCCGAAGGTGCGCGCGACGGCATCTGCCCAGTGATCATCGGCCCAGCGTGGATGGTTGTAGAAGTGGCCGATGGCATGCGCCATCTCGTGGGCCATGACATAGTAGTAACGACCGTGCAGCCAGGATTTCGGCCAGTCTCCCGAGTAGATACGGTCGTGGTTGATGCTGATGTAGGGCCCCTCTCCTTCCGGACAGGAGCGGTATGGACAGGTAATGCCCCAGTGGCGAGATGTCCTGCTACGCAAACCTTCGCCATCGCAAAGCTTGCGCCAGGAGCCGTCTTCCCACCAGGGCGCCAGCCAGGCCCGTGCGTGATCCGGTCCGAAATGATCGAGGGTGTACTGCCAGACAGAATTGACCGAAGCCCAGCACCGTTGCTGGTGAACCTCGCCTGGGAACAGCTCGGTCGCCCGCTCCAGGTTCTGCTCCATATACGGACGGGCCGGGTAGTCCTGACTGGCCTGCGCTGGTGAAATGATCCAGGACAACGCCACCAGCAGGCTACCGAACCGCGCACTCACTTTCATGAACACTTTTCACATGACCTGAGAAATATCATCCCAAGCCAAACGCCTTACCGAATATTCGGTCAGATCCGGTGGCGGCGTCAAGAGCTTCCTTGCTTATTTTCCGGAAACGAGAGTCAGGTCACGATTGTCGGATATCTTTTTGTGTCGAATCGTTCAGGGTTCTCAGAGGGTTCCTAGAGGCTGCTGGAGTGCCATTCCTGTTGCAGGCTGGCGAGGCGGCGGGCCTGGGCGTTCAGGCGTTGTTCCAGTTCTCGGAAACGACCCCTGAAGGCGCGCTTGTGCCAGCGGTCGCGCAAGGCGGCGGTTCCAGCCTGGAGGCGCTCGGCCTGGACGGTCTGCCACTGGCTGACGGTGTCGGTGAAGTTCTGGTACTCGCGCTCAATGGCCCGGGCCCAGTTTTCAGCTGAATCGCTCGAAGCCAGTTCTCTTTCGAGTTCGATAAACTTCATCTGCAAGCGCGCACGCCGGATCTTGAAGGTCGGGGTACGCTTGAGTTTGCTCGCCAGTCCGGCAGCGGAGCAAGCTCCGATCAGCCACTTTCCCGGATCGAAATGCCACCAGCGCTCCCCGTTGCGGTAATCAGCCTGGAAAGTATGGTGAAAGTTGTGGTAGCCCTCGCCCCAGGTCAGGAGCGCCAGCCAGCCGTTGTCACGAGAGCTGTTGCCTTCGCTGTAGTGGCGTTTCCCCCAGCTGTGAGCCAGCGAATTGATAAAAAACGTGCAGTGCTGGCTGAACACCAGGCGGACAGCGCCGGCGAGCAATACCATGCCGATGACTTCCCCCACAAGCAGCCCCAGCAGTACCGGCACGCCCAGGTTGAGCAGCCAGGTCAGCACCCAGTAGTGCTGGTGCTGCCACCTCAAGAGCGGATCGGCCTGAAGATCGCGAACCTGGTCGAAATCGACGTCGCTCGAGGACCAGCGACGCAACATCCAGCCGATATGGGCATGCCAGAAGCCGGCTCGAATCGAATGTGGATCCCGCTCGACATCATCGACGAAACGATGATGAACCCGATGGCGTGCGCACCAGATCAGTACTGAGTTCTGCAAGGAAAAAGTACCGAATATGACAAAGAAAAGCTTGAGTGGCCATGCCGCGCGGTAACTGCGATGCGACCAGAGTCGATGGTAGCCGGCCGTGATCGATAGCCCGCTGAACAGCCAGATCAGTCCGGCGGTCAGCCATGCCCAGCCGCTGAAGCCGACCAGCACGCCCCACAAAGGTGCCGCAACCAGGGCGAGCAGATGAACGGCCGCAAAGTAGACCGCATTGGCAGTGGCTAGCGGTGGCTTGCCGGTCAGCATGATTGTGGCCTCGTGGTCCTGAGGGCTGCACGTGATCTCCAGGGCTGTTCATGATCCCTGGGACTGAAGGCAGGTAAATTTTTCATCCTGGCAAGGTCTGCAATGTCCTGGTTACCTGAGCCGCATCGAATTGACTACTGACTCGACACCGGCAACATTTCGCGCAAGGCTCACCGCGGTATCGATTTCAGCCTGCGAGGTGACGAAACCACTGAGCTGAACCACGGACTTGTAGGTCTCGACGTTGATTTGTGAGCTGCTCAGGCTGGCGTCATTGAAGATCGCAGCCTTCACCTTGGTCGTGATGACTGTGTCATCGATGTATTCGCCCGTGCTGGATCTCGTGTCCGTGGAGCTACAGCCGGCCAATGCGATCAGAAGCCCGATGACTACGAGTAAGGGGAAGGTTTTCAGTGCATATTTCATGGTTCGATCTCCTGGTAGTTGATTACGGATATGACTCGCCACTACTAGCCAGCGGCGGATTTTCAATGATGATTTCGACTCGGCGATTCAGCTGCCTTCCGGCTGCGGAATCGTTGCCGGCGATCGGCCGGTGAAGGCCCATGCCCGAGGTGGATATACGTTGCGATCCGATGCCCTGCTGAGTCAGGTAAGTGCGAACCGAATCGGCTCGCCGTTGCGATAGATCCTGGTTGTAAGCGGCGCTGCCGACGTTGTCGGTATGCCCCTCGATCAGAACTCGTCGCTCCGGATATTGATTCAAGAAGGTCACGAGCCTGTCGAGCCGAGTCGAGTTGCCTTCTTCGATCTGTGCGCTGCCGGTGGTGAACAGAACGTCCCCCAGAGTGAGCACCAGTCCGCGGTCAGTGACCTCCGCTTCAAGCAAGGCGATTTGTCTCTCGAGCTCTTCCGCCCGGCGTGCTGCGTCGGCTGCCAATTCTGCCTGCGCCGCACGTGACGCGTCGGCTTCGCTGCGCGCAATGCTGGCCTCATCACGTGCTCGCCTCGCATCGGCACGCGCATCATCGGCATCAGTTCGTGCGCGGTCGGCCTCCTGCGTGCGTGCAGCCAGGCGTGCCGCATCGCGTTCTTCTGCAAATCGGGTGCGCTGGTGTTCGGCGTACCGCGTGGTAGCCTTGGCGCGAGCAATTTCCACCTTGCGATCGGCCATGTAGACGCGGTGAGCGCCCAGGGATGCTTCGCTTGCATCCAATGGCTGCTCAGCGAGTCGCACCGCGACTTCTGCAGCCTGAATTTCGACGCGTGCACGTTCGGCTAGGTTGGGGTCATTCTGCAGGGCGTTCAGTTTGCTGCGTGCCTCCGAGGCGCCCGTCGGACTGGTTGGTGCGACGGCACAGGCAACCAACACCAGTGCCGTGATCGCCATCGCAGCGATAGTGGCGGTCTGTTTGATGGTTCGAGCAGTCAAGCAGTTCATCGTTGATCTCCTGTGCGCCGCATCTCATCTCGCAGAGCCTCGGCACTGCGTCTCATTTCCCGATTGATCTCCTCAGCCTTGGCGGACTCGGTTCTTGCCGAGGCGAGCTCAGCTGACACGCGTGACTGCAGGGCGAATCGTTCGGCCGTGACCATGTCTTCACTCATGACAGCACGCTCGGCCTGACTCAGGTATTGCCTCGCTTCGTCGAGTTCGGCGCCGGCGAATTGTCGAGCATCCGACTGTTCGGCAATTGCGATCGCCTGACGTGCCGCATCCATATGATTGGTGGGCGGTGGCGATGGTGTGGAAGCACAAGCTGCAAGAACCACGATGGTGACTGCCAGGCCCGAAACCAGGCGCCCGCGCCGGATTAGCTTTTTGTAAGTGGATTGGTGCATGTGGTACTCCAGCAATTGCGACATGGGTTCAGATTAACGATGGTGCGCGGATGTCGAGCCGGGGTCTGTGCGCTGACGAACCGATCCAGGTGATCCAGATAGCGAGCCGGGAAACTGGGAAAAATTCGGGTGGGAATGAACATGGCCATGCCGCATGATCCACCAGCGAGGCCAGTGGCCCCGCTGAAGGTTGCACGCATCTGTTGGCTAGAAGTTGTAGCCCAGTCCAACAGTGTATGCCCATGCGCCGTCCTTGAAGCCTTCATCGAACTCGCTCCGCTCCTTGCTGAAGAAGAACTGGTACTCAACCCGACCAAGAAGGTAGGTTGTCGAGTTCATGTAGTGTTTCAGCCCGGTTTCCAGGCCGGCGAAACCGCTGTTCTTTACGCCGTCTCCGTATATGAAGCCCAGGCTGCCGCCAACAAACGGTCGTGATGCACCCGTACCAAACTGGTAGTTTCCGTAACCACGGGTCGAGCCGTTCCAGAAGTCATCTTTCAGGCTTTCGCCACGAATGCTGGCGTAGTTCACGCTTTGCCGGATACCCCAGACGACGTGATCGCTCTGGTACCAGCCGTATTCTCCAGTCACCCCAAAGGTGCCACTATTGAAGCGTCTGTCGCTGCTCCCGGCACCGGAGATCGAGAACTCCCGATCACCCGCGGATGGACCGAAATTCGAGCTGGAAGGCTGCTGTGCAACTGCCAGGACAGGTAATGCACAGGTGAGAAGTAGTGCTGTAGTCGTGATCTTGTTCATCGTGGATCCTCGTGATGCTGAGTTCATGTGATGGCCGCGGAATGTTTGCTGCCCGCGGGTACTGGATACATTCAACTGCATGGATCCCGAAGGGTAAGCAGAAGGATCCTGATTCCGCACCGGAATAAGGGGTTCGGGAATGCGTTCATGGCTGCACACTAGTGCTCCTCCAGCTTGTGGTCTGTTCGTTTACGTACATGATGAGGAAACTATTGATGGGCAGGCTGTGCGAGCAAGTGCATGCGGTGAATGTTCGGGGATCTTGAGCAGAATGTGTGCCAACGAACAGTTTTTGGATGTGGATGGAGACATGATGGTCCACGAAGGTCGCGTCAAATGGTTGGCGCAATCATCCAAACAAAAGGAAATCCAACCATGTTATTCACCATTGCACTCATTCTCCTCGCACTTTGGGCCCTGGGGCTGGTTTCCGGCACCACCATCGGCGGTTTTGTTCATGTTCTCCTGGTGGTCGCAGTCATCATGGTTCTGTTCCAGTTGCTCAGTGGGCGTCGCGCCGTCTAGCGAATGCGGGAAGGGACCATTGGTCCCTTCCTGCTTCCAGACTGATTGCCCGCCCCATGACAGCTATGTGCGGTATCGAACATACTTTGCCGTATATGGGCGTTAGGCTGAAACCAGCTTGACCTGTCTGGAGTTGGGGTAGGGCAGGCGTCAGGTTGATTGCACCGACATTGGCGTTGGCTGCAACAAGGACGGGAGTGCGAGAGCACTCCCGTTTTTTTCGTCAAGTCAAGCAAGTGAAGAGTAGGGTCAGGGCGGCAAGAATAACCACCAATCCCGGCGCCAGATAGTAGATTGATCCGGCCACGATGGCGTGCCATGCACCTATGGCCGCAATCAGCAGTCCCAGAAATGGTGAAATCAGGATCAGCAGCCATGCCAGAATGCACAGCAGTGCACTGTTGAGGCGAGCCGATGTTGTCTGGTTCACGGGGGGGGCACCACGGTGGCAAATTGCAGCTCGAACCTGTTCAGGTAGAGCCGGATTCTGCACCGGGAGGCAGGCGCCTTGCAGTTCGCTATCGCACAATCAGACTGTCAGCGCCCTCTGCTCAGGATTTTACTTCCAGATATTGCCGTGCGCGGCGTCAGGATTTTTGCTGCTTGATATCCCCGACAGTACCCGAGGATTTGATCGTGCCGTCTCGCTTGGCGGCCTTGTCGGCTCGCTTTTCCATCAATGTCTTGGCCGGCTTCTTCTTGCCTTCCTTCTGCTTGGTATCTCTGCCCTTGCTCATGGCTGTCTCCCGCAGGTCCCGCATTCGCCCCGATGGTGAATGTCAGGTTCGTTTCCTTGAGACACCCTGAAAACGCAATGATTCGGTCAAACCTGACACAACAGGAGAGGAAAACCCGGTGGAACAAGGCTGGAATGCGGTGATGAAAGTCTGTCGCCTGTCTGATCAGCCGGCTTGCACTGGCAATTCATGACGCCCGTCGGTGTGCCAGTTTTTGATCCATTCGGCAACCTCTTCGGCAGCCATGGGGCGGGCAATGAAGTATCCCTGGGCCTGATCGCAACCGAACTCGGACAGGAGATTCCAGTCAGCCAGGGTCTCCACACCTTCGGCTACCGAGGTCAGCCCCAGTCTGGCAGCCATTTCCAGGCTGGACTGGAGAATGACCCGGCTGGATTTCTGCTTGCCGGCGCCGGTGACAAACGATCGATCGATTTTCAGTTCCGTGGCTGCAGTGCGGTCGAGCTGCTGCATTGAGGAGTATCCGGTTCCGTAATCGTCAATGGCAATCATGAACCCTTTCATGCGCAATCGGCTCAGGTTCTCCAGTACGCGCCCAAGATCTGTCATCGCCACCGTTTCGGTGACTTCCAGGGTGACGTGACGGGGTTCCAGACCTTGCTCGATCACGTATCGGGTCAAACGCTCGGCCAGGCCTACCTGGGTCAGCGTGTGAATCGAGATATTTATGGCCACGGCGACATCGAGGTCCTGGTCACGCCATGTCTTGCACCATGCAGTGGCGCGCTCGATCATGGCGCGGGTGAGTTTGTCGATCAGCCCTCCGTCTTCGATCTCCTCTATGAATACAAACGGCGGTAGGACCCCGTGTTCCGGGTGCCGCCAGCGGGCAAGCGCTTCCAGGCCCAGGACACGGCCGCTGTCCAATGACACCTTGGGCTGGAAAAACGGTTCGAACTGACCATTGTCCAGGCCGGCTTCAATCTCTTCCAGTCTGAACTGCAGTGATGGTCCACGCGATGATCTGTGCTGGTTCTTTCTGGCATCATGGGACTCGATCAATTGCAGCAGAATATCCGGTGATGGCGGCTTGTCCACCGAGCCGAGAAGATTGATCCTGTAGGCGGTTGCCATCTTGACCACCGCACGCACCAGCGGTTGATCCATCGAACTCGCGATGATCAGTGACGAAGGTGTATTCGAATCACCAAGGTGACGCATGAGCTCCATGCCATCCATTTCCGGCATGTCGAGATCACTGACGATGATGTCGACCGCCTGGTCCAGCCTTTCGATAATATCCAGCGCGTCGGTTCCATTGGCCGCTTCATGGACTTCGTCGGCCCCGAGACGCTTGAGTATTCCGACCAGCATCTGCCGGGTAATGTAGCATAGCTTAATCTAGGTTCATGTGACCGTGGCCCACCGGGGAGGGCGCGGCCGATTGGTTTTTTTTCACGCTCTAACTGGTCTGGGTAGCCGCTTTGCCATCGGCAGGAACGGTCTCGAGTGCAGTAAGCGCCCGAGATCCCTCATGGTATTGCTTGCCTGCCGGAAGGGCGGTTGGCCAGGGCCTCGGCTTGAATTTCCTTGGCCTGCAGCCGGTCGGGGTGGCCGGCAGGGCGGATGTTGTGCAGCTTCATCAGCGCCTGGCTTGCCAGTTGGGCTGCCATGTCGAATGCACCCGAACGCAGATCGAGGGCTGCGGCATCCAGTCGGGCGGCAGCCAGCAGCGCGGTTCGCTGCGGCTTGGAGGATTGCAGTTCATCGATCACGGTCTGCAGGCGACGCCGTCCCTGTTCGACATCGCCACCGGCGGCAGCCAGCAACGCGTATTGCCACTCCAGCCGCAAAGCGCGCAGTCGGTGGTCGGGAAAGTGTTCGGCCAGCATGGATGCGACATGNTCAAGCAGTTCCTCGGCTTCTTCGAGTTGATCGCGTTTGATCAATACGCGGGCGAGGTTGTAGCGGGCATGAATGACTAGCATGTCGTCATCGCCGGCCAGTTCCCGTCGCAGGGCAAGTGATCGCCGGAACTTGGGTTCGGCGCGTGCCAGGTCGCCGCGGTCTTCGTGGAGACTGGCCAGGTTGTTGATCACGAATACGTGGGTCAGGGGGCTGTCTTCGGGCCGCTCCTCGTGGAAGGCCAGCGCATGCTCGTAGGCGCTTTGTGCATGCTCGAAGTCGCCGCGGTCGTGATGAACGTTGGCCAGCGAGTTGTACAGGCGCGCGCTGGTCGCAGAGGGTTCCCCGTAAATGTCGCGTGCCTGCTCAAGCAGTTCACCGAAGCTGGCGGCGGCTGCCGCGAAATCGCCGCGACTGCGCTGGTTGCCGGCCAGTACCTCGATCGATCGCATCAAAGAGGGATGGGTGTGACCCAGCGTTCGGCGTTTGTCGGCAATGATTTCCTCGAGCATCTCGATCGCCTCGTCATGACGGCCCTGGCGGCCGACGGCCAGGGCGAGGTTGTGCCGGAAACGTGCGTGAAGCACGTCGCGGTCGGCACCGGCCGGCAATTCCACTGCCAGCGCCCGACGGGCAAGTGTTGCGGCGCGTTCATGCTGTTCCCGGTCGCCGGCCAGGATGCCGAGGTTGTTGTAGGCACTGGCCAGTTGGTCGCGGAATTGGTGACCTTCGTCAAGGCGCGCGATGACGGATTCCAGCCGGGCCTGTGCTTCCGGACGCAGCCCCATGCTCCGCTCGACATCGCCCAGGTCGACCATCAGCGACCAGTAAAGGGCCTCGTCGTCCGGATCGATCTGATCGAGCGCATCGAGCATGAGCTCGCGGGCCCGGGCGAACTGGCCCAGCCCCTGGTAGGCCTTGCCCATGCGATGCAGCAGCCGTGAGCGGATTCGTTCCTGGCCTTCGAGCGCATCCCGGATGCGCAGTGTGCCCCGGTCCAGCAAGTCCTGGGCGCCAAGTGATTCGCCGCCAGCGGCCTCCGGGTCGGCGCCTTCGAACAGCGCGAAGGCAAAGTCGGCCACCTGTTCGGTGGTTTCGGCGGCCAGCAGGGCCCGTTCGCGTTCACGGTCGAGGTGAAAGGCCAGGAAGGTCACACTGGTAATGAATGCCAGGATCAGCAACAGACTGACGCCGACGGTGGCGCTGAACAGTCGGTTGCGTCGCACCGCCCGGCCGAACCGGCCGATTCGTCCGATCGGCCGGGCGCGGGTGGGGCGCAGGTGCTGTAGACGATGAAGATCGTCGGCCAGCGCCTGGGGGGTTGGATAACGCCGCTCGGATGTCCCGGCCATTGCCTTGCCGACCACGGCATCGAGGTCTGCGGCAACGACTCGACCCTCTCGTGCCAAGTCGTAGCAGGCCTTCGAAGCCGACGCTGGCGGCAGCGTTGCTGATTCGTCGCATCGCGGCGCATGGCTGGTGAGCAGGCGATACAACAAGGCGCCGAGACTGTAGACGTCCGAGGCCGTGCTGACCGGCTGGCCAAGTTTCTGCTCGGGGCTGGCATAGGCGCCGGTGAGGCGCTGGCCGGTCTGCCCGCGGTAGGGCATGTCGGCTCCGTCACCGGCCTTGAGCAGCGAGGCGATGCCGAAATCGAGCAGTCGGGGCGTTCCCGAATCATCGACCAGCACATTGGCCGGCTTGATATCCCGGTGCACCACCAGGTTGGAGTGGGCGAATTGAACCGCCTCACATACCCGCGTGAACAAGTTCAGCCGATCCGCCAGATCGAGTCCCCGACTGTCGCAACTGCTGGCGATGTCTTGGCCCTGAACGTGCTCCATGACCAGGTAGGGCGCACCACCGGGCAGGGTGCCGCCATCGAGCAGGCGTGCGATGTAGGGATGATTCAGGTCGGCCAGAATCTGGCGTTCGCGCCGGAATCGTTCATGAAGTTCATCGCTCAGCGGCAGCGCAACGACCTTGATGACCACCGACTGCTCGTAGGTGCGGTCGCTGCGGTAAGCGCGATAGACCGATCCCATGCCGCCGGTGGCCAGCAGACCTTCGACGGTATAGGCACCGACAACCTGTCCGGGATCCAGTCTGACCGTGCGCAATTCGTGTTCGACGGACCGACCAACGCGGTTGGCCACCTCGTCGCCGGCTTCGTCGGCGGTGAGCAGGGACTCGACCTCGGTGGTCAGCGACGGGTCGTCGGCACAGGCCTGGTGAAGCCAGGATCGGCGACTGTCGGGAGGAATTTCGAGTGCCGATTCGAACAGCGCCTGAATGCGTTGCCAGCGACGGGGTTCCACGAATCGGCTCAGGCGGTAGCGGCGCCGAGCCGCGCACCCACCCAGGCTCGGGCCAGGCGCAGTTCGCGATGCACGGTCGCACGCGACAGGCGCGTGACCCGGGCAATCTCCGGGTAGGTCAGACCACCGAAATAGTAATGCTCGAGGATGTCGCGCTTGCGCGGGTCGAATTCACCCAGTGTCTCCAGCGACTGATTGAGGGCGAGCAGGTCGACGTCGACGCTTTCAGTGGATGCGTGCGCATCGTCGAGCCTGACGTGCACTGCCGCGCCGCCGCGCTTCTGACGCAGGCGGCTTTCGGCCTGATTGACCAGGAAATGTCGCATCATGCGCGCGGCCAGCGCGTAGAGATGGTCCCTGTCCAGGCATTCGGGCGGCTTCTGGAGCAGGCGCGCCATGACCTCGTTGACCAGTACGGTGGGCTGTAACGTGAGCTGACGATGCTCCCGGCGCATGTGGCTGACGGCCAGTTGATGGAGGTTGCCGTAAATCAGTTCCGACAGTGCTTCCGCCGCAGCCTCGTCGCCGTCCTGCCATTGCATCAGCAGGCGCGTGATTTGCTGCTCGTCGACTTGCTTCCCTTCAACGGGATCGGAATGATCGGCGCTCATGAGGCCGCTGGATTGCTGGATTCAGGCAAAAGATAGCACAGTCGTGAGACTGTTAACTCCAGGATGCGGCTTAAAGGGTCAAGGGGAGTCGAAATCGGCCCCACCAGCAACCCGTCGAACAAACATGGCGGCTTGACCGCTCAGGGAGACAATCAGTGTTCCAGAAACCATTCTTCAGCCAGTGTGGCAGGTCTGCCAGTGTCTGTTTTCACCCCGTGATCCTGGCGCTTGCGCTGGCTTCCGGCCCGCTCATTGCCGGAACAGTCCTCGTCGGCGAGGGCTCGAGTCTCTCCGTCGGTTCGGGCGAGGTCGAACTGGGTTGCGCCGATGTCGACATAGCCGGCGGTCTGCACGGGGGCATCAACGGTGCGCGCAACGTCACTCTTTCCCCGGGCGCCGAACTGATCGGTGCATCCGTGGCGCTGTCGGGTGACTGGACCAACAACGGGCCGCAGGCGCTCGACGTACTGATCGACTGGCGCGACGGTTGTGGTGTCAGCGATGCAAGCATGCTTGGCAGCAGCCAAGTCACAGCCCTGAGCATCCAGTCCTCGAGCGGGCGTGAGATCCGCTTCGATGCCTCCGGCGAGCAGCGTGTTGCCGGCAGCCTAAGTCTGAGCGGCGTTTCAGGCAACTTGTTGCGGTTGCGCTCGACCGGGGGCACGCAGGTCGCACCGCTGGTGCTGGATTTCGGTGCCAGTCAACTGATCGACTCGGTGGATGTTGCCTACATTGATTCCAGCGCCGGACAGGACATTGCACCCGGCATGCCGGCCGACTACAACTCCGTGCGAACCGGTCTGGTGCATAACTGGTTCATGGTGCCCGCCGTTCCTGTGCCAGCCCTGGGCCTGGTGGCCACCGGGTTGCTCGTTCTGCTCATGATCCTGTTCGGTCTGTTCCACCAGCGCCGGCATCCTCTTGATTCACCGCAGTAACACCATGCAACGACTTTCTCCATTGTTCTGCCTGTTCATTCCGTTTGCAGCCCAGGCCGAAGATATCGAGCTTCGCCCGAGCTCGGGAGCCGGTGTGGTGGTGACCGATGCCGCCGGCAACAACATTCATCTCGTGATTCTTTCGTTGGCGGTGGCTCAAGCCTCGAAGCCAGCGGCCGGGAGTCTGCCACGCTACACGACAACAGCTTTGTCTGGTCAGCCGTGGGCGAGGAGCGTGCCGTCTCCACCACGGCGCCGGGGCAGTTCGTGATCGGTGCTTCCGGCGCGGTGCGCTTCGTGACCGACGCTGGGCGCGGCATGGGCGTGGAGTTGGCACCGGGGGCCGGATCCTGGACGGCGGTCAGCGATCGCAATGCCAAGACCGCCATTGAACTGGCTGATGGTGGCAGCGTAATGGACAAGGTCCGCCAACTGCCAATCAGCGAATACAGCTACAAAAGCCAGGACGAGGCCATTCGCCACATCGGTCCGATGGCCCAGGACTTCCACCCGCTGTTCGGGCTCGGTGAGAGCGAGCTGCGCTTTAGCGCGATGAACCTGGCCGGGATCGCCCTGGCCGCCATCCAGGGGCTGGATGCTGAAAGCCGCGCACGGGTTGGTCGAGACCAGGGCCGAATTGATGCCCTGGAAGCCGAGAACAAGGAGCTGGCCCGGCGAAACGCCGAACTTGAACAGCGTCTGGCAAGGCTGGAGGCCATTGTGTTTGACGATGCGGCTGATGCTGAGGTGGCACGATGACGCGCCGGACACGCATCCTCGCTTTCGATAATCGCGAGGTCTTGGTTTCAGTGGCCGGCCGGAAATGCTGCGAGACAGCGGCGACCGCCCACTATTGCCGAACTGAACTTGACCGGAGCCCCGGTGAGTTCATTGCTCGTCGATGTCGCCTTCGCGCAACCGCTCGCGCCGCTCCATTTCTTCTGCGCGCGCTGCATCGATGATATCCATGAGCTCGGTCAGGTGGACATCTTCACGGGTGGGTTCGTAGCGGCCGGTCAGGCGGGTGTTGGCCTGCAGCCGGCCGCCGGCATACAGCGCCCACATCTCCTTGCCGTAGTCCGTGTCGAGTAATTCGGGTTCAAATCGGCCGAGACAACGTCGCAGGCGGTCGACATCGCGCACCAGCAACATGGCGGCCGACTGATTGGCCGCGGCATTGACCGCCTGAGGCAGATCGATGATGACCGGGCCATGCTCATCGATGAGGATGTTGAACTCCGACAGGTCACCATGGATCAGTCCGGCCGAGAGCATGCGTACCACTTCGCCGACCAGTCGCTCGTGATACTCGCGGGCGGTGGCTGCGTCCAGTATCAGTCCGTCGAGTCGCGGCGCGACCCGGCCCTCGGCGTCGGTGATCAGTTCCATCAGCAAGACCCCGTCAACGAACGCCATCGGCCGAGGGACTCTCACGCCGGCTGCCGAGAGGGTATACAAGGCATCGACCTCGGCGTTGATCCAGCTCTTCTCGTGCTCCTTGCGGCCATAGCGGGTGCGCCGGGCCATGGCCCGGTCGCGCCGGCTGTTGCGTCCCTTGCGGCCTTCCTGGTAGATCGCCGCCTGTCTGAAGGATCGCTGGTTGGCTTCCTTGAACACTTTGGCGCAACGCCGCGCGTCCCCGCAGCGGACCACGAAGACATCCGCCTCCTTGCCGCTCTTGACCTGGCCGAGTACCTCGTCGATCAGGCCTTCAGCTGCCAGCGGGCGCAGGCGTGAGGGGATCTTCATGCTGCCGAACGATCAGTTCGAATACTCAAAGCGCGTAACGCAATACCGCGGCCAGCGATCCGCCCCCGGGGATATCGGTCTTGCGTTCACCAATCACCTTGCCGCCCATGGCGAGAGTGCGTCCGGCGATCTCGTCGACGATGCCGTAGGAGTCGGCACCTGCCGGATCGGAGAAAGTCACCTCGCCGGTTTGCTCATCGATCATGCCGTTGACAACTTCGTCGATATCCACGATCAGCGTGTCGACAGCACCGAAGGTTGCGGCGCGAGCTGCCGTTGCAATGTCGGTGGTTGCCCGTCCCTCGTTCTCACGTTCGTGATAAAGCGCCTTGAACTCTTCGATGGATGATTCATGTCGCTGGTCGAGGATCGGACGGGCAGCGGCGGCCAGTTCGTGCTCGGGGACACGCACCGGACTGGTCTCGATCATCTGTGAGGCAAGTTCCGGATAGGTATTGACCGAGCGGTAGATCGATTTGAGCGGCTCGGTTGCTGCCAGAATCAGCGGTTCGTGACGACCGGACAACATCGGGCGCAGGGCCGCGTCGACCATGCGACAGAACTTGCGCAGATAGACTTTCTGGCCTTCGCTGCCGTGCTGGCGCCCGGAAGAGTGCGAACGGGTATTGACGGTCGCCGTACCCACTGCCGAAGCGGCATCCCTGGGCATGTTGGCTACCTTGATCTCTGCGGGCGGCATATCGCTGAACACCTCGATCACGCGCACTTCGTTCTCGGCCAGCGCCAGAACAAAGGCATGCTGCTCTACGCTCACGGCACGTATCAGCGGCTTGAGGTGAAAGCGGTCGGCCACCTGCACCATGTTCTTGAGCTTGTTCGGCAGGCGATAGCTGCGGTGAGAATCCGGCGTGGCGAAAACGGCCAGGCTGTTGGCCTGGTACTTCCAGAAGTCCTCGTCTTCGGAGACTTCTTCAAGCTGCTCGACAATTGCCCAGCGCTCGCGCTTGTCGATTCCGGCCTTCTCGAGCTGGGTGTCGGCTTCCTTGATCAGGTTCGACAGTGCAATTCCGGCCTCGCCGATACGCTGGGTCTGTGGCGTGGTTTCCAGGTAGATGGAGACGCTGGCGCGGTTGCGTTGGGCCACCAGGGTCTGGATTTCAGGCAGGGTCGGAATATCGACGTGCAGCATGCTGTGTCCTTTGATTCGGCAGTGGAGGGCTCGTGTTCCTGCATTGTACGCTTTGACGAGTCACAGCAGTGCCGCCTGCCGTTGGTGACCGCCACTCACCGGCTACTCAGCCACCAGCAGCCGGAGGCCATGACCAGATTGAACCCGGTGCGGATGGTCTGGCCCGGCCGCTCCGCACCATATTGATCCATCCACAGCCTGGTCGGGTATGCCATGCCCTCGAGTTCGAGTGACTCCATTTCAATGGTGGCCAGGCGCCGACTACTGATCACCTGGAGTTCCGACATCAGCATGTCGGCAGTTTCAGTGGTTGCATCCATCCAGTGGTAGAGCCCGGCGAGTTGATTGATATCGCCGGTTTCCAGCGCGGCGCGGACCCGCGTCTGGAGTGTTTCGATCCGACGAGAGCAGTCGTATCGCACGGACTTCGATTCAAGTGTCGTTGCAACTTCGGTTTTCGGCTTGTGATCATCGATACCCAGTGCGCTGCAGGTGCGGTCGGAGAAGACCGGCACCTCGTTGTCGCCGACACAACGGTAGATGCCGGTGCTACCGTAAGCGGCTCCATGACCTGACATGACGAGCCAGGCGAACAGCAACAGACCGAGTTGGGTGCGAGTCATTTCTGATGGATTCAATCTCTGGTGTAAGCAGTTGCGTCCTTTATCTGTTGGCGATCCAGGTTTGTGATGATGGACTTGCGATCCTCGGAGAACTCGAACTGATTCCACGGCACGGTCACTTCCCTGGTGAAGAATCCCAGAAAGCCGCCGTGCTCGATGATGGCTGAATCGATTTGTCCGTCTTCATCCATGATCAACCCCGAGACCTTGCCTACGTCACTGTGGCTGTTGCGGTTGATGACCTTCTGGCCGATCAGGTCGTCTGCACGAATCTGACCGGGTGCCATTGAAAGAGCTGCATCGTCGGTCCTGTAGCTCTCATCTCGCCTGCGCTCGGCGTCCTGACGTTGCTCTGCATCCTGGCGTTGGCCGGTTTCCCGTCGGCGTTCTGCCTCCTGCCTGCGTTCGGCATCCTGGCGGTGCTCCATCTCACGTTGGCGCTCGGCGTCCTGCCTGCGCTCGTCATCCTGACGTTGCTCCATTTCACGGCTGTGCTCGGCATCCTTTTGCTTCTTGCTGTCCTGCCCGTGCAATTCCTCCTGATGGTTCTGTGCCAACAGCGTTTGCTGCTGCGCGGCGTCGTCGACCTGTGCCGACACGGTTGTGAGGGGAGCAAAAGCTGCCAATACGGCGGTCATTGCGATTGCGTGGTAGTTGATCATGAGGATCGCTCCAGAATGCGGAGCATCCAGCATGGGTCCTGCACGGGGCGGGGTCTGTTCGGTCGGGCACCGAAGGATGCCGGCTTCAGGCCGGTGAATACTGCCTGGAAAGAACCCCGTGGCAGGCATCGAACACGAGACCCGGCCATAGGCCGGCTGGTTGAGCTGTCACTCGCGCAGCCATCGGGGCCGTGACGCGGACGCCGGTTACGGTCCCGGCGGAATGCGATCAGCCAGCCGACTTCAGGCGTGCGCGCATGGCCTCGGTCACGTGCGGTTCGATGGCGTGGCGCATCGGCGTGATGAGCTTGTAGGGTGCGGCGATGATGTGGCCGGAATTGAGCCAGTTGTCGCCGCCGGCGATGTCCATGATCACGCCACCGGCTTCCTGCACCAGGAGCGCGCCGGCGGCCATGTCCCAGGGCTGCAGGCCCAGCTCCCAGTATCCGTCGAGTCGTCCGCAGGCCACGTAGGCCAGGTCCAGCGACGCGGTGCCGGCCCGGCGGACGTCCTCGATCTTGTCGAACAGGGCGTTGAACATGCCCTGGTAGCCGTCCATCAGCCGACGCTTGCGGAACGGGAAGGCGGTACCGAGCACGGCACCGGACAAATCCTTTCGGCCGGACACGCGCATGCGCTGGCTGTTGAGAAATGCGCCTTCGCCGCGACTGGCGGTGAACAGCTCCTCGCGCACGGGATCGTAGACCACGCCATGCTCGATGCGTCCGTGCGCCATGAAGGCGATCGAGACGGAAAAGTGCGGAATGCCGCGCAGGTAGTTGCTGGTGCCGTCAATGGGGTCGATCACCCAGACGAAATCGCTCTCGCCGTTCTGCCCGCTCTCCTCGCCGAGGATGGCATGGTCGCGGTGGTGCTTTCGGATGTAGTCGGAAATGATCTGCTCGCAGGCGCGGTCGACATCACTGACATAGTCGTGGCGCGCCTTGCGCTCGACCGGAATGCCTTCCAGTCGCGAGCGGTACTTCATCATCAGGTCGCCGGCGCGATGGGCGGCTTCGGTGGCGAGNTTGATGTAGGGGTTCGTCATGGTGTTTTTGGGTAGAGGGGCAGAGGGGTAGAAGTAAGAGGATATGCCAACGAGGTAGGATAGCCCAATCCGTCCTGATTTTGGCCGCTGTTCCCTCTCCCGTCTTCCTTCTCCCCCTCTCTCCACCCTGAAACGTTAAACTTGCCGAATGGCCATCAACACCTCCAACATCCGCATCGTCCTCGTCGGCACCACCCACCCGGGCAATATCGGCGCGACGGCGCGGGCGATGAAAGTCATGGGGCTGGAACGCCTGGTGCTGGTCTCGCCCGAGCGCTATCCCAGCGGCGAGGCGACGGCGATGGCCTCCAGTGCCGACGACGTGCTGGCCTCGGCGGTGGTGGTGGACGATTTCATGGAGGCGATTGCCGGTTGCGGGCTCGTACTGGGCACCACCGCCCGGATGCGTTCGTTGCCGCAACCGGTGCTGGATCCGCGCACGGCCGCCGAGCGTGTGGTCGCGGAAATTGGCTCGCACGAGATCGCGCTGGTGTTCGGGCGTGAGAAGAGCGGTCTGAACAACGAGGAAGTGCGCCACTGCAACTGGCTGGTCAATATCCCAACCTCCGAGGCCTATTCCTCGCTCAACCTCGCCCAGGCGGTGCAGATACTCACCTACGAAATGCACCTGGCGGCCATTGGCGGCGGGCCCGGAGAAACCTTGCCGCCGGACTGGGAACCGCAGCCGCCGGAACGCCTGGAGTTCTTCTTCGAGCGACTGGAAACCGCCCTGCACGAGATCCGGTTTCTCAACCCGGACCAGCCCAAGCGGCTGATGCAGCGCCTGCGCCGCCTCTACCTGCGCGCCCGCCCCGACGAGAACGAACTCAACATCCTCAACGGCATCGTCTCGGCGATGCTGGAGACGGCACGTGAACGATCAACGCAAAAAGAAGACTGAGCTTTCCGACGAGGATCGCTACCAGCGCATCTGGGAAGTCGTCGACGGCATCCCGACCGGTTGCGTGCTCAACTACGGCGAGGTCGCCCGTCTGGCCGGCCTGCCCGGAAAGGCCCGGCTGGTCGGCCGCGCACTCGGTCGTGCCCCGAAAAGAATGCAGTTGCCCTGGCACCGCGTGGTCAACGCCCAGGGCCAGATCAGCTTTCCAGAAGACAGCAGCAAGGGAGAGCGCCAGCGCGAGCTGCTGGAGGCCGAGGGTGTGGAATTCGTGGACGACACCATCGACCTGGAACGCTTCAGCCCCGAGCAGGCCATTGACCGGATGCTATGGGGGCCGGGAGGCCGGGAAACGTAAAACGTGAATCGTAAAACGGGGGATGTCGTCACGCTTTCGATCACACGGTGGTGGCCAATGGTGAGGCCTTGCCATTGGTCCGCTTGGCCTAACCGAAGCTGACTCGCGCGCCCCCGTTTTACAATTCACGTTTTACGTTTTCCCACCTAAAGCGCGCCACCACCCCGATAGAATTGCTCCAGCAGCCGGAAGACGTCGGGCTCGTGCTTTTTCAACCACCCCGGCGCATCAAAGTAATACTCGCTGGTGACGGCAAAGTACTCGGCCGGCGACTCGGCGGCGTAGGGGTCGATGGGCGGGTCGATGCCGGCCTCGAGCTGGTGTTCCAGGCGCTGGTAGGCCACGGCGAAGGTGTTGGCCCATTCATCGGCGTCCATATCCTTGCGCAGCGGCGGGAAGCCGTCCATGTCGCCGTTGAGCTGGTCGAGCTGGTGGGCCAGCTCGTGCACCACCACGTTGTAGCCCTGTCCCTGCCCGGAGCCCTGGATGTCTTCGAGCGACAGCACCACTGGCCCGTGCGCCCAGGCCTCGCCGGCCCGCAGGTCGCGCCCGCGGTGCACCACGCCGGACTCGTCGGCCTCCTCGTAATCGGCGAAGAAACCGGAGGGGTAGACGATGAAGGTGTGGAACTCCCGGTACCAGTCCGCGCCCAGGTCCAGCACCGGCAAGGCGGCCAGCACGGCCACTGCCAGGTGCTCCTCCGGCGTCAACTCCAGCCCGGCGGCACCGTGAAAATCCTTGTCGGCCAGGATCTCGGTCGTGCGCCGGTACAGGCGCTCGCGAGTGGACTGATCCAGCCCGTCCAGCACCGGAAAGAAATTCACCACCCGAGTGAACAGGTTCGGATCGGGCGCATGCCTGGCCAGCTTGCGCTGGCGCAGGTGTTTGCGGAGGGTGGAGAACACAGGTGCTGTTTGATCGAGTTATCGATGGTTCGTTCAATTATGCCGCAGTCCGGTTGGTGAGGTCGGAAAACGGGAAACGGAAAACGGAAAAAGTGAAACGGGGACGAGCGCGGTACCCTGGGTCAGGGCATACAGGCCAACGGCAAGGCCCCGTCCTTGGCCACCGCCGCCTGATCGAAGGCGTGCAGACATCCCCCGTTTCACGATTCACGTTTTACGTTTTTTGCCCACCTGCGCCCCCAAAGATCAGACGAAGTCAGGCGCTGTCCCGAAATCACGGCGGCAAGAGATGCTGCACAATCATGTAAGCTTTTGCCATGGACCATTCCCCCGTATTCGAACTGGCCGCTGAGCTGATGCGGCGTGAGTCGGTCACACCTGTTGATGCCGGTTGTCTGGAGCTGATTGCCGGACGGCTTGAGGCTGTCGGCATGGTGACCGAGCGCATTGATGTCGGCCAGGTCTGCAACCTGTTCGCACGTCACGGTACCGGCTCGCCGCACCTGATGCTGCTGGGCCATACCGACGTGGTGCCACCGGGGCCGCTGGAGCGCTGGACTTCGCCGCCGTTCGCGCCGGAGGTGCGTGGCGGCATGCTCTACGGGCGCGGGGCGGCCGACATGAAGTCTTCCGATGCCGCGTTTGTGGTGGCGCTGGAGCGGTTTCTCAGCGAGCATCCCGATCATCCCGGCACGGTCTCGCTGCTGCTGACTTCGGACGAGGAAGGGCCGGCGCGAGACGGTGTGCGGGCCGTCGTGCCGGTACTGGAAAAACGCGGTCTGCTGCCCGATGCCTGCCTGGTGGGTGAGCCGTCCAGCCGCGAGCGGCTCGGCGACAACATCCGCATCGGTCGTCGCGGCAGCATCCAGGCGAAGCTCAAGGTACGCGGCATCCAGGGGCACACGGCCTATGCCGACCCGGCCGACAATCCGGTCCACTGCGCCGGGCCGCTGATTGCCGAACTGGGGCGCATGACCTTCGATGACGGCGACGAATTCTTCCCGCCCACGCGGTTGCAGATTTCCAATATCAACGCCGGCACCGGCGCCGACAACGTCACGCCGGGTGAGCTCGAGATCTGGTTCAACCTGCGCAACAACCCCAACAGTCCGGCCGATCGCCTTGAGGCACGGTTGCGGGAACTGATCACCGAGCTCGACCCCGGCGAATGGACGCTGGACTGGCGGGTCTCCGGCGAATCCTTCGGACCGGCGACCGGGCCGTTACCGGACGTGGTCAGTCGCACTTGTCGCGATCTGCTCGGCATCGAGCCGGTGGCCGATACCGGCGGCGGCACCTCCGACGGGCGCTTCCTGGGGCCGCGCGGGATTCCGGTGGTCGAGCTGGGGCCGGTCAACGCCACCATTCATCAGATCGACGAATGCATCCGGGTCGAAGACCTCGATCGCCTGCCGGAGGTATATCGCGCTATCATCGCGGGCATGCTGGTTGCCGACTCCTGACGATAAAACATGCGCATCATCCTGATCGTGCTGGCCGTGATGCTGGTGCTGGTGCAAGTCCGGTTCTGGCAGGAAGTGCGCGAAGTGCGCAGCTTGCGCGCCATGGTCGAGGAGCAACTCGAGGAGAACGAGCGCCTGGAAGCGCGCAACGAAGCACTGGCCGCCGAGGTCGAGGACCTGCGTGCCGGGCTGGAGGCCATCGAGGAGCGCGCCCGTGCCGAACTGGGCCTGATTCGCGAGGGCGAGGAATTCTTCCTCATCGTCGATCCAGAGCATGCCGGGCCCGACTCCTGAGATAATGCCGCTCCTTTCGAACGAGCCCCGAACATGACTGATTTCGCCTGGGGTGGCCCGCCGGTCACCGGTCGCATCCGCACATCGCCGGAAGATTTCGTCGTCGAGGAGATCCTCGGCCACGATCCCGACGGGCAGGGCGAGCACCTGTGGCTGTGGATCGAAAAGCGCGAGTGCAACACGGTGGACGTCGCCGCTCGCCTGGCCGATGCGGCCGGGGTGCATCCGCGCCAGGTCAGCTTCGCCGGCCTGAAGGATCGCAACGCTATCACGCGCCAGTACTTCTCCATCCACCTGCCCGGTCGCGAGGATCCGGATCATGCCGACTGGGATCTCGAGGGGATATGCATTCTGGAAGCCTGCCGCTCCTCGCGCAAGATCAAGCGCGGCCGGCTCAGGGCCAACCGTTTCATCCTGCGCGTGCGGGAACTGGCCGGGGATCTCGACGCCCTGGGCGAGCGGCTGAATAGCGTGCGTGATCAGGGGGTGCCCAACGGTTTCGGCGAGCAGCGTTTCGGCGGCAACAACATCGCCCGCGCCCATGCGCTGTTTCGCGGCGAACTCCGGCGCAAGCCGTCGAAGTCCAAGCGCGGCTTCTACCTCTCGGCCGCACGCAGCCTGGTCTTCAACCTCGTTCTGGCCGAGCGCTTGCGCCGCGGCGACTGGAATCGCCTGATCGACGGCGAGCTGGCCATGCTTGACGGCTCGCGCTCGTTCTTTGCCGCCGACGCCAACGACCCCGAGCAGATACAACGCTGCAAGGAAATGGACATCCACCCCAGCGGCCCCCTGCCGGGCCGCGGTGAATCGCCGGCCGACGGCGAAGTGGCCGCCATCGAGCAGGCGGTATTCGCCGAGCAGTCCGAGCTGGTCGAGGGCCTGGCCAAGTTCGGCATGCAACAGGAGCGCCGTCCCTTGCGCATGCGAGTCAGGGACCTCACCTGGACCTTCCCCGAACCGGGCACCCTGGAGCTGAGCTTCGAGCTGGGTACCGGCAGCTACGCAACATCAGTCCTGCGAGAGTTGGTGGATTACGAGGAGCGGTGAGAGGGGGAGACGGGAGAGGGAAGAGGATGCAGCCACATCCGACGATTCCGTTATCATCTGCCGGAAACCGTAACCCGTAACCCGATACCGAATCCTGAAACCTGAAACCTGAAATCTGAAATCTGAAACCTATGTCCTTCCGCCTAAAAGCCGCCTCCGGTCCCCACACCGGTCAGACCTTCGACCTGGCCGAATCTAATACCGCCATCGGCAGTGCCGGTGGCGCCGACATCTCGATTGACGGTCTGCTCGAGCAGCATGCCCGCATCACCTATGACGGCGAGATGCTGATTCTGGAAGCGACCGACCAGGCCTGGGTCAACGGCGAGCCGGTGGCGCGTCAGCCGCTGAAGTCCGGCGACGAGATTCGCCTGGGCGAGTACCGTTTCGTGCTGCAGGCGCCGGGCCTGCGCCCGCCCAGCGTATTGCGCGAGGTAGAAGAGCGCCAGAAGATCAGTCCCTGGACCTGGGTGGCCATCGCCGCGGTCGCCGCCGGCGGCTTCATCGCCGTGGCTACCTTCGTGCTGACGCAACTGTAGCCAGTTCGTTCTGATTCAATGGATTCACCACAGAGACACGGAGTACACAGAGAATAAAAAATAATTTCTCTGTGCCCTCTGTGTCTCTGTGGTGATCTTTTCTTATCGCGACTTCAAACGTGAGCCAGTGCGGAATCGAGGTCGGCGATCAGGTCGTCGATATCTTCGATGCCGACCGACAGGCGGATCAGGGTGTCGGTGATGCCGAGCACCTCGCGCCGGTCCTTCGGCACCGAGCCGTGGGTCATGATGGCCGGGTGATTGACCAGTGACTCCACGCCGCCGAGTGATTCGGCCAGCGCGAACAGGCGGGTGTTTTCCAGAAAGCGTCGGGCGCGATCGAGGTCGCCGCCGATATCAAAGCTGACCATGCCGCCGAAGCCGTCCATCTGACGCTCCGCCAGGGCTTTCTGCGGATGGCTGTCGAGGCCGGGGTAAATCACCTTCTCGACTTTCGGGTGTTTGCTCAGCCACTCGGCGATACGTGCGGCATTTTCGCAATGCGCCTTCATTCTCAGCGCCAGGGTCTTGACCCCGCGCATGACCAGGAAGGAATCGAACGGCCCCTGCACGCCGCCGGAGGAGTTCTGGATGAAGCCGATCTTTTCGGCCAGTTCATCATCCCGCACCGCGACGGCACCGCCGACCATGTCGGAATGACCGTTGAGGTACTTGGTCACCGAGTGCACGACGATGTCGGCGCCCAGCTCCAGCGGGCGCTGCAGCATCGGCGTGGCGAAGGTGTTGTCGACCACCAGCCAGGCACCGCATTCGCGCGCCAGTTCGGCCATGGCGGTGATGTCGACCAATTGCAGCATGGGATTGGTCGGCGTTTCCACCCAGATCATCTTCGTACGCTCGGTGACGGCGGCGCGGGCGGCGTCGACGTTGGCCAGGTCGACAAAGCTGAACTCCAGTCCGGATGCCGGGCGCCGCACCTTCTCGAACAGGCGCCAGGTGCCGCCGTAAAGATCATGCATGGCCAGCACGTGGTCACCGGGCTCGAGCAGGTGCATGAGCGCATCGATCGCCGCCATGCCCGAGGCATAGGCGAACCCGTGTTTGCCGCCTTCCAGGTCGGCAATACACGCTTCCCAGGCCTTGCGGGTGGGGTTGTGCGTGCGCGAGTACTCGTAACCCTGGTGGTCGCCCGGGCTTGCCTGAACGTAGGTCGAGGTGGTGTAGATCGGCGTCATGATCGCCCCGGTAGACGGGTCGGGTGACTGGCCGGCATGGATGACGCGGGTGGAGAGTTTGTCGGGCATGGCTGTGGGTCGCTTTGTCTCTTGGTCGATTGGTCAGTTGGTCCGCCCGCGGGGGCAGGACGCGCGGGTGGGGATTATCCCATAGGGGTGGAGAGGGCGGGGGTGAATGGGTGAACGGGTGAACGGACCAAACGACCAAACGCCAACCAACCAACTAAATCACGCCAGCGACATGCAACACCAACCCGGTCGCCGCCATGGTCAGTACCGTGCCGACCAGGCCGAGCCGGGTGAGGAACAGTAGCAGGCCGGCCAGGATGGTCAGGCCCAGGGCCCAGGGGTCGATGCTGGTGCCGATCGGCAGCTTGAAGTCCAGGCCAAGGCGGTCGACGGGGCGGGTTTCGGAAAACAGCAGGTTGAGGGCGAACCAGGCGGCCAGGTTGGCGATCACGCCGACCACCGCCGAGGTAATGCCGCGAAGCGCCTGGCTGATCCGCGGATTGCCGCGCAGGCGTTCGATTTGCGGGGCAAAGGCGAATATCCACAGGAAGGACGGGGCGAAAATCATCCAGGTGGTGAGCATTGCACCCAGCGAGCCGGCCAGTAACGGGTCGAGCAGCGTGCCGGGGTCGCGCCAGGTGGCGAGAAAGCCGATGAACTGGGTGACCAGGATGAGCGGCCCCGGCGTGGTTTCCGCCAGACCGAGACCATCGAGCATTTCGGCGGCGGTCAGCCAGTCCCTGCTTTCCGAGGCAAATTGTGCCACCCAGGCCAGCGCGGCATAGGCGCCGCCGAAACTCAGCGTGGCCAGCAGGCTGAACAGGGTGGCCAGTTCGGTCCACATCGATTGCGGGCCGAGGATCAGCGCCAGCAAGGCCAGCGGGGCCAGCCAGGCGATCAGTGTCCACAGCCAGGTGCGCCGGCCCATGGTCGGAAGTTCGTCCGGCTCGACGTCGATCCGGGCGGGATCCCGAAACAGGAACAGGCCGATGACGCCGGCGGCCAGGATGACCAGGGGAAAAGGCAACGAGAAAAAGAACATGGCCACGAAACTGGCCACGGCCAGCATGCTGGCGGCCAGCCCTTGCACCACCTTGCCGCTCATGCGGATCAAGGCCTGGGCAACAATGGCCAGTACCGCGCACTTGAGCCCGAACAGCAGTCCCTCGACGGTGCCGACCTGGCCGACGGTGACATACAGCAGGCTCAGGCCCAGCATGATCAGCGCACCGGGCAGGATGAAGATGATGCCGGCGGCCAGCGCGCCCCGGGTGCCGTGCATCAGCCAGCCAAGATAGGCCGCCAGTTGCTGGGCTTCCGGGCCCGGCAGCAGCATGCAGAAATTCAGTGCGTGGTTGAATCGCTCCTGGTCGATCCAGCCGTTCTCCTCGACGATCAAACGCTGCATCACCGCGATCTGCGCCGCCGGCCCGCCGAAGCTCAGAAAGGCGATCTTCCACCAGACTGGCAGCGTTTGTCGGAGAGTGAGTCCGGATGGCATGGGCATATCTTAGGTGACCTTGCGGGCAAACCGAAGCCTCGGTTGAGACGGGTTGCAGGGTCCGGGATTCCGGGAGGCCGCGGCACCGTTGGGCAGGCCGGCTTGCCTGCAGGGTCCCGGGTATCGAACAAAGACTACATTTGTTCTTGCCGCGCCCGATCAGTACTCTCCGTATCCGCCGCCGCCCGGAGTGCGGATGATGAGCATGTCGCCGGGCTGGACTTCGGTGCGGTCGGTGCCGGTGAGACGGGTTGTGGTGCCGTCGTGGCATTGGACCCAGGCTTCGCCGGTTTTTGCATCGCGGCCGCCCTTGATGCCCGAAGGTGCCACCTTGCGGGAGTTGGCCAGCAGGGCGACGGTCATGGGTTCGAGAAAGCGGATGCGGCGTTCGCAGCCGTGGCCGCCGCGCCAGCGGCCGTCACCGCCGGAGTCCGGGCGTACGCCGAAGCCGTCGAGGCGCACGGGGAAGCGGGTTTCGAGGATTTCGGGGTCGGTCAAACGCGAGTTGGTCATGTGGACGTGGACTGCGTCGGCGCCG
>SL_3KL_010_SEDDRAFT_10000258_pt1 | contig 40132 bp, 35 predicted proteins | sample SodLakKL_010_SED_2_FD_10381 | JGI IMG/M metagenome (IMG submission 10381) | reverse complement strand
ACCGGACAATTTGTGCTCAACGAACTGGAATATTTTCAAAACCGCGGCGTGGGCGTGATGCCGTTCCTGGACACCGATCCCGAAAGCCATCAAAGCGGAATTATCATCGTATCGCACGGGCTTCGTATCGCTACAAATGGCGATCTGCGCCTTGAACCGACTCCCGGACAGTGGTCGCCTATGCCGCTTCAGCAAAACCGGGTGGTGGATTTTGATAATCAATCCGTTACCACCACTCTGACCTACCCCGATTCCAGCCAGCATATGCAGGGCTTCAACCCGATCTATTACCCCGATCTCTATTTTAATTACGATGTGATCGTTTCTGCAAAAGGGGATGAAATCCATGTCCGCGTGGACCTGGACCGCCCAATGCCGGAAGAGTGGATCGGCGAAGTGGGTTTCATCATGGAACTGACGCCTTACGAACTATTCGGCAAATCGTGGAATATGGATGGCCAGACCGGCATTTTCCCACGCGAACCAACCGGGGTAACGGTGGATGAAGATTGCAAACCCAACCCGGAAATTGTACCATCCGGAGAATTGAGAATTTACCGTCCGCTCCCGAATCACTGTGGAAGACCTGCACCAATGGCCACGGGCCAAACTCTGACTGTAGCTCCTGAAATCGCGGAATACCGCCTTCAGATCGAAACGAAACAAGGCGAACTGGAACTGCTCGATCAGCGTGTGCAGCATCAGAACGGATGGTTTGTTGTGCGCAGCACGGTTGCCGAAGGTGCCACGGATGGCGCCATCGAATGGGTCATCCGTCCGCATGTAATCGAAGATTGGATTTATGAGCCTGTTATGCAATACTCGATGGTGGGATATCATCCAAATCAAAAAAAAGTAGCGGTAATCGAAACCGACCGGAATGATGATTTTGATTCTGAAATACAACTTTTCCGAATATCTCCGGATGGACAGCACGAAATGGTGAAATCTGAAGTCCCAGGGCTTTGGGGTGATTTTTTACGCTACCGTTATTTCCATTTCGATTTTTCTGATGTGACTGATGACGGAATGTACCAACTTGTGATGGATGATCAGAAGAGTGAGGTATTCCGTATTTCAGAAAATGTGTATGATGAAAATGTTTGGCAGCCCGTACTCGATTACTTCCTGCCCGTGCAGATGTGCCACATGCGGGTCAAGGAGAAGTACCGGCTCTGGCACGATGCCTGCCACCTGGATGATGCCCTGATGGCACAAACCGATGTTGATCATTTTGACGGATACATCCAGGGTTCTTCTACCATGACCGAGTTTGAACCGCTCGAACCGGTTCCGGGCCTGAATCGCGGCGGCTGGCACGATGCGGGTGATGATGATTTTCGCGTGGAATCTCAGGCCGGCGAAGTATTTATCCTTAGCGCCGCATTCGAAGAATTCAATGTCATGCGGGATAATACATTGATAGATAAAAGTTTAAAGCTTGTGGAAATTCGTGAGCCCGATGGCAAGCCCGATATTTTGCAGCAGATCGAGCACGGTCTGTTAACGGTCGTGGGCGGCTATCAGAGCCTGGGGCGGCTTTATCGCGGCATCATTGTTCCCACACTCACACAGTATGTGATGGGCGGTGATTTTTCCGGACAGACCGACAACCTGATTTATGACCCCGATCTTGATCTCCACGAGCGCACAGCCACACATTCCGGCTTGCCGGATGACAGATGGGTTTTTACTGAAGACAATCCTGCCCGCGAATATCAAACCATTGCCAGAATTGCTTCGGCTGTAAACCCGATGCGCGGTTATAATGATCAAATGGCGGAAGATGCTTTGACGGCCGCCGTTGAGCTTTGGAATGTGGAACGTGAAATGAACGATCATGTACTCAGAAATAAAATTCACGCCGCCGTTGAGCTGTACCGTGCAAAAGGCCACAATGAATACCGCGATTTTGTGGTTGAAAACCGTGATTTTATTATCGACAATTTCCGTTCGATTGGCTGGCAGGTGGCGCGCGGTGTGCATGAAATCGGCGACCCCGGCCTTACGGCAGACATGCGCCAAGCTGCGGCTGATTTTTACGCAGATGTGGAGGAGTCCATGAATGATACTCCTTATGGATTGTCCTTCGATATGCAGTTGTGGGGACGCGGCTGGTCACTCCAGGGGCAGGCTGTTCAGCACTATTTCCTGCACAAGGCATTCCCGAATGAATTTGGAAAGGAATACCTGCTGAATGTGATCAACTTTGTGCTGGGAACGCAGCCGGGGAATAATGCTCAGTCTTACGCATCAGGTGTGGGTGCCCGGTCCAAGCTTCAGGCTTACGGAACCAACCGGATGGATTACAGCTTCATCCCCGGCGGTGTGATTGTGGGAACCGCACTGATTGCCCCGGATTTCCCTGAACTGAAAGAATTCCCTTATTTATGGCAGCAGTCGGAATATGTGATGGGCGGAGGATCGAGCAATTTCATGTTCATCGTACTGGCCGCACATGACCTGTTGAATCAGTAATAGTGATTCGCTACTGAAGTACGGAGTTCATAATTATTCCGTGACACTCCGTGCTTCAGTGGCAACCAAAACACACTCTTCCTATGAAAAATCAAATATTAACCCTTACACTTTTCGCATTCATACTGCTTCTGCTGGTTTCCTGCCAGCAGGATCAAAACACCTCAGAACCTCATCCACTTTTTTCTGATGAAAATCTGGTCGCGTGGTGCATCATCCCGTATGACAACCAGAACAGGACACCTCAGGAACGTGCTGAAATGCTGAATGAGCTGGGCTTCACAAAAATGGCTTACGACTGGCGTGATGAGCACCTTCCCGATTTTCCTGAAGAGATTCAGACTTTGCGCGAACACGACTTAGAACTGACAGCCGTTTGGCTCTGGATTGATGCCCGTGCAGCTGAAGAGTATTTGTCTGAGCACGACTTTATTTTTAATACACTGGTTGAAGAGGAAGTATCTACACGGATCTGGGTTGGCATGCACCAGAATGTTTATGAAGACCTGGATGATGATGAAAAAGTTCAGCACGTTTCCGAGATCATTCGCCGCATCCATGAGCGTGCCCGGGAATCTGGCAGTAAAGTATCTCTCTACACCCACCAGGGCTGGCTTGGAATTCCAGAAAACCAGGTTCGCGTGATTGAGGCATCCGGCCTTGAAGATCTTGGCATTGCATTCAATTTTCATCACAGCCACGATCAAATTGACCGGTTTGAGGAAGCCCTTGATATCATGATGCCCTGGCTCGAAACTGTGAACCTCAATGGAATGGAGAAAGACGGCGCCCACATCCTTGATATCGGAAAAGGTGATTATGAAAAGGAGATGATACAAACACTGATCGAATCCGGGTTTTCCGGAAATATCGGAATCATAGGCCACACCTACGATGAAGATGTCCGTGAAGTCCTGGAACGAAACCTTGAGGGATTGCGGGGTATTCTTCGGGAGATTTGATGGGTTTTGGAGAGTGTTTCAGTAATGCACCCCAAAACCTCACAACGTCATCCCGTACCTTAACAAACGTCATCCCGCACTTGATGCGGGATCTCCTCCCTTTGAATAGAGCAGTACTGGTACCAACGTTTGGAGATGCCTGATCGGAGTCAGGTATGACGGCCGCACACTCACAACGTCATCCCGTGCCCCGACACGGGATCTCCACCTCTCGCAAAGGGCTGTCCTATATCAACGCCCGGAAATTTCACTCCGCTGTCGCTGCGTGCCTGTCTGCTGACAAGGCAGGTTCAAAAAATGAACTGATCAAGTCAGGAATGACGATTCAGGATTTCAATATTTATGTACTACGCAGTTGCACTTATCACTTGAATCCGGCAATAAATTGATTTTATTATTTGCTTCATCTACTAAAAAATCAATATGACGGAAAATCCGTCCACCCTAGCAATATTGCGCGAGGCGCTGGAAAATCAATCGAAAGAGCAGTTAATTACCGTGGTATTCCAACGGGCCGAGCGAATCAGCGAGTTGATTGAGAAAGTGGAGTGTCTCTATAAAAAATGTGCCAGGCTTTCCGATCAGATTGAAGAGTTACAACGTATAGGGCACCGTCAGGCGGCTCCCTTCCGGCGCTATGCCAACAAGAAGGTCGCTAATCCTAAGAAGCCAGGCCGAAAAACGGGGCATCGTGGAAGCTGGCACCAGCTTCCTTCTCATATCGATGAAGAGATTGATGTGCTATTAGAGGATTTCCTGAGATGTAGAGAGCCGCTTAGCGATTTGAGTCCCATTGAGCAAATTATTTAATAGATTCCCCCGGTCACCCCACGCCGCTATAAGTTGACCACCTATCGGGGGCAGTGCTCGCGATGTGGACAAGTCCACTCCACCCATCGGCTGAAAACCTCGCAAGCTCAAGGAGCGGCCAAAGTACAATTGGGTCCGTGGGCCAAAACCATTGCCCTGAAGCTTAATTATGGCTACGGGTTAAGCAAACGTAAAACCCAGGCAGTAATAGAACAGTTCTGTGGATTGTCGGCCAGCAATGCGGGATTGCACTATGCGAGCCCGGAACTCAATCAGGTGATCGGCACCGATTACAAGGGTGCCCTGATTAGTGATTGCCTACGACGATATAAATCCGGTGCAGCAAAAATGTTATGCCCATCATCTGAAAGTCATCGCTCAGACCAAAGATCAACATTCAGAAGAACGCATCGCCAATCGGCTTCGAAAACAACGCGATCACCTGTTTACCTTTTTGTATAATTCGAAGGTAGTTGCCACTAATAACCTAGCCGAGCAACAGCTGCGTCTGGCAGTGATTGCCCGCAAACTATCGTGCGGCAATAAAACCCGAGAAGGTACAGATACCTGGCATATTATGAGCAGCCTGATTGTGACCAATTCCCAAAACGGAATCAACAATATCGAATATTCCGGCAAAAACCCGATAATACGCCGTTATTAAAAGAGCGTTTTTAAACAATCTGCGGTAAAAAAAGAATGTTGGTGTGCCGGGATTTATATGCGCTGCCTGGTTGCATCCGATTTACCTATCATTCCGCCAGTACCGAAAGCATTTGGAGCTATGACTTTGAGATTGATTCTGCCAGTGATCAGTTCAATTACTCTGTTCGCCAGATCTCAATCCTTGTGGTTTCCGTTACAGGTAGTGATTCTTGTCCTTCGAAATCAGAATCAAAATCAGTAAGATCCATTGATCGTTCAAATTCAAGATAACTAAGTAAGCCAACGAGAGCATCACCTTCTTGCATGTCCGTAAATCTGAATGCCTCACGCTCTTCATCTACATGATCCTGATGAAATAGTACAAATGATGCAAACCAAAATGTGGCCGGGAAATCCAGGTCAACAACATCAAAGCCTTCACAGCTAATAGTGGCCCAGGGAGCTTCTTCACCGTTGGTGGGGGCAGTAATGAAAAGTTCCAGATCGGAAATAGTTGCAAATTCCTCAACATCCAGCTCAACGCGCATTATCGATTCGGTTAATTCAACATCACAGTCAACACCTGCTTCAGCCACTATATCAATGATGGAGTTTTCATAGAGTCGATGACTGAGAGTTGCTTGTCCTGTGTAGAGATTATTTTCTTCAAAAAATTCCAGTTCAATCTCTGCATGAACCGCTGTATTTATCGTAACGGGAAAGTCGATTTCGGGAGAAGTTGCATCGGCCTCCATCTTGGAATCGAAAAAGATGCTGATGGATCCTTCGAAAAGTCCGCATTCCGATTCAAATGCTCCTAAAATATTTTCATCTTCAAATTCATTAAACATCTCGGTTATCAAAGCTATGAACCAATCTTCGCCGGGTAAAATAACACCCTCATGAGATTTTATTGACTCATTCGTTTCAGCATTTAATAGATTCATTCTCAGGACTTCTTCAGATAAATCGACTTCAATTTCCAAAATAAGCTCCGTTTCCCTTTTAAGTCGGTACTGCTGGGTACAAAAGTTTGGGTTATCTGTAAACCAATCAGCATTTGGGATGATGCTGCCATCAGGACCAAAAAATAATCTCAGTACAAAGTCGCCCGTATCCGATTCATCGACCTCAAAAAACTTATCTCCCTCAAAACTTTCAATAGATTGAGTTGATGCCATTTTTGATGAACTATTTTCTGGTATCATTCCAAGCTCCACAAAGTATTCATAGAGCATTTGAACTGCTTCTTCGGCAGTCAACTCAATAGCTGGGGTATCATCATCGTTATCGCCGTTTTCTATATCATTGTTACCATTAGACGCTACGGGATCATCACTACAACCAATAATTAAAAAAGAGGATAATATGATTACGAATGTAGTAAGTAATACTCGGTTTATTAAATTGTTCATAGTGTATTTTCCTGATTATAATTAATTGATAAAATGAATGTTCATTGAGAAAAAGCAATCATATACTTTTACCACGAAAAAAATTAAAGATTTGGCTCAAATAATTTTTCCATTTCCCAAATTCCAATAATACTCTTTGAAAAACTTTTCTAAATAAAATTGAAAATTCTTGATATTCGATTGTAAGGTATTGGTTTTATATTATACCGAAATTATAATCCATGGCCTGATAACTAATATCAAAATTAAAAAAACCCGCAAACGCTCGTCTGCGGGTTTTAAATAATTATCGGTTAAAGTTCGAATCAGATACTTTCAGATTCTGAAACTGAATTTCCGGCTTCATCTGTAACAGTAAGGCGTACAGAATCAGCACTGCCCCTGGTTCGCAGTTCGGTTTCACCGGAAGCACTGCTTCCGCTTACATTTACTGTATGGCTGTCTACAACTGAGCTGCCGTCCAGCATTTCTACCAGAACGGTGTCGAGATCACCGTCTTCATCCGAAACAGCCCAGTTTACTGTAGCTCTGAACCATGGGCCACCAGTTCTTGTGCTTACATTGAAAGTGTCTATAGTTGGCTCATTGTCACCCACTTCATCGCTATCATCTCCATTGTCTCCTTCTTCTCCATCATCACCATCATCTTCATCGTCATTCTCTTCGCCATCAAGAGATCGGGTTTCAGACGTTGAATTACCGGCGTTATCGGTGACAGTAACTCGTACAGAATCAGCATTTTCTCTGGTTCTTAATTCGGATACTCCGGAAGCACTACCGCCGCTCACGTTTGAAGTTTGGCTGTCTACCGTGTTTGATCCATCCAGCAGTTCAACTTTTACTGAAGATAAATCTCCATCCTCATCTGAAACACTCCAGCTCACTTCGGCACGCAACCATGGCCCCGATGTGTAAGAATGAACTGAAATATTGTCGATAACCGGATCGTTGCTTTCACCTACATCACCATTGCCATTATCATCACCATCATCTCCAAACAGACTGTAAAGCAGATGATTGTTCTCTGTCCTTGAGTTGGTTACGATGTTCTTGGTGCTCGCTTCAGTAATCGCATCATAAACTTCTTGTGGCGATGCATTTGGATTATCCTGTAAATATAGTGCAGCAACACCGGCTACATGAGGAGCTGCCATGCTGGTACCGCTGATAGTGTTGGTGGCTGAATCGTTTGTGTACCATGCCGCCGTAATATTTGCACCCGGGGCAAAAAGATCCACGCAGTCTCCAAAATTCGACCAACTTGTCTTTCTATCGGAATCGGTTGTAGCGCCAATGGTATAGGCGTTGTCGGCTCCAGCCGGAGAGTAGTTACAAGCGTCTTGTTCACGGCCCAGAAAATCGCCATTTCCTGCGGCTACAATTACCGGAACACCGGAATTGTACAGGTTTGTAACAGCTTCATCCACTGCACTGCTGCTGCCTCCTCCAAGCGACAAATTGGCTACAGAAGGTGCGGATGCATTATCAGCAACCCAGTCCATTCCGGCAATCACACCACTAAATGAACCGGAACCCTGGCAATCAAGAACTCTTACTGCTACCAAATCAACATTTTTGGCCACGCCGTAAACAGTACCTCCAACAGTTCCGGCTACGTGTGTTCCATGGCCATCACAATCATCACCATCCTGGCCATCATCAAAGGCATCAAAGAAAAAACTATCATCAATCCTGCCACTGAATTCATTGTGTGAATATCGGATGCCCGTATCAATGATATACGCCGTTACACCGCTGCCATCATTCGTGTAGCTGTAAATACCATCCAGCGGCAGTTCACGCTGATCAATCCGGTCGAGGCCCCAGGTGGCATTAGTCTGTTCTTCAGCAGTTATTGTTACAACCATGTCCTGCTCAACTCTAACAACCCGGTGATCACGCATCAAACCTTTTTTGGCCGCTTCCGATATGCTCCCGGCAAATCCGGTTATCACGTGGTGATATTCAAAATCGGGTTCAACACCATATTCAGCAGCAACATCTGAAGGGTTTTCTTTAGGCTGAAGGGTTACAATAAACTGGCCTGGAATTGGGGTATGATCTGGCCGGGCTGCTTGTTCTTCCGCCTGAGCAACAGAAAGTTCATCAGATGAAGATGGGCTCACCATCTGATCACTTTGGTCACAGGAGATAAAAAACAGGATCAATAAAGGCAGTAAATAAGATGTTCTTAATGTCATTTGTAAGGATATTTTGTTAAAGGTTTATATGAAATGTGAAATCTTTTTAATAAAAGATGCTGACAAATATAGTTCATAATTCCACAGAGTCAAGAAAATCGTTCAAATTCTAATGTTTAGGTAAAAGATTATTGTTTGCTGTACTTCCGCAATCACATAAATTTTTAATGGTAGCCGGGGATTTTGTATTTTGTGAATGATTCAACCTAATATTTAAAACCAAGATTTTACCCAAAAAACTGAATGTCAGAAGATCAAATTACGCTCACCTTTCCTGACGGTGCCCAGAAACAGTTCCCCAAAAATATTACCGGCTTCGAAGTTGCAGAAAGCATTTCAAAAGGCCTTGCCCGAAATGCGCTGAGTATCACCCTTGACAAGGAAATTTTAGGCTTGCACGAACCGATTACCCGAAGCGGCAAAATTTCAATAAACACGTGGGAAAGTGATGACGGCCAGTACACCTTCTGGCACTCCTCTGCCCACCTGCTGGCTGAGGCGGTGCAGGAGCTTTACCCGGATGTGAAATTCGGAATCGGCCCGCCCATCGAAAACGGATTTTATTACGACATCGACTTTGGAGATAAATCCTTCGGACAGGATGACCTTGAAAAAGTTGAAAAGAAAATGTCTGAATTGGCCCGGCAAAAATCGGAGTTTAAAAAGCGGGAGGTCTCTAAACAGGAAGCTCTTGATCACTACAGCAAACTGGATAACGAATACAAAATCGACCTGATTGAAGATCTGGAAGACAATTCCATTACTTTCTACAAGCAGGGCAATTTTACGGATCTCTGCCGCGGCCCCCATTTGCCGGATACATCTCCCATCAAAGCCGTTAAACTGACCAAGCTGGCGGGTGCATACTGGCGGGGCGATGTAAAAAGCAAACAGCTTACACGCATTTACGGCATCTCGTTTCCAAAGCAAAAAATGCTGAACGAGTACCTCGAGCAGGTTGAAGAGGCTAAAAAACGCGATCATAAAAAACTTGGCAAAGAGCTGGGCATCTATATGATGGACCAGATGGTGGGCCCCGGCCTGCCTCTCTGGCTGCCAAACGGTACGGTTCTGAGGCGGACTCTTGAGTATTTTCTGCGTGAGGAACAGAAGCGCCGCGGGTACCAGGAAGTCATCACTCCACACATTGCCAACCTGAAGCTCTACAAAACATCGGGGCACTATCCATATTATAAAGATTCACAGTTCAACCCGATGGAAGTGGATGAAGAGGGGTACCTGCTGAAACCGATGAACTGCCCCCATCACCACAGAATTTATTCAAACGAGCTGAGAAGTTACCGCGACCTGCCGGTTCGCCTGGCCGAATTCGGCACGGTGTACCGCTATGAGCAGTCTGGCGAACTGAACGGGATGTCGCGCGTTCGTGGGTTTACCCAGGATGATGCGCACATCTACTGCACCAACGACCAGTTGAAAGGTGAAATCAAGCATGTGATAGAATTGACACAATTTGTGTTTCACACGTTTGGCATGCCGGTGGATATTCACCTCTCCTTCCGCGACGATAAAGACGAAAAATATGGCGGAAAGGATGAAAACTGGGAGCGTTCACAGCGCGAGCTCAACGAAGTGGCAGATGAAATGGGCCTCGATTACAAAATTGTGGAGGGCGAAGCCAGTTTCTACGGCCCCAAAATAGATTTCATCATCCGTGATGCAATCGGGCGGCAGTGGCAGCTTGGCACGGTTCAGGTAGATTATGTAATGCCTGAACGGTTTGATTTGACCTATGTCGGCTCAGACAACAACCGCCATCGCCCGGTAATTATTCATCGCGCACCGTTCGGATCAATGGAGCGGTTTGTAAGTATCCTGATTGAACATTTTGCGGGTGATTTTCCGCTGTGGCTCGCACCGGCACAAGTGAAAGTTCTCCCCATTTCGGATGATTACATCGGTTACGCCCGGTATTGTGCCGAAAAATTGAAGAAACTGGATGTACGCGTTGAAGTGGACTCCCGCAGTGAGATGATCGGAGGAAAAATCCGTGATGCTGAAAACAGCAAAATTCCGTATATGGTCATCGTAGGGGAAAAAGAAGAATCTGATGGCACGGTTTCCCTGAGAAGGCATAAAATGGGAGACATCGGAACGTTTTCGCTGGATGATTTCTTGAACAGGGTAAAGGAAGAAATTGACAACAGAAGCTTGCCGCCGTCTCATAATGATTGATTGAGTGGTGAAAAGAGACTATTTATTTTCTCAAATGATTAGCTCTTTAGGAGGAATTGGCAAAAAGCAGTTGACAGTTGACAAGTTTTTTCAATTGACTATTGTCAACTATATATCGACAACTTGATAGTTTTAACAGCGCTTTAAGCGTTTAAAAATCAAAAAAACTTTAAAAAAACAGATAATTTTCCGCAGGCATTTGAATTTTAAATGATTGTTGCCATATTTAACGCCTGTGCAAAATACAACCATTAATAAAACAGTGAGGTAACTTATCGCAAGACGACAGACTATGAGAAGACAAAGAAATGATGATCGGCCAAAGGTTAATGATGAAATCAGATCATCAAAAGTCAGGTTAATCAGGCCTGATGATGAGCACGAAATTGTATCGATTGAAAGAGCACTTGAAATTGCTGATCGATATCAATTGGATCTTGTTGAAATTGCACCCAATGCAAAGCCGCCGGTGTGCAAGGTTATTGATTTTGGCAAGTTCATGTATGAGAAGAAAAAGAAAGAGAAAGAAGCTAAGAAAAAGCAGCACACTATCCAGGTTAAAGAACTTCGCTTCCGGCCCACCACCGACGACCACGACCTGGAATTTAAAACCCGGCATGCACGCGAATTTCTCGAAGGCGGCGACAAAGTAAAAGCTACGGTGCAATTCAGGGGGCGGGACATGCTCTACACCGAACAGGGAGAGGTGCTTCTCAATAACCTCGCTGAAGAACTTAAAGATGTAAGCAAAGTAGAATCGAAGCCCACGATGGAAGGCCGCCGAATGATTATGATTTTGGCTCCGGCAAAAGGGTAAAGTTTACTTTCAACAGAGTGTAAAGCTTCTTATATTTCGGGTCTTTAAAATTTCAGAAAATGGAATCATTATGCCTAAAATGAAATCGAACAGTGGTGCGAAGAAACGCTTTAAGAAGACCGGTTCCGGTAAAATAAAGCGCAAAAAAGCCTTCAAAAGCCACATTCTTACAAAGAAATCCAGCAAAAGGAAGAGAAATCTTCGTCAGTCTACACTGGTAGATAAAACCGACGAAAAAGCTGTAAAACGGCTTATTCCCTATAGCTGACAAAAAAATTATTAACCCTTAAACGTTAAAAAAAATGCCACGATCACGAAATCTGGTGGCTTCCCGTCGCCGTCGCCGAAAAATTCTGAAACAGGCGAAAGGCTACTGGGGCAGACGCAAAAACGTTTACACCGTTGCCAAAAATGCGGTTGAGAAAGCTCAGCTATATCAATACCGCGACCGGAAAGTCCGAAAAAGACTTTTCCGAAGGCTATGGATTACCCGGATTAACGCTGCTGCCCGCCTGAACGGAACCACCTATGCCAAACTCATACACGGCATGAAAGAAAACGACATTGACATTAACAGGAAAATGCTGGCGGACATTGCAGTTCACGACCCGGAAACATTCTCCGAAATTGTTAAAGAGTCTGTAAAATAATCTCATTACATTATCAAAACCGGCAAATCTGTGAAATGGCTTGCCGGTTTTTTTATGTCCTGAATTCCTGGTTTACGGCTATTCAGAAATTTGCCTGATTGCCATATCCGGAATGATTCAGAACCTGCGGAATGGTATATTCTGAGTTATCTTTAATTAATTTCCCAAAACCAATTTTAAAGTCCATTTCAATTAATCCGAAATTTGTTTCGGTTTGATTTGAAGCAGAACCAATTATGATTGACAAAATAGAAGCGATAAAACAGGAAATCGAACAATTTAACATCGACAGTGAAGAAACCCTGGAGGAATTCAGGCTTCGTTTCTTGTCAAGAAAGGGAAAAATCCAGGCTATGTTCGGCATGATGGGTGATGTGCCCAACGAACAAAAAGCCGCGGTTGGCAAAGCCATGAACGAGGTGAAGAACCTGGCGCAATCCACATTCGATCAAGCCAAAGAGGAACTTGCTTCCGCTCAAAAGAAAACCTTCGGGGCACTTGATGATATTTCCCTGCCCGTGGAACCGGCCTACACCGGGTCGTTTCATCCGCTGACCCAGGCACTGAACCAAATCAAAGAAATTTTTCTCAGGCTCGGTTTCAACATTGCCGACGGCCCTGAACTTGAAGACGATTTTCACAATTTTACCGCGTTAAATTTCCCGAAAGACCATCCCGCACGCGATATGCAGGATACGTTTTTTGTCCGTAAATCGGATGATGAAAACACCGATGACCTTGTTTTGCGCACACACACTTCGCCGGTACAAATCCGCCTGATGAAAGAACAGGCCCCGCCCGTGCGCTCCATCATGCCGGGTCGTGTATACAGAAACGAGGCTGTGACGGCAAAATCCTATTTTCAGTTCAACCAGGTTGAAGGGCTTTATGTAGATGAAAAAGTGACACTTGGCGAGCTGATCGAAACACTGGTGATGTTCTCCAAACTGATGTACGGCAGCGACGTGAAATACCGCGTACGTCCCTCCTTCTTTCCGTTCACCGAACCCAGCATGGAAATGGATATTTGGTGGGAAAATGAAAAAGGCGGCCAGTGGCTCGAAATTCTCGGGGCCGGAATGGTAGACCCCAACGTTTTTGAAGCCGTGGGCATTGACCCCGAAAAATACACCGGCTACGCTTTTGGAATGGGTGTCGACCGCATCGCCATGCTCCGTTATGGAATTGATGACATCCGCTTGCTGTACGACAACGACATCCGTTTTCTGCAGCAGTTCGAATCCTGATTTATTGATTATCAGCATCTATCCAACCACAAACACCATTTTTTAAAGAATTATTGATTTACCTGAAACATGAAAATTTCATATAACTGGTTAAAACAGTACATCAACACAGAAATTTCGGCTGATGAAGCCGCCGATAAGCTGACCCTACTCGGGCTTGAAGTGGAAGAAGTTGAAGAAATCGGGTCCGATTTTGAAGGTTTTGTCATAGGCGAGGTGCTGGATGTCCGTTCTCACCCCAATGCCGATAAACTTGTTCTCTGTGATGTAAACACGGGCGATGAAACCTTGCAGATTATTTGCGGGGCAAAAAATGTGGCCGCCGGGCAAAAGGTTCCGGTTGCAACCGTTGGCTCTACCCTGCCGGCACCGATGGATGACGGCTCCTACCTGACGATCAAAAAAGCAAAGCTTCGGGGGGAAAAATCAAACGGGATGATCTGCTCGGAAGTGGAACTGGGGCTTGGTGATGATCACACTGGCATCATGGTGATGGACAGCAGCCTGAAACCCGGAATGCCTCTCAAAGAAGCACTGAATGCCGAAAAAGATACCGTTTTTGAAATTGGCCTCACCCCTAACCGGCCGGATGCCGCCTGCCATATCGGTGTGGCACGTGATCTTTCCTCTGTTGTGGAAGAATCACTCAAAACTCCATACAAGAGCGTACCCGAACCAAAGAAAAGCCTTGATGATGAAATTTCCATCTCCATAATAGACAGCGACAAATGCCACCGGTACGTCGGGCTGATTGTGGATAATGTGGAAGTGAAGGAATCTCCCGAGTGGCTGAAACAGCGGCTGATTTCCATCGGGTTGAGGCCGATCAACAACGTGGTGGATGTAACCAATTATGTTTTACATGAAATCGGCCAACCCCTGCACGCTTTCGATTACGAATTGGTTGGCGGGAAAAAAATTGTGGTACAAAGCTTTGATGAAGACAAAAAATTTACCACGCTCGACAGCATCGAACGGACGGTTCCGGCCGGATCACTTTTTATCTGCGACGGCAACGGCCCCGTAGCCATTGCCGGTGTTATGGGCGGTGAAAACAGTGAAGTGACCGAAAAGACCACAAAAATTTTGATCGAAAGTGCGTGGTTTGAACCATCCTCAATCCGAAAAACCTCGAAGAGCCTGGCCCTTCAAACCGACAGTTCCTATCGCTTCGAGCGAGGAATTGACCCCACCATGCAATTGAAAGCCGCCTGGCGTGCCGCTGAACTGATCGCCGAACTTTCCGGCGGCACCATATTTGAAGGTTATGTGGATGAACATCCCATAAAACACGAACCACAGGCTGTGCCGCTTCGGGTTGCAAGAGTGAACCATCTTTTGGGCACAAATCTTGATGAACAGCGTGTCGTATCCATTCTGGGTAAACTGGAGTTTGAAGTGGAAAGTGACAGCAACGGTATACTGCAATGCACGGTTCCCCCCTTCCGTCCCGACATCACACGGGAAGTGGACCTGATTGAAGAAGTGGGCCGTGTATTTGATTACAACAACATTCCAAGGCCGGATACAGCTCCTTTCATTACACCGGATCCTCTTTCCGATGCCGAGGTTTTTCATGAAAGAATGAGATCATTGGCAAAATCTCTGGGTTATAAGGAGATCAGCACCAATTCGCTTCTCTCGAAAAAAGAAGCCGGCCTTCTTGCAGATGAAAAACTGCATGTGCATACTTTGAACCCGGTCTCCCAGGAAAATACCACGCTCAGAACGCACCTCGCGGGTGGTTTTATGAAAGCCGTGCATTACAATCTGAACAGAAACGCCACTAACCTGAGGTTTTTTGAAATAGGCCATGTTTTCAGAAAAAGTGATGACAGTACCTGGATTGAAGGAGTTCAGGAGCATGTATGCCTGATGCTCGGTTTATGCGGAAGCAAAAAGCGAACAGACTGGCGCGGTGAAGCAGAACCTTACACAATATTTGACCTGAAATCCGACCTGGAAGCTGTGCTGGATGACCTGGGTATTTCTGACCGGATCACCAGGGAAACAGCAGGAAACCATATGCTCAAATATCAGTTAGAAGGAAATGAAATTGCAACGCTTCGGATAGCTCACGAAGAGTGGCTGAAAGGTTTTGATTTAGAACAGGATGCATTTGTTGCCGAGGTTGATCTTACATTACTGGACAAACTGGGTGCTGAGAAAAGAGATATCACCTATCAGCCCGTAGCTAAATTCCCTACATTCGAATTTGATGCCGCCTTCACGGTAGAACAGACTGTCAGAACCGGTGATTTAACCCGGGAAATCAAACATACTGCCGGAGAAATCTTAAAAGATGTTTCTGTTTTTGATGTTTACGAAGGAGAAAATCTCGGCAAAAACAAAAAAAGTATTGCATTTAGGCTTACTTTTTTAGATTCTAATAAAACACTGAACATCAAAGATGTAGAGCCTGTAGTTCAAAAAGTTGTTCAAAAGCTGGAAAAAACATTCGGAGCAAAACTCAGATCCTAATTAAACTTTTTTTATGCCTGTTGATGATATTCAGAAAGAAACGTTTTTTAAGCTGCTCGATCAGATTCGCACGCAGCTGGGTTTGTTAAAAAAGAAAAACAGGGAACTGAGCAGGGAAAACCAGCGGCTTCGGTCCAAACTGAATGAGGTTCACAAAGATCAGACCGATATTTTTTCCAGCATCAGCGAGTCGGAGCGCATCGCCATGCGGCACCAGGTAAACGGCTTAATCAAAAAAATCGACAAATATCTCGATGAATAACATGCAGCCAATCAAGGTAACAATACTGGGTAAACAGATACCTCTGCGTGTGCGTGAAAGTGAAGTGGAAAATACCCGCCGGATTGCTGCATTTGTTGATGAAAAATTAAAACAGTTCAGAAACCAATTCTCTAATCAGCCCGACAGTACCATCATGATTCTTGCCTGCCTGAGTATTGCAGAAGAACTCTTTGAGGTGCGGACAAAACTGCACGAAACCGATGATAAAGAAAACGAATTGATGGAAGAAGTCAACAAGCAAATCTCAAAATTGATCAAAGAGATATCCTGAAGGTGTTTCCTGATAAAAAGAAGTTGCCCCGTTTAAAAATATTTGTGGGATGTGGTGTGCGGAATGGGGATTGTGGTGTGGGGAGTGTGGATAAATCCCCCACACCACACTCCGCACTCCACATTCCACTGTCACTTATTCAGAAAACAATCCATAAACTCAAAATGTCCGTGCATTTAAATCCTGTCCGGTAATTCTAAAGCTGATATATTACACTGATAACCTGCTCAAAATTTAATGTTAATTAAAAATTTCACATGTCAGATACTGTAAAGATTTTTTTTATTGCTGATATTGTTGGCGAACCGGGGCTTACACTTCTTGAAACGATTTTCCCAGCCATCAAAGAGAAATACAAACCCGATTTTATCATAGCAAACGCCGAAAACTCCCACGAAGGGCGCGGACTAAACCGGCACATAGTGAAACGGCTCTACGACATTGATGTGGATGTAATTACCGGCGGAAATCACTCTTTTGACAAATGGAAAATTTTCTCATACATGAAAACAGATAACCACCTGCTGAGGCCGCTCAATTACCCGAAAGGCAACAGCGGGTATGGTTTTGGTGTTTATAAAGTGAAAAATTCCGACCAGAAAATTGGTGTCCTGAACTTGCAGGGAAGAACCTTTATGCCACAGATTGATGATCCTTTTTCAACTTCAGACTGGGCACTATCCAAAATTAAGGAAGAAACCAATCTCATTATTGTAGATTTTCATGCCGAAGCCACAGCTGAAAAATTGGCCTACGCCTGGCATGTGGATGGCACCGTATCGGCAATTGTGGGCACTCACACACATATCCCAACCAACGATGCCCGGATTTTTCCCAAAGGAACCGGTTATATCACCGATGCAGGAATGACAGGGCCGTTTGATTCTGTTATCGGGATGGACAAAAACACGTCTATCCGCCGGTTTACGCTCGGAACACCCCAGAAATATAAAATTGCAGACAAGGATAACCGGCTTTGCGGTGTATTTGTTGAGATAAATTCTGAAACCGCAAAATGTAGTTCTATAGAATCGGTGATCTACCCGGAATTTGTAAACAAAACTGACTGAATTGATGAGTAAGGAAATTGTACTGAGCTGTAAAGAGCTCAAAAAAAACTTTAAATCCGAATCCGGTGATAAAGAATTAAAAATTTTGAGGGGAGTGAACCTCGATGTGCACCAAGCTGAATTAGTGGCTATTTTGGGATCAAGCGGAAGCGGTAAAAGCACCCTGCTGCACATTTTGGGCGGGCTGGACAGGCCCACTGCAGGTGATGTTTTTTGGCACGGCGAGTCGATCTATCAGCACAAACCCGACAAGCTTGCCGAGCTCAGAAACCAGAATGTTGGATTTGTATTTCAATTTCACCATTTACTGCCGGAATTCACAGCTCTTGAAAATGTGATGATGCCCGCACTCATCAAAGGAGAACCGGCCGATAAAGCAGAAAATAGGGCAAATGATCTGCTGGACCAATTTGGCATGGGCGACCGCCTTCAGCACCGGCCTTCTCAGCTTTCGGGCGGGGAGCAGCAGCGTGTTTCGATGGCCAGGGCACTCACCAACAACCCCTCGATTATACTGGCCGATGAACCCACCGGTAACCTCGACGAAGATAATACTGACATCATCCTGAACCTGCTCTTTCAGCTCAGGGATATTGAAAATGTATCCATTGTGCTGATTACCCACGAAAAAGATATTGCAGGGCACTGCGATACACTTTACAATCTTCACAACGGCACACTCGATCAAATCAATTCTTAAATCAGCACACATGATTACAACTATAATTTTTGATATGGACGGTGTTATCATCGACAGTGAACCGATCTATTTCCGGGTAATTCTGAAGATGTTTCGTGAAATGGGAATCGGCATGACCGAAGAGGAACTTACAAATTTTGTGGGCAGGTCTGACTTATGGGAAACCATCAAACAAGAATATGATGCAAATTTTGATGTAGACGAGATCAACCGGGAGGAACAGCGCCGTTTTCTTGCCTACCTGAACAACCATTTCGATGGCGGGCCGATTGACGGCGTTGAAGAATTGCTCCGAAGCCTGAATGAGAAGAACTATAAGCTGGCACTTGCCTCATCATCAAGAGTTGAAAACATCAATACGGTGCTGAATAAGCTGAATCTTGAACGCTATTTTCCGCTTCGTATCAGTGGCGCCGATCTTGAAACATCCAAACCACACCCTGAAATTTTTCTGAAAGCGGCTGAAATGGCCGGTGCACAACCGGAACAATGTCTTGTTATTGAAGACTCAAAAAATGGCGTGATGGGAGCCAAAGCCGCAGGAATGTTGTGCATTGGCTACAAAAATCCGAATTCTGGCAATCAGGACTTGTCGGCAGCCGACCGGATCATCAGCAGCTACAGCGAATTTGACTGGGAAATGTTGAATGGGAAATGATTGAATTCGATAGATCAGATGCGAGGTTTTACAAGATTTTTTTGTGAGTAAATCGGGCTATTACCCAAACACATCCCCTCTTGAGAGGGGAAAAGTGAAGATGAAAGTGCGAAGCGCGGTTCATCGAACGAGGGGTGTGTCCCTGAATCTGGCTTCGTGCCCCAAAGAACACACCCCTTGCCAGTCAAGAAATCACGACAAGTCGTGTTTTTGACTAACATTTCCCCTCTCAAGAGGGGATTCTATTTACTTCAAACAAATTACCCAAAAGGTATCCTATTGAATCAGAATTAAAAATTTTACCAGTTTTAATATCGTTTAAATTGCAATCAACCATTCTTTAAACTTGGTTAAATCGCAAACTAATTTTAACTTTACTGTTCTGAAAATTTCGCGATTCGAAACGAAGCGGGATAGACTTAACAAAAAAATTTTATGAGTAAGAAATTATCAAAAGAGGATCTTGAACAGGATATTCTGATTGAATATTCATCAAGGTTCATGCATTTTTATAATCAAAACAAGGCTGCTGTAATCGGCGGTGCACTTGGTATTGTAATCGCAGTTGGATTGGTTATCGGGTATTTTATTTATACCAGCCAGATGGAACAGGAAGCCCAGGTTCATCTGGGTGTTGCCGAGCAAGCCCTGATGCAGGGAAATTTTGAGCAGGCGCTCTACGGCGACGACGATGACTTTACACTTGGCTTTGTACAGATTGCAAGAAATTATAGCCGGACAAGCGCAGGAAACCTGGCATATTATTACGCTGCCGTTTCTGAGTATGAGCTGGGTAATTATGAAGATGCCCTGGAATATATTAAAAACTTCTCTCCACCCCGGGGAATTCTGGGTGTTGCCCCTATCTCACTGCATGCCATAATTTTGCTTGATTTGGAGCGATACGAAGAAGCTGCTGAAGAGTTCAAAAGAGCCGCCGAATGGGACGAGAACAATAGTACCACTCCTTACAATCTCTTTGAAGCCGCCCAGGCACACATCGAAGCCGGCAATAACCAAAGAGCGATAGAGCTTTTAGACAGAATTATCGCAGAATACCCGAACAGCCAGCAATTCTCAAGAGCGCAGCGCCTGATAGGAATGCTCGGTGGATCCGGTTCATAACTTCTCAAGTGAGTTTTGGGAATTATAAGCAATCAAGCCTTAAACCCGTCATTCCGGCCTCTGAGCCGGAATCTCAGAAACTTCAAGCGTGCGTAAGCTCCTTGAGCGTACTTTTGTAACGAAAAAGTGACGCTTGAAGGATCCCTGAAAAGCACCAAAAACGCTTCTGCCAAAGGCATGTCTTGGGTAAAGGTCACTTTTATGAGCATAAACACAATAGCCAATTTAATCACCACCGCTACATATTTCTCCTGTATTGGCCGCCAACCTCGTAAAGTGCGTTTGAGATTTCTCCGAGCGAACACACTTTCACGGTTTCCATCAATTCTTCAAACAAATTCCCATCTTCCCGGGCAACTTTTTTGAGCCGGTTTATGGCTTTGCCGGATGCCTCAGCATTAATTTTCTGAAATGCAGTTAGCTGATCAATTTGCTGATGTTTTTCTTCTTCGGTAGACCGGATCAGTTCAATTTCCCGGTTTTCTTCTGTTGTTTTTTGATCGCTCAAAAACGTATTTACCCCAATAATGGGCAGCTCACCGGAGTGTTTCAGCGATTCGTAATGCAGACTCTCTTCCTGGATTTTTCCGCGCTGATACATGCTTTCCATTGCACCAAGCACCCCGCCCCGTTCCGTGATTCTGTCAAACTCCGCCAAAATCGCTTCTTCAACAAGATCGGTCAGCTCTTCAATGATGTACGATCCCTGCAGCGGGTTGTCGTTTTTAGTCATTCCCAGTTCTTTGTTTATGATGAGCTGTATCGCGAGAGCCCTTCTCACTGACTCTTCAGTAGGCGTTGTAATCGCTTCATCATAAGCATTGGTGTGCAGCGAGTTGCAGTTGTCGTAGATGGCCATCAGCGCCTGTAGCGTGGTTCTGATATCGTTAAACTGAATTTCCTTTGCATGCAACGAACGCCCGCTGGTTTGGATATGGTATTTTAGTTTTTGAGAGCGTTCATTCGCACCGTATTTATGCTTCATGGCAACCGCCCAGATTCGCCGTGCTACTCTGCCTATCACCGCGTATTCCGGGTCGAGCCCGTTGCTGAAAAAGAACGAGAGATTATGCGCAAAATCATCCACATCCAGCCCTCGTGAAAGATAGTATTCCACAAACGTGAACCCGTTTGAGAGCGTAAACGCCGCCTGTGTGATGGGATTGGCACCCGCCTCGGCGATGTGGTATCCCGAAATAGAGACAGAATAATAATTTCTGACCTTGTGCTCAGTGAAATAGGACTGGATATCGCCCATCATTTTCAAGGCAAATTCTGTTGAAAAAATGCAGGTATTTTGTGCCTGATCTTCTTTCAGTATATCGGCCTGAACGGTTCCGCGAACCACTTTCAGTGTGCCTGATTTAATCCGTTCATAGGTTTCCATGTCAACCAGTTTATCACCGGAAATTCCAAGCATCCCGAGGCCAAAGCCCGTATTTGTTGGCGGCATTTCCATCTGGTAGGATGGCTGAGGAATCTCTTTTTCCTTGAAGAATTGGCTGATTTTTTTCTGTGCAGAATCCCAGTTGCCCTGCTCTTTCAGGTACCGTTCCACTTCCTGGTCAATGGCCGTGTTCATGAACATCGCCAGAATCATGGGTGCCGGCCCGTTGATTGTCATAGAAACGGACGTTTTCGGAGAAGTAAGTTCAAACCCGGAGTAGAGCTTTTTCATATCATCCAGAGTACAGATACTCACCCCTGAGTTGCCGATTTTTCCGTAAATGTCCGGCCGTTTGTCGGGATCTTCCCCGTACAGTGTTACGGAATCAAAAGCTGTTGACAGCCGCGCGGCAGGCATGCCTTCGCTCAGGTAATGAAAACGCCGGTTGGTTCGCTCCGGGGTTCCCTCCCCCGCAAACATCCGGGTGGGATCTTCTCCTTCGCGATTAAATGGAAATACTCCCGCGGTGAATGGAAAGTAGCCCGGCAGATTTTCTTTAAGGGCAAATCTCAGGCGGTCACCAAGATTTTTGGTTTTCGGCAGTGAAATTCTCGGTACTTTTGTACCGCTGATTGATTCCCTGAAAAGCTGATTCTTGATTTCTTTGCCCCTGATCTTCACCGTAAAATATTCTTTCCGGTACTTTTCGTACAGTTCATCCCAGCCTTCCAGAATTTTTGCCGGCAGCGGATCGAGCTTTACTGACCAGTGCTCTTCCATCTCATTAAGCCGGCTGAGAATTGTAATCTCATCATCAGGTTTCCAGTTTTTTACCTGTTCGATGGTTCCCCGAACCTGGTCCAGTTTGCGGGCAATTTCAACCTGCTGTTCAGCCCACTGATGGTAGTTGTGAATAGTTTCGGTAATCTCGGATAAGTAGCGCTGGCGTTTCCCCGGGATGATGGCCTGGGAGTGAAGATTTTCGGCAGGTTCCGTGTTAACAAAAAGTTTCGGTTCCCAATCAACCGGAAATTTTTCATTGATAAGATTCACAATGGCGGCAAACAGCCGATGGACACCCTCATCATTAAACTGAGAGGCAATGGTGGGATACACGGGCATCTTTTCCGGTTTGATGTGCCAGTCTCCCCTGTTTCGCTGCATCTGTTTCCGAACATCTCGGAGCGCATCCAGTGACCCTTTCTTGTCGAATTTGTTGAGAACCACAAGATCAGCCAGGTCCAGCATATTGATTTTTTCGAGCTGGGTTGCCGCCCCGTACTCGTGTGTCATCACATAAACGGGAATATCACTCAACTCCACAATTTCACTTCCGCTCTGGCCAATTCCACTCGTTTCCACAATAATTAGGTCAAAATCAACAGCTTTGTAAACAGCAATTGCTGAATTGACGGCATCACTCACGGATTTGTTCGAGGCACGGGTGGCCATACTGCGCATAAATACACGCTCCGTATCGATGCTGTTCATCCGGATGCGGTCTCCGAGCAGTGCTCCACCCGTTCGTACTTTAGATGGGTCGATTGAGATCACCCCGATTGATAAATCTTCAAATTCGGTCAGGAACCGCCGGATAATCTCATCTGTAAGCGAACTTTTTCCGGCGCCCCCGGTACCCGTAATTCCAAGAACCGGGATATCCGTTTTATCAGAAAGGTCTGCGGGTTGATCACCATTTAACACCAGCTTACCATCGGAGTATGAGGCTGTTTTTTTGTGGCCGTTTTCGAGCGCCGAAATGGTTCTGGAAACTGCATTAACATTCCCGTTAAAAATTCCTTTGGGATCAACCGGACTCTGGCGATTGGTATCGAAATCACAGGTTTTCATCATAAAATTGATCATCCCCTGAAGCCCCATTTTGCTGCCGTCTTCAACCGAAAAAATACGGGAGACTCCGTAATTGTGCAGCTCTTCAATTTCATCGTCCACAATCACACCGCCGCCGCCGCCAAAAACATGAATGTGTGATGCATCATTTTCTTTAAGCAAATCAATCATGTATTTGAAATACTCCATATGCCCGCCCTGGTATGAGCTGACGGCGATTCCCTGCACATCTTCCTGGATGGCACAATTTACAATTTCATGTACAGAACGGTTGTGGCCAAGGTGAATGACCTCGGCTCCGGTGGCCTGCAGAATACGGCGCATGATGTTAATACTGGCATCGTGGCCGTCGAACAAACTGGCTGCCGTAACAAACCGGATTTTATGTTTTGGCTGATATTTATTTAGATGTGCCGATCCATTTGATGGATTGACGGCTTTTTTCTCTGTCTTAACTTCAGTCATTTTTTCAAATTATTTGTCTTTGGAAGCGATTTCAGAAGATACAAAACTTTCGAAGTGCTTTGCATTACTGAGGAAAAAATCTCTTGGTGAGATATCCGGGTTAGGTTGTATATTTAAAATTGAGTTGTAATCTGTTTGGCAAATCCTGTTTTGGGTTGAAGTTTGCGGTGATGGATGACAGTATCAGAACAAAATTTCAAATCAAAAAAATCTAATCGAAGATAATTTTCTCATGTTTGAAAGCTTTGGAAGTTTCGAAGACAGGCTGGCCGTATCGGGTACAATTCTCGGTTTGCTGATCAGCACAGCTATCCTGGTTTTGTCTATCATCATTGTAAAAATTCTGATACGCCGATATATCACCAGAAATGTTCAATCCGTGGAGTTACAGCGCCGATGGATTGTACAGACCCGAAACGGCCTTATACTGATCCTTGTTTTAGGGCTCATCTTAATTTGGGGCGAAGAATTAAGAACCCTTGCACTTTCTATCGTGGCGATTGCCGTAGCATTTGTAGTTGCTACGAAAGAGCTGATTCTCTGCGTTACGGGGTCAATCCTGAAGTCCGGTGCCGGATCTTTTAACATTGGCGACCGGATACAAATTAAAGATTTCAGGGGTGATGTTATTGACCAAAATCTGCTTGCCACTACCATTTTGGAGGTAGGCCCCGGAAAAATCACCCATCAGCGAACGGGACGGATGACAGTGATTCCAAATTCTTTATTTGTCTCTGAGCCGGTTATTAATGAAAGTTTCACCCACGATTATGTTCTGCATGTTTTTACTGTTCCATTTAAGCGCGAGGATGACTGGAAATCTGCCAAAACGAAATTTCTGGAATCGGCACACAAGCACTGCATGCCGTTTCTAAAAGAGGCGAAAAAATATATGGAGCAGATCAGCCGGCAAAAAGGCCTTGATGTGCCCTCAGTTGAACCGAGGGTAACGATACAGGTGCCTGCTGCCGGGGAAATCCACCTATTAATCAGGATACCTGTTAAATCCGGACAGCGCAGTTATATAGAACAATCCATTTTATCTGATGTGTTTGTTAATCAGGATTTTTCGCCATCTGAAGATCAGCAAGCTTCCGATGATCAACCCCTTAAATCAGATTAAAGTGATATGAACATACCTGAATTTCTATCAGAAGCACCCATGTTATACAGAATTCTTGTGATCATATTGGTTGCAGGAGGTGCACATCTTTTTGTCACAATTATTCGAAGAATTTCACAATTCATACTTCTTGCACCAGTGCAAAATGCACAGGCAGGATTTTCTGATTTTGTGAAAAATTATCCCCGGGCGGCTACTGTAATTACCATATTGGAAAGCACCCTCACTTTTGCGATTTATTTCTTAGCCTTCGGGCTGATTCTGCAAGAGTTTAACCTCTCACTTAGAGCCTATCTTGCCAGTACCACGGTAATCGGTCTGGCCATCGGCTTTGGCTCACAGGGATTTGTGCAGGATATAGTAATCGGCCTGACACTCATTTTCTCCAATTTGCTGAAAGTTGGTGATGTGGTTGAAGTATCCGGACAGATTGGCCGTGTTGAAAGTGTTGGATTACGATTTACCATTTTGATTAACCTGCACGGACAGCGTGTGCACCTGCCGAACCGAAATATCGGAGTTATCAGTCAGTTCAGGGGTGGATGTATCCGGGCATATGTAGATTTTCAACTACCGGATGGGGCAACTCAAAAACAGGTTTCTGCAATTATTAACCCGCTTGCCTCAGCGCTGTATAAACAACATCGGGCAATTGTAACAGAAGAACCGGAATCGTTCGGCATACAAAACACCACAAAAGGTGGCTGGAGATATATTCGCTACAAATTCAAACTCTGGCCCGGCCAGGGGGCACTCATTGAAACCAATTTTCGGCAGATGGCCCTTGCCCGGCTGAGAAATACATTTCCGGATTATGCAGACTGGATGATCAACATTACCTACCGTTCAGAGCGTCTGATCATGAAAGACGGAGAGTTGATCGATAAAGCAGACCGTGATGAAGAATTAGTCGGGAATGAAACGTAGTGTCGTGTCTATAGCTATTTTCGATTAAAACACGAATACATTTTTAACAAAATTTATTATAGCACAACGTTTTAAAGCGTAAAGCTATATTTTTGTTCATTTTGGCTTGATCCAAAACGAACCAAAAGATCAAGGCGGTGAATTCCCGGTGCGTTCGTTTCGGCTGAGTGGAACGAATCCAAGGCCCCGCCATAAAAGTTACCAAATCATGGATAGATCATATCCTGCGTGGCTGTGGATTCGTAAAGCACCACTCCGCCTTACGAACCGGGAATTCAAGGCCGCAGTGGCTTTATTCACAGTTGGACTGCCTTTTTTTAGGATTAAAATGCTTTCGGAACACCTAAAATGTTCTTTGAAGATTCTTAACTCGTTGATTATTTATCTCTGAAAATTGTAAAGCAAAAAAGTACTAATGTCAGGAGCTCTGTTTACTTATCAAAGCCAATTCCCTTTCCTCCATTGCCTTCATCAAGATAGCTGACGGTTCTCTGCGGGAATGGAATAACAATTCCTTCTTTATCGAAACGCTTCTTTACGCTTTCCAGAACTTCCCAATACATTACGGCGGCATTCGGGGGGTCGGTGGCCCAGGCCCAGGCTCTGATAATTACTGCAGAATCCGAAAGTTCAAGCAAGCGGACTGTAACACGTGGTGTGCCTTTTTCAATATCCTCCTCTTTTCTCACATCAATATTAAGCGGATGTTTTTCTACTTCTTCTGCCATTATCTTTTTAGCGAGGTCAATATCAGACCCATAACTGATTCCAATATCCATCAGCCTGCAGATTTTGGTATCTGCATAATTCGAATTGATGAGAATCTGGCTGCTGATTACAGAATTCGGAATAATTATTCTCTGGTTTTCAAAATTCCTGATTACCGTGTGCCTCAGGCTGATATCTTCTACAACACCCCGCAAGCCGTCATTAAAAGAAATTCTGTCGTTTATTTGATACGGTTTTGAAATCACGATAAATACACCGCTGACAACATTACCCAGCGCCTGCTGGGCGGCAAAACCTACGGCAATGGCAAGAATACCCGCCGCTCCCAGTATTGATTGTGCCACAGGTACAAGAAATGGAATTTTGGATATTGCAAAACTTATACCCACTATATATACCACAGCAGAAATGGAGTGTTCAAGAAACTTATAAGTGGTTAGGTTTTCATCTCCTTTGCTGGCACTTCGCTCAACAAATCGCCTGTATGCAAAATTGAATATTTTGGCTACAAGGTAAGTTACAATCAGGATTATTAAAACCCTCATAAAGAGAGCATAATCACCAAAATAGGTGTCAAATTGGTCGGGCATCATTTTACTGTTAGTTATTGTTTATAAATATTTTAACCGGAACCATTTTCTTCATTTTCGGTTTCATCTTCACTCTCCTCCTCATCAACTTCTTCTATTTCATCATTTTCCATCAGTGGAGTAATCTCAACCTCATCCGATTCAATTTCTTCATCCTCATCATCAGGCCTGATTTCACCCGTTTGATAGCTCAGTGCCACTTCAGATGTAAAGCCTTCACGTACGGGAATTGATCTTCGGATGGCATAAGGTTCGGGGGCTTCGTATGGCTCAACCACTCCTGGGTCCCACCTGCCATTCTCGTTATTGTCCTGAAAAACGATGGCTTTGTATGTGAGAGGCGGAAGGTTCTCCACCAGAATGGAATCGGTAAAAGTAGTATCCACCTCAATGCTGAAATCTTCATCCGTTATTCTGAGATGGCACAAAATATCCGGATCGTGGTTTTCCAGGGTAATTTCGATGCTTCCGAGCTGATTGCGCTGCCATATTTCCGGATCTACCTGTTCATGCTCCTCCTCCCAGGGATTCCAGACACGAAACTGATAGCGTATTCCACTCTCCCAAACTCCATCAGGTTTGATTCTTAGAATATGCCTGTCAATTTCCGTATGCGGCCAGTTTTCGATGATTCTGTCGCCTTCAACCACACGAAGAGAATCGGTCACGGCATCGTCATCAATAAATTTTGTGTATGTAATTTCGAGCGGCTCATCCGGGAAAAGACCGCTGCCTGCATTGTGAGATACCGTTCGCAAAAACGTTGTGTCTGGTTCAGAAGATCCTGTAAAAGGTGAAAAATCTGCCCGCAGCCTGTTTCCTGCCGCATCAGTGATTCCTTCAGTCCGAATAGTGAAGGTTTCTGTTTCCGGCAGCGACTGCAATGATTGTGCATATACAATATTGGGGTCCGATTCCGATTCGTACAGCGGATAGGCCCGGGTATATTCATTGTCGAGTGTATCGGTAAGAACCAGGGTTGCATCAGGCCTCCAGATAACCGGTTCAGAAAGACGGAGCCTTAGCCGCTCTTCAGAAAGAAGGCCTACTCCTTCAATTCTGGGGGCAACCGTATCAGGCATTGAAATATAAAGTGTTCCGATATCGATTGAGTCGCCATGTGCAATCTCGAAAATTCCGGTATAAAATGGCTGCGCCTGCTCCCTGTCGCGGTCCCAGATTCTGTTTCGGTTTATATCATTCACCCAAAATGCCTTGTATTTTCCCTCGCTGATATAACCAAATTCAACCCGGCCGGATGTGTCGGTTTCGGCTACGTAGATAGAGCGCTGTGTAAGGTCGAATGGCTCCCTGTACAAAAACACCCTATTCCCGCTGTCTCCCCTTCCGGTTTCGGCATCCAGCACCCTTGCGGTAACAGTTCCTTCATCCAGCACATCGCCAGTGGAGAGCGCCAAATTGAAAGACCGTTCCATACTGTTGCGGTTGGTGTCGGTTACATCAGTGCCTACCGTAATTACCACTGTTGTATTATCGGGCAGCGGGGATTGAAATTCTACAGTGGCTCTTCGCCGGCTAAAGCTGGTTTCAAACTGGATGCCGAGATCGGGTTCAATCCGTACATTCTGGCGAAAAGAATTGCGGTCAACAAATTTATCGAATGTAAAACTGACCTCGTTGTCATCGAAGTTGGTGGTTCCGTTCTCCGGATACGTACTCACAACCTGCGGCCCTGTGCGGTCGGGCTCCCCTCCTGTCGGGGTTACCGGAGTTGCGCAGTTTTTTAAAAGCAGCAGTAAAAATATTGCTGATAAAAAGTAAAAAAACGTCTTCAACCGATTGTATTCTGTGTGATGTTTAATACGCTCAAATATATGCAAAATCAGAAGCCTTCTTGAATATTAGTTTTGCTTTAACGAAATAATTTTCAAGAAATGATTTTTGAGAGCAAAGTTTGATGCTTTCCGCATTCAGTTTAGATTTACAAGGCCTTTCATTATTTTTGGATATAATTCATAACCCATTTTGCGACAAACATGTATATAGATCATCCAGCATCATTTACCGATTATTATGAACTCACTATGGCCCAGGGCTATTACCTTTCGGGGATGCATCAGCACACGGCCACTTTCGACTATTTTTTCAGAAAAGTTCCGTTTGATGGCGGTTATGTAATTTTTGCCGGACTTAAAGAACTCATCGAAACCATAAAGCATTTCAGGTTTAGCGAAGAGGAAATTGAATATCTTGTAAAAGAAGGCTTTTCGGATGAATTCATTCACTATCTCAAAACCTTTCAGTTCACGGGGAATATTTATTCTGTAAAGGAGGGAGAAATTGTATTTCCGGGCGAACCGATTGTAAGAGTGGAAGGCAGTTTGCTCGAAACCCAGTTAATAGAAACGCTGCTGCTGAATATTTTAAATTTTCAGTCGCTGATTGCCACCAAAGCGTGCCGCATTAAATTTGCTGCCGGCGAAAACTCTGAAGTGCTCGATTTTGGCCTTAGAAGAGCCCAGGGCCTTGCCGGAATTCATGCAACAAGAGCAGCCATGATTGGCGGGCTGGACGGAACTTCGAATGTTTATTCAGCCCAGCGGTTTTCAATCCCGGCCGGTGGTACTATGGCCCACTCATGGATTCAGGCCTTCGACAGTGAGCTTGAATCTTTCAGAACCTACTGCAAGTATTTTCCGAATTCGGCGCATCTGCTCGTTGATACGTACGACACGCTCGAAAGCGGCCTGCCCAATGCCATAAAAGTGGCTAAAGAACTTGAGGAAAAAGGCTGCAAACTGAAAGGCATCCGGCTGGACAGCGGCGATCTTGCCTACTTTTCCAAACAGGCGCGTGCCATGCTCGATAATGCAGGGCTCGAATATGTGAAAATCGCGGCTTCAAACCAGCTCGATGAACGGGTTATTGCCAGTTTACGAAATCAAAATGCACCAATTGATATTTTTGGTGTTGGAACACGCCTTGTAACAGGAGATAAATCACCTGCTCTGGATGGTGTATATAAACTGAGCTCTGTAAAAGGGAAACCGACTCTGAAGGTTTCTGAAAACATCGAAAAAATTACTCTGCCCGGAAATAAAAAAATCTACCGCTATCTGAATAACGATGGCACTTTCTGGGGAGATGCAATTTTAATGGACGAAGAAAAATTTCTTGAAAGGATGCATCATCCTACTTTTCCGGCTAAAAAAAGCTCTGTGAATGACATGAAATTTGAGGAGCTGCTGGAGCCGGTAATTAAAAACGGTGAAGTTGTATTTGAAATGCCTCCTGTGGATGAAATCGTTAAATACAAGAAGAAACGATTTAACCAACTAAACCCGGAATATAAACGTTTTGACAACCCGCATATTTATAAAGTCGGAATCAGCATCAGGCTGATGGAAACAAGAGATAACCTTTTAACTTTATTAAAATCTTAGCATTATGAAAGCTCTCTTAATTGTAGATGTTCAAAATGATTTTTGTCCTGGAGGCGCACTTGCCGTGCCGGATGGTGACAAAGTTGTACCGGTCATTAATCGTTTAATTGACCATTTTGATGCAATCATTCAAACGCAGGACTGGCATCCGAAAAATCATTCGTCTTTTGCCTCTTCTCATCCCGAAAAAAATCTTTATGATGTTGTAGAAATGAAGTATGGAACCCAGGTGCTCTGGCCTGACCACTGCGTGCAGGGAACGAAAGGAGCCGATTTCCATCCCGATTTAAAAACGGATAAAACCCAGGTTATTATTCGAAAAGGCTTCAGAAGAGAGATCGACTCCTATTCAACTTTCTTCGAAAACGACCATAAAACCACCACCGGTTTGGCCGGATACCTCAAGGAGCGCGGCATTACCGATCTCTATGCGGTAGGCCTCGCCACCGATTTTTGTGTGAAATGGTCAGTGATTGATGGCATTGATGAGGGATTTAACATGCACATTGTTGAAGATGCCGTTGCCGGAATTGACCTTGATGGCTCTCTTGAACAAGCATGGAAAGAGATGAAAGAGAAAGGCGTGATTGTGACTACATCCGACCAACTTCTTTCATAAATCTTTGAAGTCATGAGGATAATTTTGAAAGAAATGTTAAAAGCTGAATCAATCATTCTACGGTTTCGATAGTTGTGATCTTTCAGATTAACCAAATTGGTAAGTAACGGGCAGGCTCAACTACGTGTAAAACTTCGTTGAGTAAACTTCCCGTTGTACGTACGCCGGACAGCTTGTCCGGCCGGGAAAAACTCTGAACCACATTAAAAGCCTGAATCAACCTTACTCCCGGTTTCGATAGCTGCGATTTTTCAGGTTAACTGAAATGGTAAGTAACGGGCAGGCTCAACTACGTATAAAACTTCGTAGAGTAAACTGCCCGTTGTACATTAAAACATCCTCGGATATTATGGCAAAACTAAAACTTGATCTGCACGATATTTACAACAAAGGCGATTTGATCGACCGTGAATTGAATAACATCATCGATGAAGCCATTGAAAAGAAAATCAAAACTGTTGAGATAATTCCAGGCAAAGGATCAGGCCAGCTAAAAAAACGAGTGCTGAAATTCCTGGAGCAGAAACATATCAAAGAGAAATATCACCGGATTGATAAAGACAGCAAAAACTTTGGACGAATCTTCGTTTATTTCCGTTTCTGATTCTTACTACCGATTGATGCTCTTTTCCTTAAGAAAGTCACTTAAAATATCTGTCAGGTTTGGCCTGCCAATCTCCTGCAGGTAATATTCTACCCGTACAGTTGGTTTGTTGATGTTGATGATGCGGGTCAGATCAATCGGCGTACCGATTATTACAGAATCACAATCCGCATTATTGATGGTTGCCTCAAGGTCGGCCATCTGCTCTTTTCCGTAACCCATGGCAGGGAGAACCGTCCCTATTTCAGGATAAATTTCAAAAGTATGCTTGATTCGTTTCTCTGCAAACGGGCGCGGATCCACAATCTCTGATGCGCCAAATTTCCTGGCTGCCAGGGTCCCCGCTCCAAATGTCATATTTCCGTGTGTGAGAGTGGGTCCATCTTCCACAACAAGAACTCTTTTCCCTTTTATATCTTCCGGGTTGTCCACCGAAATAGGCGAGGCTCCATCAACTACTATTGCATCCGGGTTCACCTTTTCAATATTCTTGCGGACAGTTTCAATTCCATCAGGTGCCGCACTGTCAATCTTGTTAATCAGCACAACGTCAGCCATCCTGAGTGTGGTTTCACCCGGGTAATAATTCAGTTCATGCCCGGCACGGTGCGGATCGGCGATGGTGATCATCAAATCGGGTTCATAGAACGGGAAGTCGTTATTTCCGCCATCCCAGACTATTACATCGGCTTCTTTTTCTGCTTCATGAAGGATGGCTTCATAATCAACTCCGGAATAAATAACATTACCCCGGCGGATGTGAGGTTCATACTCTTCCATCTCTTCGATGGTGCATTCGTGACGGTCAAGATCTTCGATCTCAGCAAACCGCTGCACTTTCTGCCGGGCAATATCACCATAAGGCATCGGGTGCCGGATTGCCACAACCTTCAATCCCTGATCCATTAAAATTTCAATTATACGCCGGGAAGTCTGGCTTTTCCCTCCCCCGGTTCTTACGGCCCCTACAGCAATAACCGGCTTCGAACTTTTAATCATGCTGTTCTTTCCTCCAATCAGCAGAAAATTCGCTCCGGCTGTATTAACCTCTGCCGCTACGCTCATTACCTCCTGATAGGAAACATCACTGTATGAAAATGCGCAGAGATCCACATCCAGTTTTTTGATCAGGTTCGAAAGGTCACCCTGTGCATAGATCGGAATTCCGTCCGGGTACAGTTCGCCGGAAAGTTCTGCAGGATATTTACGCCCCTCAATATCGGGTATCTGTGCGGCTGTAAAGGCAACCACGTTATAGTGTTTGTTGTCTCTGTAGCAGGTATTGAAATTATGAAAATCTCTACCGGCAGCTCCAATAATAATTACATTCATTCTTTGATTTTTTCCCATGGCAGACTCCTCTGATCTTGATGTTATTTTCCTTGTAAGATTCTGATCTCAGCCCTGCCCGGCATCCCGATAAATCGGACAGCAGCTGAAATCAGATTGATTTTGAAACTGAGCTTATTCCTCTTCCCTTGCAAGGGTTTCTTCAATCACCCTCTTCTGAATATCCGGCGGAACCGGTGCATATTCGTGGAAGTTTCGGGTAAATGTGGCCGTTCCCTGTGTCATGGATTTGAGGCGGGTGGTGTATTGATCAAGCTCAGCAAGCGGCACAATTGCCTTGATTTTCTGGATGGAACCTTCTGCATCCATACCCAGAATCTGGCCGCGACGTGAACTCAAATCACTCATTACATCTCCCATGTATGCAGCCGGGAGTGTCACCTCAATCTCATAAATGGGCTCCAATAGCTGCGGGTTTGCTTTCAAAAAGCCGTCTTTAAATGCCATGAGTGAAGCTGTTTTAAAGGCTGCCTCGTTTGAGTCTACCGAGTGCATCGAGCCGTCGTAAACCGACACGCGTATATCCCTCGCACGGCAGCCACTCAGCGGCCCGTTAGACATTTTTTCCATCAGCCCTTTCATGATTGCCGGCATAAAGCGGTTATCAATAACCCCGCCAACAATACAATTCTGGAATACGAGTTTGCCACCCCACTCAAGGTCTATTTCCTGAACATCGCGCACATTCAGATCATCACGCTCAGGCATGCCTTCCTGCCAGGGTTCTATGGATAAATAAACCTCAGCAAACTGCCCGGCTCCGCCACTCTGTTTTTTATGCCTGTATCGGGAATCAACACGTTTTGTGATAGTCTCACGGTAGGGAATTCTCGGTTTGATGAATTCAACATCCAGCTTATACTTCTCCTTTAACTGATAGAGAATTACGTTGAGGTGTTCCTCACCAAGACCGTGCAGAATGGTTTGCTGAAGCTCCTGGCTGTATTCAACTCTCGCCGAAGGATCTTCTTTTTGGATCTGGTTCAGTGCAGTACCCAGCTTGTCTTCATCTCCTTCACGCTTCAGTTTCAGGGCAACACGCATGGTGGTGTTGGGATAGTTGATATTCTCAAACTCCAGATCCTTTCCTTTTCCCGTGACAGTATCACCGGGAATCAGATCCTTCAATTTTACAGCTACGGCAAGGTCGCCTGTTTTCACCTCTTCAACTTCAATTCTTTTGCCGCCCTGGTTGATGTAAAGCGTTCCGAGGCGAAGGCTTTCGTCCGTACGGCGGTTCACCAGGTCCATTCCGGATTTGATGCTGCCTCCGGTAACTTTCAGATAGGTAAGATCACCCACATGTGCTTCCGATGATGTGCGGAATACAAAAAATGAAGGCGACGAATCCTGGTCAATTTTATATTTTTCGCCGTTGGTCAGCGTCATTTTTCGCGTTAAGGGTGAAGGAGCTACATTGCCAAGGAATCCAAGAATCCGGCCTGTACCCATGTTTCTTGATGCACAGGCACAAAACAGAGGGAAAATTTCCCGCTTGTCGATGCTCATCTGCAATCCGTTAATCATCTGGTATTCGTCCAGCTCGCCATTTTCGAAATAAAGATCCAGCAGGGTTTCATCGTTTTCGGCAATGGCTTCAACCAGTTCATTGTGCAGCAAATCGGCCTGTGCACGCTGCGATTCGGGAATAGGGAGCTTATCAGGGCGGCCGCCGTCTTCCGGAAATTCATACATCGTCATTTTCAGTACATCAATAATTGCATGAAAATCTTCTCCTTCATTGTACGGATATTGCACAACAACCACTCCGCGGCCAAAACGCTCTTTGGCCATATCCACGGCATTCTGGAAGTTGGAATTTTCACTATCCAGTTTGTTAACGATCAAAAGAGAAGGAATGCCTTCTTTTTCTGCTTTGCCCCAGAAAAATTCTGTGCCAATTTCAACTCCGGATTCGCTGTTGAGCACAAACATGGCCGTATCGGCTACTGAAAACGCTTCGGATACCTGCCCGTAAAAATCGCTTGATCCCGGTGTATCCAGAAGGTTTACTTTGGTGCCTCTCCAATCGAGATGGAGCAGTGAGCCATACACCGATTTCTGTTTATCTTTTTCTATTTCGTTATGGTCCGAGAGTGTATTTTTTGCTTCAATTGTTCCTCGCTTTCTCGATGTTCCTGATTCAAAAACCATCGTTTCAGCAAGGGTTGTTTTTCCAGAACCTGAATGCCCCAGCAGGGCAACGTTTCTAATATTTTCTGACTCATATGTTTTCATTGCATCTCCACAATTTTATTTTTCAAAAAGATCTGTGATCTTGTTCTAATTAACAATGTTCGAGAACCGGGCTGCCTGTAGATAATCTCACTATCGGAATATTTCAACGATGCAACCCTTGTTTTTAAGCAGGTTTCTCAAACTAACATGCAGCCAGGATCTTTTCTACTTTTTTGATGGCTTTTTCGGCAAATTCATAAAACTTTTACAGCTTTCAGATGCCAAAGCCGGGTTGTTTCAAAGTTCCCCGCAGCAATAAATTCTTTCCAATCATTAAAAATGAAAAACCATCAAATAAAATCATAACTTATTTTTAAAAAACCTGAAGTTTCTGTTGTTTTTAATCCCAAATTCTGTTGATCTCTGATTAAACATGAAAAAAATCCTGCTTTTACAAACCGGCGGCACCATTGCAATGCATTTTGACAAGGACGGCACCCAGCTCGATCCAAAAAAATGGAGCGGTGTTTTGTACAAAGAGATGCCAGAATTGCAGCAGATTGCACACATCGAGATTGAGAATGTTTTTTTTGAAGACAGCTCCGACATCAATCCTGAGCACTGGAAAGTATTGAGTGAAAAAATCTATCGTAAAATTAATTTTTTTGACGGTTTTGTAATTTTGCACGGCACAGACACCATGGCCTACACGGCCTCGGCCCTCTCCTTTGCGCTGAAAAACCTGAGTAAACCTGTGATAATGACGGGCAGCCAGGTGCCCATGAGTGAAATCAGGAGTGATGCACGGCGGAACCTGGTGAATGCCGTTGAACTGGCCACCTGTCCCATTCCCGAGGTAGCTGTCTGTTTTAACGACCACCTGTACCGGGGCAATCGAAGCACTAAAATGAGTATTGACGATTTTAATGCTTTTGCTTCCCCGAATTTTCCGAAACTGGCAGAAATTGGAATAAAAATTAAACTCTCAGACAAAATTCTCCCACATACAGGAGATTCTGTTGAATGTGTACCGCTGTTTGATGACGCACTTCATGTGATCAGAATCCATCCTGGGCTGAACCCTGAAATGCTGGATTGCCTGGATGTAAGCCGTACCAAAGCCGTTATTTTTGAAGCTTTTGGCATTGGAAATATGCCGATCAAGGGGCGATACAGCCTGCTTCCGTTTGTTGAAAAGTGCCGGAACTCCGGTTGTCATGTTATCATCACCTCCCAGGCAGCCTATGATTCTGTTGACCTGGATCAGTATGCAAGCGGTAAAGCCGTGAAAACACTGGGAGCTCTCAGTGCTGGTGAAATGACAATGGAAGCCACCATCACGAAAACGATGCATCTCTTAGCCCTGGAAACTGATGAAAAGAATTTTCGAAAACAGTTTCTTGCGGATTTATCCGGAGAACGTAAATCTGAGCAACTTCAACCCTGAAAATGAAATTATTCTTGCAGGTTATGCGCGCATCAACCAAATTGAGTGCGTAAAACTTCAACCAAAAGATCAACAAATTTGATCTCAACCCACATAAACCAACACACTCGTACCATGCTTTTTGTTTTTGATGTGGAAACCATCCCCGATTTCGATTTTATCAGAAGAGTAATGAACGATCATGAGAGCTCAGAGGATGACCTGCTGCTTAAAGCGAGCGAGGAGCTTGCGCGAAATCAGTCGGGCTTTTTGCCGCCCATGTACCACCGGATGATTTCCTGGGTTGGCCTCTGGATTGAAAATTCGGGGAAACCGGCACAAAAAACTGCCTGGCACGGCGAAGACGAGGCTGAGGGCCTGACTGCACTTTTCGATGCGCTTCTGACTTACAAAGATTTCGGCTTGATTCATCACAACGGGCGAGGATTTGATCTGCCGCTTCTCACCTACCGATCCATGAAACACAACTTGCAGATGCCTCTCCGGCTCAATCACTACGACATTCGTTACCGGTTCAGCAAGTCAAACATCGACCTGATGGATGAATTCAGCAATTACGGAGCCAGTTCATATCCCAAACTGAAACACCTTGGCCAATTGATCGACGTGCCCTTTAAACAGACCGCCGAAGGCAACGAAGTACTGGAGATGTACAGAAACGGTGAGTTGGGAAAAATTGAAAATTATTGTCATGAGGACGTGATGGCCACCTACATCGTCTGGCTGAGAATGAAATACACCGTTGGTGAAATCCCGGAGGAAGTGTTCACCAATCTGAATGAACGTGCAGTAAATAAACTGAAAGAAATTCAGGCACTTACCTGAAATATTCCGCTTATTTTCTTTGGGTCAGAAGTCCAACGATTACCACAAATATCACCGATCCGATGATTGACCAGATAATCGGAAATGTGCTGCCTCCTACGGTTACGTTGAATAGCTCCGGCAGCCCAAGCTGCTCACTGAGCCACGACCCCAGCAGCGCCCCGATAAAGCCAACAACAATTGAGACGACACATCCCCCGCGAGAATATCCGGCTATCGACTGGCCGATTGAACCGCATATTCCGGCAATTAAGAGCAGCAGTAAAAATTCAAAAAATCCCATGTTTAAAAATATTTAGGTTAGTAAAGTGTCAACGATAGAAAGTCGGATATTTGAGACTTCCGAAGTCTGCATCAACAATTCCAAAAGGTTTGATAAATTAAATTAGCCAATGATTTATCATAAATTCGAAAGACTTCGGAAGTCTTTATCAAATTAAGATTGACATAACAATAGCTTCGTATTTGGATGTGACAACTTACGAAAAAAGAACCCGGCAAGATGCAAAAAGTAACTATCAGGCTTTACCTGGTACATATTTTATTGCCTTGAACAGAACTATCAAATAATCACTCGCCCATTACCACACCTTCTCTCCTGGGGTCTGCACCGCCAAAATAGCCATCTTCGGTTACCTGTATGGCATGGATGCCGCTTGTTAGTGGCTGTATTATTACTTCATGCCCTAAGTTTTCGAGTTCTTCTGAGATGCTTGAAGGAAACCGATTCTCCTCAAGCAGTGACGGCCCGTTAAAATTGGCAAAGTTGGGTAAATCAATCGCTTCCTGGGCGTTCAGGCCCCACTGAAGCATTCCTATCAGCGTTTTGGCTGTGTAGTGAATGATAGCAGCTCCCCCCGGCGATCCTGCTGTTGCTATAAATTCCCCGGTTTCACGGTCAAAAACCAGTGTGGGTGTCATACTCGAACGGGGTCGTTTTCCCGGCTCAACACGGTTGGCAATCAAATTGCCGTCTTCATCGATGGGATTACGGGAAAAGTCTGTCAGTTCATTGTTCAATAAAAATCCTCCCTTCAAATCGGTGCCGCCATCGCTCATTATTCGGCTGCCAAATCCACTCTCAATCGTAGTGGTCATACTGACCGCATTTCCCTCTCTGTCAACAATACTGATGTGGCTGGTTCCCCTTTCCGGCTGGTTCACCTGCACACCAAACTCCGGGTGAAAATCTCCCGGATTTCCCGGCTCAGCTACACCCATGGATTTATCTCCAATCAGAGAAGCCCTTTGTGCAAGATAATCCCGGTTCAGAAGGCTCTGCCAATCGCCGCCCGGCGCTTCCACATAGTCTGGATCGGCTACAAAGAGATTCCGGTCAGCGAAGGCAAGCTTGGAGGCTTCCAGAAATCCGTGAAGCCATTCTGCCGTTGGGATTGAGTCCTGAAGCGAGATTTCAGGTTCATCCAAATGCTCCATAATTCCGAGAATCTGCATCATGGCCAGATGGCCCGAGGATGGCGGTGGAAAGCCGCAAATTTCGTATTCCAGCCAATCGTTGCACAAGGCTTCAGTCCGCAAATCAAGCCTGGCGTATGCGGCAAGATCGTTTGTATGCATCAGGCCGGGCCTTTCGTGGTTTTGTATCCGCCGGACAATATCCTCTGCCGTTTCACCTTCATAGAAAGCTGCTATTCCCTGTTCAGCAACATTTCGCAGAATTTCAGCATAGGCAGGATTCTTCAGGTTATAACCCACAGGGTGCGCACTTCCATTTTCATCGTAGTATAAATTTCGGGCAATTTCGTCGTTAATCAGGGCATCATCCTCATCAAGAAGCCGGTGAAGCCTCGGCGTGATGTTAAATCCCTGTTCAGCCAGTATGATGGCCGGTTCAAAAAGTTCTTCCCAGGATAGTGCGCCGTGCTGATCATGCGCGGTTTTTAATAGTGCAAGTGTACCGGGTACTCCAACCGACAATCCGCTGCGAACGGCCACCCTGTGAGAAAGTGGCTCGCCATCCTCATCAAGAAAAAGGTTTTTATCGGCTGCGGATGGCGCCGTTTCACGGCCGTTATATGCATGAACTCCCTCACCATCCCAAAAAAGCAAAAAAGCACCGCCCCCAATTCCGCTCGACTGTGGCTCAACAAGCCCTAAAACAAGCTGAACGGCAATGGCTGCATCCACGGCAGACCCGCCCGCTTTAATGATTTGATATCCTGCATCTACTGCAAGAGGATGAGCCGCCGCAACGGCAAATTCTGATGTTGCCCAGCCGGGTTTTGGTGTGTAGCCTGTGGCAAGTTCTGGCTGTTCAGGTATGGTGTATCGAACCCGATCCTCAGTGGGCTGATCGCAGCCGGAGAGTATAAAAAATAAAATGAGAGGAATTATGAAAAAAGCAGACAGATGGTTCTGTAAAACAAAATCTTTCATAGAAAATAATTGAGCTGATCTGGCCAATAGTTTTGATCATCAAAGATAAATTCCCGGGTGCATCGTAGATTTTATGGCCAGGCATTCCATGGTATGCGCAATAAGATTAACGCGATGCCCAGGGTATAATACAGAATAATTGTTTTAAAACGCCTTGCATCATCACCCGGTTTTTTTGCCTTGATGTAACCGATGGTTATAAGCACGATACCAATAATCATGGTGAG
>SL_3KL_010_SEDDRAFT_10000257_pt1 | contig 40199 bp, 41 predicted proteins | sample SodLakKL_010_SED_2_FD_10381 | JGI IMG/M metagenome (IMG submission 10381) | reverse complement strand
TGCGCAGCTATATCAAGCGCTGGGACATTGAACAAAGTATTCGGTTTGTCAAACAGTGCTATGAGGTGGAAAACATTCGGGTGTTAACCTACCAGCGGCTGCGCAATATGATGGGGTTATTGTTGGCGGTTTTCTATTTTATGGTCGTCAAACTCGATGCCTCGGCCAAACTGACCATTATGAGTGGACACATCCTGAAAGCAGCCAAACGGGTTTTTGGGATACCAGATTTAAAGTATTATGCCATGAGTGATGGCCTGAACGCCATTTTTAAGCGTTCTGTGGGCACATTACCTGCCTCACCCTACGCTGAGCAGGACTCCATGCAATTGGGCTTCGGATTTACCTAAAAAATGGGGTAACTCCTTAGAAAATACCCCTAACCTTTTTACCGGCAAATGCATAGATTACAAGTTCCCTTAAAAATGTCAGGAGGGAAAGTTTATTTAATCAAAAAAAGATAATTAGACCTATAAAACTTGTTTAGCTGGCTGACATCAGCTTTTCTGAAACTATCAAACACAAACTATATGAAAAACTTAATTTACCCCTTACTACTTTTAACCTTTGCCTGGGCATTTACCGGCTGTGATGAGCCTGCCGAAACAGCGGAAACTAAAGAGTGGATTCACCTTTTTAACGGTGAAAACCTGGATGGATGGGACATCAAAATTGCCGGATATGAATTGAATGACAATGTTTTTAACACGTTCCGTGTCGAAGACGGTATGCTTCGGGTTTCATATGATGACTACGTAGAATGGAACGGTGAACTGGGACACATTTTTTACCATGAGCCCTTTTCTCACTATCACATCGTGGTTGAATACCGGTTTATTGGCGAGCAGGTAGCAGGTGGCCCGGATTGGGGCTTCCTGAACAATGGAATCATGATGCATTCGCAGCCTGCTGCAACACTTACTTTGGATCAGCTTCTGCCCATCTCTTTTGAAATGCAGCTCCTACACAGTGAAGGCGATATTGTCCGGCCAAACGGCAACCTCTATCTGCCGGGAACCCAAGTAGTGCTTGATGGTGAACTTACCGAAGAAGATTATTTTCCATCTTCCTCAGACCCCTACTTCGGAGAAGATTGGGTACGCGCTGAAGCCATTGTTCTTGGCGACTCACTGATGCAGCACATTCTTGACGGGGAGGTTGTTATGGAATACTCCAATCCGATTATGGGTGGCGAAGGGCCGGATTATTACGATCCTGATGTGAAAGAATACGGCCAACCTTTAACCGAAGGGCACATCGCGCTCCAGGCGGAAACCCATCCGACCGATTTCAGAACGATTAAAATACTGCCCCTCAAAGGATGTATGGATCCCGATGCAGACAATTTTAAATCGTACTATGTTGTTGATGATCCGGATGCCTGCGAGTACTAAATAAGCACTATCAAGCTTACCAAAAATCTTTATCAAACAGCCCGGTTAAATTCCAAATTACAGAGTTTGCCGGGCTTTTTTTATGAAGGTCATCATTATTTAAGGCCCATCTTGTTACGGATATTTCTTTCACTTACATTGAATTTGGCAGTGGATAAACGATCCTGCCCAACTCTGGGATATTATTACTAACAATCATTTAAAAGCCAATGAAACTACATCATTACATCATACCGGTTTTATTTTTTCTGCTCTTTATCGGGTGCAGAACCATCAACATTTCTGAAAGTGATGCATTCGACCCGAACCGCACCATCACCCCTCAAACATTTGATATTCAGCCCTATCAATTTTATGAAGTTACTATCGACACTGAGGATGGCGAATCATTAAATGCCTGGTTTCTGCAGCGGGATGATGCCAATGCAACCCTCATCTATTTTGGCGGAAATGATTTTTTGATGGTAACCTCTCGAATACTGCTTGAAGCGTACCGGCAAATTCCTGTCAACATATTGTTATTTGACTACCGCGGCTACGGACAAAGCAGCGGTGATCCAACCGTAGAGGGAGTTTTTGAAGATGCCCGGGCTGCATACAGGTTTGCCCGCCACCTGGCACCATCGCCCACCGACAGAATTATCGTGCACGGCCATTCCATGGGGTCATTTCTTTCAGCGCGAATTGCTGATGAAGAAGAAGTGATTGGCTACATTCTCGAAAGCCCCATTTCTGAAGTCAATCAATGGACAAGGCGGCTGATACCATGGATAGCACGGCCATTTATCCGTTTCAACATCGATGAGCCGATCAAAGAGCAGAGCAATCTTGAAAAAGTTGCGAGAAATAACATCCCCCTGCTCATCATGGGTGGTTCGAATGATGAAGTTACACCCTACCGTATGGCAGAAGACCTGTACGATGCTTCAGCCTCATCACAGAAAACACTCGTGAAAATTACCGGTGGCACTCACAGCGATTTGCCAAAATCCGCAGAATACAGAAGAGCCTTGCAGAATTTTTATGATAGCTTGTAAGACCGGAAAAATAAAGGTCTAAACACCTTTTTGGATTATTCGATATTGAGGGTACGGGATGCGAGATGCTGGATACGGGTACAAATTCTGTACAGTAAATAACCAGCATCACGAATCTCGTATATTGAACCCGATAATAAGAATATTCAGCGCGCTCGATTCGGTATATGCTGTTAATACTACGATAAGTAAGATTCATGTAATGATAGATTTTTCATCGATAAATCTTTATTTATAACTAAATCAGAACATGAAATCTATCCGGTCGGATGAGAAAACTGTCTAGCTTATTGTTGATTTTTCTTCTCGGATCTCTGTCGGACCTTGATGCCCAACGCCTCATTGAACGGAGCATGATTCTGAACCCGCTCGCCCACCCTTCCGTAGATATAAAAGGCGATGATTACGCCTGGTTTACACAAGTTGGCGGATGGGCATCTTTTGGCAGTTACGGTTTGTATGGCGATGACAATCATCAGTGGTATCAGCATTTAGGGGCGTATGTTGAAATGTACAGAAGGGGAGATCATTCAAGTATTGCGGTAACTACACAAATAGAGTTTATTGCTGATCCTCATAATGACATCAACTTTAGTCCGAGGGCTATTTTTTGGGAAGAAGGAATTGTCTATTCACGGCGCATCAGAAACTCATTTTTACAATTTGGTTATTACCATCGCTGCAAACACGATATTGACAACCTGGAAATTGGTGAAGAGAGGGCTATGGTTTTTGGCAGTTTTCTCACCCGTTTTATAGTGCCATTTTCCATTGGCAGCAGAGACGATGCCCTGCTTGCCCTGCAGTACGACCAATACACCATTACCTGGGAACGCAGAATACCATCAGAGTTTGACGGCATATCCTATGAATGGAGTGAATTATTCAGCTCTTTAAAATTGAATATTGCGTGGCAACGAAGTATTGGCACCAATACTAACTTACACCTTGACGGCTACTCTATGGGCACCTTCTTAAAAGATGATTTTTTGATGAATGGAAAAGTAAGAGCTGAAATTGGCACCTCTTCAGATATCGGAGATGTTCGTTTTGGCGTACATATGGAACACCTGGGCGACAGCGGAATATCCGTCAGGCCAACCGCTGTAACACTTCTGGGTGTTGGAATCCGGATTATGTCTGCCGGAAGCATTCGTTGATAATTGCGGATTTATCGGCGTTTTCTTTTCTGTGATTTTATTCCTTTCCAAATCAAACTTCCAATCGAGGCCGCCAGAATACCTGTAATAAGTGCCACAAACAGAGACAGTTCAAACCTTGTTTGAATGTAACTTGTTAACAGTATAGTGCCAATAAAATGAAGAACTACCGCCGTAACATACCCGATGGCGAAAGAGCCTATCATATCCCGTGGTTTCAGGTTCACAACAAATTGAGCTACAAATGATGCTGCAACGCCAATAATCAGCCAGATAGTTAGAAATGTAAAATCTGTAAAATCAATTTGGCGTGATTCGCTTGTCCACAAAGGCAAGCCAGCTGCAATTGTAGATATAAGAATAGATATAAGTCTATAATTGTGTCTTGTGGTTTCGAGCATAAGCTTAAAGTATAATTATTGCACGGATATGATAATAAAGACTTTTACAATATAATCGGTATTGAGAATTCATAAGAAGCCTGATGTTAGTTTAAATAATTTAAATATTTTTACGTATTTCTTTTTAATAATTGTTGTTAAAATAATAATTCTAATTTTTAACCATTGAAATAATATAATGAAAACATTATTTTTTCTTCTCAATGTAAAAAGTACGTATAAGTATTGTCATTAAAATTTAAAGCCAGAAAATTAATTAAAGCAAAGAGCAGATATGAATATTAAATTTGTGAAACGTTCTCAGATTCAATCAAGCAAAAGACGGTCATCCAAATTCAAGCCGCTCATGGATGCGCTCGATAAACTGGAGCCCGGAGGGCAGGCTGTTGAAGTCTCCTATACTAACGAGAAAAGTGTAAACTCTATGCGTACAGCGGTTTACCAGTATAACCAGGAAAATAACGTGAAAATAAAAAGCGGAAAAGACGCTGCAAATAAAAAGATATACTTTTACAGAGAAAAGTAATTCTAATCACTGTATCCCTGATTTTTTCTTTTTATTTATCTACACTATTTTCGAATAAAATACTTTGTGAAATCGATAACCGGATAGGCTGATCGATTTTCTTGGCTCTGACTGAAGGAGTTGAAATCGCTACTTTCCAATCATTTGGATCACCTACCGGTAAATCGAGTTTTGAAGGGGTAACCTGTCGAGGTTGCCCTTCCATATTTGCCAGGAATATCAGCTTTTTACCACTCTCTATGTCTTTCCTGTAACCGTAAAATATTACCGTACCGTTTACCGGTTCCCGGTAGTGCAAAAAATCACCTTCAACAAAATTTTTATTTAACCAGGGGTTGGCCAGCCTGTACTCTCTCACTTTCAGGTTAAATTCGGCTTTGCGGGTGTCCATATAATCGGTATGCAGATCCACATTGCAGTATTCTTCAACATCAGCCATCCATGCGTGGGTATACTCTTTAAGCCTTTCAACTGTCCACTCTTCATCAAAAAACGGGAAATCGAAGTTGTTCAGAAGTTTGGCAATATTTCCGGGATTATAATCGGTAGCGTCAACCAGGCCGAGCAAAACCCTGCTGAAACGCCGCAGGTCTGACAAGCTTTGAAACCCAAAGTTTTTAAGGCGTTTGAAAAACCTCGTATTTCGGTATTCGATTTCGGTTATTTGCCATTCTGTAAAAAAGGCTTCTTCGGCTGCAACCTTAATGCCGTAATCTTCATCCGTGTTACGAAAAAAGCTCCAGGGAGTATTAGTTAAAGCCTGCAGGAAATCCATCGGCACACCGGGCAGAAATGCGTTCATCAAAACCGTTGTGGAAGGATTATTATATGCACTGTCCATCACCATTTTGAGTGAGTTTCCGAGCAGAAAATTCACATTAATGTTGTTTGGATTGGCTTGCGTGCCTCTTCGCATGGTATCGTGATTGGCGTATCCGCTAATCCATTGTTCTCCCATGCTCACCAATTCCTTTATCCGCCACCATTTGGAAACCCAATAGGTATAATTGTACGGAGTATTGTAGGCAAATATGGTTGGAGCCCATTGGTATGCATGCTTTTGCTGATCAATCACTTTTCGATAGGTTCCTGCCAGCTCCCAGTCGTCCCGTGGCCAGGGTCTTGCATCTTCAAAAATCATCCAGGGTTTATATGTCACACCGGCTGCTTCAATCAGTGTTTCACTCATCTGTTTCAGAAATTCATCATCATGCAGCACCTGATCCTGCTCGCCATCGTAGTAGGTTATATTCTGGGCACTGTCTACCCGCAATCCGTCAATACCCCAGCTCATTTTTCTTCGTAGCAGTTCAAGCATTATGGCCCGGATCAGCGGATTTTTGTAATCAATATTTTGCCCGTACATGTTTGGGCCGGCAAAGAACTGCTTCGGCAGAATATCCAAAGCTTGATTGTCGGCATGGCCATACACCAAGTCTGCAACAATTTTGATTGGCCCGGAAGGAAAATTGTGGAGTGTTTCTATCAGCGTTAACAGTTCGTGAGGCCTGCCGGTGGATAAAATGGATGGATTGATTGCCCCCGCTCCAAATATTGGTGTGTCATACCCCCAGTTTTGAACAGTGGGTTTGCGCAGGTGAACGGTTATTTCTGATCCATTGGCATCCGGTGTTTGGATTACACTCCAGAATTTATGGTGCTCCGGATGTTCAATCACCGGGTTTACCGGCATCAGTTCAATAGCATCAAACCCAACCAGGTTCATATCTTCAGCCGATATATCTTCATTATTGGCAATATCTGAGGCAATTTGCCTGTAGCGCCGGGAAAGTGACTGTAAAGTGCCATCAATGGTGGCTGTGCCCGTGTGTATTTCCAGCAGGTTTGTTGATGCGGCGATCCGGTTATTACCCGATTTATTGAATTCTACTTCAAGCTGTTCATAGTAAGCGGCATCCTTCCGCTCTTTTAGAACCTGCTCCACATCATACAACTCAGCAGGTGCGTGTATGCCATATGGCAACGACCATGCCATCGGGTCGCGAAGTGTTTTTTTTGAACCGTCTTCAAATTCACATTTGAATTGATAGAACGCCCCAAATTGCTCACGGTTTCCTGCCGGCAGATTCTCCACTGCAATCACGGCAAAATCGCCCATTTTTGATGCTTCAAACCGATAATACGTTACATTGCTGTGTTGATCCGGTTTATCAAAAATGAGGTCGGATACAGGAATGAAAAATTCAATTAACACCTTATTTGCCTCGCTTATCTGCGGGTCCCAAATAAGAAAACGTGTCAAATTGCCACGGATTTGCGCACCAAAATGTTTTACCAAAAGCGGTGCATTGGAGTATGTTACACCTTTACTTAAATACTGCCTGAGCGTGGTTACAAAACCGGCAGTTTCCTCTTTGTTGACACGAATATTCATCTCTTACGCTTATTTAAATTAAACACACTGACTGCATTGTTTTTACAATAGAAAATACACTAATTTTGGAGCAATTTGAATACGGGTATTTTTCTTAATCACAGGCCCGCGGATAATAATTGCACCTGCTATTTCTATTGAGCAGTTGATCCCATTAATTATTTTTACTCAATCATCTTCATTTACATCAGCCCAATTCAAATATTTTTTCCGCACCTCGTTTATATGTGTTTCCAGTGTTTCTATTTTCCATTCTGAAGTATCAATTGGGGGGTGGATGTGAGCTGTACAGATTCCCGTTTTTGTCACCAGGTAATCGCCGCTGCTCAATTCTCGGTGCCCCTCAAAATAAACAGGAACAATGGGATAATCCAAATCAATCGCCATTCTGAATGGTCCTTTCTTGAAAGGCCCGATTACACCGGGATGTTTCCGTGAGCCTTCGGGCGCCATCAGAATCGACAGGTGTTGCTTTTTAATTCTGGTCACGTTTTTCTTGAGTGTGCTTATTGCCTTATCAGAATCCTGCCTCCTGATAAAAACCTGCCCGGTCAGCCTCCCCAGAATGAAAAAAATCGGGTTGTATTGAAATTCCCATTTTGCTACAAACCGAACCCGCGGCAACCCCATGGCAAGCAGTGTAAGCATATCGAGAGTGGAACTGTGGTTGATGATATACACAGCCGGTGCGGGGATAGGATCAACATGTTTTTTTATTTGAAATTTAACGCCCAAAACTAACAATACCGGCCATGCAATAGCCGGTGCAATTTTTTCAATTACAAAATTACTAAGCCGGCCAAAAGATACAATCAGCAGGATGAGTATAAAGGGCGTAAATACCAGCAGAAGCAGAAAAAAAAAGGGAATAGAGAGAGCACTACGAATGTACTCGGAAACAGTAAAATCCCTTTTATCATCAGTCATAATCAATATTTTGTTAAAAATGAAGGACGCCCGGAAATTTATCAACCCAGGCTTTAAATGTGGATTCGGCCACGTAAAATGCAATCATCTGAATGCGTCTTCAAAATGTGAAATTTCCGGCGCTTCATTTCCCTTTTGTACTATTGAAATGATATCAAACCTCACAACGGCCGTCTCCATTTTGCGTTCGTAGATCCATGCCTCGGCAGCTTTTTTTATGTTTTTTTCTTTTTGCGGAGTTACATATTCTTCGGGGCGCCCAAAAAAGGTGCCCGAACGTGTTTTTACTTCCACAAACACTATATAATTTCGGTCGGTTGCAACAATGTCAACCTCTGCTTTTTCAAAAAAGTAGTTTCTGTCCAGAACAATCCAGTCTTTCGATTCCAAATAAGCTGCTGCTATATCTTCGCCGTTACTTCCTATGTCGCGGGTAGTTTTAGCCATCACGTATCGGATTGTTCTGCAGATTTGCTGCTTTTCAATGATTGATGTGCTTCAGCCAGTTTTACAAGATGCTTCAAAAATTTCAGGTTTTTACGGTTTATGTATGGCAGAAGTGCCTGTGTAAACCGATCAAACATCTCCAGAAATTCGATAAAATCTTCAATTCGTTCTTTAAACTCCGTTTCTTCCGGAAGCTGTTCACTGTTTTGTTCAAAAATTTCGAGACACTCGATCAGGTTTTCTCTGATAGGGTCTATTTCCCGCTGATGGCGTTCGCGAATTAATATGGCAACAATATTCCAAACATCTTTTTCCGCAGTGTAATAATCTTTTCGAACCCCTTTATAGTGAACTTTTTGAATTAACTGCCAGTGCAGCAAATTTCGCAGGTTCATATTGGCGTTACCGCGGCTGATGCTTAGCTGCTTCATGATGGCATCCGTATCGAGCGGATCTGTTTCGGCATAAAGAAGCGCATGAATCTGAGCCATGGTTTTGTTGATGCCCCAAGCCGAAGCCATTTCGCCCCACAGCAATACAAACTGGTCTATTGCGTGTTGATGTGTATAGGATTTGGATTTTGCCATCAGTTATAATATTTGCACTCCGTTGCCGGTGTTATAAACCAATTTCAATTCCGGCCCTAACGACGGCAAACAGCGGCTGGGTACACGTTTACCCATTGGGATGGACGAAAACGGCAGTTTTTATTTTTCAGTTTTATCAGGAGTTTTTGCTGCTTCTTTTGTCTCGTTTTGGCTGGTACCGTTGGTTCCGCTGCTATTTCCGTTTTTATAATCGGTTACATACCATCCTGACCCTTTGTACACAACACCTCCACCACCGGAAATAATCCGGCTTACAGGCTGGCCGGTTGTCGGGCAGCTTGTCAATGGTTCATCGTTAATACCCTGAGTTATTTCAAAGACAGAACCGTCTTTCCTTTTGTACTCGTAAGTTGGCATAATCAAACAGGTTAATTCAAAGATTTTAGTTTTCTATTAATAATTCAGGCAAACATAAAGATTTCATCCTGAATACATTTCATGGTTCTTTCATGCAGAAAATGTGCCAAACTGTTTACACTGCACATCCTGTCAGCAAAAAATCATAAAAGAGACGACAATCCATCTTTCATCCTGAGCACTGCCTCATTTAAATCATCCATCGAAGCTGCGTAGCTCAAACGAATTCCATTGGGTTCACCGAACGCATCACCCGGCACAACGGCAACTCCGTGCTGCTCCAAAAGATACAATGAGAGATCGGTTGATGTGCTGATTCTGTCTCCTGTCGGCGTGGATTTACCAAGAAAGTGATGAATATCCGGAAAAACATAAAAAGCACCGGATGGGGTAAAACACTCCACATTTTCGATTGATTTAAGTTCACCCACTATGAAATCCCGGCGTTTTTTAAATGCTGCTCTCATCTCTTCAACGGGTTTCATGCTTCCGGTATAGGCCGCAATTCCGGCTTTTTGTGATATGGTTGAAGGCGCAGATGTTTCCTGGCTTTGAATTTTGGCAACGGCATCGGCAATAGGCTTTGGGCCGGCCATATATCCCAAGCGCCAGCCCGTCATGGCAAATCCCTTGGAGAAGCCGTTTATCAAAACGGTTCGGTCTTTCAGATGAGGTGCCGCATTCAGAATACTTACATGCTCATGATCGAAAACAATGTATTCATAAATTTCATCAGAAATAATGAGCACATCCGGATACTCATCCAGCACGCTGGCCAAATCCTTCAGCTCGGTTCTTGTATAGCAGGCACCGGTTGGATTTGAAGGTGAGTTCAAAATTATAGCCCTGGTTTTTTCAGTAAGCGCATCCTCTAACTGCTCGGGGGTTAATTTGTAGTTGTTTGCAAAAAGTGTTTTTTCGATTACCGGAATTCCGTCAGCCAGCTTTACCATCTCGGGATATGATACCCAGTATGGCGCGGGAATCAGAACCTCGTCCCCCGGGTTGATTGTTGCAAGGATTGTAAATCCAACTGATTGCTTGGCGCCATTAGAAAGAACGATCTGGTCAGGTGGAATTGCGATCCGGTTTTCCCGCTTCAGTTTGTTGCTGATTGCTTCTCGCAGTTCGGGCAAGCCTGTGTTCATCGTATAGCCGTGGAAACCATCGGTTATGGCCTCGATAGCAGCATTGCAAATATGAGCAGGTGTTTTAAAATCCGGCTCACCGGCACTTAAAGCAATTATGGAAGCCCCTTCGCGAGCAAGCTGTTTTGCCCTGGCAGATACTTTTAAAGTTTCTGAAGGCGATAAATTTTTAGCTCTGTTAGATATCATGATGTGTAAACTGTAAGTAAAAATTTCTGATAATAATTAAAACAATTGGATACCATAGCGTGACATCCCTGCAGAAAATGTTCTACAACAATAATCTGCGATTTTCTGAATCTTTATTTAATACCGCTGAACGAATTTTATTGAATATAAAGATAAAGAAAACGGAAATGGTATTAGTGAGAAGTTTTTCACATAAAATTTATTCCGGGAATTTATGAGGTATATTTTTCCCGGAGAGCTTTTGCCACATTGTCCGGAACAAAACTGCTAAGATCGCCGCCCCAAAATGCCACTTCTTTAACAACAGTAGCCGAAATAAAAGTAAGCTGCTCGTCCGGCATCAGAAAAAGTGTATCAATTTCCGGAGCCAGGCGCCGGTTAGTAAGAGCCATTCTAAATTCATACTCGAAATCGGATATCTGGCGTACACCCCGCAACAGCACGTTAACTTTCTTTTTCCTGGCAAAATCAATCAGCAAGCCGGTAAACTGTTCAATTTCCACTTTATCCCGCCATTCCTTCTCTTTGATAGCCTCCTTTATCAGATGCTCTCTCTCATCACCCGTAAAAACCGATTCTTTTCTGTTGTTTACCGCAATGGTTATAATCACTTTTTCAAACATCTGAACAGCCCGTTTAAGAATATCGAGATGGCCATTGGTTAAAGGATCGAATGAGCCGGGATAGAGTGCGGAATTTTTCATAAAAATTGAAATTTAAATGGTAGTAAAAATATAGCTGATAACTGCTAAAAATCGTCAGGATTTCTTTTAAACATAGACACAATGGTTCGTCCATACGGTTTTGAAAAAACGCAATTTTCGTGAGACGAAAAATCATGGCGTTTATCATGCTCTAAAATAAACCATCCATCCTCATTTAACCAATTTTCAGCAACAATCAAATCAATCATTTCTTCCATCTTGTAATAATCGTAGGGAGGGTCGGCAAAAACAAAATCGAAAGTGCCGTGTTTTTGCTGCAAAAACATATCCACATCAGCCATAATTGTTCGCATCTGCTCATGAACACCAAAGTTTTTTGCTGTTTTTTCGATTTGCCGGATGTGCAGGGGTTCATCATCAACAAACAAACAGAATTCCGATCCCCGGGAAATTGCCTCAAAACCGAGGTTCCCGCTTCCGGCAAACAAATCAAGTACGCGGGTATCATCAAAATAAACACGTGCATCTATCACAGAAAACAGGCCTTCTTTGGTTCGATCGGATGTTGGCCGCAGCCGGCCGGATTTTGGAACGGGTATGGAGCGGCCTTTCAGTTTACCTGTTATAATTCTCATGCAGCGTGTTGTCAACCATCTCTTTGTTTATACTCATCAAAATAGCAGGAAAAGCACTTTCCAGCCGGAATCCGTACGTTTTTTCCGGGGCATCAACTTTAATGATGTTCAGTGAATGAGGGATGTGAATGGTTCCGTGATCGTGCCAAAAACCCTTAAGAATATCAGTTACATGCTTGCTGAAGTGCCCAAAAACAAATGTGTTTTCGTGCATCCCTTTCATCCAGGGGAGATGCCCGGCATATAAATTCCATAAATAGGTGAGATCTGTCAGCTCATCATATTCAATATACGTGCAGCCTCTCATTTTGCCGAGAATAAAGGAAGTGACGCTGATATAGTTTTTCTGGCAATGAATCATCAAAAAAGCTCCGGTATCACTTGTATGGATTTGCCAGTCAATGCCCAGTTCAAATTCAGACACACAGTCTTTGATGCTGAAATTTTTTAGCAGATTGTTAATTCCCTGCATTGAGCTGTTGTCCCGAAGTAGTAAGAGTCGGCTGTCTGAGTTGCTTATGGTTTGCCATATAGCTTGTATTTCACTTCTCTCAGAGCCACGCATTAATAACTGAATGTGTGCTTCGCGCTCTGATGCATCTTCATATACAGCACGTGGAACTATTGTCCAGCACTCTTCGGTAGCCGGATAAAGAACTTTTACTGCATTACAGTTAAATTCTTCTTTTATCTCTTCAAGAGAACTTTTGAGTGCTGGAAAACCGTCAGAATTACCTGTGATAATTGCATCTTCAACATCAAAATTAAAATCGATGCTTCCTATACGGGCAAGGCTTGAGTTTTGTCCGGGGTTGTTTACCGAGTAAAATAGCTGATTACCAGTATAACATATACCGAGACAAGACCCGCCGGACTCCATTTTAATTCCAGTTTGGTGCGTTCAGCAGCGTGGTTCGTTGAAGGTCGCCAATACGGTCGTCGCTGCCGGGATTTTCTAATAAGTATAGTCTCGGCCGGATAGTGTCATTCAGCGTGTATTCAAACCGGTGATGAGGCGGACGTGGAGAATAGACAATTGAATCCGGGTTGTATTCATTCGGTGGCATAAAAGCAAAAAGAGAATCGCCGCGCTCCACCATCAGCGAATCGGTTTTAAGGAATTGAACCAAGCTGTCGAGGCCGCCATCGGTTGGCGGGAAATTGCCCTGGCGATTTCGGTACTGAACCAATACGTCTCGAACCAACTCCATACGATGCCGTTCACGCTCAACCATTTCTCTTTCTTCAAGAACTTCCTGATAGGGGTCAACAAGCGAACGGTATAAAAACCATGATAAAAGTACAATGAGAATCCCCAAAACAACCGTTAAGATGTTATTTTTAGTCGTTAAATCCATATGATAAAAATGTGTTGGTTATCGATATCGTATTAAAATAATGCGAAACAGCAAAATAATTGCAGTCTATTTGATATGCAACTTTCTATTGCATCCATCCCTTAAGATAATAATTAAAAAAACAGATTAATTGATTTCTTTACCTGAAAGTAATGATAAATATTCTATTAAGTGACTTTTAAGTCCCCTGTTTTGAAATTTTTTGAAATTTTTTATCTCCAGTTCCATTTTTTGCAGTTCTTGTATTACAAAATAATCAGAAAAAAGATCTGAAATTTCTTTTTGGGGAATGCTGAAAGGCGGCCCATTCATCTCATTCTGGTTGTATTTAAAATGCTGAATCAAAATTTTTGTGTGAGGTGAAGAGAGATTCTTCAGCTTTTTTGAGTATCGTATTCTCATCCCCGGCGGCAGGGCTGTTAGTGCTGCTTTGTCGTAAATCAAATCAATAGCCTCAAATTTTTCTTCAGTAAGTTTAAAAAAGTCTCCGCACCACAATTCAATATTTCCAGAAGTTACAATTGAAAAGGATGTAAACGAAGAGTTATGAGTCTTTAAATTGTGCTCGTTTATAAACTGATTGATGGCTGTCTGAGACACTTCAACCCCAATCACTTTTTTTGCCCTTCTTGATAGCCACAACAAGTCTCTGCTTTTCCCGCACAAAGGCACCAATACGGTTGCATCCGGCTTTATATCAATCTCGTCCCAGTTTTCAGTCAATCCGGGATAATACTCATCCAGATGGAATCCTATGTTTCCTTTTTTCCATCTGCTTTGCCAGTAGCTGAGTTCCATTTAACCGTTTCTTTAATGCGAATTAAACAATAGTTTCAATGCTTGATTTTACACAGGCTGAATTGGACCATAACCTAACCGATTGTTTCCGAGTAGACAAGAGGCCTGATGCATTTAACCTGATTTCGAAAGCTGTGTTCAAGTGATAAATGCAACAACAAAATAGCCTTAACGCTTTAAAGTGTTGTGCTGCATTAAATTTATTTTAAAAATTATGTATTACAAGGGAAAAGTCAGAAGCTGTGGGTAAGTCCAAAAAGGCAGGCATCAACTTCAGGGCTCAAAACTTATATTTTTTGAAAAATAATTTTCGTACAAATAATATCTAACCATTTGAATCGATCCATTTTAAGACTTGCGATTCCCAACATCATCAGCAACCTCTCGGTGCCGCTGCTTGGTGCCGTGGATACCGCCCTGGTTGGCCATCTGGAACATGTGTACTACCTCGGAGCACTGGCAGTGGGAAGTGTTATCTTCAATTTTATTTTCTGGGGATTTGGTTTTTTGAGAATGGGCACTACCGGCCTTACCGCTCAGGAATACGGTAAACAGAGCCGAAGCGGCATGATGATGATTCTTGCAAGAGTACAATTTATTGCGCTGGGAATTGGCTTGTTTATACTTCTGCTTCAGCATCCCATTGCTCTGTTCAGTCTCTGGATTATCGACAGTACACAGCAGGTGGCTGATTACACAAGGGTTTATTTCGATATTCGCATTTACACAGCCCCGGCTGTACTTGCCCTGTACGGACTGAACGGGTGGTTTTTGGGCATGCAGAATGCCAAATATCCCATGATTGTAACCATCGTAATGAATTTGCTAAACATTGTGCTGAACATCACATTTATTTATGGGTTTGGGATGCATGTAGACGGTGTGGCTTATGGAACGCTGATATCCACTTACCTGGCTTTACTTCTCGCCATATTTTTATTCTTCAAATCATATCATAAATATCTTTCACATTATATCAAAACTGAGCTCATTAACTTCGGTGAATTGAAAAAATACTTTGCGGTAAACCGGGACATTTTTATCCGTACATTGTGTCTGATCTTCACATTCTCTTTTTTCACGGCCGTTTCGGCAAGGCAGGGTGACCTGATTTTGGCAGCCAATACTATTTTACTCCAGTTTTGGTTTATCGCTTCATACGGAATCGACGGTTTTGCGTATGCAGCCGAAAGCCTTGTGGGTAAATTTTCAGGTCAGCGCAATTATAAAAAGTTAAAAACTGCGGTTTTCTATAACCTTTTCTGGGGATTGACTCTTGGAGCCGCCGGCACGTTCATTTATCTAATCTTTGGAAATCAGATCCTCCACCTTTTCACGGATAACCAGGAAGTGATTCTGCTTTCACAATCAGTACTGTTTTGGACAATTATTGCACCTTTGGTATCCAGCATCTGTTACATCCTTGATGGGGTGTTTATCGGCGCCACCAAAACACAGCCAATGAGAAACACCATGCTGGCAGCCACATTTTTGGTCTTTTTGCCTGCATATTACCTCGCAACCCCGATTTTTGGTGTTCATGGCCTTTGGCTGGCCATGGTTCTTTTTATGATCAGCAGGGGAGTTGCTCTTGGATCTTACGTGCCTGGTAAAATTTTATCTATAACAAAAAATGCAAAGTAAAATGGATTGTAAGCCCTGATAATCTCAATAAGAGCTGCACTGCTTCGAAACTTTTTCAGTAGCCGTGCCACACCAGCAGGTTAAACAGCTCAGGAGAATGTGATGTTTTGCCTCGTATTTTCATTGGACATTGTTAACAAAAATCATCCAAAAACCGTATATTTTAACCGAAAAATCTGTTAACAATCACCAAATATGATATACAAGCAAAAATTTTATTACCTAACCAAAACCCCGCTAAGCGCAGAAGGCCCGAAAGATGTTGAGATTATTGACCGGGCTGATGACAGCAACCAATTTCCGAAACTATTTGCCGAGTACGAAGAGCTGCGCTCACATGCTTTCAACGATGATAAACTTTACAGTATCATTCGAGCTGATGATATTTATGACCTGGTGAGAACGGGTACTGAAAAAGAGGCACGGGAGCTGGCTTACGAAAATGCTGAGCCTGAAATTATCACCAATTTGCAGCACAGGGTAATGCAAAAGAATGATCATGATGCCCGTGCAATTTTAAAAGAAATACACGACATAAGAAGCTGATCACCAACACAATTTATTAAGATTTTACTGGGTTGAAGGCAACAGAAAAAGAGCCATCACTCCGAAGCAGCATCGTTGCCATGATAAGCTGCTGATAACACGGTGATATCATCTGATTGAGGAGCTGCTCCGGCAAATTTCATCACTTCAAGGAATAATCCTTTTACCTGGTTGCTCAAACCTTTGTGTGATGACCGCCTGAGGAATTCTACAATTCTTTCTTCTTCAAAGAAGCCCCCGCTATTGTTTTCGGCTTCCGATACGCCATCGGTAAACGTAACAATAGTATCTCCGGGTTTTAGCTGAATGGTATTTTTCTCGTATGGTGCTGCTTCAAATTTGCCCAAAAGCAGGCCGCCAACATCTTCAAGTTCACTCACCTCACCATCAGCCGAAAGTAAATAGGGCAGGTTATGGCCGCCATTGCAGTAGCTCAATTCTCCTGTTTTTAAATTCAATACACCGTAAAAAACCGTCACGAAAGTTGAGATATCACTTTCGGGAATCAACATATTGTTCACTTTAAAAATGCAATCTGCCGGATCTTGCACTTCAGAACCTATCGACTTAAGCATGGTGCGGCAAACCGCCATATAGATGGCTGCAGGCATGCCTTTCCCTGCCACATCCCCAATAAAAAAAACGAAGTGGTCGTCATCGGTTTTAAAGAAATCGTAAAAATCTCCTCCAACATGTTTTGCGGCAATCATCTTGGCAAAAACATCGAAGCGGCTGTCGTCTCCATAGACCGGAAAATCCTGTTTCAGAATTTTTTGCTGAATTCTGGCTGCCATATCCAAATCGTAATTCAGCGAAGTGAGCTGCTTTTCTAATTCGGCAGTTTTCTGAATTCGTTCAATCTCTTTCAGCGTTTTTTCGATGGTGGTTTCAAGGTCGTTAAAATCGATCGGTTTGGTTACAAAATCGTATGCGCCGCAATTCATAGCCGTGCGGATGTTGTCCATATCGCCGTAAGCTGAAACCATAATCACTTTTAAATCATCACGCTGCAATTCCTGCAGTTTGGTCAGCAGTGTAAGCCCGTCCATTTTCGGCATGTTTATGTCACTCAAAACAAGCGTAACTTCGTTGTTACTGTTAATTTTTTCGAGTGCTTCATTACCATCTTCCGCAAACAGAAATTCAAATTCATTCGAACGAAGTTTGTGTCTGAATTTTTGCATCATGAGCATTTGCAAATCCGGCTCATCATCCACCACCAGGATTTTTCGATTGTTATAATTCATGATTTTTCTGTTTTATTTCTGCTGACCATTTCATGGATTTCTTCCTTCAGGGAATTAAAATCTATCGGTTTTGTGAAAAACTCCTTGGCTCCCGATTCTATCGCTCTTTTGTAATTTTTTTCATCACCATAAGCCGATATCATGCTTACCATAATTTCCGGAAAATTGCTTTTAATTTTATTCAACAGCTCAATCCCGGTCATTCCCGGCATGTTGATATCAGAAAAAACATATACTACATCAGGCGGATCTACGCTGTTAAGAATGCTCATTGCTTCATTTCCCGAAAAAGCAAATTGAAATTCCAGATCTCCACTTCGGATTTCTTTTCTGAACTTCTGCCTGAACAGCATTTCTACGTCTTTTTCGTCATCCACAACTAAAAATTTCATAATCAAAAAAATCTAAATTTACCCCGAAATAACCACTCCCAAAGGATTGGATTTAATATCGTAAAAATCAGCCTCTTATCAATGCAGAGAATACAACAATAATTTTTGTCAGGCAAAGACTGAGCAAATGATTGAAAACTGCCTGTCGACCAGAAATATTCAGAACAGCAAATCTGGCAACAATAAGGAAAACGGTTTGGGTTATTGCAATTTTGATAAAATTATCGGTGGCGGATTTTTCAAAATTGCCGTTTTTGGGCAAAAATAGTGGCTCAGGATGGCAAAACTTCTTTTAGAAATTGACCGGTGTAACTCTTTTTTATGCCGGCAATTTCTTCTGGTGTGCCGGTTCCAACAATTTGTCCGCCGCCAAATCCTCCCTCCGGCCCGATGTCGATAATCCAGTCGGCCGATTTGATAACGTCCAGGTTATGCTCGATGATGATAACAGAATGCCCGCTGTTTACCAGCTCATTGAATGACCTGAGCAGTTTTGAGATGTCTTCGAAATGAAGCCCGGTTGTGGGTTCATCAAAAAAGTAGAGCGTTTCTTCCGTGTTGGTTTTCGAAAGAAATTTGGCCAGTTTCACCCGCTGCGCCTCGCCTCCGGAAAGTGTAGTGGCGCTCTGCCCCAGTGTAAGATAGCCAAGGCCAACGTCTTCCATGGGCTGCAATTTGCTGATGATGACCGGTTCATCCACAAAAAATTCGAGGGCATCACTGATGCTCATGGCCAAAACGTCGGCAACATTTTTACCGCGATATTTGATCTGCAGAATATCTTTCCGGAAACGGGCGCCTCCGCACTCTTCACAAACCAATTCGATATCGGCCATGAACTGCATTTCTATTTTCTGAACACCTTCACCCTGGCACGATTCACACCGCCCGCCCGGCACATTGAAAGAAAAATGACCCGGTGTGTACCCCATGATTTTTGATTGCTTGGTTTTAGCAAATAGCTCTCTGATACCGTCGAACGCCTTGGTATACGTGGCCGGATTGGAGCGGGTTGATCGCCCGATCGGACTTTGGTCTACCATTTCCACCGCTTCAATATTCCTGATTCCCGATACGCTGCGATGCCTCCCCACTTTCTCTTTCCAGGTGCCCAATTTTTTCTGGATAAATGCGTAGAGTGTGTCATGAACCAGGGTCGATTTCCCGGAACCGGAAACTCCGGTCACGCAAACCAGTTTGCCCAGTGGAAATTCCAGATCAATATTTTTAAGGTTGTGCTCGGATGCACCTTCCACAGTGATAGATTTTCCATTCCCCTTTCTTCGTTTCTGAGGAACAGAAATTTCTAACCCTCCGCTCAGGTATTTTCCGGTCAGCGTTTTCGCTTTTTTCAGCTCATCATACGATCCGGTAAAAACCACCTCCCCACCGTAGGTGCCTGCAAACGGGCCGATGTCGATAATGTTATCAGCCGCTCTTATCATCTCCGGGTCGTGTTCAACCACCAAAACGGTGTTGCCGATATCCCGCAGAGATTTCAGAATGTTAATCAGACGGTCGTTATCCCTCGGATGCAGGCCGATGGTTGGTTCATCGAGCACGTAGAGACTTCCGATGAGCGAACTTCCAAGCGAATTTGCCAAACTTATTCGCTGCGATTCCCCGCCGCTGAGGGTATTAGTGAGGCGGTCGAGCGTGAGGTAATCAAGCCCCACTTCATCCAGGTATTTTACCCGTTTGCGGATTTCATACAAAATCTGGCCTGCCACGGATTGCTCATAGTCGGTCAGTTCAAGTTCATCAAAAAAGGTTCGCGCATGACCGATGGTCATCTCTGTAACTTCACCGATATGCAGTCCCCCGACCTTCACAAAGAGCGCATCTTTTCGCACACGGTAGCCCTCGCAATCGGGGCAGCGGCTGTAACCACGATAGCGCGAATAGAGTACGCGCATGTGCACTTTATAGAACTGGCTTTTCACATCTTCAAAAAATCCGTGGATACCTGCGTAGCCTTCTTTTCCGTTCCACAAAATGTCCCGCGCTTTCTTATCCAGGTCTTTGTAGGGTGCATCAATGGGGATGTTTTCTTTTGCGGCAACTCTCACAAAATCGCGCAGATATTTTCCGAATTTCGGTGAATCGAACGGAGCCACCGCCCCTCCGCGAATGGTTTTATCGGGATCGGGGATTACCAGGTCTTCATCAATTCCGGCCACCCGTCCAAAGCCTTCGCAGGTATCGCAAGCGCCAAAAGGATTATTGAATGAAAACATCTGGGGAGTAGGCTCCAGAAACTCCAAGCCGTCACGCTCAAACCGTTCACTGAAAAGAAGTTCATCACCACCGCGGATTTTTATTGAACACCTTCCGTTCCCTTCCTGAAATGCCGTCTCCACAGATTCGGCAATGCGGCTGCGGGTTTCGTCGTCTTTCTTAACAGCAAGGCGGTCAACCAACACGCGGTGTGTTTCCGGTGTGATTTCTTCCGGCTCAAAATCATCGCGGGTCAGGTCGGTCAATTCTTCATCTCCGATCCGGAGCAGCCGGGTGAACCCCTTTTCTTTCAACACGGCAAGCTGCTCTTCCTGCTTTCTGCCTTTCCGAAGCTGATAGGGAAACAGGATATAAAATTTCGTTTTCTCCTCGTGTTCATCAAACAGTTCCCGGATTACTGTGGCTGTGGTATCTTTCTGAACCTCCTTGCCCGATATAGGCGAAATGGTTTTTCCGATCCGTGCAAAGAGCAGCCTCACATAATCGTAAATCTCGGTAGATGTACCCACGGTTGAGCGCGGGTTGCTGCTGGTGGTTTTCTGCTGAATGGCCATGGCCGGCGAAATGCCCTGCATAAAATCCACATCGGGTTTGTCCATCCGCTCCAGGAACTGCCGGGCATAGCTGGACAGGCTCTCCACATATCGGCGCTGGCCTTCGGCATAGATCGTATCAAAAGCCAGGCTCGATTTTCCCGATCCCGATACGCCGGTAATCACATTCAGCTTGTTCCTCGGTATAACCACATCAATATTTTTGAGGTTATGAACCCGGGCGCCTTTTACAATAATGGGGCGGTCGGAGGATGGCTTGCCGTTTTCAGCAGTGGATTGGTTGATGTTTGATTCAGTTTCTGGCATTCGGTCTGGTTCCTTTCAAATCTCCAAAAATACGAATAATCAGCGCCAATATGGAGAAGTTTCACACGGTTTGATTCGAAACAACAGACTTCGTTATGAGCTTCGTTCGATTATGTTCATAGTGAATTATGGTATCTGTTTAGCGAGTGAAAAGTGACCTTGAAGCGTTCCCGATGTTTTTTCGGGATCCTTCAAGCGTCACTTCTTCGTCACAAAAGAACGCTCAAGGAGCTTGTGCACGCTTGATGGTTCTTTTTCGCTAAACACATACAAATCATGACCACCTCAAATGCATAAACTGGCACAAGAGTATCTCAGCTCCATTTTTAGTGCTGGCCAATAACATCTTACAACGACCAATAGAATACAAATTATACTTTCCGGCAATCCCACCGTATGCAAAGATTCCACAGATTATCAGCGAAAATCCGCGGGTTCATCTGCGGGCCTCTGCGAGAACCCTCTACTGTAAAAGCTGAGTTAATTATATCAATGCATCGATGAATTTTGTAAATATCAACCAATATTTCGCATATTCAGATAAATAATTTAAACTGCCGCCATCATGAATAATATCTCCAGAAAAAATTTTCTAATAAAAGCCGGATCGGCCCTGGCCGTATCCTCATTTGGTTTCCCGAACATCATCACTCCCAAAAAGAAAGAGAAACTCGGGGTTGCCCTGGTTGGGCTGGGTAATTACGCCACCAACTGGCTGGCGCCCGGCCTGCTGGAAACCGAACATTGTGAGCTACGCGGAATTGTAACCGGCTCACCCGAAAAAATCCCTGTCTGGCAGGAGCGTTACGGAATTCCCGACGGCAACGTGTATAACTACCAAACTATGCACAAAGTGGCCGATAATGACGATATCGACGTTGTTTATATCGTGCTGCCCAATCATATGCATGCCGAATATTCCATCATAGGGGCCAAGGCCGGAAAGCACGTATGGTGCGAAAAACCGATGGCAATGGATGAGGCCGAATGCCAGGCTATGATTGACGCCGCCAACAAAAACAGGGTGCAGCTAACCATCGGCTACCGCATGCAGCATGAGCCAAATACGCAGACCATTATCCGTTACGGCAAGGAACAGACTTATGGCGCCATCACCAAAATGGAATCGGGGGGCGGATTCAGCGGGAATTTTGAGGAAGGAGCCTGGCGCACCTTTGCTGCCAAGGGTGGAGGCGCCTTGTACGATATGGGAGTTTACCCGATCAATGCGTTCCGTTACTCAAGCGGGATGGAGCCGGTTGCCGTAAAAGGGCGCTTAACCACAGAGCGAACGGAGATGTTCCCCGATGTGGATGAAGCCGCGGTTTTCGAACTCAAATTTCCGGGCGGACTCAAAGCTTATGGCGAGTGCAGTTTTGCTGAAGGGATGAATTACCTGGACATCGAATGCACCGATGGCTGGTATAATTTAAGGCCGTTTTTATCATACAGCGGGGTCCGGGGAGAGACCAGCAGCGGAACCCAATTGCCGCCCGACCCGGCTCACCAGCAGGCCCGCCAAATGGACAACGATGCCCTTGCCATCAAAGAAGGAACACCGCCCATAGTGCCCGGAGAAGACGGACTGGCAGATGTGCGGATAGTCCGTGCAATTATGAAATCATCCGATAAAGGGGAAGAGTGGGTGGAGGTTTAATGCGTCTTACGAAGTTTGTTTAAGATGTGTACCATTAAACAAGTTTTATCGTTGTTTATGTAGCACAATTAAGCTACATTTTATCAGGTTGAACAAAACCCATTATTATGTCCAAGAAAACTGCAACGGTTCGAGCCCGAATGGAACCTGAACTTAAAAAAGAGACGGAACGTATCCTGGATCAGCTTGGACTGAACACTACAGAAGCAATACGAATTTTCTTTAAGCAGGTCAAACTTCAGCGCGGCCTTCCATTTGAGGTAAAAATACCCAATGAAACAACACATCAAGCAATTGTTGATGGTAAAGCTGGTTTAAAATTGAAAAAATTTGAAACTACCGAGGAGTTGTTTGAAGACCTGGATATCTGATGAAAAAGATTTCCCGCACTAATAGATTCAAGAAAGACGTCAAAAAAATGAAAAAGCGGGGAAAGTCGTTTGACGTTTTCAAACAAGTTATTCAAAAACTGGCCCAGGGTGAATCCCTGGAGGAGAGATTTCGGGATCACAAATTAACTGGCAATTATGTGGGTACTCGAGAATGCCACATAGAGTCTGATTGGCTGCTAATTTATGAAATTCATGATGATGAGCTGATCCTGATTCGTACAGGAACTCATTCAGATCTATTTGGATAGAAAGCAGTAAAACAAGGTATTTGTCAGTACAACAAATGGATCAAACCAGTATCATACAAATAAAGCATCTACAAGCTGCCGATCATTTCTTTTTTACTTTCACATTACTCTTAGCTTTTCTATAATATGATAGTATTCAAAAAGATAGAGCTATGATGCGATTTTTAAGACTATAATTCGAAGTTCTGCATCCAGGTTATATATTCAAAAAAATATGATTACAATTGCAGTTTTATTTTTTTCTGCATTAACGATTGGGTTCGGCCAAACTCATGCAACCGCAGATTCAGCATACCTAAACGGTAAAGCGGAACTTTATTTAGGTAATCCGGAACAAGCTGTTGCCATCTGGATGCAAGGATGGAATGAACTCGATTCTGCCGGGCTGGTGGATCCTCGAATCGGCTTTTCCGTTATTGAAACGGTTACCCGGTATGAAATGTCTCACCTGTATGAACAGGCCGCGCACATCTACCAGTGGGGCTTTCAGGCCACAGACATTGAACCCTGGGCAGAGGAATATCAGGCAGAACTTGACCGGATCCGTCCCATTGTCCATCCCGATCAGTTTGATCTGTGGCAGCAACTGCTTGATGATCGCGATCCGCTGCTGTTTGGACAGTTACGCAGTTTTTGGTTGAGCCTGGACCCGATGCCCTCCACAGAGTACAACCCACGGATTGTGGAGCATTGGGAGCGTATCGGGTATGCCCGAGAACATTTTACCGTAAATGACCGAAGCCCCTACGGCACCGATGAACGCGGATTGATCTATGTGAAATATGGACCACCTGATGATATACATTTTGATATGTTTCAAATGGATCGGGGCAGATTAATGCACTTCGCAAGACAATATTCGCTAGAAAATCCACAATATTCCCGAGCACTGGCAAGGGCTGTTGATGACAGAGCCGCCAGAATACTACGCATGAGTCAATATGAGGCATGGATTTACTTTTTTAATTCCAATGAAATCAGTTTTCTCTTTGGAAAGCCACAGGGAGTCGGGAAATTCCAGTTACTCGATTCTATTCTTGAGCTTTTACCTTCAGATTTTAATCGAATAACAACATATTATGACCCTCAGATGGGGAGGATGAGGATCAATGCTGCTCCATTTTTAATTATGTCAAGCCTACATCAAGGTACAAATTTTGATATGGAGTATTATACCGAGTTAAATGCACTTTATGCAGATTTAGATACAAACAAATTATCTCAATCTGTTGAAGATAATGAGAATATTAAATACAGAGTTCAAGATGATCTTCGGCATAGAGTCAATCAAATCGATGATCAAACATCATGGCTTGACAGAAACCTCTCCTCACTCTCTATTGATTCTCACTCCTGGCGATTTTTGGATCAGCAGAACAATCCATACACCGTAACCTCACTGTTTTCCACAATTCCGGAGTCCGATTTAATTTTCTACCCTGATCTGCAACGTATCTATCTGCGGAGCTCTATGATCACAGGCAGCGAACATGACGGGGTCTCCTGCAGAAATTCCGAGGTAATGCAAATCTATTCTGAAGATCTTTTCGACGAGGATTCACAAGATCAGGCGATAACTACACTTATCACTTGTCCTCAGACCGGGCAGGAGTCATTCTCGCTGCTGACCGCTGAACTGTTCGATCTGGATTCCGATGCCACCGCATCAGACATAACGGCTCCATCCTTTTTAAGCACTGTTTCTGGTCTGATTGCCATGGGTCGCTCGGACATCGAACTGGCAGAGCCACTTCCTTCAGATGCAAACATTTTTACAGCCAGCGACCTGGTTTTGGGGTTATCCACCGGCCGGGATGGTTATGAAATCAGTGACCTGCGGTTAGTTTCGAACAACCGGTTTCCAATTGGTGAAGATATCGTCTTATTTTACGAGGTGTACAATCTGGATGAGAGTGACGGCGACAGCCCGTTCCGGGAGTACACCCTGCACTATGAAATCCATCCGATTCGAACCCGTTTGCAGCGGCTGTTTGGAACCGGTCAAGAAGATCGTGAGCAATCCATCACTCTCCATTTTGAAACACAGGACAGCCGGACATCAGAGCAGATTGAGCTTGAATTGGCCGGTGTAACAGCCGGGGAGTATGAACTGTCCATAACATTTACCGATATCAACAGCGGACAGGCCGTTCAGAGAGTTGAACGGTTTATTCTTGAAGAAGATCAATGAGTTGAACATCGCTCATAAAAATGTTCCACAGAGTAGATATTCTTTATTAGGGCTGCCAAACTTTTATAGCAGCCCCTTTATCAATTTTCAATTTTTTGTTAGATAAATCTATTTCTGTCAATTCATCCGGTATACCACATTTCCGTCGATAATCACCGCTTCAACTTTGGTGAGATACTCAAACGGGTCACCATCAAAGAGAACCAGGTCGGCATCTTTGCCCGCTTCAATTGAGCCTACCCGGTCATCAATTCCAAACAGTTCAGCAGCACCGAGAGTTAATGCGTGTAGTGTGTTCTCAAAACCGAGGCCGTTGGCTGCTGCAATGGCCGCTTCAAACTTTGCCACTCTTGTTTTGGGCACATAGCTTTCATAACCGCTCTGAAACAGAACGGGAATTCCGGCTTCATGCAGTTTGGCTGCCGTTTCAAAGCTGGAATTTTTTGCCTCACCGAACGGCCGGATCATTTTGGGGTGAATAATCACCGGCACGCCTGCTTCTTTAATTTCATCAATCACCAGGTACGCCTCCGAAGCGCCCTCGAGAACCATCGGGAAACCAAATTCCCGCTGCACCCGAAGTGCGGTTACAATATCTCTTGCCGTATGGGCAGACACCATCGCTTTGATCTTACCATCCAGCAGGTCGGCCAGAATGTCCATTTTCAGGTCGCGGGACTGCTCCTCACCGGCAGCACGTTTTTGCGCATAATCCTGTGCGCGGATTAGCTCCTGGCGCAGCACGGCCACGGCTTTTGCCCGTGTGCCCGGCGTGTTGAAATTACTTCTGATGCCGGGGCCGAGCGTAACAGCCAACATGGTGGTTGAATCAACCAGGGCTTTGTCAACCGTTTCGCCGGTGGTTTTTACAATCATGGTCTGCCCGCTGATGACGGCTCCCGGCCCGTGGCCGGTATGTACCGTTGTAATTCCTTCTTCTTTGATGTAATTAACCAAAAATTCACGGGCATTGTAGGAGTCGAAGGCGCGAAGTTCGGGCTGCACGGCATGTGTGGTTTCAAGCTGATCCTGGTCGTGATCTTCATTGTAATAACCCGCAAGTCCAACAACCGAACGGGAATCAATCAGGCCCGGTGTGACAATTTTCGATTCAAAAACCTCATAATCATCCGGAATTTGAATCTCCGCTTGTGAACCGACCTGTTCAATTTTTCCATCGCTGATCAGCACCACTCCGTTTTCCACCGGATCTCCTGAAACGGTGTAAACCATTTCTCCTTTCACGGCAATCTGCGCATCGGCATTGTGCCACAGACCCTGCATTAAAAAAACCGCCAGCACTGCAATAACCGGAGTAATGTTTTGATACATCAATTTTAGCTTTCTTTTATCCATTATATCCTTTTTCATGGTTATTTACCTCCGGTGTGTATGTGAGAATTCGCGGATGCCCGAAATATTTCATAGCCGCCCACGGCATATTCCCTGTCTTCCGGATTTTCGATATCCCACACTTTTTCACCTTCAATCCAGGTTTGCTCAACTTTTGTGTAAACGCTGAACGGATCTCCCGAAAGGATGATAAAATCGGCATCTTTTCCGGGTTCAAGCGAGCCAACGCGATCATCAATATCCATCATTCGCGCCCCTTCGATTGTTAGCGCCTCCAGTGCTTTTTCTCTGCTCATTCCTTCGCGTACCCCGAGAGCAGCTGACCTCAGAAAAAAACGGGAATCGACAATCGGATCATCCGAATGGAAAGCGACATTGGCGCCTGCTTTTTCAAGATTTTTCCCATTGATGTTAAGCAGCCTGATGGCTTCGAGCTTTCCGCCGGGAGAATCCAGTGCAATGATGGATGCACCCAATGCAGATGAAGCGGCGATCTCATCGGCCACTTTCCACCCCTCGCTCACATGCTGCAGCACCATTCTGTATCCAAATTCATCAGCCAACCGGATAGCCGTTAAAATGTCATCGTGGCGGTGGGTATGGTTGTGAACGATCCGCTTGCCTTCCAGCACCTCAACCAGGGTTTCCATCTGAAGGTCGCGTGGCGGCATTTCGTCCGGGTTGCCGTCGGCGGCGTCTACCCTTGCTTTATACTCTTGTGCTTTTATAAACAATTCCCGCACCAGTGCCGCCGATTTTGCCCGCGTTCCCGGTGTGCCGTCTGCCCGCAGCGGATTGGTGCCATTGGCCATTTTCAAACCACCGTAAATGCCGGTCTCTTCATCAACAATAATCAGCATTTCTTCGATGGTATTTGCGGGTTTTGTTTTTACGTAAACGGTTTGGCCGCTCATCAGCAGGCCGGAACCGGGCATGATATTGACCGAGGTAATGCCACCGGCCAGTGCTTTGCGAAAGGTCTTGCTTCTCGGATCAATAGTATCCAGAATTCGAACATCCGGGTGGAGAGCTGCCGACCGGTCTCCGCCGTCACCCTCACCGATGTGTGAATGTGTATCCACAAGGCCGGGCATAATTACTTTCCCGGATACATCAAACCGTTTTGCATCCGAGGGAACGGAAAAACTTTCTGCCTCACCAACATATGTGATCACACCGTTTTGAACAACCAACGCTCCGTTGAAAATCGGTTCTCCGGAAATGGGGATGATCTCTGCACCTTCAAAAACATGCGGCTGGTCTTGCGCATGCACATTGTATGCCAGCAAAAGCAGAAGAATCATGAGCTTTAGCACTAATTTCATGGGTAAACTCCTGTTAAGTTTATGAGTGGTATTTGAAATGCGCACCTAACATACAGATTCCAATCCTGTTTTTAAAACGGAATTGTGATGTGGTTGAAAACACATCTGTCTGCCCAAACACGAAATCCGGCCATAAAAAAACCCGGCCTGAAACAGATCAAGCCGGGTTAATAGTTTTATAAGCAGTTGGAAAAATTGAAGTATTTCCTACTTCACAGCATTTGCGATAGCATCCACATAATCGAGCTGCTCCCATGTAAATTCATCGCGGCCGAAATGCCCGTATGCGGCTGTTCGGCGGAAGTTAGGCTCTTTCAATTTCAGCCGTTCGATTATTCCTGTCGGAGTCATATCAAAAACAGAGTTTATCGCTTTTGCAAGCTCCATATCACTCACCTTACCGGTGCCAAATGTATTTACGTTTATGGAAACCGGGTCAGTAACACCGATGGCATAGGCCACCTGAACAAGACACTCACCGGCAAGTCCGGCCGCAACCACATTTTTTGCGATGTGGCGAGTGGCATAGGCAGCGCTTCGGTCAACTTTGGAGGCGTCTTTTCCTGAAAACGCTCCGCCGCCGTGTGCACCACGTCCGCCGTAGGTATCCACAATAATTTTCCGGCCGGTTAAACCTGCATCTCCGTGAGGCCCTCCGATCACAAATTTTCCGGTGGGATTAACATGCAAAATTGTTTCCGAGTCAATCAATTCCGGCGGAATAACAGTGGAGATCAGGTGTTTTTTGATGTCCTGTTTTATCTGAGCCTGGTCAATGCCTTCATCGTGCTGGGTCGAAATCACGATGGTGTCAACTCTTTTTGGTGTTCCGTTTTCATCGTACTCTACCGTAACCTGGCTCTTGCTGTCGGGGGCCAAATAGGACATGAGAGCGGTATCTTTTCGAATATGGGCAAGTTTTCGCAGAAGATCATGCGAATACTGAAGCGTCATAGGCATGTATGCATCCGTTTCTGACGTGGCATAACCAAACATCATCCCCTGGTCACCGGCACCCTGTGCTTTATTTTCACCTTCATCAACGCCGCGGGCAATATCTTCGCTTTGCTGGTGGATGGCTGAAATCACGCCGCATGAGTCGGCATCAAACCGGTAGCTCGCTTTTGTGTATCCAATGTCGCGGATTACATTGCGCACTGTTTCCTGAATGTCGACATAGGCTTCTGTTCTCACTTCTCCGGCTACAACGGCAAGTCCGGTGGTGACCAACGTTTCAACCGCAACACGCGATTCCGGATCCTGTTTGAGCATTTCATCAAGAATGGCATCGGAGATCTGATCGGCTACTTTATCCGGGTGTCCCTCAGAAACAGATTCTGAAGTAAATAATTTTTTCATAAATCGATTTTGTTCTACTAATAGTAATCTGGCAGTTATTTTAAGCCGACTAAGTTACGAAAATTTCTCTCGCTTTTCAGTAAAAACAGTCCGGAATAATTAAGAAGAGAAGAGGTCCGGGTTGTTATCAGAACTGTTATTATTTTTCACATTCAGATATTTATACGACTTCGCAGTTGCAACACGTCCTTTGGGAGTTCGCTGCATAAATCCTTCTTTGATTAAAAAAGGCTCATACACCTCTTCGATGGTCCCCTTGTCTTCACCCACGGCAACCGCCAATGTGCCCAGGCCTACCGGGCCGCCCTGATAGTTTTCAATGATCGCTTTTAAAATCCGGATATCCATTTCATCCAGCCCGTTTTCATCCACATCCAGGGCATTGAGGGCTTTGTCAGCAATTTTGTCATCTATGGAGTCGAGCCCGTCAACCTGTGCAAAATCGCGGGTTCTCCGGAGTAGCTTATTCACAATTCGTGGGGTTCCCCGGCTTCTTCTGGCAATTTCGTACGCGCCGCTTTCGGTGATACCGAATTTGAGGATGGCAGCCGTTCGCAGAGCAATTCTTTGCAGAAGTTCCGTATCGTAATAGTCCAGCCTCATATCAATGCCAAAGCGGGCTCTGAGCGGGGCGGTCAGCAGTCCTTTTCGAGTGGTTGCTCCTACCAGTGTAAATTGGTTCAGGTCTATCTGAACGCTTCTTGCATTGGGGCCTGAATCGATCACAATATCGAGCTTGTAATCTTCCATCGCCGAATAGAGATACTCCTCGATGATTGGATTGAGCCGGTGTATTTCATCAATAAACAGAACATCTCCTTTTTCAAGATTGGTGAGCAGCCCGGCCAGGTCGCCCGGTTTTTCCAGTACGGGACCGGTGGTCGGTTTGATCTGAAATCCCATTTCCCGCGAAATGATATAGGCCAGGGTGGTTTTGCCGAGGCCGGGCGGGCCGGAAAGTATCACATGATCCAGCGCTTCTTTCCGTTTTCTGGCTGCCTCGATAAAAATCGACAGGTTATTGATTACTTTTTTTTGCCCGATAAACTCCTGAAGGCTGGAAGGGCGCAAAGATTCTTCAAGAGCCTGGTCTTTTTCCTCGGGATTTAACAGCGGATTTTGCAAATCTGTATCACCAATTTTTGGTTAATTGCAACAGAGTCAATAATACTCAACTTACAACAGAATTGCATTCCAGCTTGTAATTATTCAGAATTGATTAACCAAATCATTCAAGTTCGGCTGAAGGTATATAACCCAGGCGTACATCCAGTTTTTTCAGAAGAGAAAGTGCCGGATTCTGAAACCTGCCGTCAAGGCTATAGGCATTAAAGACGGATTCGCGAGCCTCTTCCAGATCGTTCAAATTTACCTGAGCATTGCCAAGAAACCACCAGGCCTTTTCTTCCGCATACCTGTCGATTTCTTCAGCATTCACCACTTGCCGGAAATGGCTTTTGGCCGTCTCATACTCTCCCAAATTGTAATGTAAAATACCGAGATTCATCCCGATTTTGACTCGCTGTAGTTCTGAGGGTGCCTGCTCAAACAGAAAGCTAAATTTTTCGATCGCTTCTTCATACTGCTCTTCATAAGCTGCAGAAAGTGCCTCATTTACCGAAATATCGAAATCAGACACCTCTTCTTCATCAGAACGGAGTATATCTGCCCCAAGCATTTCGGTATGCTCTATTGAAGCGAGAGCCCACCGGTTTTGGGATTCCTGCTCGCTCACCGAAAACAACTGAAGGCCGATAACAAACAGTACGGAAGCGGCTGCAGCTATAATCCATGTTCTGATACTTTTAATTTTGGATGGTTCTTCTTTGGTTTCGCCGGAGGTATCCGGCAGTTCTTTTACAAGCGGATTATCACCTTTCCTGGCCAAACTTCTGAGGTGCAGTTCGGTTTCAAACCATTCGTAATATTCGGGGTTTTTTAAAAATTCCACCCATAGTTCGTCAATCTCTTTTTGAGAAAGCTCTCCGCGAATATAGCGTTCAATTTTTTTAAGAGTTTCAATTTTATCTTTTGTGTCCATAGTTTTTTTTGTTGTTCACTCCTGTTTGTGTTTATTTGAAACACAACCTCTCGTATGTATGAACCCGATTTTTCAAAACCCTTACAAAATTTTTTAAATTTTTTTCAAAAGTACTGTTTAACGCATTCATTAAGCTGTTGAAGCACCCGGTGTTTTCTGATCCAGGCATTGTTTTGGGAAATATCGAAGCGCTCGGCTATGTCATTTGATTCAGCTTCCGGATGTTCAAATAGAAATTCTACCAGGTCGCGATAATGGCTTTTCAGTTTTTTGATACACTTCAACAAAATTGATTCCTGATCTTCATTCATCAATTTCCATGCCTGATCCGCTTCAGAAACCAATTCTTCTTCCATCTCATCATACCGGTCCAGGTCAAAATCCCGGACAATTTTATAGTAGCTGTGGCGGGCACCGGTAAGCATGTAGGAGAGCAGTCCGGTAGGACTGTTTATCTCATTTTTCTGAATTCTTGGAATCACATATTCAAACATTTGTTGAACCGCATCTTCGGCATTCTCCGGAGAAGCATTCACCTTTGAGATGAGATATTTTTTTAAAATCGGGATTGCTTCGGAGCAAAGCTGTCCGGCTTTTTTATCGTCCCCTGCCTGTATAGCTTTTACAAGTTCAGAGTAATCCATTCCTAAATTGGTTTAATTCTGCTCATAGAATATAGCAGTTAAGCCATTTTAGGCAAATTATAAATTTGCAGAATTTTGCAAATTCGAAATCTGTTCAGGCTCTTGTTCAGTAAAAGTAAATAGTTAGTCCAAAATAAATTCTATTGATTTTCTATATTTTTACACGATTTAGTTGAAAATCAGATTAGATTTTTATTTCGAAGGCTTACATATCCGTCTCCTGCGATGATAATGTGGTCATCAACCGGGATGTTTAACAACTGTCCTGATTTTTTAAGCCGGTTGGTTAACTGAATATCCGCCGCAGACTCTTTCAAATATCCGGATGGATGATTGTGAGCCAAAATAATACTATTGGCATTGTTTAATATAGCCTGGCGCATTACTTCAGCAGGGTCTACGACCGTAGCAAAACTCCCGCCGGAACTGACTTTTTTATAACCTGTGAGTACTTTCGAGTTGTTCAGAAAGGCAACATAAAATACTTCGTTAGACAGATCGCGCAGTTTTGGCATAAAAAAGGCTGCGGCCAGCTCGGGGCTGTTCATCACAATTTCATCACCCAGCGAGGCCACCTGGATTCTTTTGGCAAGTTCAAAAAGTGCTTCGAGCGTAATGGCTTTAACATCTGCAATGCCTGGTATCACTTTCAGCGACTGCCATCTTTGTTTTGAAAGATTTCGCAAGCCTTTAAAATGATCGAGCAACGCCCTTGACAGGTCAATAACATTGAGGCCCTTGGTTCCCGTTCTTAGCAGAATGGCCAGCAGTTCGGCGTCGGAGAGGCTTTCCGCACCATATGCCAGTAGTTTTTCCCGCGGCTGTTCACCGGGATTCATTTCTCGGACACTTCTTCCCAAATATTTTGAGGCATCAAATTCTTCGATTTCCATATGTTTTTTATTTGTATGAACCGAAAAATACCAATCCCTTACAGAAAAATTTTTAAAAGAATGTAGAATTAGGAATGATGAATTAGGATTGTTGAATGATGGATGTTGAATGTTGAAATGGATTCCAAAAAATCATAGGCTGGTATAGTGCGATAGCTGCTTCCTGTCCCGCATTTTAATTAATGTTGAATTCGCCGAAAAATCGCAACTCGTTTTTAATCATCCTGATACTCCAGAATATCCCCCGGCTGGCAGTCGAGTGCCTCACAAATGGCCTCAAGCGTTGAGAACCGGATTGCCTTGGCCTTGCCGGTTTTGAGTATGGAAAGGTTCGAGATGGTGAGGTCTACCTTTTCTGAGAGTTCGGTGAGGCTCATTTTTCGCTTGGCCAGCATTACGTCGAGATTTACGATAATGGCCATGCTTATACCGTAAGCTTTAAATCCTGATACATATCATGCCCTTTTTCGAATACCGCAGCCAGGGCAAAAAGTAAGAGCCCATATACAAACAGACCAAGATTAAAACTAATACCAAGGCTGATGGAAATCTTATGGACAATCAGTTCACTTTCTAATGGTACAACAAACAACTGAATAAATATCCAATAAAGTGGCGAGTATGCGATAAGTATTCCGGCTAATACTTTGAGAGGAGTAACATTTTTAGATGTAAAGACCTCGTCATTCAGTGTAGATTTAAGGATCATTCTTAGCTGAAAGAATCCGGTAAGAAACAGGGCTATTGAAATGAATAATGATAGTACTATCCCAATATAGCGTCCAAAATAATTGTCTATTATATACTCGGTATCCAGAGAAGCCGTGGCTGAATCTATCGTCGATATCGCGGATGATTCGATATCTGTTTGAAGAGTAACATAATCAGCATCTATGGGAACATTAATATTTAATGGCGCCATCGTGATACCAAAAGCATGCTTGGAAATGAAGAACCCAATGATTAGTATTGCGCCTATACACGATGCATACCACAGAAAATTGATAATGACGTAGGAAAAATAAACTGAATCTCTGTCTTTTAGTGAGTTCATAATCTATACCGTTAGTTTTTATTGTTTATAGAGGTTGGCTGCCCGTTTCAAGATTTCTGCAAAGATGTATAAAACCATTCCTGCCAACAGCATAGTAAAGTCGAAAGGAGGCAGTGCGGCCTAAACAATTTCCGTTTCAACAACCCGGCCCATGCAAAATGCACGACAACCCGAAGAAACGAGTGATCAGCTTCCGAAGATTTTCATATCGGAAAATAAAGTTACTTATTAATTATGCCCAATATCAACAATTATTTATTGATAATCAATAAATTTTTTCCTTTTAAAGAAAATTATTATGATTAGCTTGGTTCTCTCAAATCCTTGATAGTGCAATTTGTCCCACCACCAGCATTTTTTGTGCAGACACAAAAAAACCGGCTGACTCTTTCAAATCTTCCGGATTCAAAAATCAAGCATCTTATGACTACCATCAACACTTCAGAAATAAAAATCAACAATCATCAATCTAAAATCGCAAATCAAATTACTCCGCCCCGCCCATCAGCGGTTCATTTATGGAGCGGATGCTGGAATTGGGCAGCCCCTCGGGATTTTGCTTTTTGGAAATTTCCAGTGCGTCGATCACAATTTTGAGGTGCATCTCTTTCGAATTTTCATAGAAGGATTGAGCCGCTCCGCTCAGTTTGGGCTTGCCGTGCAGAGGCTTATCACTCACACAAAGCAGAGTGGCAAACGGCACCCGGTAGCGGTATCCGTTGGTGGCCACAGTGGCCGATTCCATATCAATGGCAACGCTCCGGCTCACATGAATTTCCTGCACCGTGCGCCGCTTCATAAATTCCCAGTTGCGGTTATCTGTGGTATAAACGGTTCCAAGCCGGTATTTCAAATTGTGCAGATCGAGTACTTCTTTCAGGTAAACATTCAGAAGGTGGTTAGGAGTGATGGGGATGTTGAGCGGAAGAATATCATCCAAGATTCCGTCTGACCGCATAAAGCCGGTGGCAAGCACAAAATCACCAATATCCTGGTGGTTTCTGAGTCCGCCGCAGTGGCCCACCATAACCATGGCATCGGGCCTCAGAACAGCCGCATGGTCGGAAATGGTTTTAGCATTCGACGGCCCCACCCCGATATTTACCAGAGAAAAGCCTTTGTTATCGGGCAGTTTGTGATGATAAGCAGGCATCTGTACAGGGCGGTCCGGTTTCTCACAATCGGGATAGAGCTTGTTGAAGACTTCCACATGCATATCGTAGTTGGTAAAGAGAATATAGCGCTGAAAATCCTCCGCATTGGTTCCCGTGTAATGCTCAAGCCGGTTCAGCGAAATATCGATGCGCTCCGGGCTGAACAGGAACAGTTTTTTCCGGGTGATGTCCCACTCGTCCTCATCGGCATTATCAAAAAGTGCAGGGTCTTCGAGGGTAACTTTCGGGCGCGCGGGGAACACTTTCAGTTCAGCGCCCTTTTCCAGCAGTTTTTTCATTTCACGCTTCAGATACCACCGATAGGCGCCTGGCAGAGCCATTTCTCCGGTAATGATCGGGTTGTGATCAGACCAGGAGCGTTTCACCATCAATTTTGGATAGTCGCCCTCTTGGTATATCTTTTCCATAAGGTCGCAGGCTTCTTCCACAACCTGCAACAGTTCATCTTCAGCCGAAAAGGAGTGCTGTGTAATTTCAATTCGTTTATCCATAAAAATTTTTTACTGAATGTCTGATTATTTCAAATTCTCAAAACCCAGATGGCAGGTGCTGGAAGATAAGAAAGTCTGCAAAACTACCATTTTTTCTGTTCATCAACTTAAGATTAAACCGGATCAAAAAGATGAAACGGCTGATTTTTTTGTACTCAAAGCTCCCGAGTGGACAAATGTGATTGCACTGACGCCCGAAAACCAGATTGTGCTGGTTGAGCAGTACCGCGCCGGCATCCATGAACCGAGCCTCGAAATTCCGGGCGGGGTGGTGGACCCGGGCGAAGAACCGCTGCAGGCTGCAAAACGGGAACTTCTTGAAGAGACCGGGTTCAGGTCAGGCAACTGGAAACCCATCGGCAAAACCAGCTCGAATCCCGCCATTTTCACAAACTATACGCATTTGTACCTTGCAGAAAATTGTGAAAAAGTTCAGGATCAGCAGACCGATGGCAATGAAGATATCCGCATACATCTGATGTCACTCAACGAATTTTTGAATCTGGTTAAAAACGGAACGGTACACCATTCTCTGGTACTGGCTGCTATTGCACAATTTTTGCTGATGGACTGAACAGAATTATAAGTACTGTTTTCTGAAAAACTGATCCAATTGGAGCACCGGTTTTTGTTTGTCGAAAAGTGCTTGCTCCTATTCAAACAGAATGTGTATACTATGAAACTGTTCAGGAAAATGGCCGAAGAAAGAACGAAAAGGCCGCCGGATTGGGTTATTAATCCCTAATTAATCAATAAAAAATCCAAGAAAATGATAGAAACAGGAAAAAAAATTGACACTAACTTTACACTTAAGGTTGTTGAGAATGGTGAAGAAAAAGAAGTCTCTTTTTCCGATCTGCTGAGCCGTCCGGCCATTGTATCCGTTTATATGAGAAATAATACCAGCGGCTGCGACAGGCAAAACCAAAGCCTGGCTGAGCATCAAAACTGGTTTGATGAAAAGGGATATAACCTGATTGCCCTGAGTAAAGATACCTGCGGATCGCACAAAAACTATGCTGAGAAATTCGGAATTAATTACATCCTGGCGTCAGATCCCGATTTCAAATTTGCAGAAGCAACCGGGTCAGTAGTTGAGAAAAAGATGTACGGCAAAACGTTCAACGCGCCGTCGAGATCAGCTTTTGTGATTGATACCGACGGCACGGTTTTGGGCATCATCGAAAAAATCGATACCAAAGCCCATGCCGAAGAGTTGAAAAAGCTGGTTGAGGAATTGGGGTGATGGAAGACCGAGGACCGGAGACCGAAGATCGTAGATAGAATATTTTGGATGGTAATCTGCTAATATCCACTGTTTCAGAATCGATTTGCCACTTCCGTCATCCGTCCCCGGTCTTCCGTCTCTGGTCTTCCATCTTCCGTCTCCTTTTTAAACCTATTTATTGAAACAAAAGAAACATATTAAAAATCACATGAAATCATTAGTCATTGTAGAGTCTCCAACAAAAACCAAAACAATCAAGAAATATCTGCCGAAAGATTTCGTGGTAGACTCGTCCATGGGGCACATCCGGGATTTGCCTTCATCCGCCAAAGAGATTCCTGCAAAGCTTAAAAAAGAGTCCTGGTCTAACCTCGGTATAAATGTTGAAGAGCGTTATGACCCCATCTATGTAGTACCCTCCGGAAAAAAGAAAATTGTTACAAAACTGAAAAAACAGCTCAAAGAGGCCGATGAGCTGATTCTGGCCACTGATGAAGACCGCGAAGGCGAGGCGATCTCGTGGCATCTTACCGAGCTGCTAAAGCCCAAAGTACCTGTAAAAAGGATGGTATTTCGCGAAATTACCAAAGATGCCATCCAGAAAGCACTGAAGAATTTCAGGGATATTGACATGAACCTGGTGCATGCACAGGAAACCCGCCGCATTGTAGACCGCCTTGCAGGCTACACTATTTCTCCGCTGCTTTGGAAAAAAATTGCTCCCGGACTTTCTGCAGGGCGCGTTCAATCAGTAGCTGTGCGTTTCCTGGTAGAACGCGAGCGTGAACGCCTGAAATTCAGGAGTGCCACCTATTATGACCTGAAAGCACTGCTGTCGAAAGAAAATGACAAAAGCAGGTTTAATGCAGATCTGTCTCACCTGAACGGCAAACGGCTGGCCAGCGGTAAAGACTTCAACGAAAATACCGGCAAACTGAAAAAACCGGACAGCGTTGTGCTGCTTGATGCAGAAAAAGCCGGAAACCTGCGTGACCTGCTGAATGAAGCCGATTGGGCCGTTTCGAACATTGAAGTGCGAAGTCAAAAAAGGAATCCGGCGCCGGCTTTCATTACATCCACGTTACAGCAGGAAGCCAACCGGAAGTTCGGTTTCTCCGCCCGTGATACGATGAGCATCGCCCAAAAACTGTACGAAAACGGACTCATCACCTACATGCGTACCGATTCGGCCAATCTTTCGGGTCAGGCTATTAATGCGGCGAGAAACGAGGTGGAAAAGCAATACGGTAAAGAATACTTGTTTGAAAGGGTGAGGAATTTCGGGAAGTCTAAGGGAGCGCAGGAAGCCCACGAGGCTATTCGTCCTGCGGGTTCAAGCTTTGTTCACCCCGAAAAAGCCGGGCTGAGTGGCCGCGAGTTCAAATTGTATGATTTGATCTGGAAGCGGACTATTGCCACGCAAATGGCTGAAGCCCAACTGGAATTCACCAATGTTACCATCACTGCCGAAAAAGATGGCACACAGGCTGATTTCAAAACCAGCGGCAAGAAAATTCTCTTTCCCGGATTTTTCCGTGCCTATGTGGAAGGCAGTGATGACCCCGAGGCCTCTCTGGAAAACCAGGAAATTTTCCTGCCTGAAATGAAAGAGGGTGAACCGGTTGAGATGCACGAACTGGAATCCATCTCACACGAAACCAAACCACCCGCCCGATACACGGAGGCAACATTGGTAAAAGAACTGGAAAAACAGGGGGTTGGTCGACCCAGTACATACGCCACGATTATCAGCACCATTCAGGATCGCGGATATGCCAAGAGCGACGGAAAAACTCTAATTCCATCGTACACAGCATTTGCGGTAACCGAACTACTTGAAGAGCATTTTCCGCATCTTGTGGACAGTGAATTTACCTCCGAATTGGAAGATAAGCTCGACGAAATCGCAAAAGGCGACTATGACCCGGTTTCTTACCTCGACAACTATTACAAGGGCGAAAAAGGACTGAAGAAACAGGTAGAAAAGCAGGAAGACAAAATTGATCCACAAAAAGCCAAAGTGCTTAAGCTTCCCATTGAGGGGCTGAACGGAACTCAAATTCATGTGGGTCGTTTTGGCCCTTATGTCAGAGCCCAGGATAATGGTGATGAAATTACCGCATCTCTCCCCGCCGATCTCGATGTGGGCGAACTTTCCCTGGAAAAAATTGAAGAGTTGTTAAAAGCAGAGCAGGACGGGCCCAAATCACTCGGCAAACATCCGGAGAGCGGAGAGTCTGTATTTGTTCTGAACGGCCGCTTTGGCCCGTATGTACAGCTTGGTGAAGTTACCGAGGAGAATAAGAAACCGAAACGTGTTTCACTGCTTAAGGGAATGAAGCCGGAAAACATTGATTTTGAAACCGCACTTCGCCTGCTGGAACTTCCCCGCACACTGGGCGACCACCCCGAAACCGGGAAAGTAGTTAAAGCCGGGGTTGGTCGATACGGGCCTTATGTGGTACACGACGGCACCTTCAAATCCCTGAAAAAGACAGACAGTGTTCTGGATATCGAGCTGGGCCGCGCCGTGGAACTGCTCAAAGAAAAAAAATCGAATAGGAGAAGCAGCTCGGCCATTCAGGATTTGGGTGCTCATCCCGAAACCGATCAGCCCGTAAAAGTGATGACCGGGCGTTATGGCCCCTATATCAAATACGGACGGAAGAACATTTCGCTGCCAAAAGGAACCGATCCCGAAAAAGTAACTATGGGCGATGCCGTCCGGCTGATTGAGGAGAAAGGCAAGAAATAAGGCTTTGCAGGGTGCAAGGAGCAGGCTGCAGGATGCACTGTGATCTGGTGCACAGAACTGAGGACCAACCTGACGGGGTTCCTGACAGAGTCCGGGATCAGGGGACAAGGTGCAGGGCGCAAGTGGCATATTCAAGGTGCAGGTTTGATGAGCTGATTTGTTGCACAGTAGATCTACGAAAAATTATTAGTCCTCAACAAAAAGTTTACTTTGGCTTTAACTCAACTTCCGCATACGACCGTTATATTTGCTATGACTTCGGTTGAATCTTATCCTGCTGCCCTAGCTCACGGATGTGCTCCATAGCCTGACGTGCCCTTTCGCCCTGTGTCCACTCTTACCGTATGGTGGCTTGGTTGTCTTTATCGAGGAGTTCACTGTACCTTAACGCTTCATCCCATCGACGCAGAGTGGGAATCAC
>SL_3KL_010_SEDDRAFT_10000256_pt1 | contig 40217 bp, 36 predicted proteins | sample SodLakKL_010_SED_2_FD_10381 | JGI IMG/M metagenome (IMG submission 10381) | reverse complement strand
CTAAAATGATTTGGGGAGATGGGAACGAAATCAAAAAAGGCCTTGAAGAAGCAATAAGCAAAGAAAAAAATGAAAAAGTGAAACTTCTGCCCCAGAAATATCTTGAAGAACTTTGCACTGAGGAACCAAAAGGGGAAAAAACTGAATTTGATAAACAACTTGAGAATATTATTTTTTCTCATATTCCAGAAAAGAAACGATTAGGAGAAGAGAACTTTGAAAAATTAATTGAAACAAGTAGTAAGTCTATAAATTTTAAGTTAAACAAAAAAAGAGATGAATTATTTGAGTTAAATGAAGAAATAGAGGGCTTTGAAGAAAAGTGTTCTGAAGAATATAAAAACAGACTAAGGGAAAAATATATACAAGAAAGAAAAGAATGGGTTGAACTGAAAAAAGCAAAACCAACCGCGGTTCAAAAACCAAGTGAGAAAGATCCCCTTAGAATAAAAAACTATTTAGAAATCAGCCAAAAAAGAAAAATAATAGAACATCTAAGTTCAGCTAAAAAAAGAATTGAAAGCGAAGAAACAAATGAAAGGACCAAGTTAAATAAATTAGAGAATTTCTTTTCGGAATTGGAGAATCTTTTTGAGGAACATAATTCTATTATGGAAAAATCCCAAGAATTATTTCAAGATTTAAAAGCCAACCAGATAGTATCAAAAATGGAAGTTAATTGGGAATTACTAAGAGAATTAATTCAAAATAGTCATAATAAAGTATCCATTTTAAGCGATTATTTAGATGAGGATAAGGACCGAAACATTCCCCAAACAATTAGGGAACTTAGGGAAGAAATAGAAGAACTAAATAAATCTTTAAATGCCGAAGAACAAAAGTATCAAGATTATCTTCAAAAGAAGGAAGAGTGGGAAAAAGAGGTAGAGAGAAAACTTGGTAATCCGAATAAAATAGATTCCCTTTTATGGTTAAGAAAACAATATTATGGCCTAAAAAAGTTCCCGAAAATTCTTGCTGAAAAGAAAGGGAAAAGAGAGGACATTGTCCGTGAAATCCACGGATTTTTATACGATCAAACAACCATTCAAAAGGATTTTTACTCTCCTCTAAAGGACCATATCGAAAAACAAAATATTCCCTCAGACTTTTTAATGGATGTTACAACGACTCTTGTTGACACGGGTTTTGAAAGAAAATTTCTCGAGGAGTTTATTGATAGAAATATTCGGGGTTCCTTTTGTGGGATAGAAAAAAGCAGAGAACAAATGAAAAATTTACTTGCAGAAGTGGAATTTAATAATGTTGATAAAGTAATAAGTTGTGTAAACACAATTAATGACATGCTTCACCATAATTATCAAACTGAAGGGAAGCCAAAGGTAAATATCTCTAATCAGTTAAAGAAAGGAAAAACCACGAACGATGTTTATAATTACGTTTTTAGCCTTGAATGGTTATCATCTAGGTTTAGTCTGGAATTTGGGAAAAAACCTGTCCACAAATTATCTCCAGGGGAAAAAGGGGTTTTGTTATTAATTTTCTTCTTGATTGCTGACATAGATACAAAACCTCTAATTATTGATCAACCAGAGGATAACCTAGATAACCAAACAGTTTTTAATGTTCTTGTTAATTGTTTTAAATATTCCAAAGAAAGAAGGCAAGTTTTTATTGTAACACATAATCCAAACCTTGCAGTTGTTTGTGATTCTGATCAAGTAATTGTTGCAGAAATGGAAAAGGAACCGGCTAATAAGATAAGTTACCGTAGTGGGCCAATTGAAGATCCGGAAATAACAATAAATATACTAGATATACTTGAGGGAACTAAACCAGCTTTTGGATTTAGGGGAAGCACTTATGATATTTTTGACTGAGATAAGGATTTTTGTTAAAAGTGGAAAAAAAATTTAAAAGGTTGTTTCCCTTTTTGGGACAAGAAAAAAATAATCCTTATGAAAGATTTTCCCTCAAAAAATTATAAAAATGGTTTGGATTAGTTGTGAAAACCATGCTTTTATCTAAAACCAGAAAAAAATAAACCGTTTGCATCAACCTAAAAATGGGTTAAAATAATTCCCCTAAGGTGTTGTGCTTCCCAAAAGAAGGATTTAAAACACGACAAGTAAATTTCCAAAAATTTAAGGCGTTAGGCAAGTAATCAAAAGGATATAAAGGGACTTCTGTTTTAAGAAAATGGAATTTTTACTTATTTTCCCCCAAAATATAAAGGGAAAGTTCCCCTTTTTGTATAACTAATAGGTTAAGATGGCAGAGAAAAGGGATTTAGATGGTAAAATAATTTTCCATCTNTNTTNNAAAAAATGGGGGTAATGCCATGAACCAAAAAATTTGGGAANGGAAAGTAAGGGAACTTCAAAGTGAAAAGTTGGCTGCTGGAGATTATATTTCCAAAGAAGATGCGGAAAAAATAATAAGTAAAGTTTTTGGACATAAAAAAAACTTGCCAAAAAGCGACTATAAAGATATTTACATAGCCCGAGGCGTTGAAAATAGAACAGAAAATTAAGTTGGGAAAGATGCTCTCTGGAATAAAATTGAAAAAATACCATTTCTAGTTTGTTAAAAAAATTAAATTGTAGTAAAATAACCCCAAAGGAGTTTTGGGGTTATTTTTTGAACATGAAAATTTAAGTATTTGCAATTATATTCGAAGAAAACGGGGTGAAGAAATGAGAATACCCTTATCTAAACCCGATATTTCCCAGGATGAAATAAAAGCTGTAAAAGAAGTTTTAGAAACAGACACCTTAAGTATTGGGCCAAAAATCAAAGAATTCGAGAGCGAAATCTGTAAGTATGTTGGGGTAAAAAACGCAATTGCGGTAAATAGTGGTACTAGTGCCCTGCATATTCTTGTTAGATCTCTTGGGATAAAAGAGGGAGACGAGGTAATTACAACCCCATATAGTTTTATAGCTTCAAGCAATTGCCTATTATTTGAAAAAGCAAAACCAGTTTTTGTTGATATCGAACCCGATTTTTTGGGGATGGATTTAAATAAGGTTGAGGATAAGATAAGTGAGAAGACCAAAGCTCTTCTAGTTGTGGATGTTTTTGGGCAACCTTTTAATATTGAAAAAGCTATTGAAATAGCCCAAAAAAATGAACTTTTTGTTATTGATGATGCTTGTGAAGCACTTGGAGGGGAGTGGAATGGGAAAAAAGTTGGATCTTTAACCCATTCGACTTTTTCTTTTTACCCTAATAAGCAGATTACTACAGCTGAAGGTGGCGTTGTAGTAACAAATGATGACTTAATAGCCGAGTTGTGTAAAAGCTATAGAAGCCAGGGAAGGGCTTTAACTGGTACCTGGTTGGTTCATGAAAGATTGGGTTTTAATTATAGAATGAGCGAATTACATGCAGCCCTAGGGATTGTGCAGTTAAGAAAGATTGATAAAATTCTCCAACGAAGAGCGCAAATCGCCAAAAAGTATAATGAGCTTTTGGAAAATATTGATGGAGTTAAAACCCCAATTATAGCTCCTGAAGTTACCAAAATGAGTTGGTTTGTTTACGTCATTCAACTCGATGAAAAGATTGATAGGGATAGCGTAATTAATTATCTTGATAAAGAAGGAGTAAAAACAAAACCTTATTTCACCCCAATTCATTTACAACCATTTTACAGGCGGGATTTTGGATTTAAACTCGGAGATTTTCCTGTTGCAGAAAAAGTTGGGAATAGCTCACTGGCATTGCCCTTTTTCAATAAAATTACTGATGAAGAANAGGAATATGTTTGTGAAAAAATAAAAGAGGCAATTGAGGCAAATGGTTAAGAATGATGACTTTTTGATTTTTGCAATTTTTTTCAGAGAGTCCAAACGAAATATTAATTTGTATTCCTTATAAAACAACAAGTTTGATTAAGAAGTTTCAGCAGAGTAGTGGAAAACTCTTTGGAAAAACTTTTTCCCTTTTTTGAAGAACGCCTGATTGAAGAGGCAAGCAAAAAATTAAACAAAACTCATATCAGGAGGAGAGAAATGTGAGAAAGATTTTAGTAACTGGAGGAGCAGGATACATTGGTAGTCACACAGTAAAAATTTTAGGGGAAAAAGGAAATAAAGTTTATGTTCTGGATAATTTGTCTACAGGCTTCGAAGATTCTGTTTTATGCGGGAAACTCTATAAAGTAGACTTACTTGAAAAAGCAAAAGTTAATAAGGTTTTTGAAGAGATAACTCCCGATGCCATTATTCATTTTGCAGCAAAAATTTTTGCCCCGGAATCCATAAAAAAACCTTTAAAGTACTATGAAAATAATTTGATAGGCCTAATTAACTTGTTAGAGGCAGCAAACAAATTTGGAATAAAGAAAGTCATCTTTTCAAGCTCAGCTTTTGTATATGGAAATCCTAAAAAAATCCCTATTTCCGAAGACTCCCCGATTGATCCTATCACACCTTACGGACAATCAAAAGCAATGGGGGAAAGGATTTTAAGGGATTTTTCAATGCCTTCAGGCTTGGATTATGTAGTTTTAAGGTATTTTAATGTTGCTGGGGCTGACCCTGAAGGAAAATTGGGAGAAAGAAAGAAAAATGCAACACATTTAATTACCCAGGCAACGAGAGTTGCCTGTGGACATTTGCCGGAATTGAAAATTTTTGGGACTGACTATAACACCAGGGATGGAACTTGTATAAGAGATTATATCCATGTAACTGATCTTGCAAATGCTCATATTTGTGCTTTGGAATATCTTTTTAATGAAGGGAAGAAAGATATATTTAATTGTGGCTATGGGAAAGGATTTTCTGTAAAAGAAGTAGTTGATTCTGTAAAAAGGGTAACAGGGGTTGATTTTCCTGTGACTGAGGCCTCCAGAAGAGAAGAGGACCCCGCTGAACTTGTTGCGGAAACCTCAAAGATAAAGGAAGTACTTGGTTGGGAACCAAAATTCGATTCTTTGGATTATATTGTTGAAACAGCAGCGAATTGGGAAAAAACAGGGTTAAAAAATAAATAACTTTTTGGAAAACAAAAGATGGAATTAGTGAAGGAAACAAAATACAATAGGTTGAAACTATAAGTATTGCAAAAATGGAGGTTAATATGAGTGAGAAAAAGATTTTAATGTTAGGCGGTGCTCATTCACAAATACCTGCAATTAAATATGCAAAATTTAAAGGGTACAATGTTATTACTTGTGATTATTTACCATCAAATCCTGGTCACAATTACGCTGATCGATATTATAATGTAAGCACAACAGATTTACCTGGGGTTTTAAAACTTGCAAAAGAATTAAATATTGATGGTATTGTTGCTTATGCATCTGATCCTTCTGCTCCTGCCGCAGCATATGTTAGTGATGCTTTGGATTTACCCGGTCCTTCATACGAAGCTGTTAAAATCCTTTCAGAAAAAGATTTATTTAGGGGTTTTTTAAAAGAACATGGCTTAAACTCCCCAAAATATTATAGTATAAAAAGTGAAAAGGATTCGAAACTTGTAGATATTTCTTTTCCCTGTTTTGTAAAACCTGTTGATTCTTCAGGAAGCAAAGGCGTATCCAAAGTTGATGATTTTCCCGAGCTAAATAATGCAATAAACCAAGCACTTCAGTTTTCGCGGTGTAAACGTGTGATTGTTGAAGAAAATGTCGAAACCCCTTTCAAGCAGGTTCATGGAGATGGGTTCGTATATGAAGGGGAACTAGTTTTCCTTGGACTATGCGATCATCATTTTAATGGGAATGCTCCAATAGGAAATACTTTCCCGACAATTTTGGATAGTTTAAAAATTCAACAGATAAAAAAAGAAGTTGCAAAAGCAATAAAATTTTCAGGCTTTTTACAAGGAGCAATAAATGTAGAAGTAAGGATTAACCCCGAAGGGGAAATTGTTATTATGGAAATTGGCCCCCGAAGTGGAGGAAACTATGTCCCTCAGTTAATGGAATGCGGCACCGGATTTGATGAAGTTGGGGCAATAATCGATGCAGCGGTGGGGAAAAAGCCTAAGTTAAATACAAGAAAAGAAATTAACTATTGTTTTCAATATATTCTTGGTACAAAAAGGGCAGGGGTTTTCCATGGGATTAGCTTTAGTGAGGCAATTAAAGGAAAAATTAAAAAACAATATCTCCATAGAGAAGAAGGGGATAAGGTTTATTCTTATAAAAACAGTTCGAACGTAATTGGGGTATTTATTATCCAATGTAATAATGCTAATGATCTTGAGGAAACATTTAAAGGAATTGAGAATCAAATTAAACTAAAAATCAAATAGGAGAAAGATTTGAAAATTGTAGGAAGTACGATGAAAAAAATGGTGTCTTTTAAGGTTTGGGGCAGAAAAAACAAAAATTTTCCCATGAAAATCTTATTAGAATTTGTATTGGAAGAAACTTTTTGCTTTATTTGATTTAAGCTGGTCAATAAAAATTTATATACTTCCTTTTAATTTTTTGGTTTAGTTTCAAAACTTCTAAAAAATAATTTTACGGAAAATCTCCTTAAATTTTATTGATAAAAAATTCGAGCCCTTATTTTTAAAAAACTCCCATAAGTAAAAGAATTTGGATTGATAAATTTTTTGGGCAATTTGGGAAGGTTTAAATGAAAATTTCTATTATAATTATTAAAATATAATTCTGGCTAATTTCAGAGCTTTTTCCCAAAACCAATTAAAGGTATTGATGCTTTTTATTGGGCCAGGAAGTTTTTTGGTCTTCAAGACGGGGCATTTGTTTCAAACTTCTAGTAGTTCGATAAAAGCCTGCGAATTGATAAATCTAAAGATCAAAAGACCAAAATTATTAAAATAAATGGATCGTTCAAAAATCTCTGGATTATATACATGCCGAAAATAACAAAAACTTCAAGATCCAATTGGTTTTTTTCGGTAAAAAAAGAAAGAGAAAAAAATTTTGGTTTCTTGATGGTTCACTCAAAATGAGCAATAAACGGAAAATCAAAATGTTTTTTAATACCCGTGGCTTATTCATTAATTTTTCATAATTTAATCAGCTAACTTCTATCTATATGTTTAAAGGAAGTGAAAAACCTATCGAATTTGTATCCTGAGATAAAATTGATTTTAAAAACCGCAATGAAATATTTGCAAAAGTTATTGGAGAGAATAAGATCGGAAGAAAAGATTAAGAGCTAAATCGAAGTTCCTAAGCTATATAAGGGGTTCGTGGTTTTAGGATTAGAAAGAATAGAAACAAGCCAATCTAATTATAATTATGATTTGATTAAGAAAAATGCGAATTTTGGTTTCAAGAAAGAAGGAGTTTTAAGGAATTAAGTTATTAAAAAAGGGGAGCCTTTTGAATTGTATTCAATGGAAATTAATAAAAAAGATTTTGATAAAGTTTTATAAACATATTTGGAAGAAGGAGAAAACTAATGAAAAAATTTGTTCCGGTAACCCGACCGTCAATACCTCGTTTCGAGGAGTATATAAGGGAAATAGAGGACTTGTGGGAGACTCGTTGGCTTACCAATAAGGGGCCCAAACATAAGAAGTTAGAGGAAGAATTAAAAGAGTTTCTGAAAGTTCCATTCTTAAATTTATTTACAAATGGACACCTTGCATTAGAGAGCGCAATTCAAGCACTTGAATTGAAAGGAGAGGTAATTACCACACCCTTTACTTTCGCTTCAACAACCCATGCAATTGTTAGAAAAGGCTTAAAACCTGTTTTTTGTGATATAAATTCTGAAGATTTTACTATTGACCCAGAAAAAATAGAGGAATTAATAACGGATAAAACTTCTGCCATTATTCCAGTTCATGTTTATGGAAATATCTGTGAAGTAGATGAAATAGATCGAATTGGAAAAAAACATAACCTAAAAGTTATTTATGATGCTGCCCATGCTTTCGCTGTTAAAGTAAACGGCCAAGGAATTGGCAATTTTGGTGATATTTCAATGTTTAGTTTTCATGCTACGAAAGTATTCAATACAATAGAGGGTGGGGCTTTAGCTTACAAGGAAAAAGAATTGGAAAAAAGAATTGATAGCTTAAAAAACTTTGGATTTACAGATGAGGGAATGGTTGATTTTGCTGGTGGCAATGCAAAAATGAATGAGTTCCAAGCAGCCATGGGGTTATGTAATTTACCTCATATCGAAGAAGAGATAGAGAAAAGGAAAAAGGTTGTAAAAAGGTACATGACAAGACTTAATGGTTTAACCGGCATTAAGCTGATTAGCCCCAAGGAAGGTGTTAAAAACAATTATGCCTATTTCCCTGTTTTATTTGAAGACTTTTCTTGCAGCAGAGATCAAATTTTTGAGGAATTAAAAAAGAACGGTATTCATGCTCGAAAATATTTCTATCCTTTGACGAGTAATTTTAGGTGTTATGAAGGTCATTTTATTGGAAAACCCACACCAGTGGCGGATTATGTTGCTGAAAGGGTTTTAACATTGCCACTTTATTCAGATTTAAACCTTGATACGGTTGATAACATTTGTGAAATTATTTTAAATCAAGCTTAAGGAGTGGTTTATTTTGAAAGGGATAATTCTGGCTGGAGGAAAAGGGACAAGGCTTTACCCAATAACCCACGCAGTATCAAAGCAATTATTGCCCGTCTATGACAAACCTTTAATTTATTATCCTCTATCCGTATTAATGTTAGGGGGTATCCAGGAAATTTTAATCATTTCTACCCCAGAAGACACTCCTGTTTATAAAAAACTCTTGGGAGACGGTTCATCATTAGGCTTAAAATTATTATATAAAGTTCAAGAGGAACCAAGAGGACTTGCAGATGCGTTTATTTTGGGTGAAGAATTTATTGGGAAAGATAAGGTTTGTTTAATTCTAGGGGACAATATTTTTTATGGACAGGATTTAACTAAAATCCTTAATAAAGCAAAAGAATACGATGAAGGAGCAGTAATCTTTGGCTATCCTGTTAAAGATGCCAGAGCTTTTGGGGTTGTAGAATTCGATGAAAATAGGAAAGTTATTTCAGTTGAAGAAAAACCAGAAAAACCCAAGTCAAATTATGCTGTTCCAGGGCTTTATTTTTATGACAATCGGGTTGTGGATTTTGCAAAAAACATTGAACCCTCCGAGAGAGGAGAACTTGAGATTACCGCAGTTAATAACCAGTACCTAAAAGAGGGTAACTTGAATGTAATTTTGCTTGGCAGAGGAATGGCTTGGCTTGATACTGGAACACCTGCTGGGCTTTTAAATGCCGCGGAGTATGTAGAGGCAATACAGTCAAGACAGGGGTTTTATATAGCCTGTCTTGAGGAGATAGCTTGGCGAAGAGGTTTCATTGATAAAGAGCAATTAAAAAGGGTGGGAAAGAGTTTGGAAAAAACTGATTATGGACAATATGTTCTGTCCTTACTTGATGAATAAAAAATTAAATGTGAGGGAATAAAATGGAAACAATTCTGGTTACTGGTGGTGCAGGGTTCATTGGAAGCAATTTTGTTAAATTCATGTTGAAAAAACATCCTGATCTTAAAATTATTAATGTTGACAAACTAACCTATGCTGGAACCTTAGAAAATTTGAATGATGTTGAGGATAATAAAAAACATAAATTTATAAAAGCCGATATTCGAAATCGTGAAAAGATGGAGGAAATATTTAGTTCCAATGATATTACATCAATAATTAATTTTGCGGCTGAATCCCATGTTGATAGGAGCATAGAAGAACCAGAAATTTTTTTGACAACAAATGTTATTGGAACCCAGGTGCTACTTGACTTGGCAAAAAAATACTGGAAGATAAATCCAAACAATAAATATTGCACCGATTATAGACCTGGAGTGAAATTTATCCAGATTTCCACCGATGAAGTTTATGGTGCTCTGGGAAAAACCGGGCTTTTTGTTGAAACAATGCCCTTAAAGCCGAACAGTCCTTATGCAGCCTCCAAAGCAAGTGCAGATCTTGTTGTAAGGGCTTACAATAAAACTTATGGAATGCCAGTGAACATTACAAGGTGTAGCAATAATTATGGTCCCCATCAATTTCCGGAAAAACTAATACCTCTTATGATAAAAAATTGTTTGGAGGAAAAAGATCTTCCGGTTTATGGGGATGGGATGCAGGTAAGAGACTGGCTATATGTTGAGGATCACTGTTCTGCAATAGATGCAGTTCTTAATAGAGGAGAGGTTGGGGAGATTTATAATATTGGTGGGAATAACGAAAAACCAAACATAGAAATTGTAAAACTAATAATTGGGCACCTTAAAAAATCAGAGGAATTAATAAAATATGTTAAGGATCGCCCGGGACATGACCGGCGATACGCAATTGATAACCACAAAATAACAACTCGATTGGGTTGGGAACCCAAGTATACCTTTGAAGAAGGAATTGAAAAGACGATAGAATGGTATTTGCAAAACAAGGAATGGTTGGGAAGAGAATAAAAACTTCGACTGGAAAGCTTTTTAATTTTTCTTATGAAGAAATCTTAAGATCTCGAAGATTTAATTTTTTGGAAATGAGGAAAAACAAGAAATGAAGTATGAAGAAAAAAAAATAAAAGAAAAAGTAATTTCCTCAATTATTTGGAAACTCCTTGAGAAAGGTGGAAATCAGGGGGTTCAATTTATTGTCCAGTTGATTTTAGCAAGACTCTTAATACCAGAAGATTTTGGATTAGTCGCAATTGTATTAGTTTTTATTCAAATAGCCAATGTTTTTGTTCAGAGTGGTTTTAACACAGCTTTAATTCAAAAAAAGGATGCTGACGAAATTGATTTTTCCTCAATTTTTTTCCTAAGCTTATTAGTTGCGGGATCTTTATATGGAGTTTTGTTTTTCTTGGCACCCTTTATTGCGGGTTTTTACCAAGATAATTCTTTAATTAGTATTATTAGGGTGCTTTCAATAACCTTATTTTTTGGTGCTTTTAATTCAATTCAAATGGCATTCGTGGCAAGAAAGATGGCTTTCCAAAAACTTTTTTTTAGTAGTTTTGCGGCTATCCTTATCTCGGGAACCTTGGGAATAACAGCGGCATATTTGGGTTGGGGAATATGGGCTCTTGTGGCACATCAAATTTCAAATAGATTATTAATAACAATAATTCTTTGGTTTACTTTAGGATGGAAACCTAAACTTGTTTTTTCGATAAACCGGGTTAAAGAATTATTTTCTTTTGGTTCCAAACTTCTTCTATCTGATCTTTTGAATGCTATTTATCGAGATATAAGAAGTTTGATTATTGGAAGGATTTATAATCCAACCATGTTAGGTTTTTATAATAGAGGAGAGCAGTTCCCGAAGATTATTGTTCAAAATTTTGATGGTGCTATTCAATCAGTAATGTTACCAGCGTTTTCTTCTCATCAAGATGATTTGAAAATAGTCAAAAACATGATGAGAAGAGCGATTGTAACAAGTTCATTTATTATGTTTCCAATGATGATAGGGCTAGCAGCAATTGCCGAACCAGTTGTAAGTTTAGTATTGACAGATAAGTGGCTCCCCGCGGTTCCTTTTTTACAAATTTTTTGTGCTATTTATGCTTTGAGACCCATACACACAGCTAATTTAAAAGCTATTCAAGGTCTTGGGCGTAGTGATATTTTTTTAAAGCTGGAAGTTATTAAGAAATTAGTTGGGGTGCTCATTTTATTTTTAAGTATTCAATATGGAATTTATGCAATTGCATTTGGACAATTTCTTAGTGGCATTGTTTCAACCTTTATAAATGCCTATCCCAACAAAAAATTACTTGGTTACAATTACTTTGAACAATTGAAAGATATTTCTCCTTCATTATTTGTTTCAATAATCATGGGTGTAATTGTTTATTTAGTCGGTTTTTTGCCCCTAACAATTGGACAACTTTTATTTTCCCAAATTAGTTTGGGGATAATTATTTTTTTTGGTCTTGCTAAAATTTTTAGAGTGGACATCTTATATTACTTAATAAATACGATTAAAAAAATTTTTTATCCCCTTTAGTTTTTTGACAAACTCCCAAGGATTTGCTAAATATTTGGTGGCTTTGTTTTCCAAAATAAAAGGTAGTGCTATATTCTTAGAGAGATGGGTCCGCAAACCCCAACTTTTTTAAAGGATTTGGATCTTTAATCAAGGTAAGATAAAAAAAGCAACAGGATCGGTTTTGAAGGGTTATTGTTGTTCCAAACTTTACTTAACCCGGCAAATAAAAAAATTTTTTTTGAGAGAGAGTTTTTATGAAAATAACACATTTAATGGTGAAATCAAATATAAGTGTTTTAATTTCATTTATTAAATTTGTAAATGAAAATTTTGATTCCGATTCTCACAATTTTGTGATTTTTGGGGAAAAAACGGAAAATGATGACCTATATAAAAATTATAAGAATGTTAAAATTATAAAAAGAGGATATATTTCGACATTTGAATTACTAAAAATTATAAAAAAAAGTGATATTTTGCTAATTCATTTTTTAAAATTAAAAAATTCCACAAAACTTTTTTTGTTGCTAAATAGAAAGTTATTTAGAAAAATTGTTTGGATTTCGTGGGGAGCAGATTTATACCAGTGGGAGAAAAAATATGAGGGCGGTTTTTTTAAGAATTTAAAAAACTGGTTCGTTAATAAAATCAATTATTTTTTTAGAAAAAAAGTGAATTATTTTGTTGGAATTTTCCCTCCAGATATAGAGTTTTTTAATAAAAATTTTTCCCATAATGCAAAAACCTTTTACTCACCTTATGTCGGGGATATATATACTCAACTTTATAAAACCGAAAAACATTGCTTTACATCTTTAGATGAGAAAATTAAATCGGGGAAAACAATTAATATACAAATAGGTCACTCAAGCACGAAAATATTAAACCATATTGAGGTTCTTGAGGTGCTGGAAAAATTCAAGACAAAAAAAATAAAAATTTTTATACCCCTAAGTTATGGTGATATGGAGTATGCTGATTTTGTTGAAAAAAGGGCCTTAGAATTATTTGGAGAAAAGGTTGTATGCATGAGGGGATTTTTGAAAAGGGATGAATACCTCCAATTTTTAGAGAACGTGGATATAGCGATTTTTAATACTTTTCGTCAAATAGGTCTGGGTAACATTCATCCCCTATTATTCATGGGAAAGAAGATTTTTTTGCCAGAAAACTCAATCATGTATAAATTTTTTCGCTCAAGAGATATCAATATTAAAAATTATAATGAAATTAAAAAAATGGATTTTAATCAATTTACCCAACCGATCAATATGGAAAAGGCAAAAGAATATATCCAGGAATATGTGGACTTTGAAAAGAGGAAAAAAATGTGGGAAAAAGTTTTCAATGAGAGTGAAAAAGGAGGTTAAGAAAAAAGAGATTGCTTGGCAAAAAAGGTTCATTCTTTGTAGAATTAATCCAAAGTCTTTTATTTTTTTGGTGTCATTTCTGGGTTGAATAAATTAAAACTTGAAATATTTTTAATAAAAAAGGAAGAAAGAGGAATTTTTTCCTTTCTTCTTTTCAAATTTGGAAAACAGCTATGAATCGTAAGGGCTGGGAACGAATGTTAAGGGAAATTCAATGTGAGAAATTTGCAGTTGGTGATTACATTGCCCTAGAAAAAGCCGAAAAAATAATTAAGACGATATTTGGTCCTAAACCAAGAGATGAATTTTTAAAAAAGAACCAAGATAACCAAGTTCGCAATTTATCAAGAGAACAGAGAAAAGAAAGGTAAGATATCTTTTTTGGCTTATAGGAAACCTCTTACAAAATATACTATAATTTGTTAATACTTCTAAAATGCAGTAAAAACCTCCAAAAATATTTGGGGTCTTTTTTTATTGTAATTTGAGGGTTCCTTCTTACCAAAACAAAAAAAGCGGTGTGTAAATGAAAATTCCCTTGTCCAAACCGGATATTTCTTGGGAAGGAATTGAGTCTGTTTATGAAGTTTTGAGGACAGACAATCTAAGTATTTGCAACCAAAAAAGGAATTTGAAAGGAAAATTTGCAAGGACCCTTAAACGAAGAACACAAATCGCTCAAAAATATAATAAAGGTTTAAAAAAAATATTGGAGAAAAATCCCAACAAGCGCCCCTGAAGTTACAAAAATTAGTTGGTTTGTTAAACCAGTTTAACTTGATGATAAGATTAATAGAGATGGGGTAAAAATTTCCTTGATAAAAAGGGAGTAAAAACAAAACCTTATTTTATGCCGATCCATTTACCACCGTTTTACAGGGAAAATTTTGGTTTTAAACTCGGAGATTTTCTGTTGCAGACAAAGCTGGAAGAAGCTCTTTGGTATTGCCTTTTTTTAATAAAATTACTGATGAAGAACCGGAATATGTTTGTGCAAAATTTGGGGTATAATTTTGATTATTTGGAAAAACCAAAGAAAAAAAAACTAAATTTTAATCCTGGTCAGAGTGGATTTTTTATTGAAAACAATCGAATTTTCTATTGGCCTTATTTGGTTCGTTTAAATTAAGGGCTAAAGGTTACCGGGGGAGGCTCCTAAATCAATGACTGAGGGGAGGTCACTATAAAATTGTTGGGGATATAACACTTAAAAATTTTTATCTTCATTAAATTTGGGATAAACCTTGAACTCCTCTAGAACCTGTTTCTAAAATGGGGAGGTTTTTTTAGGTCTTGGGGCGAATTGTTTAAAGCGTGAACACTAAATTTTTCTTAATTTTTTTCCAAGAATGAAGAAAACTTAGTATAATGGGTTTTGAGAAGTTTATTAATTTCTATCACCCTTTGGGGAAAGGTTATTAAATAACCAAAAATATTGAATTAAAGGGTGGAAATTTTTGTTGGAAAAGAATCAGGATAAAAAGTGTATTGGAGAAGTCTTTTGTTAGATAATTTTTTGACCAAAAAGCTAAAAACTAACTCCAGTAAAAAATGGGAAAAAATTTTAATTACAAGTGAAGGTGCTTCCTAATGGTTAATAGCATTTCTCTTATTAAAATAATTTTAGTCTTTTTCTTCTCCGGGGTTTTCTTTTTCCCGCCATTTGATATTCCATTTATAAGGGGTATGTCAATAGGGATAGAGGTTTTTGTTGTTTTATTGTTTTGTGGTTTTTTATTTTTTATTGAGCCCAAAAAGCTCCGCAAGGATCTAGAATCAACTTTTTTTCTAAAGTTAGGTCATTTTTACTATCCCTTGTTATTAATAATTTTGTTTACTGTATGCGGTATGCTGTATTATTCTCTTGCTTTGTCGGGAAGAGTAATAATTAGGGATTTTTTTACTATAGCATTATTATTTCTTTATTTCCCCGCTATTTATTTGGGTTATCTTGCCTCACATTTTGTAAAAGAAAGTTTTTTATTAAAAGTAATAACTTTCTGGGGGTTTTTATCACTGATTGTAGGGTTTATAATGTATTTTGATATTGGAAACCTCAATCCTTATATGATAAAGATTTGGGATTATTCTAGAGCTCAGTTATTAGTTGACCAAGTTCCCTGGAGACGTTTTTTAGGAACTTTTAAAAATCCTAATTATTATGGGGCCCTTTCAATTATTTTTGTCGTAATATTTTCCAGAGCAGCACAAAAGTTTAAGGTAGTGCCAATGAAAGTTTTTTTATTCGTCCTGGGCGGAATGAGTATTTTAGCTTTATTATTAACAGGCTCAAGAACTGGTACGGTCTCTTTACTTTTTGTTTTTGCGGTGTTTTTCCTTCTGTATTTTTTAAAGGGAAAGATCTCAAAAAAAATTTTTTCAACGGTAATATTAGTCGGGATCGCTTTTTTCATTATTAGTGCCACAAATCCATTTATTTTTTCCAGGGTTTATGGATTTGAGGATTGGGGTAGATTTATGCATGGGATTTACGCCCGGCTTTTTGGTATTTGGGCTCCTTTGTGGGAATATATAGTAGCCTCCCCTGTGGTAGGCCTTGGGCCAATTAAGGACGAAGTTAGGTTCCTAGCTGATAATAATTATGTTCTAATTTTAGTCCAATCAGGTTTATTGGGTTTATCTTCATTCCTTTTGTTCATTTTTTTCTTTATACGAAATGGAATTGTTGATTTTTTTGTGGAAAATAATCTTTTAAAACTAGGCGTTGGACTTACCTTTTTCATTTACTGTTTTACAGCTGATTTCTTTTACCACCATGAATTAATTTTTTTGACCCTTTTTCTTTTGGGTTTCTATGAAGGGAGATTTAGGTATATAAAAAATCCAGAAAACAATCATATTGAAAAAATCAAAGAAACCTAAAATTCTTCCCATTTTTGTTTTAAAAAATTGGGAAATCATTATTGCAAAACCTAAGCTAACTTTTAAGAGTTATGACAACATTACCAACTTTCTTTTGGGGAGTGGAAAGATGCAAAAAAAATTGCTTTTGCTCTTTGGTTTATTCCTTTTTTTAATCTCTGGGTGCGGGATATTAAATAATGAGAACCCAAAAAACGATTTGAATAAAGGCACACTGAATGTTTTTTTCTCCTATGAAGAAAAAGAGGGGGAAGAAATTAGTTTAAAATTATATAAAAAAGAGTTGGATAAAGTGTTTGAATTAAATAATCAACAAACCGAGGTTACTTTTCCTCTTAATTCTGGGTTAAGGGTTATGGAATTAGTTGTTAAAAAAAACGAAGAAACTATTAAAACAAGAATCCTCGAGTGTGAGATTTTAAAAGGGGGAAATAAGCAGGTTGAAATAACTGTTTCAAGAAACTCAAGTGGAGGGGTTGCAATAACCTTTGATGATAAATTTGTGGATAGCTGGTATTCTGCCAAAGACCTTTTTTAAAGAAATAATGCAAAGGTTACTTTTTTTGTTTCGTATTTTGACAAATTAACAACAAAAGAATTAAATAGATTAAAATCTCTTGAAAGAGATGGTCACGAAATAGCTTCCCATGGTCTCAGGCACAAAAATGCGGTTAATTTTGTTGAAAAGAATTCCATTGAGGAATACCTGGAAAAAGAAATTTTTCCATCAATAGAAGCGATTGTGAAAAAGGGTTTTAAAAAACCCCAAACCTTTGCATATCCTTTTGGAGCAAGAAACAGGGAAATAGATAATGCTCTTCTAAAATACTTTGTCTCCCTTCGTGGAGTTACATATACCGGCTCAGATGGGTGCATAAGTAATCTTGATAGGGCTTTTTTCTCTGGGTCAAGTAGGAAGGTTTTTTTCGGGGTGGGAATAGATCGGATTTACGGTAATTCTGTAGAAACAATAATTGAAGGATTAAGGAGAGCAAAAAAAGAAAATGAAGTGTTAATTTTATATGGCCATAAAATTTCTAAAGATCCGGGAGAATATGTTATAAACCCCCAAAAATTAAAAAAGATGCTGGACTTTGTCTATAGTACTGAAAAGCTTTGTTTTTATACCATTTCTGATTTGGGAGATTTCGACTCAACCCGCTATAATTTAGAAATAAACAAGTGCCAGCAAAACTAAATATTTGAGTCCTAAAATCCAAGAGGTAGTTCTACTTGATTAAGGAAATTAAAAAGTTTGGGAAAAGTGAGGAAAAATCCGATGATTGTTCTTAATCTTGCCAAGTTTTTACCTTTCCAAAACAGAAAAATAAACGATATAATAATTAGGAATTCCTTAGACGTAGAAAATTTGACCAATAAAAAAGTTCAATTTAGGTACTTAACAATTCTCCCCTATTCGAATTGGTTACTGGGCAAATTAAGAGATGATTGGAATAGATATTATAGGTTTCCGAAGAACTATTTGTTTGAAAACAAGATTGAAATACACATGATAAGAAAGATTTATTTTCCAGGAAATCGCCTAAACTTTTTCACCACATGTTTTTCTTTTTTGGGGAATGTTTTATTCCTAAAAAAAATGATAAAGGATATAAACGTTGTCCATGCTCACAATTTAATGCCGGAAGGCCTAATTGCTTTTTTAATGAAGAAGATCTTTAAAACTCCCTATGTTTTATCTTTGAGGAGAGATACCATTGATTATGTGGATAAAGGCAACCCTTTTCAAAGGAAAATAGTAAAAAGCATCCTGGGAAATGCCAAGGAAAATATTTGCTTGAATTATCATATAAAAGAAAATGTTGAAAGAGAATTTGGAATCAAGCCAATTGTTATTCCTCACTCAATAGATAGTAAAGAAATTTTTAAAGACTATGAACTTAATTCCCCCTTGCGATTGTTAACTGCTTCCCATATCAGGGAGGAAAAAAGGATTGACTTGATCTTAAAAGCTTTGGGTCAGTTAAATAAAGAAGGTTACAAAGATCAGTATGAATATATTATTGTGGGAAGGGAAAACAAAAATATTGATTTAAGGAAGTTTGCGGAAGACATGGGGGTTGAGGCCGAGTTTAGAGGAGAGCTAACCCATCAAGAAACCCTTGAAGAAATGGAAAAAAGTGATATTTTTATTCTTCCAAGCGTTTTTGAGAGTTTTGGCAGGGTTTATGTTGAAGCAATGGCAAAATCAAATGCAACAATCGCAGTAAAAGATACCGGAGTTTGGGGAGTTTTTGAGAACAAAAAAGAAATAATTTATGCTGATAAAAATTGTTATCAATCTCTTTATCAAAATATTAAATTCCTTTTTGATAATACTGCACAAATTTCTTTATTAAAGGAAAATGGTGTCCGGGCTATTGAGAGTAAATGCTTGAAGGAAAAGAACATTCCTCGCTATATCCAGGTTTATTTGAGCTAATAATAAATGGATTGTGTTGTTTTATGCAATTTTTAACACTTGTCCTTCAAAAGGGGGGATTTTTCTTTGGACATTTGTATTATATCTACGGTGCACAACTTATTCGATACTCGTATTTTTAATAAAGGAGCAAAAAGTTTAAGAAAAGCCGGATATAACGTTTTTCTTTTGGGAAAACACGATAAAAGAGAAGAAATTGAGGGAATAAAAATAATTCCCTTAAATCCCCCCAAAGGTTTAGTAAAAAGAGTTTTTTATTCCATTTTCCATTTAAATAAACTTCTGAAAACATTAGATGCAAAGGTTTTCCACCTTCATGACCCAGAATTGATTTTTTTGGGGTTCATTTTAAAAGTTAAAGGAAAAAAGGTAATTTATGATGTCCATGAAGATACAGCTGAACAAATAAAAACCAAGAGCAACCTTCGCTTTAGGAGCCTATTAGGTCTAATTTATAAATTTTTTGAAAGGATTTTGACAAAAAGTTTTTATTTTATCCTGGCAGAAGATTCATATGAAAAAAAATACTCAACCCGAAAAAAGGAGATTGTAAGAAATTTTCCAAGACTTGAATCTTTCCCCGAAGTTAAAAAAAGCAAGAAAACAAATAATGTTATGGGTTATGTAGGAAGGGTTAGTAAAATAAGAGGAATTGAAAACAATATCGAAGCTATAAAACTTTTGCAAGAAGAAAATTATTTAATCAAATTTGTCTGTATTGGGGAAATAAAAGAGGGATTTCTTGCAGAGTTGGAAGAAAAATATGGTAAAATCCTGGAAAATGTTCAGTTTTTGGGTAGAAAAAAAACTGAGGATGCTTACAAAATCTTAGCTCAGGAAAGTGATTTTGGCATTGTGACCATTTTCCCAACAAAAAACTATATTAATTCATATCCTACAAAACTTTTCGAATATATGGCTTTGGAGCTTCCGGTGATATGCTCAGATTTTCCTTTGTATAGAAGTGTTGTAGAAAATGAAGATTGTGGCTTGTTAGTTAATCCTTTAAATGTTAGAGAAATTTGCGAAGCTATTAAGTTTCTTCTTAATAATCCCGAAGAAGCCAAGAGGAAGGGCAAAAATGGAAGAAAAGCAGTTGAACAAAAATATAATTGGAAAAATGAAGAAAAAAAGTTGCTTGAATTTTATTCAAGAATATTGCAAGAAAAGATTTAAGGATAGGTGACATTCGATGAAAATTCTGTATTTACACCAATATTTTAATACTCCTGAAAAAGGTGGGGGCATAAGATCCTACGCTTTTTCAAGAAGATTTGTTGAAAAAGGGTACAAGGTTATAATGCTAACTAAACAATTAAAAAATTCTTCGCCTTTTAAAAAAGGGGTCAGGTATACAAAGATTGACGATATAGATGTATATGAGGTTCCAGTTGTTTATTATAGTGATATGAGCTTTAAAAAAAGAATGAAAAGTTTTCTATTGTTTGCCTGGAAGGCTATTAAAGAAGGAAGAAAGCTCGAAAAACCTGATATTATTTTTGCTACATCTACTCCTTTAACAATAGGTATTCCGGCCCTTTATTTAAGCTGGTATTTTAAGGTCCCCTTCGTTTTTGAGGTGCGCGATTTATGGCCAGAAGCCCCGATCCAAATGGGTGCAATTAGAAATAAATTTGTTATTTTCCTTTTAAGGAAGTTTGAAAAGAAAATTTATAAAAAAGCCGCCCATATTGTCGCCCTTTCCCCTGGGATGAAAGAGGGTATTAGAAAAACCGGTGTTTCTGAAGAGAAAATTTCAATGATACCCAATAGTTCTGATCTTGACATCTTTCATCCAGATATTCCCCACGATGAAATTTATGAAAAAAACTCAATCCCAAGGAAAAATATCATTTCCTACGCCGGGAAGATTAATGAAGCAAACGGGGTAAATATTATTATTGAAGTTGCAAAACATCTACAGGAAAGGGAAGACATTCTTCTTGTCCTTGCTGGTGAGGGAAGATACAAAGAAGAAATCCAAGAAAATGCTGAAAGATTAGGTTTAAAAAACTTAAAATTCCTTGGACCCATCCCCAAAGATGGTGTTGCTCAATTGTATGGTTTATCTAAAGGTTGTTTAGTATTGTTTAAAAATATCCCAATCCTTAAGACCAATTCTCCTAATAAATTTTTTGATGCCCTAGCTGCAGGCAGACCGGTTATTACCAATATGGGAGGCTGGGTAGGGGATTTAATTGAAAAATATGGAATTGGTTTTTCCATTGATAATAATAAGGAAAACCAGGAAAGTGTGGAAATTGCCAAGGCGATTGAAGCCCTGGTTGATAATCCTGATAAAACCAAAAAGATGGGTCATAATGCAAGGGAACTTGCAGAGCAGGAGTTTGATAGAGATAAGTTATTTGCGCAATTAGAAAAAGTTATTAGTGGGACTGTTCGCTAAAAAGCTTTGAACTTTCATCTTGAAAATTAATTTTTTTAAAGTTTAATGTCCGGTTTTTTCTTGATTTTCAAATTCAAAGGAAACCGTTTTGGCCATTTATTTAAAGGGGTGGAACATTGGTGAAAAAAAACATTTTGATTTTGAGTGCAGGGAGAAGAGTAGAACTGGTCCAACAATTCTTCTTTGCCAGATCTGAACTAAAAATGAATGGAGAAATTTTTGGAGCAGACATGAGTTATTATGCTCCGGCAGTTCATTTTACTGATAAATATTTTAAACTCCCCCGAATAAGCAGTGATGATTACATGGAATGCTTAACAGGAATTTGCGAAGAAAACGAAGTAGATGCTTTAATACCTACCATAGATACCGAACTTCCCGTTTTGTCAAGTAATAAAAAGGAGATAGAAAAATCTGGAACCAAGATTCTTATTTCGGATAAGGAAGTAATTGATTTATGTGCCAGCAAAAAGAAAACCAGTGATTTTTTCCAAAAAAATGACATAAGAACTCCTGGCCTGATATCAGAAGAAGATATAAAAAATGGAGACTTACCTTTCCCTTTATTTATAAAACCCGATTTTGGAAGCGCAAGCATGAATACTTTTTTAATTAAAAATTCTAGGGAATTATGTTTTTTCCGAGATTATATTAAAGATCCAATTGTAATGGAGTTTATTGATGGAGATGAATATACAATTGATTGTTTTGTTGATTTCAACCAAAACATAGTTAGTATTGTTCCCAGGTTGCGAATTGAAACCAGGGGAGGAGAAGTCTCCAAGGCAAAAATAACTTTGGATCCACAAATTATTAAAGAAACTGAAAGAATTCTGGCCAACCTCAAAGCTATTGGTCCCATAACCCTGCAGTGTATTAAGGATAAAACAGGGAAAATATATTTTATTGAAATTAACCCGAGGTTTGGAGGTGGGGCCCCAATAAGCTTTAAAGCCGGGGCCCATTCTGCAAAATATATTTATAGGCTTTTAAGAGGGGAGAAGCTTACGAGACAAATTGACTTTAAAGATGAATTGGTAGCACTCAGGTATGACCAAACCATTTTTTTATCGGATGTTTCAAGTAAAGAAAGAGAAGAGAAATAAAGGCTAAAATGTTGTTTGCTTTTATTTTGAGGTGAAAACTTTATGAAAACAAAAAAAATTTATGCTAAAAGAATTTTTGACTCAATAATTGCTTTCCTTCTAATAATCATAACAAGTCCGATTATGCTTCTTTTAGCGTTATTAATTCTTGGGAAACTTGGGTCCCCAATTTTCTTTGTTCAAAGAAGAACAGGGTTAGAAGGAAGAGAATTTTCTCTTTATAAATTCCGAACAATGCTTGATTCCCGTGATGAGGAAGGTCGGCTTTTGCCAAAAGAATTGAGGGTTTCTAAATTTGGAAATGTTTTGAGAAGGACAAGTTTAGATGAGCTCCCCAGCCTTTTTAATGTGATAAAAGGAGATATGAGCCTAGTTGGCCCCAGGCCACTCCTTCCTGATTATTTGCCTTATTATTCAAAAAAACAAAATCGAAGACATGAAGTAAAACCGGGGATAACCGGATGGGCACAAGTAAATGGGCGAAATGTACTCGATTGGGAGAAAAGATTTGAATTAGACGTTTGGTATGTTGATAATTGGAGTTTGTGGCTTGATCTTAAAATTCTATTTATGACGCTGATTAAGACAATTAAAAAAGAGGATATTAGCCCCAAAGATAAAGTGTCCATGGAACGCTTTGACGAGGTTGTAAGGAGACAAAGAGAAGAATAAACCAATTCCGGCAAAAAAAAAATACCACGAAATAGAAAGTGGGAAGGGAAAATGCAAGTTATTATTTTGGCAGGAGGAAGCGGTGAACGCTTGTGGCCGCTCAGCAATAGAAAAAGTCCCAAACAGGCCTTATCTTTAAATGATACCGGGACAAGCATCTTTCAAGAAACCCTGGAAAGAATAAAGGGCATAATTCCCCCTGGAAATATTATAGTAGTTACTAATAAAGACCAGGTAAAAATTTTAAAAACCCAAGCATGGGAAACCCTAAGAGAAAATTGTATCTTTTTAATAGAGCCAGTAGCAAAAAATACTGCTCCTGCAATTGGCCTAGCTTTATTTTATCTTTACCAAAAGGACCCTTCTGGAGTTGTTGTGGCTTTACCCTCAGATCACCTTATCTCTCCTAAGGAGAAGTTTATTGAGCTTTTAAAACAAGCTGAGAAGATTTCCAATCGATATAATGTGGTTACTTTTGGTATTGCCCCGGACCGGCCCGAAACTGGCTATGGTTACATAGAAACGGGGAAAGAAATAGAGCCTGGAATTTTCCGGGTTGAAAAATTTCAGGAAAAACCAGATCTTGAAAAAGCAAAAGAATTTATTGGAAAGGGGAACTATCTTTGGAACAGTGGAATGTTTGTTTTTTCCAAGGAAAAGATGGTTGAACAATTCAAAAAAAACCTTCCAATAATTAAAAATCTACTGGGCAAAATCGATTATGAAAATTTCGGGAATTTAGAAGAAATTTACCATAAAATAAATGGGGTTTCTTTTGATCATGGAATAATGGAAAAGATAGCTGAGTCTGCTGTTATTAAAGCAAATCTAAAATGGAGTGATGTTGGTGATTGGAAGGCTATTTATGACCTGTTAAACCATGATGCAAAGGGCAACCACTTTAAGGGAAATATTGTTTCCTACAATGTAAAAAATTCCTTAGTTTGGGGAACAGATAAAATTATTGGAGTTGTAGGGTTAGAAAACCTTATTTTGGTTGATACCCCAAATGGCCTGCTGGTTTGCAATAGAGAATATAGCCAGGAAATAAAAAAAATTACCCCTATTATTAAAGAGATGTTAATGTGCGGAAATAAAAGAGAAATTAGGGATTTTCTTTGGGAACAAGAGAAAGAGGAATGGTTAAAATGTTTTAAAAATTGGCTTGCTCATTCTGAGGCCCCCGAAGATCTTTTTTTAGAGATCAATGGGTTATCGGAGGGTTCAGAAATAAAGGATAGATTTGAAAAAAATCTAGAGTTTGGAACCGGGGGAGTTCGAGGGAAATTGGGATTTGGAACAAACCGTTTTAATAAGCGGGTGGTGGGAAGGATAACTCAGGGTCTGATAAATCATCTCAATTCAAAGCAAACAGAAGGAGAAAAAACTATTGTTGTTGGTTATGATACCAGGGAAACCTCAAAGGGATTTGCTGAGGAAGCGGCTATGGTGCTGGCGGGAAATAATTATAAGGTTCACTTATTTGAACTTCCCTGCCCCACACCAATTATTTCTTATACAACACGAAAGCTAACCTGTCAGGCGGGAATAGTTATTACTGGAAGCCATAATTCTTTAGATTATAACGGCTACAAAGTTTATTCTAAAGACGGGGTTCAAATTTTACCCGGGCAAGCCCAGGAAATAGCAGGGGAAATTAAAAGGGTTAATATTTTTGAGGATATTGTTAAAATAGATATGGAAAAAGCAATAGAAAATGGGAGAATAAATTTCCTTGGAGAAGAAATAACTGCAGATTTTTTTAGTGAAATAAGCTCGCAGTTTAAAGCTTTTTCGGGTGGGGCAAAAAAATTAAAAATTGCCTATTCTCCTCTTCATGGGACAGGTAATAACTTTGTTAGGAGAGCTTTGAAAAAAGATGGATTCAATGTCAATTTAGTTTCTAAACCGTTAATTCCTACTCCAGAAAAGGCAAAAGTAAGAAGCCTTAACCCTGAAGATTTTTCCGCATATGGAGTTGCTATTGAAAAAGCAAAGGAAACCGATAGTGATATAATTTTGGTTACCGATTTAGATGGAGACCGGATTGGATGCATGGCTAAGAAAAGCCCTGGAAAATATATTTTTTTGACCGGAAATCAGATTGGAGCTTTAATTGTTGATTACCTTTTAAAATATAAAAAAGAAAATAATGATCTTCCTAAAAATGGAGTAATTATAAAAACTATTGTGACAAATAATCTTGGGAAAGAAATTGCCAGTAGTTATGGAATAGATACTTTAGAAACACTTACGGGTTTTAAGTTCATCGGAGAAAAAATAAAAGATATTGAAAGAAATCAGGAATCCCAATTTTTGTTTGGTTACGAGGAAAGTTATGGTTACCTCGCCAGGAACTTTTTAAGGGATAAAGATGCAATTAGTTCAGCATTGCTTATTGCCCGTTGTGCAGAGTTTTGGAAAGAGCGAGGGATTTCTTTAGTTATTAGGTTAGAAGAATTATTTAAAAAACATGGGTACTTTAAAGAGGATTTGGTTAAAATAGACCTGGATAAAAACGATAAGGACGTAAAGCAAAAAGTTATGCAGGTTTTTAGAGATTTAGTAAAAGAAAAAGAGTTTTTTGAGGAAATGAAAATAAAACAATATCGGGATTACCTTAGCAGAAAGGGATTTAAAACAGATTCCCAGGAAACCTTCCAGTTAGAATTACCTGAATCCGATACCCTTTTTTTTCAGCTTGATGGGGAAAGCTGGGCTTGCCTTAGGCCATCTGGAACTGAACCCATTTTGAAATTATACTTTGGAGTTAGAGAAAAAAATAAAGAAGAAGCTTATTCAAAATTGGAGGAATTAAAAAAGAGTTTTTTAAAAAAATCGGTTCCTTTTTGATTTAAGATCCATTAAACATTCAAAAAAGATTGTAAAGGTAATATCTTCCTGTTAAAAGAGGGATCGATTTGGGGATGGGTGGTGAGGGAATGAAAGTTTTAATGATTGATCCCTGGGGGATTAAATCAGTTGAAAAATATACGAAAGGTCTTTGTTCTGCCTTAGGGAAAAATCATTCCATTTCCCAGCTATTTCTTATAACCAATTATTTTTTCCCTCAACTGGAAGGGGAAAAGATAAGAGTTCTTAGATGGTTTTTTCGATTTTCCGAAAAAATGGAGAGAAGTAAAACCAGGAAGTTTTTAAGGGGTTTGGAGTATTTATGGGCTTATTTAAGAATTTATCTTTTCATAAGAAAAAACAGTTTTGATGTAATACATTTCCAGTGGCTTTTAGTTTACAGGTTTGACGCTTTTATGGTGGGAGTTTTAAAAAGGTATTGCTCAAAATTAGTTTATACGGCTCATAATGCCAAACCGCATGTTAAAAAAAGTGAAAAAATGGATGTATTAAAAAAAATATATGACACAGCAGATGAAATTGTTGTCCATGGCCAATCAGTAAAAAACGAAATAATTAGTACTTTTGGGATAGATAAAGAAAAAATAAAAATTCAAAGGCATGGAACAAAAAAAATCGAACTCCATAATCCGTTATATGAAAAAACAAAGGAACAAGAAAAAATAAAAAAATTAATTAATGATAAAAAGATGGTGTTTTTATGCCTGGGTAATATGTTTTACAACAAAGGGGTTGACCGGCTGATTGATATTTGGCTGGAAAATGATTTTTCCGATTGTTTTTTAATAATTGCCGGGAAAAAATCAAGAAGTTATAACGAATTATTTGAACGGGAAGAAAAAATAAAGAAAGAGGAAAACATACTTTATATTGACCATTTTGTCTCAACCGAATTACATGATTTTTTTATTAATAATTCAGATATTCTTCTTGTTGTTTACAGACATGCAACCGTAAGCGGTGTTATTTTTTCTGCAGCAGAATTTAAAAAACCGGTGATTTGTACAGATGTGGGCTCGTTAAAAGAATATGTGGTTGACAAAAAAACCGGTTTTATTGTAAATAATAATAAACAGGAAATAAGGGATAAAATGCTGGAAATAAAGGAAATATCCAAAGAAAGATTAAAAGAAATGGGTGAAAATAATTTTAGTTTTGTTAATCAGTATTGCAACTGGGAACTAATAACTCAAAAACTGGTCAAAGAAGTATATTTAAAATAGGGAGCTTTAATTTTTGGGGTGGATTAAATGAGCAAAATTGGAAAAGGAAAAACACAGGAAACAATATTTTCAAAACTAATGTACCTTTTTCTCCCTAGAGAAAAGATCCAGATAATTTGGCTTTGTCTGGCCCTAATTCTCATGGGAGCTTTTCAGGTTTTTGGGGTAGCTTCAGTTCTTCCTTTTATTAATTTAATAATGCGCCCTGAATTGATAGAAGAAAATCAATGGTTTTCTTTAATTTTTAATGAACTTGGTTTTACCAGTCCTGAATCTTTTATTTTTTTTATTGGAGTTTTAATGGTTTTAATTATTGTTTTTTCAAATGCGGTTTCTGCTTTTACCATTTGGATTAAATTTCGTTTCATCTATTCTAGAAACCACCGGATATCAAGGACTTTATTACGGAAATATATGTACCGGCCTTATGAATTTTTTCTGGATAAAAACACCTCAGAAATGCAAAAAAATATTCTGGATGAAGTGAACTTGATGACGGAAAGCTTTCTATTACCCCTAATAGAGCTGATTTCCAGGGCGGTTATTGTTTTTTTGCTTTTTGTTTTTCTTTTAATTATTAATCCAATTGTTACATTAATTGCTCTTCTTTTTTTGGGAGGGGGATATTATATTGCCAATGTTTTACTTAAAACTAAGTTGAAAAAAGGCGGCCAGGAGAGAGTAGAAGCAAACAGGATGCGTTACAAAACTGTTGGTGAAGCTCTCTCCGGGATAAAAGAAATAAAAATTGCCGGACAAGAAGATTATTATATTAAAGATTACTCCACCCATTCCTGGAAATTTGCCCGGGTGAATGCTTTTAGAAATATGGCGGGCTTATTGCCCAAATTTCTTTTGGAAGCTCTATCTTTTGGTGGGATTATTCTTCTGGTTCTTTTTTTGTTTTCCTCAAGACAGAACCCACAGGAAGTTATTCCTCTTGTAACTCTTTTTGCTTTTGCAGGTTATCGTCTTATGCCCTCTTTGCAGGTTATTTATAATAGTGTTGCCCATATTTATGGGAATCAGGCCACACTTGATAACATTTACCAGGAAATGTTGGAATATGAGAAGAAACACCAAAAGTTAAAAGAAAGAAATGAAAAAAGCACTTCAATTACGTTTAAACAATACCTGGAACTTAAAAATGTGGATTATTCTTATCCGGGCGCAGCTGAAAAAGCTATTAAAGACGTGAGTTTTAATATTCCCCGAGGTAGTCAGGTGGGAATAGTAGGTCCAACCGGGGCAGGGAAAACTACTCTTGTAGATTTAATTTTAGGTTTACTTAAGCCCAATTCCGGAGAAATTTTTATTGACGGGGTTGAATTAGACCACAATAATGTGAGGAGCTGGCAAAAGGTTCTTGGGTATGTTCCGCAGGATATTTTTTTGCATGATAGTACAATCGCTTCAAATATTGCTTTTGGAGTTCCGCCTAACGAAATTGACTATGAAATGGTTGAAACCGCTGCTCGGATTGCTTGCCTTCATGATTTTATTGAAAATGAACTTTCGAATGGATATGCAACACGTGTGGGAGAACGGGGGATAAAATTAAGTGGTGGTCAAAAACAGAGGCTGGGTATGGCCCGAGCAATTTACCGAAAACCCGAAATTTTGGTTTTAGATGAAGCGACTAGTGCCCTGGATGGATCCACAGAAGAAAAAGTTATGTCTGCTTTGCAAGAAAATAGTTTTGTAGAAACAATAATAATAATTGCTCACCGGTTAAACACTGTAAAAGACTGTGATAACATTTATCTCTTCGAGAGAGGTAAACTTGTTGAAACCGGGGATTTTGAATCTTTAATTAATTCCAGCGATACCTTTCGTGCAATGGCCAGGCTGAAAAACCAAAAATAGAAATTTTTATTTCAAATATGTTTTAATGTCTTGGAAAATCCTTGAAATGGGTGGTTTCGATGTTAAATGGTGGAGAAAGAATTGAAGAAAGAGATAGACATCTCATTCAGTTGATAAAGGAAGCTGAAAAAAGGGCTGCGGAAAGAAAATGGGCTGAAAAGGACCCCATTGGAAGTTGTTTTGATAGTGGCAATAGTTGTTTTAACCCGGAAACCTTTAAAAAGGATTTGCGTCTTGCCTACTTTTTACAGGAGGTTCATCCGGAATGCCGAGAATTAATTAGAGGACGTTTTAAAACTTGGCCATTTACCATTATTGATAAACTTTTTTGGAAACTGCTCTTTGGCTATTTAAAACCTTTTTTTCAACGCCAGACAGGTTTTAATGTTGTTTCAGTTAGGACTCTTGGGCAGATTTCATGTTTATTAGAAGAAATAAATTCCTCCCAAAAAAATATTGGTTCTGAAACATCCCAGGAAATAATTAATGAAATGAAACAAGAAATAGAAAATAACAAAAAGAAAATAGCTTCCCTGGAGAAACTTCTTGGGAAGGAAACTAATCCCCCGGGAGATAAGGAGGATGGATAGAGTTAAGAAAGTTGACCAAATCCTTCCCGGCCTTTTTTTTGGAGATGCGGTTAGTAATCAAGCATTGGAAATCCGGCGCAGGCTTTTGAAAATGGGACTAAAGGGAGATATTTTTGCCAAAAAAATTGATAAAAAGTTGCGGGGACTGGGAAAACCCATCAGAAATTTTGAACCCGGAAAAAGCGATTCGGTGTTGTTTCATTTTTGTTTGAATATGGAATTAGCACCTCTTTTAAAAAGAGCTAAAAAAAAGGTAATGGTTTATCATAACATTACTCCTCCCGATTATTTTTACCCGTTTAATTTAAAGTTTAAATTGGATCTGCAAAAGGGTGTAAAAGAATTAGAGAAATATTCAGGTTTTTTTGATTCAGCTCTTGCTTTTTCCGATTTTAGCCTGGAAGAACTAAAACAAAAGGGTTACTCTAAGGTGTTTCTGGCACCCTTTTTTATATCCTTTGATTCCCTCAAAGCCGAACCAGACGAAAAAACTTTTAATAAAATTGATAACCAGAATAAAAACCTTATTTTTGTGGGGAGAATTGCTCCACATAAAAAGCAAGAAGATATTATCCTAAGTTTTTTCTTTTACAAGAAATATTTAAATCCTAAAAGCTGCTTGTATTTAGTCGGGTCCTATAAGGGGAACGAACATTACTTATTTTATTTGCAGAAATTAATAGACAAATTGGATCTTGAAGATGTGTTTTTCACCGGTTTGGTTAGCGATTCTGAACTTGTGGCTTATTATAAGTCTGCGGATCTTTTTTTAAGCATGAGCGAGCACGAAGGTTTCTGTGTTCCATTAATAGAAGCGATGCTTTTTAAAATCCCAATAATTGCTTATGAGGCAGGGGCTGTTCCTGAAACATTGGGCAAGGGTGGGGTTTTGGTAAATAAAAAAGACTTCCGGGTAATTGCCGAACTAATCGACATCGTTATTGAGGGTAAACAGATTAAAGAAAAAATCAGGGATAACCAAATAGAAATCCTCAAAAATTATTCTGCAAAAGAAAACAAGGAAGCTTTCATGAGTATATGTAAAGATATTTTTGGTGAATAAAGAGGAACTGGAGGAAGAAAAATGAAGGTTGCTTTTGAACTTCAGCCTTTAATGTCTGTAATGACGGGAATTGGATTTTCTGCTTTTGAGTTAACCAGGAATATAGAATCCCAAAAGGGAAAAGATTTTGAAATAGAAGGCCTTTATTTTAATTTCCTCCGCAGGCATAATGATAAATTAATAAAGGAGAGTTTTAATTTTCCAAGAAAATCAATTGCTTTTTTGCCAAGAGAAGTATTGTTAAAAGCCGGAAGATGGTTTCCTTTTAATTATAATAATATTTTTGGAAGTGATGCAGATATTTTTCATTTTTTTGCAAGTGTTGTCCCTCCAAAAATAAAAGGCAAGGTTGTTTTAACTATTCATGATTTACTTTTTCTTCGTTTTCCTGAGGCGGTTGATGAAAAATACTTTAAATTTATTCGAAATGAACAGGGAAAATCCCTGGAAAGAGCAGACTGGATTATTGCTGTTTCGGAATTTACAAAAAAGGAAATAATAGATTTCTTTGATATTTCCCCGGAAAAAATATCGGTAGTTTATAATGGAGTTAACCCAGAACAGTTCAATTCTCCTATTGATACTAGTTTCGCAAAGAAAATTAAAAAGAAATATAATCTCCCCGAAAAATATTTTTTACATGTTGGAACATTGCAACCCCGGAAAAACCTGGAAAGGCTTGTTCTTGGTTATAATGAGTACTGCAGGGGAAAAAACAAAGACGAGCACCTGGTTTTAGCTGGAACCAAATGGCATAAATTTGAACCCTTAATGGAAAAGATTGTGGAGTTAGAATTGGAAAGCAAGGTTCATGTTATTGGATATATCGAAGAAAAAGAAAAGCCATTAATCTATAAAATGGCTCAGGCCCTGGTTTTCCCCTCTATATACGAAGGTTTTGGAATTCCTCCTCTTGAAGCAATGGCTGCGGGGGTGCCGGTTGCTGCCGCAAGGAGCAGTGCCATTCCTGAGGTGGTTGGGGATGCGGCCTACCTATTTGATCCTTACTGTAGTGATGAGATTGCCACGGCCCTAGAAGAAATTTCCGGGAACTATCAATTAAGAGACAATTTGATTAAAAAAGGGCATGAAAGGATTAAAAAGTTTACTTGGAGAAAGGCAGCAACTCAAACAATTGAAATTTATAAAAAATTAATGGGCAAGGGTGGGGGAAATGGTTGAAATTACAGTTGTTGTTGTTACTTGTAACCGGGAAAAAGAGTTTAAAAGGGCAGTTCTTTCAATAGTGGAACAAAAAGACATCTCCCTTGAATTGATTAACATTGATAATAATTCTTCCGATGGGACAAAAGACCTTATGGAAGAATTGAAAAATGATAGCCAGGTTCCAATAAAAAATATTTTTCTTTCAGAAAATGTTGGCCCCACTCGAGCAAGGAGTTTGGGTTTTGGAGAATCCAGAGGAGAAATAGTTTATTTCCTTGATGATGACGCGTACTTAAAAGACCAATTTTTTCTTGCAAAACTAAAAACCTTTATGAAAGAAAACCCTGAAGTGGGTTGTGTTCAAACGGGGATATTTGATACCCAGTTGGAAGGTTATATGAAACCCCGGCATCAACGTTTTTTAACAAAGAATTATTTCCTTGCTATGAGTTTTATTGGAGCAAGTTATGCTTTTAGGAGAAATGTGACTAAGGGGTTTGAGGAAAAAATCCTTTTTCCTGACTGGATTTTTTCTCGATCAGAAGAATTTTATTCTGCTGTAAGATTATATGATTTTGGCTATTTAGTTGCTTATTTTCCGGACATAGAAGTCGTTCATCAACCCAGTCCTTCAATGCGTCCCTCCCAAGAAGATATGCAATTAACCACAATTATTAACAAGCACTCAATCCGGAAATCTTTATACCCCAGGTTAATTTTACCCCTTTCCTTTTTTGCTTTATTGCTAAGATTAGGAAAGCATTACGGATGGAACCCTGGCTCGATTTTTTCCCTTTGGAAAAAAAGCTTGAAGGTTAAGCCTTCAGAAAAAGTGCCTAGAATTAGCCTGAAAACATTTTTGTTTTTAACCAAAAAATTCAGTTGGAAATCGGTAACTTAACCGGGATTTTAAAAAACAATCAAAAAAATATATTTTTGGAAGGCAGGGGAGGCAATAGTGAATCCTATTTTAATTGCAGGTGGAGATGGTTTTATTGGAAAAAAATTGACCGAAGAATTTTTGAGAAGAAAAATCCCTGTCCTGGTAATTGATAACAACATCACCAGCACCCCTAAAAAATATCTGGATCCCAATTTTTCCCGGATTGAATGTGATGTGTGTAATTTAGATAGATATTCCATCCCCAAGGTTTCTGGGGTAGTTCACCTGGCTTCCATTGCTTCACCGTTAATTTATAAGGAATTTCCGGAAATGGTAATAAAATCGAATACAATTGGAACCCAAATTTTAATGGAGATAGCCAAAAGGGATCAGGTTAGATTTCTCTTCGCTTCGACAAGTGAGGTTTATGGGGACCTCTTACCAGAAAAAAAAGGGGAGGGGATTTCAGAAAATGATATTTCCCGATCCCGTCTTTTAACAAAAAGAAGTTGTTATTCAACTTCAAAAAAAATGGGAGAAGAATTGGTTTTCAATTTTCAAAGAAATGGGGGAGATGGAACTAACCTCAGGCTATTTAATATATACGGTCCGGGTATGGATTTAAAAAACCCGGGATACGGAAGGGTTATACCCAATTTTATTAAGCAAATTTCCCATGACCAAAAGGTTACCATTTTTGGGAATGGTCTTCAGGAAAGAAGCTTTTTATGGATTGAGGATGCGGTTCTAGCAATTATCAACTTGCTTTTTTACAAAGGGTCTTTACCTCCTGCAGTCAATATAGGACATGAAGAAACAATAAGTATAAATAACCTTGCCAAAAAAGTAGCTAATATTTTAGGTAAACAATACACAACAATAAATTTTGACCTTGATGTGGGTGACCCCCTTTGGAGGAAACCCAATATCCAGTTAATTAAGGAATTAATTGCCTGGGAACCCCAAATTTCTTTGGAAGAAGGTTTAAAGAAAATAATTTTCCCAAAGTTGAGGACAAGTATTTAATGGATTGACTTTTTGTTGATGACCATAGTTCAGCCCTTGATCTTATTATCCATAAAGATACGGCAGGTGAAGTTTATAATTTGGGAAGTGGAAATGAATTGACCAATCTGGAAGTAGTAAAATTAATTATTTCGAAATTAGGCGCTTCTGAAGACTTGATCGAATTCACAGAAGATAGGGTTGGTCATGACCTCAGGTATGCTATGAATTCAACTAAATTAAAAAACCTGGGGTGGAAACCTGAAATGCCTTTTGAAGAAGGAATTGAAAGGACAATTAGTTGGTATTTAGAGAATAAACCCTGGTGGGAACGGAAAATTTCCAACCTCCAAAAAAATTGATGGGGGAAGATTACATAATGGTACTTGAAAGTTAAAGGGGGGGGTAAAATGGAACTTGAAAAAACTAAACTTGATGGTGTTTTTATAATAAAACCAGCAATTTTCCAGGATAATAGGGGATGGTTTTCCGAAACCTATTCTTTAGATTCCTTAAAAAAAAGGGGAATAGAGGTTTTTTTTGTTCAGGATAATCATTCTTTTTCGGCTTTTAAAAATACCCTGCGGGGTCTACACCTGCAAAAACACCCTAGATCCCAGACAAAGCTAGTCCGTTGCACACGCGGTAAGGTTTTTGATGTTGCAGTGGATTTAAGAAAAAACTCCCCTACTTATAAAGAATGGTTGGGCGTTTATTTAAGTGAAAAAAACAAAGACCAGATTTTAATACCCAAAGGATTTGCTCACGGGTTTTTAACCTTGACAGAGGGAACGGAAGTCCAGTACAAAGTTGATGAACATTATTCACCTGACTTAGAAAGGACTATTAAATATGATGATCCCGACCTGGGAATAAGTTGGGGTGTTGAAAATCCTATCCTTTCAGAAAAGGATAAAAATGCTGCTTTTTTGAAAGATCTGGAAAAAGAAATAATTTCCTGATTTCCTTTTGAAGTTGTTAAAAAAGTATTTATGGTAAAGGTTTGGAGGTAACTAGATATATGAAAATTCTGGTAACCGGAGGAAATGGACAGCTGGGTTTTGAAGTTGTAAAAAAATTAAGGTTCTTAAAAAAAGAACATTGGGGAACAGGGCGCAGAGATTTTGACATTAACAATGAAAAGCAGACAAAAGAATTCATTTATGCCAAACAACCAGATATTATTATCCATTGCGCAGCATTTACAGGCGTTGACAGAGCCGAAGAAGAAAAAGAATTATCTTATTCAACCAATGTTTTGGGCACCAGATACTTAGCCCAAGCCTGCCTTAATCTAAATGCAAAAATGGTATATATCAGCACAGACTATGTTTTTGATGGAGAGAAAGGATCTCCCTATAAAACAACGGATCAGCCTAACCCAATTAATTTCTACGGAGAAACCAAGTATCAGGGAGAGTTAGAGGTAAAAAAAGTTTTAGAAAAATTTTTTATTCTAAGAACATCCTGGTTTTTTGGTTTGCACGGTGACAATTTTGCCAAAAAAATTCGTGCCCTGGGTCGGGTTCAGAATGAAATTAATGTTGTTGAGGACCAGATCGGTTCTCCAACTTACTCCAGTGACCTAGCGCAATTGATAATTGGAATGATGGAAACAGAAAAATATGGAATTTATCACGCTACAAACCAAGAATACTGCAGCCGCTATGATTTTGCCCGGGAAATTTTTTCTCTGGGAAATATAAGATGTAAAGTAAAGCCGGTTAATTCTGATTTTTTTCCTACAAAAGCCAAAAGACCAAAGGATTCCAGGTTGGATAATCAGAAACTGTTGGATAACAAAATATTCCTTATGAGAAGTTACAAAAAAGCTTTAGAAGAATTTTTAGGGGGAATTTCAAATTTAGATTTTTAGGGCAAAAGTTTTTTTGAAGAAGGGAGAATCACAAACCATGATGGTAACCATAATAACTCCCACTTATAATCATGAAAAGTATATTGACGAATGCATCCAAAGTGTTGTTCAGCAAACTTATAAAAACTGGGAGCAAATTATTGTTGATGATGGATCTTTAGATAATACTGCTTGTTTAGTAAAAAAATACAAGGATGAAAGGATAAAGCTTATTGAAAAGGAAAATGAAGGGATAGAAAACCTTTCTAAATCTTATAATCTTGCCTTAGAAAAAGCCAGGGGGGAAATAATTGCCATCCTTGAAGGAGATGACTTTTGGCCAGAGTACAAACTGGAAAAACAACTGGAAGCTTTTAAAAAAGAAAAAATTATTTTGAGTTGGGGTAGAGGTGCTTTAGTTGATGAGAATAGTAAGGTAATTGGTTATACAAGGCAGCCTCCTTCTAAAAAGGAGTTTTTGGCTAACAGCCCTATTGGAGCAGCAGTGGTAGGACTGATTTATGGCAATTACCTCGACCCTTCCAGTTCAGTTATGATCAGGAAAAAAGCACTTAAAAAAATCGAGGGGTTTATTCAGCCTGAGGGAGCAGTTTTTTTGGATTATCCGACCTGGCTCGAATTAAGCCTGGTTGGGGAATTTGGTTTTGTTGATAAAATTTTAGGGTATTATAGGCAGCACTCCCAACAGGTAAGTAAAAGAATGCTCCCTGCCATGACAAAAAGTTGGAATATTTGCCAGGAAGAGTTTTTTAAAAAGCTTCCAGAAGAAATTAATTATAAGTACCGGATTATGGATAGGCATGTTCTTCCCTGGAGAACCTGGCGGGAAGTTTTAAAACATCTTGATAAAAAAGAGTGGCAGGAAGCCAGGAGAAAAATAGTTTATGTGATAAAAACTATTCCCTCCTGGGAAATTAAAATAAAAGGCTCATTTGCTTTTATAGGAACTTTTCTAAAAACTGATTGGGCTTTCCTGAGAAAACCCAAAAATAAGTTTTTTAATCATGTCCGGACCATAATGCAGAAAAAAAGATAAATGGGGGTCATAAACTTTAAAACTATTTTGATATTTGACTTTTTGGAAAACAAAGGGGAAATTTCCCCTAAGTTTGAAAATATTAGTCAGGTTTTTGATAACTATCTTTTTTTAATTCCATGAAATGTTATATTATGATTTATTGCAGAATGCCTGGTTTTTGCATAAGCCAAACAAAACCTCTTTTTTAAAAAATGTTTTTGGTCAGCTTTTTTAAAAGAATAACTTTCTATTTTTTTTGGATAGTTGGAAAAGATTTCTTTTAAAGTTAGGCCTTTTTATGGTATAAAAGAGTAAAAGGAAAAAGAATAGAATTTTTTCTGGGTCGATTTGGCCCTATAATGATTGGGGTGAAAGAATGAGAGTTCCTATCGCAAAACCTGATATAACAGAAAAAGAAATAGAAGCAGTTGTTGAAGTATTGAAAACCGATATTCTAAGTATAGGTCCAAAAATTTTAGAATTTGAGGATGCAATCAGTAAATTTATTGGAGTTAAAAATGCAATTGCAGTAAACAGTGGAACCAGCGCGCTCCATCTTTTGGTCAGGGCACTTGATATTGGTGAAGGAGACGAAGTGATTACAACTCCCTTTAGCTTTATTGCATCCAGTAACTGTTTATTGTTTGAAAAAGCCAAGCCTGTTTTTGTGGATATTGAACCCAGAACCCTAGGCATGGATTTAGATAAAGTTGAGGAAAAAATTACTAATAAGACCAAGGGGATTTTAACGGTTGATGTTTTTGGCCAACCTTTTAATATGGAACGAACCATGGAAATAGCAAGTAAATATAACCTTAAGGTTATCGATGATGCCTGTGAGGCTATTGGAGCAGAATGGAGAGGTAAAAAAGTTGGATCCTTTACTCATTCTACTTTTGCTTTTTATCCCAATAAACAAATGACCACTGCAGAGGGTGGGATGATAGTAACCGATGATGATGAGATTGCGGAGCTATGCAGAAGCATGCGCAGCCAGGGTCGATCAATTACTGGAACCTGGTTATTCCACGAACGCCTGGGTTTCAATTATCGAATGAGTGAACTCCATGCTGCTCTTGGGGTTGTTCAGTTTTCAAGGTTAGATGAACTCCTAGCCCGAAGGGAAGAAGTTGCTCGGAAATATACCAAACGATTAAAAGACATAGAAGGGGTAACGATCCCTTATATTGCTCCTGAGGTTTCCAGGATGAGCTGGTTTGTGTATGTGGTTCGCCTTGACAAAAATATTGATAGAGATAAAGTAATTGACTTCCTTATGGATCAAGGTGTTCAATGCAAACCATATTTTACCCCCATTCACCTGCAGCCTTTTTATACCGAGATTTTTGGTTATAAGAGAGGGGACTTTCCAGTGTGTGAAGAGGTTGGGGATTCTGTAATAGCCCTGCCGTTTTTTAATAAAATAAATGATGAAGAAATAAATTATGTTTGTTCATCTCTGGAAAAAGGGATTGAACAAAACAGGAAGTAAAGAAATTTTATAATTTCTTCGATTGCCAAAGAGGAATTAAATGAATAAATATGGCATACCTATTAGTTCTAACAAGGAATTTGGAAGTTGGAACTGAATTTTTGGAGGGGCTCGTTTAACTGCAACTTTGGCTGAAAGACTGATCCATCAAGCGCATATCCTTAGTTTTAAAGGTAAAGTCTAAGGTTTAGGCAGACCTTATCAAAAAAGCACAAAGTTTAGGTTTTCCGCTGGGGACCTACGGTCCCCGGCAATGACAGCACTCTCTAGTTTAAAAAGGATGCCTATGTTTTTTCAGGCTGCCACTCTCTGCAAAAATAAATTGCCAAAACCAAACCCTGGGAACCCTTGCGTGAAGATAGGCTTTGTGTTGAAAAAAATCTAAATGCCTNCAGGTTTTTTCCCCTGGTATCTTGGGGTTTTCAGTGAGCTTTACCGCACTCAGGACCGGGGAATGTGCTGCCTTTTGGAAAATCCAAATACAGGTCTAATCGATTATTACCTGCCCCAAACTTACTATCTACAACTTTCCAAGGGGGAGTTACACCTAAAACTTGTTGGGGAATATCATTATCTCTATCTGGCATCACCTCAATAATAACTTAACATGACCCCGTGAAATTAACCACATTAGATAGCGAGGAACCAAAAATGCTTTGGTAGGTAGAATAAAAAATGCATTTTTCCTTGAATTCTGGTAAACTAATTACAAGAAAACTAGCCCTTTCTTTTTACCAGGATTGTTTTTGATAGGGGGTTTTTTTGTGGATAAGTCAATTTTAATCCAGAAAGTTGCTTCTTTTTTCCAAAATAAAAATGAAATCAGTACTATTTATCTGTTTGGATCTTTTGCCAAGGGAAAAAACAGGAAAACCAGCGACATTGACCTGGGCGTTTTACACAATCCCGGACTTACTAAAGTTGAACGATTTGAAAAAAACCTTGGTTATGCGCTTGAACTGGAAAATCTTCTTCAAGCTTCTGTAGATGTAATAGATTTAGAAAATGCGGATCCTTTTTTCTTACATCAGGTCATGCGGGAAAAAATTTTGGTTTTGGATAAAAATCCTGCCCGAAGAGTCAGTTTTGAAGTTTCCAGGCGCAGGAACTATTTCGACATGAAGCATTTTTATAAAGAATACCACAAGCAAGCCCTAAGCCGCCTTGGAAGGAGGGCTTCTCATGATTGAAAAAGAAGTCATTACCCGAAGGTTAACTGCCTTAGAAGAGTACCTTGCAGATCTGAATAAAGCAAAAAATGATCTCAACTTCCAGGAGTTTAAAACGGATAAAATTATGCGCAGGTATATTGAAAGGACTCTCCATATGGCAATTGAAAGTTGCCTTGATACCGCCAGCCATATCATTTCTTACAAGGGTTATAGAGAAGCTGAAAACAATCAGGACTTATTTCAAATTTTGATAGAAGAAAGTATTTTGGATAAAGATTTGGGAAAAAAACTAAAAAAAATGGCCCAGTTTCGGAATGTTATTGTCCATGATTACTTGAAGATAGACCCGGAAATTGTTTTTGCTATTCTAACCAAACATACCGATGACCTTTCAAGATTTGCTCTTGTAATCAAAGACTCTTTTCTGTCCTGAATCCAAATGGGTTTGCAGTAAGGACAGATACTTTCTATTGCTACAAGCTATCTATCCCTCGAATTACATGATGGTTCTATTGCATTTCCCGAAAATTGACCAAAGAATAAGAAAACAACTTTCCAGCCTTTTTTTGGTGTGTCACCCAGTCAATATGGGTATTTGTTTTCTAATTAAACTGTTGAAGGTCAACGCCTAAAATGGAAAAATTATCAGGGTAATGTTAGAACTGAGGCATTGGGCTTAAGGCTAAGCACATCTCCCTTTTCTTAAATTGAACGGGAAACTTTAGCTGCTTATGCAGCAAGTAGAAAAGGATTGGGAGGCGAAGACAATGAATAGGCGAGTTTTGAGGGATGATACTAACCCCTATGGGAAAAAAGTTTGGGGAGTTGCTCTTGTCAATGGGAAAGTGTACCAGGGTGCTAAAGTAAAAGTGTACCAACCGGGGCCCACAAAACATATTAAACCACAATAAAGACCTGGGAAATATTGATCCCGGGCTTATAATTTTTCGCCAAAGATAAATTTTGAGAGGTTGCAGTATAACGCTTAACTTAGTTTCCCCAAACCGGGAAAATTCGGGAAAAATTACCTATTTGAAATTGTCCGGTTCAACTTCTAACAAGGCTTATGTGAAATGATTGCTAAAGAGAGGAACCTCTATGAGAGACTTTATTAAATATTTTCCTAACCTGCTTTACCCCTATTGGGGGATAAGATGAAAAGACGAAGGAAGTCCTAAATAAGGGATAGTTTATAACAAGATTGATATTAAATTA
>SL_3KL_010_SEDDRAFT_10000255_pt1 | contig 40309 bp, 36 predicted proteins | sample SodLakKL_010_SED_2_FD_10381 | JGI IMG/M metagenome (IMG submission 10381) | reverse complement strand
TCGAAGCTATAGCCGTTCATCAAACTCGAAATCAATAACATTTTTTACTGAAATTTTCGAAAATTCCCGATGATGTGGATTAATCAAAATATTGGATTCATCACGGATGATAGCTGAGGGAACCTGCAATAGTAAAGATTCACCATCCTGAATCCAGCGTTCACCAATTCGCTGGCATGAAGGATAGTTTTTTGTTTTGTACCAATGAACCGGCAGAGTGGCATGGTCAGCTAATTGCATTGAGCAATTGTCCGGAATGTCAATTTCTGTGATTTTAAAGTTTTGATTGAGTCCTTCCCCGCAACGGTGAACAAGGTTTTCAAAACACGCCAATGCCCGGGTCGATGCCGTATAAATGACATAGGTGCCATTTAAATTCCAACGCGCCGGATATCCAGATCCAGTCAGTTTCCCAGCCCAATTCGTTGTTGTAATTTTGTAGGTAAGCAAAATTTGTATAGTATAGAAGTAGCTAAGTTTACCTGGAAAATTGCGTTATGCCAAAGCTCCGTACTCTATTCTGATAAGCTCTTCACGAATGAGGTCGATTCCTCCCGGAGTTTGCATAAATTGCAGAGGAATATGGCTGCCAAGGCCTACGGCTGGTTTACGAAGCCACCGGTTAAATGAAGGGATTGAGCCAAACACTTCTTCGGCTTTTTCATAGAGCGCAATCATTTTAAGAAGTTGTTCACTGTTAAGTACATTGAGTTTTTTGCCATGCTTTTCATATCTCTGAATGGTTTTATATGATAAATCAAGCAAGCTGGAAAGTTCTTCTTTTGAGAGATCGGAGATTTCAAGGAGATCGAAAAAAGCAGAGACTTCCATCCCGTTTTGAGCTCGGCTGACCATCGCAAATTCGTTGCCGCTGTTTACATTATACTTCATTACCATCTCTTGTACCATACCGGGTTTGGTGGGGGGTACGTCATATTTATCAGGCATAACTTGTATCTATATTTTGTCTCCAAGTTTAAGACATTTGTCTATGATATTCAAGCTATAAACTGCAGGGAATCTTTATTTAGGTGTAAGCTCGGCTTTGAAATAGGTATAAAAAAGATTGGTTTGGCCTTCAAAACCGGAGCGTGTTCCAAACCATAACCATGCGCGTCCGTCATCATCGGATGTGAATGTAGTGTGATGTGCGCCGGATGTAACCTCCTTCATTTCAAATTCCCATCCTTCTTCACATTCTCTGCTGTTGGCAATATCACCCATGATTTTATTATTATACCACTCCGAAGGGTTATCGAGATGTTGCAGGTTCAGTCGGTAATAATTATCCTCCTGGTCAACAAATCGTTCGGGTTTGAGTTCATGTGCACCTGCAATGACACGTACAGCCTCACCGGGTGGCCCGCCAATACCCACACAGCCTGATGGCGTTTCGGTGGCAAAATACACTTCAAAAGAAGCGTTGTAAGATGTGCGTGAAGCTAATCCATCTACCTGTTTCCGGTACAGCATTTTTACATCATCACTGCGATTGACAGCACTGATAAAGTGTGCCATCTCTGTGGTGTCGAGTGGTTGCGGCAGCGGTCGGTATTCTGCAATGAGTTCCATATTTTCATCATCACCAACGGGATAATCAGTGAAAAATGCTTCAAAGTTATGTTCTGATTCATGAAAATTATATTCAAACACTATCGGGGAATCGCTACTGTCAGTAATATCACAACCTGATATAAACCCCGAAAAAAATATAAAAAGTAAGAAAATATTTAAGTTTAATATATTTTTAGGATACATCTTTCTGTGATTGTTAATATTTCATAAAGTCTTATTGTTTTAAATACGAAACAGGTGAAAAAATATTATATTTTGAGCAGGAAAGCGTGTTTTAAAGATATATAATTTAATGACTTGAGAAGTTGGTATTTCTTCTTTTATGTGATTGTTGAACCCGGTTAAGGCTGATAGAGAATGTTCAGTATATTAAATGGATGGCCTATCTGTAAATACTAAACGATCGCCTGTTCAGATAGAGGTTCAGACAGATTGCAAGCATCAGAGTATTGGCAAGAAAAGCGGAGCCACCATAACTTACAAAAGGTAGAGGTACGCCCATGATTGGAAGAACAGCAGTAGCACTGCCAACATTGATAATGAAGTGTGCAAAATAAAGAAATGTTACACCTACAATGACAAGCTGAGCAAAGGGATGTTTGTGGTTTCCGGCCATATGGAGCAGCCTGAGAAATAGCCCGGCATAGAGAAACAGAACCAGTGAAGAGCCTGCAAATCCAAATTCCTCGCCAATAACGCAATAGATAAAGTCCGTCCACTGTTCAGGTAAAAAACGGAGCTGAGTCTGAGTGCCTTCTAAAAATCCTTTTCCGTAAAGTCCACCGGAGCCAATGGCAGTTTTTGCCTGCAGCACGTTCCAACCGGAACCCTGAGGGTCCAGTGTTGGATTCACAAATGCCTCTACTCTTGCCCGCTGATGCGGCTGGAGAATTTGTTCTAATGCAACTTCGGTTCCCACAACCACAACGAGGCCAAGGATTACCGAAGACACAGTGAGCCATTTTGTTTTTTGAAGAAAGAAAATAGCGATGGCAATTAAAAGGGCAGCAATAACACCAAATAGCATATCTATAACAGAAAAATAGCCAATAAGAGCCGGGGAGATAATCAGAAGTGATATTCCATAGGGCAGGCCGGACCAGAACAGGACTACGGGTATCAAAGCCAGAAGCACAAGAGCTGTTCCTGTGTCGTTCTGCATAACAATAATGACCACAGGAAGCAGAATCATCAATACTGTAGTCAGGGCCGTTTTAAAATTGTCAACGGATATATTTCGTTTGTGAGTGAGATAGTTTGCTACGGCAAGTACGGTGGCAAGTTTTAAAAACTCACTGATCTGGAGGCGAAAGCCAAAAATGGAAAGCCAGCGGCGGCCACCGCCAACTTCAATTCCCACAAAAACCGTTATGATGGCAAGAATAATACAAATAGCATATAAAATATACGCACCACCCTGAAATGTTCGGGGTGAAGTAAATTGAATGGCAATTAATGCAACGAGTGAAATGGAAATCCAGATAATCTGACGGGAAAAATTTCCCTGAATATGAACAGGTAAAAATTGAGATACTGGTCCTTGCGTCGCGCTGTAAATAGCTACCAGTCCAATTCCTGTAAGGGCAACCCATATAAAAATAACAGACCAGCTAAAATCTTTTCTGTCAATCACTTTCAACAACCTCTAATGTGCGGATTCGGGGTTGGAAGTTGAGGACATAATCATAAACATGCTGACGGTTAATTTCACCGGTCAGGTATTGTTCCATTACAAGTGATGCAATAGGGGTTGCGGAAATAGAGCCAAATCCAGAGTTTTCTGTAAGTACGGCAATTGCTATTTGAGGATCATCTGCGGGTGCATATGCAATAAACCACCCGTGATTTTCACCGTGGGGATTTTGGGCTGTCCCTGTTTTTCCGGCAACCTGGATATCCGGAATATTTCCGTAAAATCGTGCTCCTCCCTCAACAAGTGCGCCCTCCATTCCCTTTTTTACGACATCTAAATGATCTTCACGGATCCATTCAATCCGCTCAAGGACCGGATTTGTATAACGAATTTCTCCATGAGGTTCCCGAACAGCGCTTACAATGTGAGGTTGAATTCTGTAACCTCCGTTCGCGATACTCGAAACGGCCACAGCCATCTGAAGGGGTGAGACGGAAACCATGCCCTGGCCAACTCCGAGGCTCATTAAATCACCTATGGCCCAGCGCCGTTCACCGAAAGTTCGGTTCATATAAGTACTATCGGGAATAATACCGGATCGCTCTGATGGCAAATCAATGTTGTTGAGCGGGCCCATTCCAAAATCTTTGATGAGCCTGGACCAAGTGTTCAGATGACCAAGTGTTGCAATCTGGTCCATCATCCAGAAAAAGTAGGTGTTGCTTGAGCGTGAAATTGCTCTTTCGAGATTGTAGTTTCCGGGATCTGCCAGGTCTCCGTAGCGTCTGCCCCGGAAATAATAACCGGGATTATAAATTTGTGTTTGAGGAGTGATGAGGTCCATGTGCAGGCCTACAAGCCCCATAAATGGCTTGAATGTAGANCCCGGTGGCTGCCGGTTCGAAACAGCCCGGTTAAAAAGCGGCCTGTCCGGGCTGGTATTTAAATCCCGCCAGTAAGAGGCATCCATTCGTCCGGCAAGTTTGGTAAGGTCGTATTGAGGTGAACTCACCAATGCCAGAATGCCTCCGGTTTGAGGGTCGATGGCTACCAAACCTCCCCGTTTATTTTCCATAAGCTTTTCGGCAAGCTGTTGTACTTCAGCATCAATAGTAGTAATGAGATCGGAGCCTTTAATCGGTTCGATATTCAATGAGCCGTCATCGTAGGTTCCCAGCGCCTGTCCATAGGCGTTTACTCGGATATACTCGGTTCCCACATCACCGCGCAGATACTCCTCATAAATCCGTTCAATTCCGCTTTTGCCAATTTTATCACCGAGGCGAATTCGGTCGGAACTTTGGTATTCTTCCAAAGACGCTTCACGCAGATAGCCCAGCAGATGGGAAGCTCTTAATTCGGTAGGATAATGGCGCTTACTCTCGATTTGATGACCGATACCAGGAAGCTGCCAGATGTTTTCTTGTATAGTGGAGAAAACTTCAAACGGTACTTCTGTGAAAAGTCTGGATGTCCGATGCCACGAATAACTCTGAGCTTCACGTATTCTCTCCAGCACAACTTCTTCCTCCATTCGCAGAAATTCGGCAAGTTTGGGCAAACTTGCCATGTTGAATCGGGCCGGAGTAATAGTGATCGAGTAGATGGGCTGATTTTCTACAATAATGGTACCTTTTCGATCCAGAATGAGCCCGCGTGCCGGATTAACAATCTCCATACGGAGTGAATTCTGCATACTCATCGGAGAGTAGGTTTCATAATCGAGAATCTGCAGATGAAAAATCCGGCCAAACATCACAAGAAAACCAATAATTACAATAGTTTGTAATATACGTGTGTATGCGCGTAATTTTTGAGCTTGTTTTGTATCTGCCATTCTTAAATATCTTCTCTTACAAGTTGTAAAAAACTTCCCACAACTGCCGTGAAAATAGTGCTAACGATTATCAGGCTTGAACCAACATAACCGGAAGCATATAATTCAGAAAACATACTTACTCCGTAAAAAATTACATTGTGAATAAATGCTGCCAGTAAAATTACCAAAAAAACCTGCCAGAATATCAACCGCGATTGAGTAATATGGTTCAAATATCCGTAAAGAATAAAAACGAGTAACGCCTTTGAAAACATATGCAGGCCCCATAAATCAGTTATAGCATCCTGCAAAAAACCAAGCATGGCTGCAAATAGCAGGCATTCTGTTTTGGTTTTATGTTTGCAGAGCCAAAGAATATAGAGCAGGACGAGGTCCGATTCGCCACCCAGAATTTGCAGATGTCTCATCAAAACGATCTGAACAGCAACAATACCAAGTCCGATAAAAAAGGTTCTAAGATTATCAGATCGCATCAAAACAGCTCGTTGTGCTCTTCTATTAGGTCTGTTATGGAAGTATCGGGCCGAAATTCCATAATAAAAGCTTCCGATAGTGTTGAAAGGTCAGTAAAAGCATTCAGGTAAATAGTTTGAGTGTCAACCCCACGGCCGGCCTCTACAGAAACTACTTCCCCGATTGGAATTCCCGAAGGATAGTAGTTACTGTGTCCGGAACTTTCTACAACTTGTCCCGGCTCCACATCAACCGTTTGGGGAACATACTGCATAATCAGTCCCCGACCGCTATTACCCGACCACGTTACAATTCCGTAAGCCCGGCTTTCCTGAACCCGGGCACTAATTCTGAACATGGAATTGGAATATGGCATTACCTGTGAGTGTTTTTTTGAAGTAACAATCACCTGACCAATAAGTCCGTCGCTGTTAATAACGGGCATTCCTGTCTCTACACCATCATCAGAACCAGCACTTACCGTAAGTGAACTGTTCATACTGGTTAAATTTTTTGCAACAATCTGAACTGGAATGAGGGGAAAGGAACTATCCTCCCGCATGTTAAGCAAACTCCTGAGTACACGATTTTGCTGTTCGGCAGAACGTAAACGGCTAAGTTCATCCTGTAGGAGAATGTTCTGCCGGTGAAGATAATTATTAGTGGAAACGGCCTGCCGGTAAATACGAATATTAGAAAGAGGTTGTTCGAGATAGCTGAGGATGGTAACGGAAGCTTTTCTCATATTTTGCAGACCGCCGTCGTGCCTGTTCACCATAAGGCCGATGGCAAGCAGAAGAATCATCGCCGTTATGATGTAGTCTTTAACACCAGCTATTTGTCGCATTCACAACTATGCAGAATTTTAATTAATTACGGTTCGGTAATAGTTCAGGTCTTCGAGAATCTCTCCAGTGCCACGTACCACCGCAGTGAGCGGGTCTTCGGCAATATGCACCGGAAGATCGGTCGTTTCCATGATGAGTTTATCCAGGTTTTTTAGTAACGCACCACCACCGGTAAGCATTATTCCGCGATCCAGAATATCGGCAGAAAGTTCGGGTGGTGTCTGCTCAAGAGATTTGGTAATCGCTTCAACAATGGTATTTACCGACTCTGAAATGGCTTCCCTCACATCTTTCGAGGTAATCTGGCGGGTTCTTGGAACTCCGTTCACAAGATCACGGCCTTTTGTAATCATCTCAATCTCTTCATCCAGGGGTGCGGCTGAGCCGATTTCACATTTAATCCTTTCTGATGTCCGCTCACCAATTAACAGGTTGTGATTTCTTCGGAAATAATTCACAATATCATCATTTAGTTCATCACCCCCCAGGCGAACCGACTGGGCATGTACGATACCGGAAAGTGCAATAACAGCAATTTCCGTTGTACCCCCGCCAATATCCACAATCATGTTACCAATCGGTTCATGAACATCCAGCCCGATTCCAATCGCAGCAGCCATTGGTTCATCTACAAGATAGACTTCTTTGGCTCCGGCATGTTCTGCACTGTCGCGAACGGCACGCCGCTCTACTTCGGTAATTCCACTGGGAACACAAACCACCATTTGCCGGGTAGTAGAGTACCATTTCATTTTTACTTTTTTAATCATATCACGGATCATCTGCTCGGCCACTTCAAAATCAGCAATTACGCCATCTCTTAGCGGGCGAATGGTGCGGATGTTTCCGTGGGTTTTTTCGTGCATCAAACGTGCTTCATGGCCGGTTGCCACAGGTTCATTTCTGTTGTTCAGGGCTACAATTGAGGGTTCATTCAATACAATTCCCTGCCCTCTGGCATAAACAAGTGTATTAGCAGTCCCAAGATCAATAGCAATGTCTGTATAGAGAAAGTCGAACAGTCCGTTATTCTTTTGATTCTTTTTTGAACTCTTTTTTGTTGCAGTATAGGTCTTAGACATTAGGATGATTTGCTTTTACATATTAAACGTGCTGGAAGACGGAAAAATACGTGATTAACCGCCTATTTGCGAACATTATATTTAGGTTTATAATCGATTATTTTAGTGCTTAAAATGGCGAATTCCAGTAAATACCATCGCCATATCATATTTGTCGGCGGCTTCAATGACTTCCTCATCGCGGACACTGCCTCCGGGCTGAACTACAGCGGTCGCACCAGATTGAGCTGCGGCAATCACGCCATCGGCAAAAGGGAAAAAAGCATCAGATGCAATCACACTGCCGTCCAGTGATATATCCTCATTCATAGCCTTGCGAACAGCAATAACCGAGCTTTCCACGCGGCTGGTCTGTCCAGTACCGATGCCACAGGTAGCACGGTTTTTTGCGTAAACAATAGCGTTCGATTTTACATGCTTCACAACACGCCAGGAAAAGAGAATATCAGCCAGCTCCTGTTCAGTAGGCTTTCGTTTGGTTACTACTTTCAGATCATCTGCGGTTATGAAAGCGTGGTCAGGCTGCTGGTAGAGGGTGCCGCCAAAAATCGAGCGGATTTTGAAATCGCCTTTTTCGGCTGGGTAATCAAGAATTTTCACAAGCCGGCGGTTTTTTTTCTGTTTCAGAAACTCTACTACCCCATCTTCATATTCGGGGGCAAGGATTATCTCTGTAAAAATAGAATCGATGGATTTGGCAGACTCCAGATCGAGTGGCCTGTTTACAATTACTATGCCGCCGAAAGGGGAAACAGTATCGGTTTTAAAGGCGCGTTTGTAAGCTTCATTCAGGCTGTTTCCGGTCGCGACTCCGCAGGGCACTGTGTGTTTGAAAATTGCTGCGGTCGGCTCTTCATTACGGAAATCAGCCATCAGATCGAGAGCGCTGTCTATGTCGAGATAATTGTTGTAACTAAGATCTTTACCGTGAAAACAATCGATATACCTATCCTGATCTCCGTAAACAGACGCTTTTTGATGGGGATTTTCACCATATCGCAGGTTGCCGGATTTTGGGAACGATACGGAGAGTTTATCGGGTAAATCTATCTCTTCCATCCGGTTAAAATAGCGGCTGATGGCCACATCGTAATCAGCTGTATGTTCAAATGCTTTTCGGGCGAGTTTACGCCTTGATCCGAAAGAGATCTGCTCCTTATTGGTCAGCTCATGCAAGAATTCATCGTATTGCTTCGGATTGGTTAACACACAGATATGAGCAAAGTTTTTGGCTGCAGCGCGGATCATGGCCGGCCCTCCGATGTCGATATGCTCGGTGGCTGTAGCCGGCGTTACTTCAAGGTCATTCACAGTTTTTTTAAACGGGTAGAGATTTACAACAACAAGCTCTATGGGGGTGATGTGAAGCTTTTCCATTTCGTCAAGATCCTGCTGATGGCTGGTTCGCCCCAGGATTCCCCCGTGAATTTTGGGATGCAGCGTTTTTACTCTTCCGTCAAGGAATTCAGGAAAATGAGTGATTTCGCTTACATCGGTAACAGGAATGCCCTCTTTCCGGAGCGTTTTTGCCGTTCCCCCGGTGCTAATGATCTCCACACCGAACTGATGAAGTGTTTTTGCAAATTTCTCAATTCCGGTTTTGTTGGAAACTGAAATAAGAGCTCGTTTTATTGGCAACGGATTTTCAGGAAGGGAGAGAAGTGGTTTTAAAGGCACGTAATTAGTCGTTTGGGTTGAATATTTTTTTTATTACTGAAGGCAGCAAATCATGTTCCGCTTTGAGAACGCGGGCTGCCAGGGTTTCGGGGGTATCGGTGGACGAAACAGGAACTTTTTTCTGTGCGATGATAGTTCCCCGGTCGTATTCCTCATTAACAAAGTGCACAGTACATCCGGAAACTTTTTCACCGGCGTTGATTACAGCACGGTGAACATTCAGGCCGTAAAAACCTTTGCCACCAAATTTAGGAAGAAGTGCAGGGTGGATGTTTATAATTTTATCTGAATAGGTTTTCACAATTTCATCAGGAATTTTTTTCAGATATCCGGCCAAAACAATCAGGTCTGGTTTCCACAAGGCAAGTTGGTTTTTAAGCTCACCAGGAAAAGTTTGTGAATCGTAAGGGGAGATGACTTTTACAGGAATCTCGTGTTTACGGGCTCGTTCAATTGCACCAATATCATCACTATCGGTAATCAGCCCGGCAACTGTTGCTCCTAACTCCTTACGCTCTGATGCGTCAATAATTGACTGAAAATTGCTTCCAGATCCCGAAGCAAATACGACCAGTTTTTTCACTCTGCAGATTGATGGCTAAATATATTTTGCGTCTAAAGATAATGAAATCCGCAGGCAATTATTTGTTAGATTTAAATAAAATAGATGCCGGTATTTCGCATTTTCTCTTCATTTTTAAGAGCTGGCGACAACTGAGCGTAGCAAATTGAAGTGTTGCTTTCGATATACGGTTTAATAATTGCTACAATTCATCAATGATCCGGAAACTCTCAGGTCCGTACTGAAACAGCAGATCGAGCAGACAACAATACGGTTCAAATCCCTCAAAATGCTGGCGGTAAACGGGATGGGCGAAGTCTATGTCAATCCTGTTATTGCCCTGCCGCTGATAATGCCGCGCATTTTTTTCCTGATAATAGATGTCGGCTCTCAGTTTTTTAGCAAACCGGTCGGGGTCGGGTGTGTAATCCGGAATTTTCGAAGCGAGAGAGATCTCTGATCTGATTTTAACTTGAAGAAATTGAAAGAGTCTTTTTCTCATGCTCAGAACGAAAGGTAAGAGGTATTCCTCATCCCGTGCCGATGTGAAGTCAGCACGGATTTCCGGTTCATAAAAATCGTAGTAAACACTGTTACGGTAATTGAATTCAATGGCACGCAATATCAGGGGGATCCAGGATTGTGAGTGATCAATCCGGACTTCACGAATTGCTTTTTTACGGTCTTGGGTGTGAACAGGTACATTCAGATACTGAGTTCCTTCGGGCGTGCGGATTTTAGCCCGGTGAACACGTCCTTTGCGCGACCACTGTTCAGTATCTTGCAATACAACAGTATGTGAAGCCTGGATTGTGGCCAGGTCGTGAAGATTGGGAATCAGAACTGGTTGTAGGATGGCGAGAATATGTTTGCCTGATTCTGTCACAAGATTGTACCGGCCGTAAAAAATTACTGTTCTACAAATTCAAAAACTTCCCCGTCAAAAAGTCCCTTGTCACTCATTTTCAGGCTGGGGATAACCAGCAGGGCCATAAATGAAATCAGCATAAATGGAGCCTTGAGTTCGCTTCCCATTTCGCGGGATATTCTGCTGAGCCTTTCATAACCCTTTGCAACAGTTTCTCCGTTATCATCACTCATAATTCCCCCGATGGGCAGGGCAAGAACATCTTCTTTACCTCCGTGAACGGCCGAAATACCGCCCTGATTATGCATGATCAGGTTGACTGCCCGGCTCAGGTACTCGTCACTGCTTCCAATAGCGATGATATTATGAGAGTCGTGCCCCACGGATGAGGCGATCGCACCATTTTCAAGGCCAAAGTTTTTAATGAATCCGACTGCCGGAGACTGTTTTTCGTATCGGTTTACCACAGCAATTTTCAGGATATCGCGACCAGGATCAGCCAGGACTTCACCATTTCGAATGTTCAGAACAGCTGTTTCTCTGCCGGTAATCAGTTCACCATTCTGAGCAACAATAATTTCCTGTTCTTTTTTACTTGAAAGGAGTTTATAATCATCAGTGGCGGTATCATACGGTTTGAAATTATTAATTCGCCGGGCTTTGATTTTCGGAAATTGAACCACTCCATCTTTGAAAACAGCGTTTCCGTCGATCCAGGTTTCCTGTACATTCATCAATTCCGGGCTGTCCACGATTATAAAATCAGCGGGATCACCGGGCTGAAGCAATCCGACATTCAGATTGTAGTGCCGCACGGGAAGTACAGAAATAGCATGCAGGGTATCGAAATAATTATACCCAAGTGCGAGGGTGCGACTTACAATTTCATTCATGTGGCCGCGAAGAAGGTCGTCAGGATGTTTATCATCGGAGCAGAACATTATTTTGCCGGGATATTCACCCAACAGTTCAATCAATGTATCGTAATTTTTGGCAGCACTTCCCTCACGAATGGCTATCAGCATTCCATGTTTGAGCTTGTCAACGGCCTCTTCTTTGCTGTATGATTCATGATCGGTAGTGATACCGGCTGAAGCGTATTTTTTGGCACGATCTCCTTTCAGTCCGGGAGCATGACCGTCAATCGGTTTTCCGAGTTTTTTTGCCGATGCAATTTTGGCCAGTACACCAGGATCATCATTCAATACTCCGGGCCAGTTCATCATTTCTGCAAGGTAGTGGACTTCTTCACGCTGAAGAAGCTCTTTCACATCATTAGCATCGAGTACAGCTCCGGCGGTTTCAAATGGTGTGGCAGGCACACACGACGGGGCACCAAAAAAGAATTTGAGCGGAACTTTATTCCCGTTTTCAATCATAAACTCCACGCCTTCTTTACCGCAAACATTGGCAATTTCGTGGGGATCGGAAACAGTGGCCACTGTGCCAAAACGAACCGCAAGCCTGGCAAACTCTGAAGGTACCAGCATGGAACTTTCGATGTGAATATGCGCATCCACAAGGCCGGGTAAAATGTGACGGGACGGAACAGAATCCAGTTCTTTAACCGATTCGATTTTTCCATCGCGGATGATTATCTCACCGGGAAACTGTCTCCGGCTGACCGGATCTGATATTATTCCTTTAACTGAAACCATAGTTTTTGAGATTGCCGGTTGATGGGAAATTAAATGCTGTGACTGATTTTGACAGGTACTCCGTTTTTAAGAGTCTGGTAAACAACACAATATCGTTCTGTAAGTTTCAGAAGAGTTTCGATTTGATCTTCGGCAGCGTCTGTTTTGAGATCGAAATGGAGACGAATTTCTCTGAATCCGACCGGCGCTTCTTTGGAAACTCCAAGCGTTCCGCGAAAATCAAGATCTCCTTCGGCCGTCAATTCGGCTTTTTCGAGATTCAGTTCGATGGCTGTGGCCACGGTATTAAGAGTAACGCCTGCACACGCTACAAGTGCTTCGAGCAGCATGTCGCCCGAACAGGCCTGAACTCCGGAGCCACCCGTGGCAGGATGAAGTCCGGCTTCAACCATGGCTTTGCCTGTTTCAACTTTACATGAGAGGTTTTCTCCGATATTTCCGGATGCCTTCAATGTAACAAGTGCGGAATCCGGGCTCTCTTTGTATTTCTTTTTCAGAGGGGCCTGAATCGACCGGATGGTTTCTGCATTCATATCATTGGTGAAATAATGTGTTAAAATTTTAATTGGTATAAGGGAATAAACGGATGAAAAAATGCTGATTACAGGGATTCTTCCAGAAGAGGTTCATCCCAGTCCCAATAGATTCCTGCCAATAACAAGGCTCCACCGGCTAAAGAAGTGTCTTTCAGAAGATTTGGCATGGCATTGGGATCACCGTCTAAGACGGCTGGCAGATGAACAGTAAAAACAAAAACCAGAAGCATGACAGCAAGTAACAGAGAGGCCAGGCGAACCTGGCGCTGGGATACTATGGCAAAAGAGGCTGCAAGCATTGCGAGGCCTGTAAGATATACCCAGACAATACCACCTGGAATAAATTCGGGCACCATGCCAACCACGCTATCAGCATTCATCAGTTGAATGATACCGAAAATCCCGAAAGGGATGGCAAATAATAACCGGGCAACACGATTGGTAAGAAATGTCATAGCAAAAAATTTCGAAGGTTTAAACAAAAAACAAATTCATTGCGGATTAACATGGCAAAAATGTTTTTAAAAAGAAATTCTAAATTGGAATTACTCTGTGATAAAACAGTAAACAACCTTTCCGCTTTCCGTGGGCGTATGTATGATAGCTTGTCCCGACTGACTTTGTGATTCGGGGAAACCGTACAACTTACTTGAAAAGCGGTAAGATGTTAACGAATTATAGTATTAATAATATGAAGCTTACAGGTAATATGCGAACAGCAAGAGAAAACAATCCCCGATCTTGACAACTGCACTACTCAAGATTCTGCCGCCCAGGGAAAATAATATCATTTTACATTGGCATTAATATTTTTTCCGGCTTTGAATCGGAAATGGCTCTCCTGCGAATAAAGCTGCGGATAGCGCGCAAAGTTCTTTGCCTGCCTTGCGAAGCTATCAATGCCTCGAAGTTTCAACGTAATGGGTAGTGTCTTGGCAAAGATAAAATCAAGTGTAAGTCATCGGACGAGTATTTCGATAAACAATCCAATCAAGGTGCATGAGGTGATCCCGAATCGACTCGTCCAATGACTCTTTTCCCACACTTTTACAGATGACACAACAGCAAGGCCTTGCTGAGTTCCGAACGTTTTCGGGATTGGTTAGATTATCCGGGCGAAACCAGAGTTTTGCAGAGTATAGGTTCCTGTTCTCGCCAGGCACTGAATAGTTTTAGCGGAATAGATTTCGAAGCAGGGCCGTTGCTCACACTAACAGATAATTATGGTAAAAAGAAGGAATAAATTATGGCAATTCTGTATCTCCCATTAGCCACCGGTCGCATTCGCGGGCAGCTTCCCGGCCTTCGTTAATGGCCCAAACGATCAGGCTTTGGCCGCGCCGCATATCTCCTGCAGCAAATACGCCGTTTACGTTTGTTACATAAGAACCATGATCCGCTTTAGCATTGCTGCGTTCGTCTCGTTCTACTTTAAGCTGCTCCAAAACTGGGTTTTCAGGCCCTAAAAAGCCCATTGCCAAGAGTACAAGGTCGGCTTTCCATATCTTATGACTGCCTTCAACTTCGACAGGTTTCATCCGGCCATTTTGACCCTTTTCCCATTTTACCTGTACGGTATGGAGCTCTTTTACATTTCCATTTCCATCACCGACAAATTTCTTGGTCATCACTTCGTATTCACGGGGATCTTCACCAAACTTTTTTCGGGCCTCTTCCTGGCCATAATCCAGTTTGTATACGTTAGCCCATTCCGGCCACGGATTCGTTTTTGCCCGGTTTTTCGGTGGTTTCGAAAGAATTTCAAACTGAGTAAGTGATGCACATTCATGCCGAAGGGATGTACTGACGCAATCTGTGCCCGTATCTCCGCCACCAATGACAATCACATGTTTACCTTTTGCTGAGATATAATTCCCATCTTCATGATTGGTATCCAGCAGACTTTTTGTATCTGCATGGAGGAATTCCATTGCAAAGTGTATGCCATCTAATTCGCGCCCTTCAATTGGGAGATCCCTTGGGTTGGTTGCACCGCCAGCTAAAATCAAAGCATCGTATTTCGATTTTAGATCATGTGCAGGAATGTCTTTTCCGATTTCGGTATTTACAACAAATTCAATTCCTTCATCTTTCATGAGGTCCACTCTGCGCTTCACGATCGATTTATCAAGCTTCATGTTTGGAATGCCGTAAGTCAGAAGGCCACCGATTCTGTCGGCTCGTTCATATACGGTGACACTGTGACCTGCTTTATTTAACTGAGCCGCCGCTGCAAGTCCTGCAGGCCCGGATCCCACGATTCCGATTTTTTTCCCGGTTCGTTTTTCCGGTGGATTTGGAACAACCCATCCTTCTTCAAAACCCTTGTCGATAATAGCCTGTTCGATACTTTTGATGGCAACGGGTGGATCGGTAATCCCCAGCACACATGAGCTTTCGCAAGGAGCTGGACATACTCTTCCCGTAAATTCAGGAAAATTATTTGTTTTATGTAACCTGTGCAGTGCTTCTTTCCATTTGCCGCGATAGACAAGATCATTCCACTCGGGTATGAGATTATGAATAGGGCAGCCGAGAGATTTACCACCCCAGTCATCACCAGTCTGGCAAAATGGAATTCCACAATCCATGCATCGGGCACCCTGTTCCCGAAGATCTTCCTCGGGCATTTTCAGGTTCATTTCTTCCCAGTCATTAATTCGTTCTGTAGGTTCTCGGTATGGAGTTGTTTTTCGGTCAAACTCCATAAATCCGGTGGCTTTACCCATAATAGTTGTTGGTTCTTAAAGTTACTTTGTATTGTTGTACCGTGTTTGACAAATCACGGAATAGAGGTTTTGAACTCAGCTTAAAATCTAACTCGTTCAGGCTATGTAGCTAATCAAGCAGTCTGTTGAGTTGAAGTACGGAGTCATGTTGTATTTTCAAGGAATGCTTCCATAGCTGCATTCTCATCATCGGCCCCGTTTTCTTTCGCTTTGGCGATGGATATTTTCATCTGTTCAAAATCTTTCGGCATCACTTTCACAAACTTTTTCTCCATCTCTTCCCATTTGGCCAGTACTTTCCATGCAAGGTGGCTGTCGGTATATTCGCCATGATTCAGAATCATCTGTTTAACTTCACGGATTTCATTTTCATCACTCAGTCTTTGAAGGCTTACCAGCTCTTTATTGCAGTTCCTCTCAAAACGGTCATGAAGGTCCAGGACATAAGCAATGCCTCCTGACATTCCGGCTGCAAAATTACGTCCCGTTGGCCCGAGTACGACCACCCTTCCACCGGTCATATATTCACAGGCATGATCGCCAACTGCTTCTACAACTGCTTTTACACCACTATTTCTTACACAAAAACGCTCACCTGCCATTCCGCGAATGTATGCTTCACCGCTTGTAGCTCCATAGAATGAGACATTGCCCAAAATGATATTCTCTTCCGGTTTAAATCGAATACCCTCATCAGGATATAGAATCAGCTTTCCGCCGGAGAGTCCTTTGCCAAAATAGTCGTTGGCATCCCCCCGCAGCTCGAGGGTTATCCCATTCGGGATAAATGCTCCAAAACTCTGACCGGCTGAGCCGTGGAAATTCAGGTGGATGGTATCTTCAGGAAGTCCCAGGCTACCATATCGCTTTGTCACCTCACTGCCGATGATGGTTCCGACCACTCTGTTGATGTTCTGGATTGGTAACCGCGCCCGAACCGGTTTCTTTTTAGAAAGTGCCGGTTCACAAATATCCATTAAAGTCTGAATATCAATCGCATTATCCAGGCCGTGATCTTGCTCAATCATGCATCGGGTTCCTACTCCATCCGGTGCTTCTGGTTTAAACAGAACAGGTGAAAGATCCAGGTACTTTCCTTTCCAGTGATCGGTTTTACGTTGTTTAAGCTTGTCAGACCGGCCGATCATTTCGTCAATAGTCCGGAAGCCAAGTTTGGCCATATACTCCCGAACATCCTGTGCAATAAATTTCATGAAATTTACCACATACTGGGGGTCGCCTGAATATTTATGGCGAAGGTCCGGATTCTGTGTGGCAATTCCCACCGGACAGGTATTCAAGTGGCAAACCCTCATCATAATGCATCCAAGAGTGATGAGTGCACTGGTGCCAAAGCCATACTCTTCAGCCCCCAATAATGCTGCAATCACAATATCGCGTCCCGTTTTGATCTGTCCATCCGCCTCCAGAGTTACCCGGCTGCGAAGGTCATTTAAAACAAGTGTCTGGTGGGTTTCTGCAAGGCCCAGTTCCCACGGTAAACCGGCATGCTTGATACTGGTTTGAGGAGAGGCTCCAGTTCCGCCATCATGCCCGCTGATAAGGATAACATCGGCATGGCCTTTGGAGACTCCGGCTGCAATTGTTCCGACTCCTACAAGTGAGACCAGTTTCACATTGATTCGTGCATTGCGATTGGCGTTCTTCAGGTCGTGGATTAACTGAGCGAGATCTTCAATAGAGTAGATATCGTGATGGGGAGGTGGTGAGATCAACCCAACTCCTGGAGTGGAGTACCGGACTTTGGCAATCCAGGGATATACTTTTCGACCGGGAAGCTCTCCGCCTTCACCAGGCTTTGCTCCCTGAGCCATTTTGATCTGGATTTCATTTCCGCTGTTCAAATATTCGCTGGTGACTCCAAATCGTCCAGAAGCTACTTGTTTGATAGCACTATTGCGTGAATCACCATTGGTTTCAGGAACGTAGCGATCCGACTCTTCACCGCCTTCACCACTGTTACTTTTACCTCCAAGACGATTCATTGCAACTGCAAGAGCTTCATGAGTCTCCTGGCTGATGGAACCGTATGACATCGCGCCTGTTTTGAATCGTTTACAGATCGATTCCACAGATTCAACTTCGTCAATCGGAATCGGTTCGTTCTCGTAATTAAAATCAATGAGATGACGAAGGGTTGGAGGAGGATCAAGCTGATCATCAAGCCGTTTGGCATAATCTTTGTACAACTGATAATCATTTGTTTTACTGGCAAATTGCAAAAGATGAACGGTTTCGGGATTGTACATATGGTACTCACCGTTTTTCCGCCATTTGTACTGACCGCCTTCATCGAGCACCTGGCCGTTGACCCGGATTTTTGGATAGGCCTTTTCGTGACGCAATTCTGCTTCTTTTGCAATGATGTTTAGATCGATACCCTCAATTCGCGAATCGGTCCAGGTGAAATATTTGTCAATCACTTTTTGATTGATTCCAAGTGCTTCAAAGATTTGTGCGCCGCGGTACGACTTGATGGTCGAAATTCCCATCTTGGACATCACCTTAACGATTCCTTTCACAACCGCTTTGTTGTATCCCCTGACCCCCATTTCATAGGAGACATCTTCGAGAAGACCCTCCCGGATCAGATCGTGAATGCTTTCGTAAGCCATATATGGGTTCACGGCATCCACGCCATATCCAAGCAGAGTGCAGAAGTGGTGGGTTTCCCTCGGTTCACCCGATTCAAGTATAATACTGATTTCGGTGCGCTGTCCGGTTCGTATCAGGTGGTGATGAAGCCCTGATACAGCGAGTAAAGCTGGAATAGGTACCCGATTTTCATCAAAATCTCTGTCGCTTAAAATCAGAATATTCGTACCTGATTCGATGGCTGAATCGGCTGCAGAGAAAAGTTCTTCCATAGCATTTTCAAGTCCGTCTCCTCCACTTCCGGCTTTAAAAAGAATCGGCAATACATCCATTTTAAAACCAGTGAGATCAATAGTTTTAAGCTGATTGAGTTCTTCATTCGTTAATATCGGTGTTTGAAGCTCAATCTGGCGGCAGCTCTCTGGTTTGGGATCTAATATATTTCCCTGAGATCCTAAAAGGGTTTCCGTAGATGTAATCAACTCCTCCCGAATAGGATCGATGGGCGGATTTGTTACCTGGGCAAAAAGTTGCTTGAAGTAGTTATAAAGCAGTTGTGGCTGGTTCGATAATACGGCGATAGGAGCGTCATTACCCATTGAACCGACCGGCTGCAGCATATTTTCTGCCATCGGGCCCACATTTATCTTGAGATCTTCATATGTGTAGCCAAACACTTTCTGTCGGTGAAGAACCTGTTCGTGGTTCAGGTTAGGAACTTTTGGTTCCGGATCTTCGACAATAGTGTCGAATTTTACCAGATTTTCATCGAGCCATTTCCTGTAGGGATGTTGTTTCGCTATTTGTTGTTTTATCTCTTTATCACTGATAATACGCCCCTGTTCTGTGTCTATCAAAAGCATGCGGCCGGGCTGAAGCCGCTCTTTCTGGATTATATCTTCTGGTGGGAAACTGAGTACCCCAACTTCAGATGCCAGTACAACCGTATCATCCTGGGTTACATAGTACCGGGATGGCCGAAGTCCGTTTCGGTCGAGTGTGGCCCCCACAATTTTTCCATCAGTAAAAGCTATAGATGCAGGGCCATCCCACGGTTCCATCAGGCAGCTATGATATTCATAAAATGCACTTAAATCATCGTCCATATCTTCATGCTTTTCCCATGGCTCTGGAATCATCATCATCATGGCATGAGGAAGGGATCGCCCGCTCAAGTAGAGAAATTCAAGACAGTTATCAAATCGTTCAGAATCACTTCCGCCCTCCTGAACAATCGGGAAAAGCTTTTTGATTACGTCGCCAAAATGTTCAGTTTCGAAACGGGCTTGCCGTGCGTGCATCCAGTTTTGGTTTCCGCGCATCGTATTGATTTCACCATTGTGAATCAGATACCGATAGGGATGGGCAAGTTCCCAGCTTGGAAATGTGTTGGTACTGAACCGGGAATGGACCAGTGCGAGAGCTGTTTCCATAGCCGATTCACGCAGATCGGGATAAAATGCCTCGAGCTGCTTGGTTGTGAGCATACCTTTATAGATGATGGTTCGGGCAGAAAGGCTCGCAATGTAGAAAATCTCTTTTTCATTGATAAAGTAATCTGTTTCATCAATCTCTTTGGTAACTCTGCGCCGAAGAACATATAAACTTCTCTCAAAATCGATCTCTGTTTTATACTTTGCACCTCGTTTGATAAAAACCTGGCGAATACCGGGTTCATTAACCCTTGCCGATTTGCCAAGCATGGAATTGTCAGTTGGAACTTTTCGCCATCCAAGAATTTCATGTCCCTCTTCGGATATGATCTTTTCCATCAATCTTTCGCACCTGAGGCGATCATCACGTTCACCCGGCAGAAAAATCATACCAACACCATAATTTCCCGGTTCCGGCAGGTCAAATCTCAATCCTTCACAAGATTGTTTGAGAAACTTGTGCGGAATTTGCATTAAAATACCAGCACCGTCACCACTATTGTGTTCACTGCCGGTAGCACCGCGGTGATCAAGATTATTAAGAACTGTGATGGCCTGTCTGACAATTTTATTCGATTTTTCGCCTTTCATGTTTACAACAAAACCCATGCCACAGGCATCGTGTTCATGTGCAGGGTTATATAGGCCTTGTTTACCAGGAGCTTTTTGTAATGTCATCTAAATAAGTAATATGTATACTAAAAAAGTAAAAGTTTAAAGTGTATTCTGAGCTGGGATAAATCGGATAAGAATTACAAATATAATGAATTCTCAAANGTTGATATCAAAAGCCTTATAAAGTAACCATTTTAGAAAGATTTTATTAAATGGAAATTTTTTTCGATAGAAAAAAGTTGACTTAATTCTTTTTAATTATAATAAAATCATTATGTTACAAAAATATTTATTTAAACTAATATTCGCCTGTACACTTTCATGTATAAGGCTATATCTTTGTAAATAAATAACTTTAACCTAAGTAACTGCACTATTTCCCGGCTCTGCCCGGAATTTATTTTACTCTTGACGAAGCTAAATTGGCATCGGAAACGTGCCTGGATCGTTGAGCACGCTATTTTAGTTTCAACGAAGCTGAGGGGAAAATGTCGCAGAAAAAAAGGTGTTTTATTTGAAAATCCCGAAATTGGATTATAAAGTAAAACATAACAATTACTTACACTTAATATAATATATTTGCTGTGAGCGAAACGATTCTCGTGAAAAGAAATCCGGGTTAGCAGGTCATAGTAGTTTGAATAGTTCATAAAGAATGATCTGCTTTTTAGGATTCGTTGTATCGACCATAAAGAGTGCGATAGCTCCTTTAATAAAATAGTGTCATTACCATTTTTCAAAAACCTTATGGCATATTCTAAGATTCAAACTGATATTCTTCTGAAATCATAATGACATCCTTATTTTCAAAAAGTTGAAACGCGGGAAGAAATACCGTATTTTATCAGGCTCTGATTCAAAGCCGTAACGATTTCAGGGATATGCGAGAGTGGCGGAATTGGTAGACGCGCCAGATTTAGGATCTGGTACCTTTACCGGTGTGGGGGTTCGAGTCCCCCCTCTCGTACCAATCCAATCTAAATATTCTGTAAAACAAAAATTAAGGAAAAACGTGGACATATCCGTTCAGGAGATTACCTCCGTAGATAAAGAGATCACTATTAAAGCAACTCGTGAAGACCTCTCATCCAAATTCGACAAAGCGTATAAAAAGTACCGCGCACAAGTTCAAATGCCAGGTTTCAGGCCCGGAAAAGTACCTCTCGGTATTCTGAAAAAAAGATTCGGGAAAGAGATCGAGATGGAAGAAATTAATACATACGTGCAGGAAGTGTACGAAGAAGAGATCGTGCCAAAACACGAACCTGTGGGTGAAACCGAGATGGTAGACCTTTCCTGGGAAAATGATCAGCTTGAGGTGATCTTTAAGATTGGAGCAAAACCAGAATTTGAGCTTGTAAATCTTGAAGAGATCACAATAGATNCNATGGTGCATGATGTGACCGACGAAGAGGTACAAGAAGAGATCGATCGCACGCTGGAACGACAGGGAAACTGGGAAGAAGTGGAGGGTGAAGCAACTAAAGAAAGCCGTGTGACCGTTGATGTAATTAGTCTCGATGAAGAGGGCAACCCGGTGGAGGGTGAAAAGGATGAAGACCAGAAACTGGATCTCCGCCAGGATGCCGCAAAAGAGTTCCGTGAAAACCTGGCAGGTAAAAAAGCGGGCGACGTGGTGAAAATGGAACTCGGTGAAGGCAACGAAACCGACCGGTTCGAAATGCACGTAAAAAAAGTCGAAGTAATGCACAAAGCCGAATTGACCGACGAGTTAGTCAAAGAGCAGTCAAACGGGCAGGCGAAAAATGTGGAAGAGTTCAAAAGCTTTATTAAAAGCCAGATGCAGGAGTATTACGATCAATCTTCTGATGACATCTTCAAGCAAGAGGCGATCGATGCAATGACCGAAGCTCATGAATTTGACATTCCCGAAGTAATGATCGGGCAAATTCAGAATTCATACGTAGAGTATGCAAAACAGCAGAGCGGAGGAGAGTTGCCCGAAGGTTTTGATGTTGAAGAGTATAAGGAAAAAATGAAAGATCAGGCTGTTCGTGAAGCCAAATGGATGTTCATCAGCCAGAAGCTCCAGGAGAAATTCGATGATATCGAGATCAAACCTGAAGATATCGACGAGCAACTGACAGTGGATGCCGTACGTTTTGGTGCCACGGTGGATCAGCTTCGCAGTTACTATGCACAAAATCCTTCACAACTCGAAAATCTGCGATCAACCATCCGCGAAAATAAAGTCTTTGATAAGTTAAACGAAGAAGTTACTATACGTGAACTTTCGAAAGATGAATTTCGTAAGAAGAGGGAAGAGCAAAATCAGAAAAGTAACGAAGAAGAATAAAGCAGTATGAACTACAAACAACCTATTTTCGAAATGCCCGGCCTCGGTGAAATTGCCGCTGTTCAGAACAATCTCATCCCGATGGTTGTAGAAACAACCAATCGCGGTGAGCGCGCCTACGATATTTACTCGAGGCTGCTGAAAGACAGAATTATTATCATCGGTACTCCTATTAATGATACGGTGGCGAGTTCAGTTGTGGCACAACTTTTGTTTCTGGAATCTCAGGATGCCGAAAAAGATATTAACATTTACATCAATAGTCCGGGAGGTGTGGTTTCTTCCGGAATGGCAATTTACGATACCATGCAATACGTAAAATGCGATATAGCCACCACCTGCGTGGGTATGGCTGCCTCAATGGGAGCTGTACTGCTCACGGCCGGAACCAAAGGAAAACGCCATACACTCCCTCACTCCCGGGTGATGATACATCAACCGCTTGGTGGTGTACAGGGGCAGGCAAGTGATATTGAAATTGAAGCCCAGGAAATTCTGAGGCTCAAAAAAGAACTGAGCGGAATTTTGGCGGAACATACCGGTAAAGATCTCGAAACGATTATTCGGGACTCTGACCGAAATAAGTGGATGACCGCTGATGAAGCTTTGGAATACGGTTTGATTGACCGTGTAATGAGACGCGAAAAAACAGATTGATGGAAACGCGTTTTACGATAGGCAAATACCCTTGGGACGGGTGTTCTTTTGACAATAACTATGGCGCAATTACAAGCTCGACAGAACTTGGTACTGTTCTAATTTATTGTATCAATCCTTTCAGAAAGTTCTTGGTTAAAAAGACAGATACCCTGTCATATTTTTTTGGCTGAAATGGAAAAAAACTACTGTTTTCTGAATTTTTCTGAAAAGTAAATGAAAATGTATAATTTCAGGGTACGTTAAACTTTACATACAGATGAGTAAAAAGAAAGACAACGATTCAGTATTCTGCTCCTTTTGCGGCAGATCCAGCCACGATGTAAATTCGATGGTGGCCGGCCCCGATGTATATATCTGCAATCACTGCGTTGAAGATGCATCGAGTATTATTCAGAGCGATCTTTCCTCTTTGGCGAGACGCAGGGAAAAACAATACAAGCCAAACCTGAAGCCGGTAGAAATTAAGAATAAACTTGATGAATATGTTATCGGTCAGGAGAGTGCGAAAAAGGCACTTTCTGTGGCAGTTTATAATCACTATAAGCGCATCTCATCCTCATCCGAACTTCATCTTGATGATACTCGCATCGAAAAGAGCAACATCATGCTGCTGGGACCAACCGGATCAGGGAAAACCCTGCTTGCCCGTACACTGGCTAATGTTATTGATGTGCCTTTCACTATTGCCGATGCAACTGTACTGACCGAAGCTGGTTATGTGGGAGAAGATGTAGAGAGTATTCTCAGCAATCTCCTGCAATCGGCTGATTATGATGTGGACCGCGCACGCCGTGGGATCGTATATATTGATGAGATCGATAAAGTGTCTCGTAAAAGCGATAACCCATCCATTACCCGAGATGTTTCGGGTGAAGGAGTTCAGCAGGCCTTGTTGAAAATTCTGGAAGGCACCACAGCCAATATTCCGCCTAAAGGAGGGCGGAAACATCCCGAACAGAGCTTTATTCAGCTCGACACATCGGAAATTCTGTTTATCTGCGGAGGGGCTTTCAGCGGATTGGAAGAATTAATCTCCCGAAGGCTGTCTACCAGTGCGATGGGTTTTCATTCCGACGATCAGGTGAAGTTCGATAAAAACGATCCGAAAATATTTACTCATGTTGAACCGGAAGACCTTCAGAAATTCGGCCTGATCCCAGAGCTGATCGGAAGGCTGCCTATTATCTGTGGTCTGGAAGAACTCTCAGATGAAGCGATGACCGAAATTCTTTTAAAGCCCAAAAATGCCATTACCAAACAGTATAAAAAACTGTTCGGTATGGAAGATGTTGAACTGGTTTTCGAAGAAGATGCACTCAACGCTGTTGTTGAAAAGGCAAGAGACCGTAAAACCGGTGCAAGGGGATTGCGTTCAATTCTTGAAGAAGCGATGCTTGAGATTATGTTTGTGATACCTTCTATGAAAAACATAAAACAGTGCACAATTACACGAGAAACGATAGAGAAAAAAGCTCCTCCAGTTTACGAGAAGCATAAAGCATCGGCCTGATTTAAACTGCCGCTGGCACAGAGTGGCCGGATAGCAACAAAACACAAGGTTCACTGCAGCGTTGTTGAAGAAAGCGTGACTATACATTATTTCCGGTAAACCGCAGTAAAATCTGGCCATGAATACTTTACTTCCATCCAACAGGATTAAAATCATCCTGGTGTCTCTTCTGATTCTACTTGCAGGCGCTTCATTTGTTTATAATCAGGTTCTTATCAATAAAATTATGGAACAGGAGCGCGCAAGTGTGGAACTTTGGGCAAAAGCATTTGAACATAATTATGATCCCATCCACATGGAGATCAGTACAAAACTGAATACGGTTGCCAATTTACTGGATACCTATCCCGAAGTTCCAGATAGCCTTTCACGCTTGATTCAGGAAGCAGAAGCAGCAAAATTCACCATCGATTTTGTGACCAACGAAATCATCCGGCCAGATCATCTGTTTAATATACCCGTAATAGTTGTGGATGAGTCGGGGTTTGTGCTTCATTATCGCTTTATTGAAGAGGACAATGCGGATCCTGATGAGCTCATCAGTCGTTTTTCATCTCTGCACGATCCCATTACGATTACTTTCGGGGATATGGAGAGGGCCCAAAATCAATATGTGTATTACGGTGAAAGCCCGATGATTCAGTATCTCCGTTATTTTCCGTATGTGCAGTTTGGTATTTTGGCTTTGTTGCTGGGTGTGGGTTACACAACCTATCGCAGTATAACACGCTCCGAGCAATCGAATCTATGGGTGGGAATGACCAAGGAGGCTGCTCACCAGCTCGGGACACCTCTTTCGAGTATTTATGGCTGGCTGCAACTGCTCAAGGATAAAAACCATGAGAATGATGACACTCTTTCCATCGCCTATGAAATCGAAAATGATGTGAGCAGGCTCAAGGGGATTGCCGAACGTTTTAACAAAATCGGTTCTCAGCCAGAACTGAAGCGGCTTGGGCTTGAACCGATTATAGATGAAGTTCTTTCATACATGGAGCGTCGTCTGCCCCAGCTTGGTAAACAGATCGAAGTTCGCAAATCGATCCGCACCAACTCTAAGGTTCATGTGAATTCTGAACTTTTCCAGTGGGCCATTGAGAATCTGATAAAAAATTCGATGGATGCCATCAAAAAAACGGAGATGAATGCGTATGTATCCATTTCTGTAACCCAGGACGGGCAACAGATTTTTATTGATATCGAAGATTCGGGATCTGGAATAGATAAAAAGTTTGCAAAGGAGATTTTTAAACCCGGTTTCAGTACAAAGAAGAGAGGATGGGGTCTCGGCCTGAGTTTAACAAGACGGATTATTGAGGAGTATCACAAAGGGAGAGTATATGTGTATAGTACGGAAAAAAACAAGGGAACGGTCATCAGGATTACACTTCCTGCGGCTCAATCAGCCTGACTCTTGAATTGATCTAATCCTGAGCGTATCCCCTTTTGGCTGCATAATCCATCAGTTGCGTTTTCAGAAGATTTCTTCCCCTGTGCAATCTGGATCGGATTGTACCGATTGGAACATCCAGCATATTGGCAATCTCCTCATAAGTAAAATCTTCAACATCGCATAAAAGAACCACAGTGCGAAAATCTTCCGGAATGCTGTCGAGTGCGTTAGACAGATCATCATCGATCAATTCACGGAACATTTTGTCTTCGAGATCGGAAGTTTCCGTTCGTTCGGCACGAATTGTTTCGTAAAAGGTTGCTACTTCATCGTAATCGACTTCCTGAGGTTTTTTTGATTTTTTCCTGTAATTATTGATGTAGGAGTTTTTAAGAATCCGGAACAGCCACGCTTTGGCATTGGTGCCTTTTTCATAACTGCTGAAGAAGCGGTATGCTTTTACAATGGTATCCTGCACAAGGTCTTCTGCGTCATTGGGATCAGAAGTAAGACGCAAACCAAAATTGTACAGAGCATCAAGGTGAGGAATGATTTCCTCATTGAAGTCCTGCTGTTTTTTTATTTCTTGTGTAGTGAGTTCAGCCATCCCTTTAATCTTGTTGTAGCGTCAGGACGTTTAATTAAAATTAATGTCAAAAAGTTCCTTATAACAGGTTTTCAATCTACTATAATGAGCACTTTTAATCTAATTGATAGAATTGATTGAGTTTGTAAAAATTACTTAACACGCTCATAATCCGTTTTCTCTTCATGATTTATCTGTTTACATCATCATTATCACCAGTAAGTCATACTTAGCATGAGTCCATGCAGCGATCCCAAAACCTCTTATAACATAAATAACATTTAATGCTAACCCAAATAAAAACCTGAATAAGAATGATTCAAGGGTAAATGGGTCACCAAATTCACCTATGTAGTGGACGGAACTAAAAATAAGTGCTGCAATAACAGCGGCAAAACAATAGGGAGTATATTTCCCGGTGAATATCTTTTTAAAAAGATACAGAAAAAGAGTGACAAGTATAACTCTGAAAAATAATTCTTCATACAATCCGGCACCCAGCGAAAGGGCTATAAGCTGAAGTTTATTTAGACTGTGTAGTGGGCTTTCTGCCGAGAGATTTAGCACAGAGCCCAGAAAAAAACCGATGATTGTTCCTACCAATATTGCGTATAAGAACGATTCCAGTAACATGTATCCGAAATAATGCTTCCGAAGGCGGGTAATTTCATTCCGTTTTTTATATACGATGATTCCGCCTGTAATTGCAGCAACAAAGAGAGTAGCTGAAATTGCATTCACACCAAGAAGTTGAAAAATGGTCTTGAACCAAACATCAACAGAGATGCGAACGACCTGCTCAGCTCCCGGCTGAGATATACGGATGAGAATTTCGTAGAGAAACAGCAGGGGAAGGCAGATTAGGTAGCTGTAAAGAATTCCGCTGGTTTTATCCAGATAGATGTTGCTGGTTTTCACCGGGTCGGTAATCAGTTGTCCAGGTAGATGGTAACTTGTGGCTGCTCAATACTAGAAAAACCGAGCATCTCATATGCTTTTCGGGAAATTTTTAGTCCGTCACCAGAGTATCGGTCGTTTACCCGCACGTAAACACCGTGACCGTTGGATGGGTTTTCGATGTAAACTACGTTGCCGATGGTCATATTTGCGTGAGCTGCAGTGAGTTCATTGGGGTTATAAAGCTCACCGCTTGTTGTAGGAGAAGCCCGGTCGGAGTCGCTGTAACGGCTAACCGGCACTGTGCCAAGATTTTCGAGATTAGAGTCTCTCTTGAAAGGATTGCTGAAGCTTCTGGTAGGGGGCAGTAACACCGTTAACTGTTGTCCGGATGATGCAGATGCGACATTACTGCCGGGATTGAGCGCTTCCAGCTCGCGCATACTCATCCTGAAACGTTCCAAAAGAGTCTGAACATTTTCTCCGCTTTGAATTCTGTAAAGAGCAAATTTACCCTGTGGTGTAGAATCTTCAGCTCCTTCTGCAACTGATGGTGCAGTACGGACTCTGCGCACAGTCAGCCGCTGCCCCACTCTGATTGCATCTCCCTGGATATTGTTCATATCACGCAGTTCATCCACAGTCATATCATGGTCCCTTGCTACCTGATAAAGAGTGTCGCCGCTGCGTACTGTGTAGCTGTCACTTGCGGAAGTGGTTCCGGTTGCCTGCCTTACGATGGAAGTTCGTTCCTGCTCATCCATCTGTTCCAGTTCAGATACATTTGGGGTTTGCGGTTGCTCCGCATTAGTCGTCTCCGGCACTTCGTCTGCAGCTGGCAGAGACTCTTCCTGTTGTTCAGCATCGTGGCGGTAGATGACCAGTTCGGTTCCTGCATCTACTCCGGTACCGTCGAGATTATTCCACTGTTGAATTTCAGCGATAGTTACATCGTATCTGCGTGAAATGCCGAAAAGAGACTCTCCGGGTTCAACGGCATGAACAATTCGGCCGTCATTGGATGGGGGTGTCAGGCTCAGAACCTGTCCTGTTTGAAGGTTGTCGGTTTCAAGCTGATTCCATTCTCTCAGGTCGCTTACGGCAATATCATATTCTCTGGAAATACTGAACAATGTTTCACCCTGCTGTACGATATGTTCTTGTTCGGCCTGTTGTGCATGGCTTTCCGGAGCGAATGAAATGATCGGTATCAAAATAATGATGATTGTAACAAAAAGTTTATTGAGGCTGATCATAATCCATTTCGATGTTTAGGAGTTCGAGAGCTTCTTTCAGTTCTGCCAGTGTGCGTTCGTGACTTTGCTGTTCGGCCACGCGAATGCCTTGTATATACATTGCTCTGGCATCCTTGGGACGACCGGTTCGCTCATATAATTTCCCTAAATGATAATAAACGCCAAGATACTGGGAATCTTGTTTCAGAACCGATTCAAACAGAACCCTGGCTTTGGATACTTCATCAAGTTTTAAGAGTTCCAGTGCAAGTGCAAATTTTGTGAATGAATCTTCCGGGTTTTTTTTAAGAAACCCAGCCAGATCACGTATTTTTTTACTGTTTTTCGTCATTTCGTTCCCGGTTATAACGTGCAAGAATCTCTTCCATTGAATCACCGCCAAACTTTTCTAAAATGGCATTGGCCAGAACGGGCGCAATTACACTTTCTGCTACAACCACAGCCCTCGGCAGTGCACAAACATCAGATCGTTCATAGCGGGTTTCCTGCTGCTCTTTAGTTTCCACATCAGCAGTCTGAAGAGGTTTTATCATCGTGGGAATCGGTTTCATAACCCCGCGCAAAATCAGCGGCATCCCGGTGGTTACACCGCCCTCAAGACCACCAAGCCGGTTGGTTCGGCGTGTAAACTTTCCGTTATAGGCAATTTCATCGTGAACGTTATGACCATGTGTTTTGCCAGACTCAAATCCAAGGCCAATTTCCACGCCTTTCATTGCCTGTGTTCCCATTATGACCTGGGCAAGGAGTCCGTCCAGTTTTCGGTCCCAGTGCACATAGCTGCCCAGGCCTTCAGGAAGGCCTGTAACAATAATTTCGTAAATACCGCCGAGTGAAGTACCGTCTTTCCGGCGCATTTTAATCTCTTCACGCATTCTGTGACTCAACTCTTTATCAATACAGCGCACATCCGATTTATCTGCTTTTTTGTAGACTGCTTCAGCCCCTTTTTCTGCAAGTGGGTCGGCCTGTTCACGAACAGCCTCCCAGTTATTAAATCCAACAGGTCCAAGTTGAATCACGTGCCCGCCAATTTCAATACCGAAGGATTTCAGAAATTTTCGCGAAATTGAACAGCAGGCTACTCTCATAGCGGTTTCGCGCGCACTCGAACGCTCAATAACCGGGCGGATATCATCAAACCGGTATTTTTGGTAACCCACAAGATCGGCATGGCCGGGACGGGGAAGGGTTATTTTTTCCACGTCACCACGTTTGCCATCTTTAGCCATCACTTTGGGCCAGTTGCTTTTATCTTTTTCAAAAGCCAGGTTAACCATACTCAGTGCTATGGGCGCGCCTGTAGTCAGACTGAAGCGTACTCCCGACTTGATGATTGCACGATCTTTTTCAAATGCCATTCTGCCGCCCCGTCCATACCCTTTTTGACGGCGCACCAGGTGCTGTTCCATATAATCTTCGCTTAATTCGAGGCCTGCGGGTATTCCCTCAACAATTCCTGTAAGTTCCGGCCCGTGAGATTCGCCGGCTGTAAAATATCGGATCATGCAAAAACAATATTAAAGATAAACGTTTGTTTGATTGATGGTAAAGATAACAGTTATAAATACGATCTGCTTTTAAAGTTCACATTAACAAAACAAGTAAAAGCAGGTTATTTTCACGGTCACATTTTGGGTAAAACTTTTGTAATATTCAATTCTGTAAAAAAATAAATAGATAGAACTTTGATACGTCAGTACTTTTTTAGAAAAGAAACTGTATGAATGCATTTAAAGAGTTAGGCAAATACAGTTCGTTGCTATATCAGGCATTGCGTTCATCAACAGAGTTTAGCACCTATCGGAAAAATCTCTTCCATGAATTGGTGAAGGTTGGTTACGATTCTGTTCCGATCATTATTCTTGTGGGAATTTTTACCGGCTCTGTAATGACACTCCAGTCTGCCTATCAGCTCGAATTTGCATTTATCCCGCTTTCAACCATTGGGGCCATTGTTTCGGAGTCTATTTTGATTGAGTTAGCCGCAGTGATCTCTGGCCTGGTTCTCGCTGGCAAGGTAGGCGCAAGAGTTGCCACCGAGCTGGGGACTATGCGGGTGAGTGAACAGATCGACGCATTGGAATCGATGGGTTTCAACTCGGTTTCGTTTCTTGTAGTGCCCCGTGTACTGGCCGGTGTGATGATGTTTCCCGTACTTTACATTGTGGCCAGTATTTTTGGAATTGGCGGAGGTCTTGCAGCCGGATATTTCTCCGGTACGGTTCCGCCTGCTGACTTTTTGATGGGGGCAAGAATGTATTTTTATCCCTGGAATGTTGTTTTTGGCTTCACTAAATCGTTCGTATTCGGTTTTATCATCACATCGGTGGCATGTTATAAAGGTTTTTTTGCAAAAGGCGGTGCCGAGGGTGTGGGTAAAAGCACAACAGAAGCTACCGTTCTTGGCTGTATATACATTCTGCTGGCCGATTTTGTATTAGCTGCACTTTTATTATGATTGAAATCAGAAATCTTACAAAAAGTTTTGGCGATAACCTGGTCTGGGAAGATGTTTCTTTCCGGATAGAGGACGGAGAAACTACAGCCATTATCGGACGCTCGGGATGCGGGAAGTCTGTTTTATTAAAGCATATTAACGCTTTAATGACACCCGACAGCGGTGAAGTACTCATTGATGGGAAAAATATCTTTGAACTGGATTATGTGGGACAGAGAAAACTTCGTCAAAGATTCGGTGTTTTGTTCCAGGGATCGGCACTTTTCGATTCCATAAACACGTTTGAAAATATAGCATTTCCGTTACGTTATTTTACGGATCTGAGCGAACAGGATATTCACGACAAAGTAATGGCAGCACTTCGTCACGTGAATCTCGAAAGTGCTGCAGAAAAAGGAACGTCCGAACTCTCCGGAGGAATGCGAAAGCGTGTGGGACTTGCACGGGCGATTATTCTGGAACCACAATACATTATGTATGATGAACCCACATCAGGCTTGGACCCCCAAACAGCCGACGAAATTAATGAACTGATCATTGTGATGGCTGAGCAGTTTGATATTACTTCTATTGTTATCACTCACGATATGCACAGTGTGCTGGAAGTAGCTGATAAAGTTGCATTTCTGGATCAACAAAAACTTAGCTGGTATGGTACCATCGACCAAATGAGGCAGAGCAATCAGAAAAATCTGATCGATTTTATCTCAGCCAGTGAATATCAAATAAAAAGTAAGAGTTCGATATGAAATTAAGTAATGAAGTAAAAGTTGGAATCACTGTTTTTTTGGCATTCATAGTTGCCATAATCGGTTTCCGGTTTATGAGGGATGTTCCAATTTTCAGGCAATCGATGGAAATTTCAACCACGTTCGACAGGGCAGATGGCATCAGCAGCGGAAGCCTGGTTTACATAAAAGGCGTGCGGGTGGGTTCGGTAAACCGCATTCAGCTTACACGTGAGAATAATGTGCGTGTGAATATGAGAATTGATACCGAAGTTCCTATCCCCGATAACTCCACGGCAAGGCTCACATCACTTGGAATTGTGGAGGGAAAGTCGATCGTGATCGATTTGGGAACCTCAGGCAGATATCTGGTTTCGGGAGATGAGATTAGCGGAATGTATGAAGAAACCATGATGGAGGTACTTGGCCAAAAAGGAGAAGAACTGGGGGATGATGTATCAAACGCTATATATGAACTAAACCAGTTTCTGCGCCAGTTAAATGCCACTCTCGATGATGATACAAGGACAACCCTGGATCAAACTCTTAGAAGCACCCAGGAGGTTACCGGGAGTATAGCAGAAATTCTGCAGGGGAAAAAAGATGAAATTGACCAGGCGATTGCATCCGGCAGCCATATGATCAGTCAGCTCGATACCCTGGTCACCGATAACCGACCCAGAGTGGACAGCCTGATGTCATCCATTGAGGAAAATGTGAGTGAGTTGGCCAAAGTGCGCGTAGAACTGGAAACAGCAACAGCAAATCTCAACAATATCCTGGAAAAAATTGATCATGGTGAGGGTACACTCGGTAAATTGGTGAACGATCCATCCATTTATGAAAATCTCGACTCGCTGACCATCGAATTGAATAATCTGGTAAAGGGAATTAATGAAAATCCGGGACGTTATCTACGTCACATGAGTATTATTGACATTTTCTAAAATGGAATTTGATTTGCTGCGTTACATAAGGCAGTTACATTGTTCTTGGTTGGCGGAAGTTGTATCTTTCGGGGCTGTTGAACAAAGTTTTAAAATTAATAAAGAAGAATTTATAGAGGTTTTTCTATGGGTGTAATGGAAAAAATGAGAAATAGTACCGCATCTATTTTGTGGATACTGATTTTCTCGTTCGGAGTTTTATGGGTTTTGGCCGATACACAGGTGTTTGATGCACTTGCCGTAGGCCCCCAAAATTTGGGAGAGGTAAATGGAGAGCCAATCACGCTGGAAGAGTATAATAACAGAGTCAGCTTTTATACCGAGCAATACGCCCAGCAAACCGGTTCCGGAATGGATCCGGAAACAAGAGCCATGTACGAAAATCAGGCATGGGAAGACTTGGTTGCTGCACGGTTAATCCAGCAAAAAATGAACGATCTCGGTATTGCCGTTACCGATAATGAGCTCATTGAAATGATTACCGGCGACAATCCTGATCCTTTCATTCGTCAGCAGTTCCAGGATGCAGACGGTAACATCGACCGCGTAGCTCTTCGGGCAGCGATTGATTCACCTGAAAACAGCCAGGCTTGGATTATGGTTGAGCAGCAGCTGCGGGACAACCGCCGTCAGCAGAAGATGAGCAATTACATCTCATCCGGTCTCAAAGTTAGCTCACTCGACATCAATAACGAGTATAAGCGTGCCAACTCTTTTGCTGATGTACAGTACATCAGATTTCCATATTCCGAAGTCACTGATGATGAGATCAATATCACTGAAGAAGATCTGAGAAGTTTTTACAGAAACAATCCATCCCTTTTTGAAAGAAGTGAAACCTATCGTTTCCGCTATGTCAGCTGGGATAAAACACCAACACGCGAAGACACCTTGCGTGCCATACAGGATGTGGAGGACCTCCGTGAAGCATTTATTGTTGAAGAAAACGATTCTCTTTTCCTGGAGAGATATTCATCCAATACCAGTTTCAGAAGCGGTTATTTCTCACCCGATGAAATCAGAGACGAATACTACCCGGTTTTTGATCTTGATGTAGGAGAAGTTTCCGAGGTCGTGCTGATTGATGGTTCAGCCTATATGTTTAAAAAAATTGACGAAAGAGACGGTGAAATCAAGTTTGCAGCTTTTTCATATGAAGTGCAGGCTGATCCAATTGCAACCATTGACAGAATTGCAGAAAGAGCCGAAGAATTTGAATTTTACGCATCAAATGATGGTTTTGAACGGGAAGCAGAGAGGCGCGATCTTGAAATTCAGGAAGGTACTGCAACCAAAGGTAATCCGACCATTCCGGGACTCGGGCAAAGCCAGCGCACCCTGGATGCACTCGAACGTCTCCGCACAAACCGGATTTCTGATCCGATTGAACTGAATGACCGTTTTATTGTTGTGCAGCTTCTCGAGCGTACCGATGCCGGAGCCAGGCCATTCAGCGAGGTTCGTTCGCAGGTTGAAAATTACGTGATCAATGAAAAACGAAAAGAAATTACATACGACAGGGTCCGCGAGCTTCTCTCTGAAAACGGCGACCTTGAAAGCCTTGCGGCACTTGCCGACAAAGAGATTCGATATGCCGATGGCGTAAGGCTTGGAGCCAATACACTACCTGGTGCCGGTCGGGAAGTGGGTGTAATTGGCAAAATTTTCGGAATGGAAAATGGTCAGCTTTCCGGGCCCGTTCGCGGAGAAAATGCAGTTTTTATCATTTATGCAGAGGATGTAGATCTGGCCGATCCGGCACAGATGAGCTCTACACAGAGAAATCAGATTCGCAATCAGCTTGAACAGCAAAAGTTTTTCACATTCCAGCAAGTATTCCTGGACAGACTGAAAGATGGAGCGCGAATCCGCGATAATCGAAGCCAGCTGCTTCGCTGATCTGTCTTTGCCAAACAATTTTTAATGAAATAGGGTAAGGGTTATCTCTTGCCCTTTTTTTATTTTTAAGAACAGGGATTTTTTTAGCCCGTGATAAGAAACTCAGATTAAATTACCATAAGCCTGATATGGCTCCAAAAAACGACAATATCTGGATGCAGCGAGCCCTCAGCCTGGCTGAGCAGGGTCTGGGTTTTGTATCTCCTAATCCAATGGTTGGCTGTGTGATTGTTTCAAGAGAGGGTGATGTAATTGGTGAAGGCTATCACGAACGGTTTGGGCAGTCTCATGCTGAGGTAAATGCCATCCGCAGTGTAGGGGATTCATCAAAGCTTGATGGTTCCACTCTTTATGTTACACTGGAACCCTGCTCTCACCATGGTAAAACACCACCATGTGCCAATCTCGTAGCCAAACATCCGTTCAGCCGTGTAGTTATTGCTATGAGGGACCCCTCAGAAAAGGTGAACGGCAAGGGAATTGAAATCATAAAAAAGAGTGGCATTAAAACGGAAGTAGGTGTACTCAGAAAAGAAGCCGAACAGCTCAACGAAGCCTGGATACACACCATTGAAATGGGACGGCCTTTCATTACCCTGAAAATCGCACAGACAGCCGACGGTTACATTGCTGCGCCCAACGGAGATTCTAAATGGATCTCGGGCAAGGAATCACGCGAGCTGGTTCACCGGTGGAGGAGCCAGTTGGATGCTGTAATGGTAGGTCGAAACACTGCAATGCACGACAATCCATCGCTGACTGTACGCCTGGTGGAGGGGCGGCAGCCCAGGAGAGTAGTGATTGACGGGCCTTTTGAACTGTCCAGGAACCTGAATCTTTTTTCCGATCAGTTTGAGGAGAAAACAATCGTTATTACTTACAATAAAAAGAAATTGGAAACCGAAGCTGACCCGATGCTAAAGATGTTGCAAAGCAACTACTTTCGCGGGGAAGTGGTTGTTGTGGAAAAATCAGGCGGACATGTGCGTTTAAAAGAAGCGATGAAAAAACTTACCAAATATGGCATTAACTCTCTCCTGGTGGAAGGAGGGCAGCAGCTTTCCACTGCGCTTCTGAAAAAGGGATTGGTAGATCGTTTGCAGCTTTTCATTGCCCCTAAATTACTTGGCGGGGGTACAAGATCAGTGTTTGGATTGGGTGTCAACCGGATGGAAGATGTTGTACCGTTTAAAACCTCGGCCTGGCTGCAAATTGGACGGGATATGTTATTAACAGCAGATTTATAGCTCATGTTTACTGGAATTGTTGAAGAAGTTGGGACTGTTGAAAGCGTAAAAGAAATGAAAGGAGGAAGAGATCTGGCCATTTCCGCAACATTTATAAGTGAAGTTCATGTGGATGAAAGTATAGCTGTTAATGGAGTGTGTCTGACGGTGGTTTCGTTCGACAGTGAAAAGTTTCTTGTTCAGTGTGTGGATGAAACTCTTCGGAAGACATCACTTGGCGATCTTAAGAAGGGCTCACCGGTCAATCTGGAGCGTTCTCTAACTCTCGATAAAGCGGTAGAAGGACACATCGTACAGGGACATGTAGACACAACCGGAATTGTCAAAAAAATAGAAAAAGATGGAGCTGATCTGCTTATTACTGTGGAATATCCTGATGAATTTGAAGACTATATTGTAGGCCGGGGAAGTGTGGCCATTGATGGCATCAGCCTCACTGTAGCCCACGAGCAGTACAATCAGTTTACCGTGGCGATTATCCCCTACACTTGGGACCACACCAACCTGAATTCAAAAAAAGAGGGAAGCAGCGTGAATATCGAATTTGACGTTTTCGGTAAATATATCGTGAAGTATCTGCAAAAACGAGGACTCTGACCGAATAAAGATTTACGGTTTAATACTTTCACACAATTCCACAAGTACCCCGTGATTTTTTTTCGGATGCAGGAACACAATTCGTTTGTTATCGGCTCCTTTTCTGGGAATGTTATGGACAAGTTCAAACCCCTCTTTTTTTAGCCGTTCAATTTCTTTTTCAAGATTCTCCACCCTGAAGGCAAGATGATGAATTCCCTCGCCCTGTTTCTTGATAAATGAAGCAATAACTGAATCGGAAGTAGTAGCTGCCAGTAGTTCCACTTTTGATTCTCCCGCTTCGAAAAATACCGCCTCAACTTTTTGCCCATCCACAACTTCAGTTTTATAAGAAGGTTTGCCAAGTAATTTTTCGTAAGTAGCGGATGCCTCTTCCATATTTTTTACGGCGATTCCAATGTGATCGATCTGCATAGGGATGATCTGTTAGAGTATGAACATTGTATTTGGGTAGTTTGTAAGGTGACAAAAGAGTGATTCTGAACTTTGTCGGCAATTTCAGAAAAATAACGGTTCCAGGTTGGGAAAAAACCGGCTGCTATGTTTCAAATTATGACAAAATTTACTACATATAAAAATTATTCCGCAAAGAGAGTATGGGTATAAATGAAAGTTTCAATATTAACAGTTCAATGGGATATGAAATTAAAAAAAGTCACTCCAGTCAGGGCTGAATGGCCATGTCTCTTCAATTCAATAGCGGTTCTTTTTTATAAAGCGGTTAATTTTTTTGTAATCGTACTGTTTTTAGGTATGGCAGCCTGTAGTGATTCAGAATCAGAAAGTGAGGGTATGGTTTCTGAGCAAAATGTTCGGGAAACAGCTTCGGCTGAAGTTGTTTCGCGGGGCAAGATTGAAGAGGCGAGAACAATGCTGGATCGCGCAGTGGCTCACTACCTGGAAGTGGGCCGCGAACAGGCACTGAGCGATTTTACAGCCAAAAAAGAACCTTTTATTGATCGTGATTTGTACGTGTTTTGTTACGGATCTGACCGGAAAATTTCGGGGCACGGAGCAGAACCCGGCCTTTTGGGAACACAGGTAGATGAACTCCGGGATGTGGATGATTTTGCTTTTGGAACCAGAATTATGGAGGTTGGAAAAGAGTCGCCGGATGGGGGATATGTAGAGTATAAATGGCTGAATCCGGTAACAGGTGAAGTGGAACCGAAAATAAGTATAATAAGGCTTGCGGGGACAGATATTTGTGGTGTTGGAGCCTACAGTGAACCGGGCTGACCACTGACATTACCCATATAATTATTTTATTATAGTTTAACTTTTTGATTATGGTTTATCCGGCCTTGATCTTTTGGTTCGTCCCGAAGCCTCAAGGATTTTTTAGAGGTCGTTTATTTTAGTGTAGATTACTATTAAGTGGAAACCATATTCAAATTTATCTTTGTCATTGACGAAGAATATGCCGTCAGGCATAACCGATTTTGTAACCCCGGATTTCAATCCGGGGTTAAAGCGGGACCACTTCCCTTTCAGTGCCCCAGGTACGATCCATCTCACGGGATGGGTTTGTGGGGGGCAGATTTTGTGCGGATTGTACAGGTCATCGAACCCGTCTGATCCTGCGAGCAGATCGCCCGTGCCGTACGGCACTTGCCGCGGCCCAGACCCATCTTGACCCCGGATTGAAATCCGGGGTTACAAAATCGCTCATCCGCAAGCGGATTTTTCATAAATCGCTACCACAGATGACTCACATGAAATCTGGCGGTTTTATGTAAAAAACTTCTGGAACCCGATGATGAAAACAATGGGTAGGAACCAGCGAAAGAATCGCACCAACAAAAAACGGCCACATTTTATTGCTGTAAGATCACAAGGAAGCAGGCTTCTGTGACCTTCTGAACAACAAATAAGTTTGAATAACTTAACTAAATTGTACCTGAAAAATCCTTGAAGCCTCGGGATGAACAACAAATTTCATTAACAACTTAAATCGTTGTGCTACAATTAATTTCATTAAAATATGTGTATCACATTGGTAATGTCAGGGGCTGACCTGCCCGGTGAAATCCGGTCGGTATCTTCTGCTTGCGTGTTCGCAACTGTAGATTTTTAAGTCGTAACCTCTCCTGGTAAGATCCGGTTGCAGGGAGTGGCAAAGGCCTGTCGGGTACTGTCCCGGTTCATAAGGTTCTAAACGAGAAAAGCTGAAAAGGAACGTTTTGCCGGATTTATATTCGTCATAACACATCAATGGGTTGTGTTTTTAACCCAAATGTTCGTGCCAGGATAATACAACCTCCTTCTTGGATTCTATGCTTTTTATTGATAAAATCAACGGGAGCAGTCTCTTGTCGAGATAACCGAAAGAGTGAAAAAATCAAAATACGAAACATAGGAGATCAGCATGGCATCACAATTTCGAAACCTGGTATTTGAAGGGGGCGGTGTAAAGGGAATTGCCTATATCGGGGCAATGCAAGTGATGAATCAGCGCGGATACCTGGGCGACCATATCAAAAGAGTGGGTGGTACCAGTGCAGGAGCGATTAATGCATTGATTTATTCTCTCGGATATGATATCCATGAACAGCAGGAAATTCTGAATTCAACCGATTTCAAAAAATTTTATGGATAACTCGTTTGGATTCGTGCGCGATTTCCGGCGTTTGTGGACCGAGTTCGGCTGGCACAAGGGCGACTTTTTTACCGGCTGGATCGGTGAGTTGATAGAAAAACAGCTGGGAAGCAAAAAAGCCACATTTCAGGATTTGAAAGATGCCGACCGGCCAGAACTATATGTAATAGGAACTAATCTTTCCACAGGATTCTCCGAAACATTTTCCCACGAAAGGCATGCGGGAATGCAGCTGGCTGAAGCGGTGAGAATAAGTATGTCTCTTCCGCTCTTTTTTCGTGCAATGCGTGTGGGCTCACGGAAAGATGTTTATGTGGATGGGGGGGTGATGCTGAACTTTCCAGTAAAACTGTTCGATCGCGAGCGTTATATTGACATGGAAAAAGAGAAAGAAGCGGCTCGCTACACTGAATATTACAACAAAGAAAATGCCCGTTTTTTGCTGGAACGCCCCGGCAGGAGCCCATACGTTTATAATAAACAAACTCTCGGTCTCCGGCTTGATTCAGAAGAAGAAATCGGGCTGTTCAGGTATGATGAACCTTTGCAGGGCAATGAGATCAAACGTTTTCCGGAATATGCAAGGGCACTGCTTGGAGCCCTGATGCAAGTACAGGAAAACATACATCTGCACAGTGATGACTGGCAGAGAACACTCTATATTAATACACTGGATGTTAAAACTACCGATTTTGAATTGACTGATGAACGAAAACTGGAACTTGTTGAACAGGGTATTACCGGAGCGGAGAACTACTTCAAATGGTTTGAAGACCTTCGTGAAGAGGTAGTTTGCCGAATTTCCTGAACAACCTGTCAGAGTTTGAGCGGAGTAAAATCCTGGCAGAGTTGTGTGTTACTTGAATGTTTGACTTTGAAGTACCCATAGAAAGTGTATCGCGACTCTTGCCGCATAGCGATCCTGCGGGGCAGGAGCGCGGTAAAACTCCGGCCAAGCTGCAGGTTGTTGTACAAATAGTCTCATCTATTTACACACAAGTTTTACCGTAGAACCGTTTTTTAATTATTCTCCTCGATTTCTTTCTTCAATCTGATTTCCGGATCTTCCCCGTAATATTTCAGAATA
>SL_3KL_010_SEDDRAFT_10000254_pt1 | contig 40317 bp, 33 predicted proteins | sample SodLakKL_010_SED_2_FD_10381 | JGI IMG/M metagenome (IMG submission 10381) | reverse complement strand
TCGGCTGAAAACAGTGGCTGTGGCCGCATCAAAAATGAAACCGGTGGAGCACAGGCTCGAACTAAAGAGCAGGAACGGCCTTTTGGTGATTGATGATGCCTTTAATTCCAATCCCGTTGGTGCAAAAAATGCAGTGCATGTTTTGGAAAGTTTTTCAGGCGGACGTAAAATCATCATAACCCCCGGTATGATTGAACTGGGTGAACTCGAAGAGGAAGAAAACCGGCGTTTCGGAAGGCATATTGGTAATGCAGCTATTAATCTTGCTATTTTGGTTGGCGAAGAGCAATCACGTCCCATTCTGGAAGGAATCCGATCCACTGACAACGGAAAAGGAATGGAGGTGAAAGTGGTGAACTCACTATTTGAGGCTAACGACTTCCTGAAAGAGTATTCCCGCGACGGCGATGTGGTTCTCTACGAAAATGACCTTCCTGACACCTATAATCGATGATTACAGGGGAGCTGAAACCAGCTGATATATCAAAAATATACAATTCAGTTAATATATTTACTGAGAGAGCAAAGTGATTCCTCCCGACATGTTTGTTCGGGGCAGGCGTGAAACGAAATCCGGGTTAGTGAAGTTGCCAGCAAAGTCAGGCAGGCTTTTTGGGTAAAATTTCTTGATCGACTCTACACTGCTTCATTCATTTTTTGAACATTTTTCTGTAAGGAATTCCCTGTTTCCGGTTCATATATATAAAAAGATAATGAAGATGGAAGCAGAATCGTTTGATGCAAGCAGGTTTTCGGGACGAAGTGTAAAGGAAATGCAACCCGATGAGCAGCCCCGTGAAAAACTGGTGAAATACGGATCTGAGAGTTTATCTGAAGCAGAATTATTGGCCATTTTGTTGCGGACGGGTACAAAAGGCCTGAATGTAGTGGACACCTCCCGCGCGCTCCTCGAACATTTTAATGGAATCCGCAATCTTTCCCGCCAGAACTGGCAATCTCTGAAAGTAATTCCCGGTATCGCCAAAGTTAAAGCACTTACTCTCGAAGCGGTTTTTGAACTCTCCCGAAGAATCCAGATTGCTTCCCTGGGCGATGAAATCAGGATGGACAGCCCGGAACTGGCAGCCGCGTTTTTCTTCCCCAAATTACGCGATCTGCCCCAGGAACATTTCTATGTGGCTTTCCTGAATAATTCCAGAGTGATGACAGGTTACAAAAAAATTAGTTCCGGGGGCAGCAACTCTACAATTGTTGAGCCGGCAGAGGTCATGCGACAAGCTATTTTAAATCAGGCCAACAGTATTATCCTGGCACATAATCATCCTTCCGGATATCTTAAAGAATCACGGGCAGATATCAGTCTTACAAGAAGGCTCAAAGATGCAGGAGAGATGTTAAAAATTGAGATTGACGATCATATCATCATAGCTGGTGATGGATATCTCAGTTTAAGGCAAAGAGGGTTGGTTTAACGGCATCCATTCAAACCTGCTGGGACTGCCAGAGTTGCGAATTGAAGGAGTAGTATTTTTTAATTAATAAGAGCAGTCAATCGCGACTCTTGCCGCATGGCGATCCCACGACACGGGACAGGAGCCAGGGAAAACTCCGGCCATCCTGCCTGGTCACTGAACAGAAAACATCATCTATACACCCACAAAATTTCCGAAAGATTCTACTTGAAATTTGATAAATGCGGGACGAATTTTTTTAATCGATGAACGGGTTTATCTTATTTTAAAACTTATATCAAATAAATTACAATTGACGTCTTGTTTATCTCAAATCTTTATGAAGGCATTTGATCATAGATAAATTTTTTTTCTGAATCTTGTAAGACTGATTCTCTTGAAAATCTGAATGATCAAACAAGAGTTCTCCATTTCTTCTCAAAACAATTTTTTCGACATTCCAATCATTGGGAATAGGGCAGTTTTTTCGCCATATTTTTGGAAAAAACAAAGGATTGATCTTTGTATCTGCGAGAACGCAGAATCACTTTCCTAAATCCTGAAACAAGACTCCTTTGAATAATAAAAAACGTGACGCATTTGGCACTGAGTCCCTTGGCACCCTGCTGCGTCAACAGGCTATTCCGGCATCCGCTGGCATCCTTGTGATGTCGATTTATGGAATTGTGGATACGATCTTCGTAGGACTTTGGGTTGGGTCTCTCGGCATAGCTGCGATAACAGTTGTTCTGCCTATTACGTTTCTGATTGCCAGTATCGGGATGGCCATCGGTGTGGGCGGTGCATCAATCATTTCGCGCGCATTTGGAAAAGGAGAGGACGAAAAAGCATTTCGAACTTTTGGTAACCAGGTAGGGCTCACACTCTGTCTCGGTATATTATTTGTATTGATTGGCTTTTTATTCATCGACCAGATCCTCGCCCTTTTTGGGGGGCGGGGTAACGTGCAGGAACCAGCCCGTGAATATTTCAGAATTATTTTGCTCGGTGTTCCATTTCTTGCCTGGGCAATGATGAGTAACAACGTGATTCGTGCCGAAGGTTTTCCCCGAATGGCGATGTACACGATCATGATCCCTGCCGTCGTTAACATCGCTCTCGATCCCATTTTCATTGTGTGGCTGGACATGGGCCTGGCCGGTGCGGCGTGGGCAACCACCATTTCTTACATCTCAAGTGCTGCATTTGCCACCTGGTTTTTCATGAGAGGTAATTCACAAATGACACTTTCCCGCCAATATTTAAAAACGGATATCGCAATCATCAGGGAAACAGCAGCACTCGGTTCTGTAACTTTTGCAAGACAGGGCACTATCAGCGTGCTTTCTATTGTGTTGAATAACTCACTTTTCTATTACGGGGGAGAGCTTGGTTTGTCAATCTACGGGATTATCGGAAGGCTGATGATGTTCGCCAATTTCCCTGTTTTGGGGATTACACAGGGATTTGTCCCCATTCTGGGTTATAATTACGGAGCCAGGCTGATGGATAGGGTCAGCAAACTGATTCGGCTTTCCATGACATCTGCCACACTTATCGCTCTTGGAATTTTTTCTTTAATTATGATTTTTACCCCACAGATTGTTTCAATTTTCACCAACGAAGGGGAACTGATCCGTGAAACCATCCCTGCCCTTCGGATTGCTTTTTTAGCAACACCGCTTATTGCTATTAATCTGCTTGGGAGTGCATATTTTCAGGCCATTGGCAGAGCGCAACCAGCCCTCATACTTTCTCTCTCCAAGCAGGGTTTTTTACTCATCCCACTGATTTTTTTGCTGCCTCTTGCATTTGGTATCAACGGCATCTGGTTTTCGTTTCCTATAGCTGACATCGGCGCAGCCCTGATCACAATTCTTTTTCTGAGATATGACAAAAAGCGAAATAACGAGATGATGAAGCACCATGCAGACACAGGTGTCAATAAATAAATTCAGACTTTCAGTATTGAGAGAAGGACTTTGATTTGTATATATTATTCATCGCAACTGTAAAATCTGCAAACATTCAGAGAACAACAATCTTGTTATTTTTGTGATAACTAATTGAAGGTGACCATAATATAAACCGGAAGATAATGCCAGGATCAAATCAAAAATTTGCACCGCTTACTAAACTGACGGATGATGAACAGATGCTGAAGGATGCAGCTGCCGAATTTGCCGATACTGTTATTCAGCCGAAAGTGTACGAAATGGAAGAAACTGCAAAACTGGATCCGGAGCTGATCAGGATGTTTTTTGAAATGGGCTTCATGGGTATTGAAATCCCTGAAAAATACGAAGGGGCAGGGGGCACATTTTTAATGAGCATTGTAGCTATTGAACAGATTTCACGTGTGGATGCCTCGGTGGGTGTGTTTATGGATGTACAGAATACCTTGGTGAACAACGCTTTTCTGAACTGGGGATCTGAGGAAGTAAATGAGCGCTTTTTACCGCAATTGGCCACCGAAAAAGTGGGAGCCTACTGCCTTTCCGAAGCAGGCTCTGGCAGTGATGCTTTTTCACTGAAGTGTTCTGCCAAAGAAGACGGAAATGCCTACATTCTCAATGGGGCTAAACTCTGGATTACTAACGCTGCTGAGGCCGATATTTTCCTTGTATTTGCCAACATCAATCCTGAAGCCGGTTACAGAGGAATTACCTGCTTTGTGGTGGAACGCGGAATGGATGGTTTTTCTGTTTCAAAAAAAGAGAACAAACTTGGAATCCGTGCAAGTTCTACATGCGAGTTACTACTTGAGGATGTGCGCGTGCCCAAAGAAAATATCCTGGGAGAAGCCGGTAATGGATACAAAGTAGCCATCGAAACCCTGAATGAAGGGCGAATTGGTATCGGAGCACAGATGATTGGCATTGCTCAGGCAGCTTATGATGCCACACTTTCCTACACACAAGAGCGCAAACAGTTCGGGAAAGCTATTTCTGAGTTTCAGGCCGTGCAGTTTCAGCTTGCAGAAATGGCCACCAAACTCGAAATGGCGCGTTTACTCGTCTACAATGCAGGCAGAATTAAAGAATCAGGGCAACCCTTTCTCAAAGAAGCAGCGATGGCTAAATATTACAGTGCAGAAGTAGCCGAAAAACTGAGCTCAATGGCTATCGACCTTTTTGGAGGATACGGTTATGTAAAAGAGTATCCAGTGGAAAAATATTACCGTGATTCAAAGATTGGTAAAATCTACGAGGGAACATCTAATATGCAGCTTCAAACGATTGCCAAAATAATTCTGAAAAATTGATCATAAAAGATAATAAATGTGATTGAACCTAATTTGAGCGGATGGTTGAATCTTTGCAAAATCTCAATACAATACTGTTTTTTTAATTGGTCTATCCACACTCCAGTCGTCTTGATCACGGTGGGAGTCCGAATGCAGATGAAACCTATCAGCCTGGACCAACACTTCGTGGAAATCGTAAACTGTGCCAATAAAAACTTACACAAAGATCATTTTACATCCACATAAAACAAATTTTAACATAAAAACAAAAAACGGGAATGATTTGCATTCGCAAATGTGTTTTTACCATATTTGAATCCAAATATTATATCCAAACCGCGAAATATACATTTTAGAGTGGGTTTTTATTTAAATAGAACACTCTCAGGGAATGACCAATATCATGAAATATTTTCAGGAATTTTTAAAACAAAACAGTAAGAACGACGAATCCTACAAAAATCTTATTCAATTAGTAGAAGAGATTGTTCAGGAGAGAGAAGAGGCCAGAAATCACCTTCAGCTATTAGAGGCCGCCATACGAAGTGATTATGACTCTATTCTGATCACAACTCTTGAACTGGAAGAACCGGGACCGAAAATTGTATATGTAAATGATGGCTTTACCCGTATGACCGGTTATACCCGAGAAGAGGTGATAGGCAAAACGCCGCGAATTTTACAAGGCCCCAAAACCGACCGGGACGTTCTTGATACGCTAAAAAAACGTCTTAAAGAAGGACTATCGTTCTTCGGACACACCGTAAATTACCGAAAAGACGGTTCTGAATTCATTAACCAATGGGATATTCATCCCTTGACCAATCAAGATGGTGAAATTACCCACTGGGTTTCCTATCAGCACGATATTACTGAGCGGAAGCGATCTGAAAAGAAAGTGATTGATTCGCAATTAGAATTCGATCATTTAACCGAAGAGTCGAAAAAGACACTCATAGATATTGATGAACAGGGTAACATTATCACTTCCAACAAAGCATTTCGTGATCTTGTTGGCTATGATGATTATGAACTGAAAAAAACGAAACTCTGGGACCTTCTTGATGACAAACAGCATGAGCACTTTAAACACAAGTTCGAAAAGTTTAAGCCGAGTGACTTTGATGGTGTCAATTATGAAATGAGTCTAAAAAACAGCAAGGGAACTCTGGTTGAGGTAAAAGTCCGAACAAGATTGTTAAAAGTAGACAACCAGACGGTTGTGAGGGCGGCTTTCGAAAACAAATCGCTTCAAAAACGCATTATGCAGATGCTGAAACAGCGAAATGCTAACTTTGAAAAAATGTTCGACAGCCTGCGCGATTTCAGGTATAAACTGATGCCAGGCGAAAATAATAAGTACCGGTTTAAATATGTCTCGGATAATTTCTACAATATTACCGGTTTTACTGTCGAAGAAGCCGTTTCCCTTACGCTCGATGAAATTATACATAATGATGACATAGAGAAAGTTTTGGCTCACCTGAATGATGTTCTTTCCGGCAAACCCACTACCCTGCAATACAGGCTTAAACACAAAGATGGCCATTACATCTCAATTATCGATTATGCCAAACCTGTCTGGAATAAAGACAAATCTGCTGTTGCCGAAATTAAAGGTTCGATTTCAACAGAAATTTCTTCAGAAAAGGCAGTGACTAAATCGGAATGATTTTCGTTATTAACAGTCGAAACGTGTCAGAAGAATCCGTATGTTTATTGTATGACAATTAATGAAAAACAAAACAGGATTATCCGGCAATTTGAACTGCTCGGAGATTGGCCTGAAAGATATAAATACATTATCAAACTCGGTCAAAAGCTTGAGCCTCTTAATGAGGAGCATAAAATCGATGAAAACCTTGTGAGAGGCTGCCAGTCCCAAGTATGGCTGATCACCGAATTTGACGGTGAAATCATTACTTTCAAAGCAGACAGCGATGCCGCTATTACAAAAGGCCTGGTTGCTCTGATGGTAAATTTCTACTCCGGCGAGACACCAGACACCATCCTGCATACTGATCCTCATTTTATAAAAAAAATTGGAATGCAAGAACATCTTTCACCTACCCGCTCAAATGGACTTGCATCAATGGTTAAACAGATGAAAATTTATGCCCTGGCATATAAAAGCAAGCAAGGGCAGGCTGTAGAATAGATCCGGGTTTTTGGTTTTTAAAGATTTAACAATATCAAACAAGAATAAATATGAAAAAATTGACGCTACAAATTGTTGCAGTTGTTGCCTTCGTTGCAATTGCTGTAGCTGCACTCTATTATGGCGGTGTATTTGGTAACACTTCCGATGGCAACTCGTCCGGCAATTCCGAAAGAGTAGCTCAGGATGTTCAAATCCTGAAATATAGTGATTACTCCTGCCCGGCCTGTAAATATTTTATACCCATGCAGGATCAGCTGAAAAGTGAATTTGGCGACAAAGTCACGATTGAATACCGTCATTTCCCACTGGACGGTTTCCGCCACAGCAGGCTTGCCGCTCATGCAACCGAAGCTGCCCGTAACCAGGACAAATTCCGTGAAATGCATGAGCTGATTTTTGAATATCAGTCGGAATGGTCGCCGTCAGACGTTGATGCAATGGAATATTTCACTCGCTTTGCAGAAGAAATTGACCTGGACATGAACCGGTTTCTTGCCGATCTCGAATCGCAATCTGTTCAGGAGCGTGTAGAAAACCATCGTCAGGAAGGTATACGCCGTATGGTTAACTCCACCCCATCCTTCTTTATCAACGGACACAGACTTCAGCAAAATCCGCAATCCTACGAACAGTTCAAATCAATTGTTGAACTATATATGTATAGGTCTAATTAACTATTTCTCAGTGGCGTCGGGCCATTTATCGGTAACCGAAACGATTTCTCAGTGGCCTGGCGGTTTTTCCCACCTGTGCCTTCTATTTTATGATCTACGAATTTCTCAATAAATCCCCTCAGTTCGATGAGTCTGTATTTGTAGCTCCCAGCGCCGATATAATCGGGGATGTTACCATTGGTAAAGAGAGTTCGGTCTGGTTTAATGTTACCATTCGCGGTGATGTTAACTGGATTGAGATTGGGGATCGCAGCAATATTCAGGACAATACCTGCGTGCATGTAACAAATCAAACCAACCCCACCAAAATTGGTAATTACGTAACCATCGGCCATAATGCAACCATTCATGGATGTACCATTAACGACCGGGTTCTTGTTGGAATTCAGGCCACCGTTCTTGACAATGCCGTGATCGAATCAGATGTGATTGTAGCTGCCGGTAGCCTGGTTTCTCCCGGAAAAACACTGAAGTCGGGTTATCTCTACATGGGAACACCGGTAAAACAGGTTCGAAAACTATCGGATGAAGAGATTGAATCAATTAAAAAAAATGCCACTAATTATGTTAAATATCAGCGTGCGTACCGGCAGGTGGATCAATATGATGAGAACCCTTTCTATTTGGCTAAAAAGTAGCCAATAATTCTGGTTTTTTTGCGGAATCAGAATCAAGGGGAAAAATCGAATATCCATTCTAATGGCCGGTCTTTATATCCATATTCCGTTTTGCAAACAAGCATGCAGTTACTGTGATTTCTATTTCAGTACCCGACAGCAGCTTCTTCAGCCATTTGTGGATGCTCTTGAAAATGAAATCCGTCATTTCGAAAACACTTCTCTCTGCGAAGAAACTTTCCAAACAATCTACATTGGTGGCGGCACACCTTCACTACTGAATAAACAACAGCTTACTCAACTATTTGAAGCCTTAAAAAATACCTTTTTACTTGATCTGAAAGAATGTACCATCGAGCTTAATCCCGATGATGTAACCCCGGACTATCTTGAAATGCTCCTCCGTTTAGGAGTAAACCGCGCGAGCATGGGTGTCCAGTCATTCAGTCCCGAAATACTTAAATTCATGCACCGCGCCCACAATCCCGGAGAGGCAATACGCGCACTTGAAGCTCTGAAAAAAACCGGTTTCCCCACGTTTACAGCAGATCTCATCTACGGTAATCCCGGGCAGAACCCTTCCATGCTCCGGGAAGATCTGGAGCAACTTCTGAAATTTGAACCACCTCATGTTTCGGCATATTCGCTGACGGTTGAACCAAAAACACGCCTTGGTAAACAGGTTGCTTTAGGACGTATCAACCCACCCGATGACGCTGTGGTAGCCGGACATTTTAAAATCGTACAATCATATCTCGAAAAAGCAGGACTTGAGCAGTATGAAGTGAGTAATTTCTCCAGGCCGGGTGCCGAAGCCCTGCATAACAGCAACTACTGGAGTCATCATAATTATCTTGGGCTGGGGCCGTCTGCCCATTCGTTTTGGAGGAATCAAAATGGAGCCGTTCGATGGCGGAACAGACCCGATTTAAAAACCTATATTCAAAAAAAATCGGAAACCGTTATTGAAGAAAAAGAACAGCTCGGTCCAGCCGATTTAGCCGAAGAGCGGCTGATGCTCGGCCTGCGAACCAAGTGGGGGGTGAGTGAAGACGAGCTTCAGAACGATTACAATTATCAGTTCAACTCCCGACAAAAAGATTGGCTTCACTATCAAACTGAACAAAAAATGGTGAATTATAAAAGCGGGTTGTTGAAACTGACCCGGGAAGGGCTTCGAATTGCCGATCTTCTGATTGTAGGCCTGCTTTCTAAGCAATAATGGCAGGAAAGATGTAATTATTCTCAATAATTAATATAGCTGATTATAAATTTTTTCAGTGGCCGCAGATATTCGTTCAGCCTCCTCAATAGTCAGGCGTTCTCTCCAGGTATCAAGTGTTTTTTTTGAATCTCTTGGCTGGTAACTGCTCGAATCAGCCTCTACCGGATTTTTTCGTGAAGTGAATTTTCGGATATATTGTTTAATGCATTCATCGTAAGGCAGGTTCAGGTATTGAAATATTTTCCGAAATTGTTCGGTCGGTTTCATGGCCACATCTTCCTGCCTCACAAACATCCACTCTGGATAAGCTTGCCTGTATTGTAAAATCATAAAATTCAGCACATTCCACAACAGAGCAATCCGGTCTATAAAATCTCCGTGGTGATACACCTGCACCATCTCCTCTTTAAACGGTTCCAATTGGGTTTTCATCAGCTTTTCCTGTTCAAGAAAATTTGAAAAATCAAAATCCCAGTTCAGGACCTTCAGGCTTCCGGCAAATGAGAGAGGCTTTCGGATCATACAAATCACCTGTAAATCGTATCGCTCGTACAGCCACCCGGCCGATAAAAGTGCGATCGGGTCTTTCAATAAATATCTTGGCATTTTATGGTTCAAAAACAGGTATTTCAAAAAAATTAGCGGAGTTTTGTAGCTAAAGCCTGATTCCCGGCATATTTTAACCGGATATTCAACAAAATTTTTCGGGATATACTGGTCGAACACCTTTTCAATTTTTTTCTTTCTGGCGGATGTAGGTGTATGCTCAAACCAGTAATCAAATTTGTACGTAAAGTTGTAGCGTATAAAGTCCGGATTAAAAGGTTCGTATACCAGCTCTACATTTTCATTTTGTGAAATAGTTCTTCCAACCCAGGTTGTGCCTGAACGATGGGGGCCTGTAATCAAAATATGCCTGCGATCGGCCTTTGATGAATCCATTTTTTTGATCTTTACTCTAAATATTGCAAAAGAATAAGAGAAACTCTCATTCAAATCAAACAGACTGGACTGTTCAAACGGAAACCGTTTATTTTAAACGCATCTATACTTTGTCTCGACTGTTTTTTATAATAGAGGGCAGAGAACGTTCTTTATTGTATGCAAAGAATAACGGTTTTCGTAACGAAACGGTTGTTTCGCTTTGGTGTGGAAGAGGTGAAACTCTCATACCTGTTTAATGATAACAAAACCAAACATAAATCATGTCTTACCGATGGATATACACCGAACCATCGCGGGGAAGCTCTGTCAACGGGTTAAAGCAGCAGCTCAATATTCCCGCGGAGATTGCACATTTACTGGCAATTCGAGATATAAACTCGTTTGATGCGGCCAAAACATTTTTCCGCCCCCAAAAAAAGGATTTGTACGATCCGTTTCTGATGAAGGATATGGAGAAAGGCGCCTGCCGTCTTTCTTCCGCGATCCGGAACCGGGAAAAAGTGGTAATTTACGGTGACTACGATGTGGACGGAACCACGGCCGTGAGCATTCTTTATACATTTTTGAAAAGTTTTGGTCTGGATGTAGAGTACTATATTCCTCACCGTTTTAAAGAAGGGTACGGCATTAACCCTGATGGAATTAAATTTTCCATTGACAAAAAAGCCAGCCTTATTGTCTCGGTCGATTGCGGTATAACAGCCATTGAGGAAGCCCGTTACGCCAAAGAACAAGGAATTGATCTGATTATATGCGACCATCATACGGTAGGTGACCAACTGCCCGACGCGCTCGCTGTACTTGATCCCAAACGCCCTGATTGCAGTTATCCGTTCGACGGGCTTTCCGGTGCAGGTGTGGGGTTCAAGCTTCTTCAGGCTACCACTAAAAAGCTGGGTTTACCAGATAAAATTGCATGGAAATATCTTGATCTTGTAGCTATTTCCATCGCATCCGACATTGTGCCCATTATTGATGAAAACCGGGCTCTGATGCGCCGCGGCCTCGACTTGATCAATACAGAACCGCGAACTGGAATTAAAGCACTTCTGAATCGAATTAAAATTCCGCCCGGATCGATCACAACATCAACTATCGTATTTTCCATCGGCCCCAGAATTAATGCAGCTGGACGCATGGGCGATGCCACTGCAGCCGTTGAGCTGATGATTACAAATGATCCCGCTACGGCAGATCGCTATGCGGCAGAGCTCGATTCCATCAACAATATGCGGAAAAGTACCGATTCGGAAACGATGAATCAGGCCCTCGACATGATCGAAAATCAGTATAATCTCGATGATCTGTCGGCAATGGTTTTACATCATCCCGACTGGCACCTCGGAGTAATTGGAATTGTGGCATCGCGGCTGGTGGATGTACACTATCGTCCGGCCATCATGCTCAGTACGGTTGAGGGAAAAGTGAAGGGTTCAGCTCGTTCGATCAAAGGATTTAACATCTACGACGCATTGAAAAAGTGCGAAGATCTGCTTGAACAGTTTGGAGGTCACGAATTTGCCGCAGGTTTAACAATGGACCGGGAAAACCTTGACGAATTCAGAAAACGGATGAATCACATCGCTTTTTCTGATCTGACCGATAACGACTTCCAGCCTGAGCTTGAAATTTCCTGCGATCTGGACCTTCGTAATGTCAGCATAAAATTCTGGAAACTTCTGACTCAGTTTGAGCCTTTCGGTCCGGGAAATATGCGTCCTATTTTTGTATCGAAGAATGTATGTATCGAAGGAGTGCCCACCATTGTTGGCAGCGGACACCTGAAAATGAAAGTGAGGCAGGAAAATTCACCCGTTTTTGATGCCATCGGGTTCAACATGCATGATTATGAACCTAAACTGAGAAACTGTAACAGCGACAAGATCGACATTGCCTATGTGCTGGAAGAAAACCACTGGAACGGCAAAAGAACGATTCAGGTACGCCTAAAAGATATTCATATTAATCAGCGGATCTGAACCAATCTCATTTTCTTTTTATTATATGTAATGTTCAAGATCCGGGTCTTCCCCAAGGATGTCCACAAGCTTTTTTACTTCTTGTGTTTCGCTGAGATTTACGACAAGAATCGCATCATCGGTTTCCACCAGGGCCACCTTATCAACCCCTACAAATGTAACCAGCTTGCCGCTGTCGGTGTGTACCAGGTTTGTACCGGACTTATGAAACAGCGCCTTGCTCTTGCCTGCTGCGTTTCCTGCAGGATCTTTTTTTGACAGTTCATGAACGGCTTTCCAGCTCCCTACATCATTCCAGTCAAAACTACCCGGCACTACGTGCACACTTTCAGCTTTTTCCATAATTCCGTAATCGATCGAAACGGAAGGGCACTTTTCATAAAAGTGATCAATATCTTTTGCGGATTTGTCTGATGCAATCAGACGCTCCATCTGTTCATAAATTCCGGGCAAATGGTGTTTAAATGCATCCACAATGGTACTTACTTTCCAGATAAACATACCACTGTTCCAGAGATAATCACCGGATTTGAGAAACTGTTCAGCGGTTGAAATATCCGGTTTTTCTGTGAAATTTAATACTTTGTAAACGGCATTTTCGCCTCTCTTTGCAAAAGGTTTAACTTCGCGCCGGATATATCCATAACCTGTCTCGGGTCGGGTCGGTTCAATACCGATAGTAACCAGTGCCTCTTCGCTCCGGGCTGTCTCCGCAGCAGAAGTCAACACCTTTCTGAAAGCTTCCGGATTTCCAATCCGGTGGTCGGCGGGCAGAACTACCATCAGTGCATGGGGATTTTCTTCGTACAATAGTGAAGCTGCCGAAGCGATACAGGGTGCCGTATTTCTCGCAACCGGTTCACCAATCACATAAGAATCTCTTAGTTCAGGTAATTGTTCCTCTACTAATGGCCGGTAAATCTGATTGGTGATAACCATGATATTCTCTTTGGCGATGAAACCATCAAGACGTTCAGCCGTCTGCTGAAGCATCGACCGCCCTCCAAAAAGGTTCAGAAATTGTTTCGGTTTCTGCTTTCTGCTTTTCGGCCAAAACCGGGTTCCGGCGCCTCCAGCCATGATGACAGCATAAATCATTAGAAAAGTTCTGTTTATTGAATTGTCTGACTTTATTTGTAGAACCTGTAAGGTAGGGAAAAAGGCATCAAACCAAAACGGGTGTCGTGCGGGTCAGTGTAATACTGAAGGTTGAACCAATCTCTGGCGTGCTTTCTATCAGCAGTTTTTCACCGTGTGCTTCTACAATGTGCTTAACGATGGCAAGACCAAGTCCTGTGCCACCCTTATCTCTTGAGCGCGATTTATCCACTCTGAAAAAACGTTCAGTTACCCTTTTAAGATCTTTTTTATTGATGCCAATGCCGCTGTCTTTTACATAGAGGAGAATTTTCTCATACGACTTTTTGTATTGAGTGATGCCGATCTCCACATACCCGCCCGGCTTGTTGTACTTCATGCCGTTTTCAATCAGATTCACCAAAACCTGTTTAACCTGGTTTCGGTCGGCTTTCACCTGGAGGTTTTTATCGAAATCTTTAACTCGAATTTCAATATCCTCTTTCTGGGCTTTGTACTGCAGACTTTCCACCACATCCAGTACCACATCACGCAGATACATATCCTGAATGCTTGCTTTTAGCTCACCGGTTTCGAGGCGGGAAATTTCCATCAGATCATTGGTAAGATAGATCAGGCGATTCACATTGCGCATCGCTTTTTTTAGGAACAGTTCGTTTACATTTTTGTCATGAATGGCGCCATTCAGCAAAGTTTCGATAAATCCCTGAATAGCAAAAATAGGAGTTTTCAGTTCGTGTGAAATATCCCCGATAAACTCTTTCCGGTAATTTTCTATTTTGTTGAGGCGTGCCAGCTCTTGGCTTACGGTGTCACTGGCTTTGATAGAACGTTTTACAATCAGATCGAGCTCATCTTTCTTTCCGTTCAGATCATCATAATGTTCAAACTTTTTTCTGGAGATATTTTTTACAACATCGTAAAGATGATCCAGCCTTTCATTATGCAAGCGGGCCGAAATTACATAAACCACAGTAAAGGTAACCACGAGCAGTAATGCTCCAAATATTGCAGCTTGCAGGGGCTCAAGCAGACCGACGCCATAGAGAAGGCCCGCACCCGAAATTGAAACAACGAGGGCTGACGGCAGGGCAGTTCTCAGCGAAATGGTTGAAAACTTCCTTTTGCTGAACCCGGTTTTATTCATTCTTTGAATCTGTATCCTACACCTTTTACAGTTTCAATATAGTGATCTCCCAGTTTTTCTCTGATTTTTCTGACGTGAACATCCACAGTTCGGTCCACTACATAAATATTATCTCCCCACACTTTGTTAAGGAGAGTTTGCCGGTCCCTAACTTTACCGCGTTTGCTGGCCAGGTAGAATAGCAGCTCAAACTCTTTCCTGGGAAGTTGAAATTCATCTCCACCCTGGGTAACGATGTAGCGGTCTTTATCGATTACAAGATCGTGAACGTTCAGTTTTTGCACTTTTACTTCGGTTTCATCGAACCTTCGAAGTACGGCTTTTATGCGGGAAATCAGCTTTGAAGTACTGATAGGCTTGGTGATAAAATCATCCGCACCCTTATTCAGTCCTTCGATCTCAGTTTTTTCATCACTTCGAGCAGTAAGAAAAATGATGGGAATCGATTTTAGTTCAGGATCTTCTCTCATTTTGTCGCAAACTTCAATTCCGTCCATTTGCGGCATCATAATATCGAGGAGCACAAGGGCAGGCCGGTGTTCACGCGCAATGCGGATTCCGTCTTGCCCGTTTTCTGCTTTCAGTACGTCAAAACCTTCATGTCTCAGATTGTATTCAATCAAATCCAGAAGATCCTGTTCGTCATCTACAACAAGAATGGTTTGTTTAGACAAATTAATAGAATTAGTTATGATTAAAATAACGGTCTTAAGTAAACCCGTCAGGTTTTTCCTATGCGTGCAGATTTGAATCAAATCTGTAAAACCTGACAGGTATTACATTCTTAGAGAGGAAAAATAACCAACAAACATTAAGCCAATATTATCATTTAAGCTGGGTGAGTGCCTGCTTTACAATGTCAGATACGGTTGCATTTGGCATTTTTCCGGCGATACCGTTCACGGCCTGAGATGCCTGTCTCTTGTTAAATCCAAGGGCTTCAAGTGCCGAGATTGCTTCCTCATGCCGGCTTCGTGCTTGCGTGTCGCCCGAAACCACTGATGGCTGAGACTCATCAAAAAGTTTGTCTTTCAACTCCAGAACCATCCTCTCTGCTGTTTTTTTACCGATTCCCGAAATTCCGGAAAGAACACTCGTATTCTGGGTTACAATCGCCTCCATCAGTGTGGAAGCTTCCATGCCGGATAAAATGGTGAGTCCCAGCTTGGGACCGATACCTTTCACCGTGATCAGCCGTTCGAACAGGTTTTTCTCTTTCTGTGTTGTAAACCCGAACAGGCGCTGGTCGCTGTCGGTTATGTGATGATAAATCAGTAACTTTACGTTCTCTCCGTTTGCAGGCAGTGTCTCCAGCGTCTGGCTTGAAATTTCCACAAGATAACCCACTCCCTGTACATCCAGGATACATTCATTTTCCCGTTTGGAAGCAATTTTACCATTCAGATATGCAATCATAGTTGGTTAATACCACAAATTATAAATCCAAATTTAAAAACTCCATTCTGAATCATTTTTCGTGATTTTGGAATTTGAGTTTAGTGATTTGGAATTTTGATTCAGGATTTTTTCACTCGTTCCGGGTTGTCTTCCACAAATTGTGCCCAGCTCGATTTTCGATTATTCTGATGCATTTTTTTAACCCCGTCCCTGCCGGTTTGAACACCTGAATGTGTGCTGTGACACCAGGCAACGGCCAGTGCATCGGTCGCATCTTCAGAGAGGCCTTCAATAGAAATATTAATCAGCTTTTGCAACATAAAGGCGACCTGCTTTTTTCCCGCATTTCCATTTCCGGTGATCGACTTTTTCACCATCTTGGGATAGTATTCTGCTACTTTCACTCCCTGGTTGGTTATCGCAAGTATAGCCGCAGCCTGCGCCCTGCCCAGCTTTAGCATCGCAAGCGGATCCACACCGTAAACGGGAGTCTCCACGGCGCATTCATCCGGTTTATACGTTTTAACCAGCTTGGTTATTTCCTCAAAAATGAACTGGAGTCGTTCTGTATGATCCTCTATTTTTTCCATACGAAGCACATCACACACCACTGCTGAGTACGAGCTGTTCTCCTCTGCCAAAACCGCATAACCGGTTGTTCGCGAGCCGGGATCGATACCTAATATTTTCTTTCCCATGAGTCAGAGAGGGTTCATTCGTAATATTAAACTATAGAAATCAGCAAGCACCAAACTATACTGAAATTAATAATTGGTGCTTTTGATTTATTTCCTATTCTTCATCTGCGTAAAGTTTCAAGAGGCCTTCGATCATCTCTTCTGAAATACCCGAGGTTACAAATCCGCCATCGTGGTAGAGGTTTTGCATCGTTACTTTCCGGGTCAAATCAGAGAAAAGTGTGACGCAGTAATCGGCGCACTCGTCTGCACTTGGATTGCCAAGCGGGGCAATTTTATCTGCAAACGTGTACATGCCATCAAATCCTTTAATGCCGGTACCCGCAGAGGTTTTGGTGGGTGCCTGAGATACGGTATTCACGCGAATACCACGATGTGCAAGCCGGCTGCCATAATTACGGGCAATACTCTCAAGCAGAGCTTTGGCATCGTTCATATCGGAGTATTTGGAAAAAATCCGCTGCGCCCCGATATAGGAAAGGGCCACAACGCTGGCACCGTCATTAATCAGATCGGTCTTTTCGGCATAATTTAAAATCTTGTGAAGCGAAATTGCCGAAATATCGAGAGTTTGGTTCAGCCAGTGATAGTTCAGATCGTTGTATTCTTTTTTCTTCCGGATATTGGGAGACATTCCTATGGCATGCAGGATAAAATCCACCCCACCGAGCTCTTCCTTTGTTTTATTCATCAGTTCTTCCACTTCTTCCTCTTTGCTAACATCGCAGGGAAAGACGGGGGCATTGGTTTCTTCTGATAATGCATCCAGGGTTCCGAGACGGAGAGCTATCGGTGCATTGGAGAGTACAAAATCGGCTCCTTCACGTTTACAGGCCAGTGCAATTCTCCAGGCGATACTTCTTTCATCGAGCGCACCAAAAATGATTCCTTTTTTTCCCTTTAGTAATCCATATCCTTTTTCTTCAGGCATACATCAAAGCATTTTGTGTTATTTGGTTTATTCCCTGAGAAAATAACACCTTCGCCGGTCAAGTAAAAAAGCAAAGATTTGATGTGGGTTTTACCCGATTGCCAGCTAATTTTTATCTCAACCGAAACATCTTGTTAATATTAAACATGATTTCACAATATTTGTGAACTTGATAGCCTGTCATGTATGCAGGTAAAAAACATCTCTTTTTAAAGCCGATAATCGTTCCGTTTCTTCTTAAAAAATCGACAACCCGAATAGATCCAGCGACTATTAAACTTGTTCAATAGAGACCGAGGTTTCCATTTTACTTTTTACATTGCCTCGATAGTTGCCGATTACCGGCATTGTATTTGACGGATGATAGCTTGTTGCAACTGGAATATAGAGGTAGTGAGTAAACAAGCCTGATGACGGATCAAGTCCTACCCAGCCTGCACCGGGGAGATACGTTTCAACCCATGCATGCAGTTCATGGCCTGTCTCCAATTCTTCATTATAGGCATAACCGCTAACATATCTGCTTGCCAGCCCTGCCATTCTGAGCATGGCAATCATCATCCATGCGAGATCTCTGCACGAACCTTTGCGGTCTGAAAAGCAGGATATAGGTTCTGGCATGTTTTCATCTTCAACAATTTTGTGTTCCCACAGTTTATAAATTTTTTCTACAAGGCCGGAAAGGCATGGGATCACTTCTCCGTCATTTTCTTTTATGATCTGACTAAAAAAAGCACTTAGGTCATCCGATTCATTACAGGCAAGAAAAGGCTTTATATAATCCCTGGTATCATCACTGTAAGAAAAGTTTTGATTGCCAAGTATTTGATGAGGATCCATGATAAACCCAAGTGGTTTATAAGCTTCACTATCAATGGTTACAACGATAGAGACATCAATTTCGAGATGATCGGTAAGCTCATTAAACCAGGCCTGAAATATATGATTATCCTCCAATCCGATTCGTTCTGAAATTCCGGAATAATGCGGATGAACTTTTAAAACAAAATCTTCAAGATGGTAGTATGGCCTTGTGAGAGGTTTAAAATGTAAATAATGAGGCTCAAGAAATATTTTCTTCGGATAATTATATCGGGTAAAATGCCTGATTTTTAACCTCATTCATCAGGTATTAAATAGTCTGATATTGGAAATTCATCCAAAAACGCTTTTTGCAGTACATCCGAAGGCAGCTCATTGATCGCATCTCTGAGCCTGGCGTGCCAAAAAAGGGATATCGGTTCTAACTCTTTCTGCGAAAACCTGTGCTCAGTTATTCGAAAACTGTCACGCTGCATAACTACAGTATCTATCGGGTAGTCTACATCGTTAACAGAAAGCCTTGTTGCATCGAACGAGAGAAATGCACATTTCAGGGCAAATTCCATGCTTTCATTATAGGCAAGTGATCTGCGCAATACAGGTGTACCAAACCCTGAATTACCAATAATGGTGTAGGGAGTACCGGATTTAATTTCAATCCAGTTGCCCTGGGGATATACCAAAAACATACACGGATCTTTATCATCTTCGAGCTGCCCGCCAATTATCGCGTATAAATTAAACGAGAGACCAGCCTCTTCTATCGCTTTTTTGTCTTCTTTGGCAACACGCTTTATCTGTTCAGAAAACTTATTAACAGCTTTGTAAAGCTTATTAAAGTGAAAACTTTTTTCTTCTTCAATCACTTCTTCAAAATAGGTAATTGCCTTATCTCTGACCGATCTCAACCCGGAAGTCATAATAAAATAGCAGTGTCGGTCTTCTTCGACTGTAAATATTTTTTTGGCAGTTGTTGTTTCTGCACCCGAAGTAATGCGTGTATCGGCTAACCCAATGAGTCCTTCTTTAGTCTTTAACCCAAGGCAATATGTCATTCCTGTATGTTCTTCTGATTGGTAAATGTAGAATTCAATTTAAAGAAATTATCATGAATAGTATCTGATATTTTATTGATTTTTATTTGAAGACCATCAAGATATTCATGCAGCCCACTGCTGATTACATCATTCACATCCTGGTATTCAAGTTGTGATTGCAATGCTCCCAGGCTTTTTTCTGATGAATTGCTATAACCTTTACCTGAAGTACCTGAAATAGTTCTCAGGCAGATCTCTGCATTGGTAAGACAAAAAAATACCGAACGCGGGAAGTATTTATTCAAAACCAGAAGCTCAACAATATGAAACGGATCTATTTTACCATAAAACCTGCGATAAATATTAAAACCGGATACCGACTTTAACAGTGCCGTCCAGTGCAGAAAATCGAGCGGAGAACCTACTTCATCGGCCGAGGGCAGCAGAATGTGATATTTTACATCCAATATCCTTGATGTTTTATCAGCACGTTCGAGATATTGCCCCAGGTGGCTGAAATACCAACCCTCAGTTCGTGCCACACTATTATCTGCAATTCCGTAAAGCAGCTGAATTCCATATTTCACATCGGTAAAAAACCGAACAGCACCTTCACTTTTCCAAGTCTCTTTATCAGCTCCATCTTTTACAAAAAGATAGAGTTCATTTAGTTTTTCCCAGCTCTCTTTTGTCAGTATTTCCCGCACCATACGGGCGTTCTCTCTCGCATTTGTAACAGAGGATATCAATGAGTTAGGGTTATGTTTGTCAAAAGCGAGGAAATAGATGGCCGTTTCGCGGTCAAAACTTTCATAATGGCTGGTATACAGATCGTAATCACCCGTTGCTCTTATCAGCGGTTCCCATTGCTCTTTTACATTGGGCGGCAGATCGAGCATCAGGTTAAAATTTACATCAATAAATCGTGAATAATTCTCAGACCTTTCCAGGTAACGCCCGAGCCAGTAAACAGAATTTGCCACTCTACTCAACATAGATCATATTTTATTAGTGTTGCAGAACCCATGTATCCTTGCTGCCACCACCCTGAGAAGAATTTACGATGAGCGAACCGCGCTTAAGTGCCACACGTGTAAATGCCCCCGGAATTACTTCAATCTCTTCTCCATACAATATATAAGGGCGCAGATCAACATGCCTCGGTTCCAGTTGTGAATCGACAAGTGTTGGAACCGTTGAAAGGGAAAGGGTTGGTTGTGCAATATAATTTCTCGGATTTTCCTTAATCAAACGTGTAAATGTTTTTAGCTCTTTGCCAGATGCTCTCGGGCCAATCATCATTCCATAACCACCGGCCGCATTGGTCTCTTTCACAACCAAGTCCTGAAGGTGATCAAGTACATATGCCCGATCTTTTTCATCGCTGCATAAGTAAGTTGGCACGTTGGGCAAAATGGGATCCTCATCCAAATAGTATTTTATGATTTTGGGTACGTATGCATAAATAGCTTTATCATCAGCAACACCAGAGCCGGGTGCATTCGCCAAAGAAATATTTCCGGATTTAAAGGCTTTAAAAATTCCCGGCACACCTATTAGCGATTCGGGATTGAAAACATCCGGATCAAGAAAAGTATCATCGATTCGCCTGTAAAGAACATCAATCTGCTTAAGGCCATTGGTTGTTAGCATAAATACATGATTTTTTACCATAACCATATCCTGGCCCATTACTAATTCTACTCCCATTGAGTGAGCAAGATAGGAATGTTCGAAGTAGGCAGAGTTATAAATTCCGGGTGTAAGAACTCCTACTACCGGTTTTTCTTTGTCTGACAAATACTCCAGAATATTTAGCAAACGATTAGGATAGTTCGAAACCGGGGCTACTCCAAGTTTACTAAGCATATTTGGAAAAACCCTCTTTATGATCTCACGGCTTTCGAGCTGGTAAGATACTCCGGAGGGGCACCTTAAATTATCTTCGAGTATATAAAATTCACCATTTTTGTCCCTGACTAAATCTGTGCCGGTAATATGGCACCAGATGCCCTTAGGTGGTGTAAGGCCTTCGCAAGGTTTCAAGTAACCCGGACAGGAAAAAACCAGCTCTTTAGGCAGAATTTTATCCTTTAATATTTTTTGCTCATTATATACATCCTGTAAAAATAGATTGAGGGCATAAATTCTCTGCTTCAACCCGGTTTCAATTTTTTCCCACTCAGCAGCATTGATAATCCGGGGAACGATATCCAGGTGAAGTATTTTTTCGATACCCTGTTTATCATGGTATACATTAAATGTCATACCCATCGCCATTTGGGCCTTGTCAGTTGTGAACTGAAGTTGCTGTAACTTTTCTACAGATAAGCTTTTGAGCATATCAAGCAGCTCTGAATAATGCGGCCTGCAAGAGCCATCTGCTTCAAACATCTCATCGTAATGGGTTTTTGAATCGTAAGAAGAAACAAACATAATTCGAAACTAATTAATCAAACGTAGATGATATACCACTTAATTGAATTTAAATCAACTGATCAATAAAATTATTTAGGCATAGCCTGAAATAATTATGACCACATTATTGAATTCATTTTAAAAAGCTGCATACATTTAGACGATCGCAAAAATATGGACTTTTGCCGGATTCGGCATATCGCTATTGCAAGCAGAAAGTACTTTATGTGAGCACCGAAGCGATTCCTCCCGAAAAGCTTGCTCGGGACAGGCGTAAAACGAAATGCGGATTAGGGGGGAATTTATTTCATTCTCAGGTATTACTTTATCCATACAAACATTTAGTATATTAGCACTGATCATTTTGGTCGAGACAGGGGGCCTGTTCTGAAACTACCTGCCCTTTAAACATCCGGATTTGTATACTGCAAATATCCTCATTTACACGGTTGCATAATCTGGAACACTCTATTTTAAAGAGATTTCATGGAATTACAAGAAATCATAACAACTATTCGCGATTTTCTGGAGTTTAAACTTTTCACGCTTCAGGATGACCCGGTAACGATCCTGTCGTTACTTATTTTTTTCTTTTCGCTGACCATTGTACTCTTTCTTGGTTCATTTACACGCCGTTTTTTACAAAGCCGTTTTCTCGACCAGTTTGAAATTGACCTGGGTCTCAAGTATGCTTTGTCTCGTGTGGCCCAATATATTATTGTAACTATCGGGGTGTTGATCTCATTTCAATTCGTGGCCATCGACCTCACCAGCCTTGCTGTAATTTTCGGATTGCTTTCAGTGGGTATCGGTTTTGGACTTCAAAACATCACTGCAAATTTTATCTCCGGACTTATCATCATGTTTGAACGCCCGATAACTGTGGGAGACCGAGTAGAGGTTGCCGGGATTGAGGGCGATGTGATGGAAATCAGTATCCGATCAACAAAAATTCTCACAATGAATAATACATCCATCATTGTACCTAACACACAATTTGTAGAAAATAATGTGATTAACTTTTCCCATGGGGATCCAACATTTCGCCTGCATGTACATGTTGGCGTATCCTATTCTTCGAACCTAGATGATGTTTTGAAAGCTTTGAACGAAGTGGCAGATGAACATCCGGAAGTAATGGACATTCCAAAACACCAGGTTCACCTTACTCAGTTTGGCGACTCTTCCTGGGATATGGAACTGCGTGTTTGGATTCCTCAGGTAAAAGACCGCCTTATCATCCGAAATGAGTTGAACCAGGCAATTGTACATAAGTTCAAGAAATACCAGATTGAAATTCCATTCCCGCAACATGATCTTCATGTGAGGTCAAGTATTGAACTACCTGTTAGATCCGGTGAAGGCAACAATGATCAACAAACATAGCCTGTCAGGTCTCTGTAACCTTGCAGGAAATTATTAATGGATTTATACAAATTTTTGTAAAAGCTTATACCAAATCAATAAGTTAACACGAAGTATCTGCGGTCTGTTGATTTTCCGTTTAGGTTCACGTGTCACACCTACCGTTGCTTCCTGAATTGCATCGAATCATTCACTCTGCTTTTTTCTTATCATTTCTCCGGTTTCCAGCGGCTCCGGGTCAACTGCTTCCACAATCCAGGTGGTGTTTTCCCGATAGCTGATCCGTGCTTTTGATCCTGCTTTAATCTCTCCGTCTATGGTTCGTGCCTGCCAGGATATTCCCTGAAATCGGATTCGGCCGCTGTTGTTGTCGTCTTTCACCGTCTCCACAACATCAACTACTTTGTCGATCGCTTCGTAGTCTTCATCAGCAAATTTAAAAGAGCGTTCGCCTTTAAAGTACTTTTTGATGAACGGGCGAATCAAAATGGTGAGTGCTACAGAAGAAAAGAGCCACGCAAAAATGGCAACAAAAGGATCAGACAAAAAACCGAGATAGCGTAAAATACCCACACCCAGCCCGCTGATTCCAAGGAAAAATGCCACACCACCCGGTAGCATCATTTCCAAAATCATTAAAATGATGCCGCCTGCGATAAAAATCCAGGTAATGGTTTCGCTGTCCATCTTTCTATACCGGTTGAGGATTGCTCTGTATCATCAATAAAATAGAGTGTTTCTTCAGAAAAACAACGCTGATTATTTCAAGGCTTTACTCTACTATTGCCGTGTCAAGAATGAAGTTTCGCAAAAAACCCGCAATGTTTCCTTGTCACCAACGGCAATATGAATGGAATTATGCAGCCTTTTTGAAGAAAAAACATTGCGGGTTTTACCGTCAATTGATCGTTGTCATCACATTAATGCCTTTTTGATTGATTTTCTTCGCTTTTTGGAAATCCCAATCACAATTGCCGGTACCACGAAAAGAGTCAGAATAGTAGCAAAGGCAAGCCCGCCGATTACAGACCGGGCAAGCGGGCTCCAGGTTTCGGAACCGGCGCCGATTTCAAGGGCCAGGGGGATCATCGAACAAATGGTGGTCAGTGCTGTGAGCAGAATAGGACGCATCCGTCGTTTACAGGCTTCCAGAAATTTAATCAGATACTCCTGATTATCCACCTGTCCATGTGTGTTCTGATGGATATAATCGACCAGCACAATACCGTTATTCACCACAATCCCGATCAATATCACAATCCCGATATATGCAGGAACACTTAGCGGTGTTCCGGTTGCAAACAGAAATACAAGCGAACCAAAAAAAGCAAGCGGAACCGAAAACATTACGATAAACGGATCTCGCAGGTTTTCGAAAAGTGAGGCCATTACCATATAGGTGAGCAGCAGTGCAAGAAACACGGCAAAAAGAATTTCTGATCCGCTTTCCTGCTGGGCAAACACCGATCCGGCAAATTCGTAACGATAACCATCGGGCAGTACTATATCGTTGTCCAGAAGGTCTGTAAGTTTTTGCTGATACTCTTCCATATCACCGCGAACCATCACGCTCACATCCAGTAAAGTTTCTCTGTCGCGCCGGGTAATAGTGCTGAGCCCTTCCACAACGTCAAACTGGCCAAGGCCAAGCACCGGGATACGCTGATCTTCAAATTGTGCAAGTTCAAGAGAGAAAAGATCCTGCCGGTTTTGGAATTGCTCTCGCACATTTCTCACCTGAATTGCGATTTCACGTCCTTCCTCACGGAAATAACCTGCGCGCGTTCCCCTCGCCTGTGTACCCAATTCCGAAGCAATACTTGATGAGGCAATGCCTGTGCGGCTGATGCGATTCCGGTCCAGTTCAAATGCCAGTTCGGGTGCCGGACGAGAGCGTGGATTACTGACCGACATCACATTCGGATCGCCTTTTAAGGCTTCCTCTATCTGCAGGGTGAGAACCTGGAGCACTTCTACATCCGGCCCGATCAGGCTGACCCTGATTCCGCGCCCGGTCCATCCCCGGCCCATGGGAATACCCCCGCTGCCACCAAGGTTGGCAATATCGATATTGATATCATCGCCATCATCCATCAACGCCTGAAGACGCGTGGCTACTTCTGCAGTGGGTTTATCTCTCAAATGATTGTCCACAAGACTTATACTCAGTGTGCCGGCATTTGTAAGTGTACTTCGTCCGCTTCTTCCGATATTTGTGATAACGGTCTGAACTTCAGGCTCTTCAAGAATCCGGCTTGTATAATCCCTTAGAAATGTTGCGGTTGTTGAAAGTTTAGTACCCGCAGGCAGTTCAACTCTCAGGTCGAAGGTGCCCTCGTCAGTTTCAGGGAAAAATTCTTTTTCTATCGTGCCAAAAAGGTAGTTTGCCCCGAAAACAATACCAACTACCGCAATGACCACCACATATTTCCGGGCCAGCAGCCACTGCAAGACAGTAATATAATTGCTTTCGAGAGATTTCATCCAGTTGAGTACAAAGTTGCCTTTATGAAACGATTCGCGTTTCAGCATCATAGAAGCGAGTACCGGAATCAAAATAATGGATGCAAGAAATGAAAATCCGATTGAAATGGAGATCGTAAGGGCAAGGTCCCGAGCTACAGTTCCGGCAAATCCGGTAAGTGTGAGAATCGGGATAAATACAGCAATTGTTGTAAGGGTTGAACCGAGAAGTGCACCGCCTACCTCATTGGTTCCGTCGAGTGCAGCATCAAATCGTGATTTCCCCTTTTCAAGCTGATTGGCAATACTTTCAGAGACTACAATCGAATTATCCACAAGTAAGCCGATTGCCAGTGCAAGACCGGTAATGGAGACAATATTCAATGTGATATCGAGTGCGTACATCGCTGCAAAAGTGGCCGTTAGTGAAACCGGAATACTCATCGCCACCACAAAGGCGATTCTCCATCCACCCATAAAAATCAGCAGTATGATAACTACAACGACCAGTGCAATCAGGGCTGATTGTGCCAGGTTTGAAATGGAATCTTCAATAAATTCTCCTTCATTGCTAAGCACTTGCATCGTAACACTCGATGGCAGGTTGGACTGAAACTCCTGCATGGTCCGAATTACTGCATGAGTCACCTCCAGTGTGTTGGCGTCCGATTGTTTCTGAACCTCAACCGTGACACTGTTTCGTCCGTTTATCTCAACCAGGCTGGTGATATCCTCGTAATCATCCCGCACATTTGCAACATCTCTTACACGAACAGGTGTACCGTCATTTGCAACTACAATGGTATGTGCGATTTCATTTACATCACGATACATCGACTGTGCCCGGATACTGTAACTTGTTCGCCCGGCTACCAAACTTCCAATGGGCTGCTGCACATTGTTGCTGTTGATAGCACTGACCACCTGGCTGGGCAGTAAATTATGACGTGCCAATGCTTCGGGCATCAGATCTACATAAATATTTCGTGTAAGCCCTCCACGGGTCTCAGCAGATGCCACACCCGGAATCCGTTCAAACCGGGGTTCGATATATTCGATGGAGAGTGTGCGCAGTTCATCCAGGCCCAGAACATCCGACTCTACACTCACCTGCATGACCGGTGCGCGATCGGGATCAAACTGAAAAATGAAAGGTTCATTGGCTTCGGATGGCAACTGGTCGCGAATCCTTTCAACCGCTTCCCTTACTTTTTGTTCGGTTACCATGATGCTGGTTCCGGGCTGAAGACGCAAAATCATAAATGCACCGCCCCGCCGAACGTTTGAATCGAGCGATTCCACCCCTTCTACGCCCATTACGGCCGCTTCAATCGGTTCAACAACAAGCCGGAGCATATCATCGGGTGCCACATTGGAGTAGTTCACCGAAATACCCATTACCGGGATATTGAAGGTGGGATAGAGAGTTACTTTGAGGTTCGAGAGGGAGAAAATACCAAACCCGATCACCAGCAGCGACATCATGATCGCAGTTACCGGCCTCTTCAGAATTTTTTCAGTAATGGATATTTTTTTCATGATCTAATTAGGTTTGACGGCTCAAATTTCTACCCATTTAAAGGATCTTCTTTATGCACAGCATCAAATCCGGCTTTTTCAACCAGGCTGTTGATGACGTAATACATACAGGGTACTGCAAAGAGCATCAGAAGCGTACTCATCGCCAGGCCGCCAATTACTGAACGTGCCATCGGACTCCAGGTTTCGGCGCCGGCACCAAGCTGAAGTGCAAGCGGAACCATCGCCAGGATCGTAGTGAATGCAGTCATTAAAATCGGGCGGAGCCTTCGTCCGGCACCGTTCACAATCGCAGTGAGGCGATCCTGTCCCCGTGACTGCAAAATTTTAATATAGTCGATCATTACAATTCCGTTGTTCACAACAATTCCAGTCAGCAGAACAAGCCCCACCATTGCGGTTACACTAACCGGTGTGGATGTAAACAAAAGCATCAGCAAAACACCGGTGAGCGCAAGCGGAATGGTTACAATGATAATCAACGGTTCGATCAGGCTTTCGAACTGCGAAGCCATCACCATGTAGGTGAGTATGCCTGCAATTAAAAATGCAATCATCAAAAAATTGAATGATTCGCGCTGTTCCTCGGCTGAACCACCCAGTTCGTACCGATAACCTTCGGGCCATTGCACCTGACTTAGCCGCTCATTAGCCAGTGTGGTGGCGCTGCGAAGGTCCAGGTCGCCAAGATCGGCTTCAACCTCAACCATGCGTTCCTGGTTCACCCGTAAAATATTTGACGGGCCTGTGTATCGTTCGATGCTTGCCAGGTTTTTCAATGGCATCCAGTCACCGCCTGGTGTTCGTATCTGGAGATCCTGAAGTGCAGTTGACTGTGAACGGTCAATCGGGTCCACTTCTACCAGAACCTGAAATTCAATTCCCTGATCTACAAACGTAGTGGCAACCGATCCCTGGACAGAATTACTAAGAGCAGATGCTACCTGTGCCGTGGTCATCCCGGCACGCGCAATTCTTTCGCGGTCCATCTCAACGCGAAGTTCGGGCCGCCCCTGATCGGCTGAGCTGAACACACTTACAATGCCGTCAATTCCGCGAAGCTGATGCATAACTCCTTCAGCAAGACCTCGTTTTATATCCTGATCAAAACCGTAAATTTGCACAATCAGACCGGTTTCTCCATCGGGACTGAGGGGATCTTCGCGCACTTCGCGGATATTGGCGCCCGGAACCCATTCAAGCTCCTCAAGGATAGATGCGGTGATTGCCATTTGGCTGCGCGAACGTTCGGAAACAGGCACCAGTTCAATCCGAACGCGCCCCTGATTTCCGCCGGGGTTGTCGGCTCCTTCGATACCGGTTTTATCCCCATAATCCGACACAACCAATCGCGCTTCCGGTATGTTCTGCCGTACGGTATTTTCTACCTGCATGATGGTTCTTTCGAGTTCGAGCAGACTAACGCCCGGTTCACGCTGTACATCCAGGATGATGAAGTTTTCGTCGACCTGCGGGAAAAACTCACCCCCAAGAATAGTAAAAATCGGAAGAGAAGCCAGCAGCAATCCAAATGCACCGGCGATGACCCACCCGCTCATCTTCAGGGCTTTATCCAGTTGACGTTTGTAGCTGTTCTCGAGCCGGTCGAACTGCCGGCCAAGCCACGGGCCCACACGATCTGAGAATAGTGATTTTGATGACGAAGCTATCAAAGTGTAGAGTTTTAAAAATGGCCAGATGATACCATAAAGCAAAAACAGCGGAATAGAAGCCAGCCGGGTAAAAACGTTTTGGCGCCGCCATACCAGCAGTTTGTAGAGCAGATTTTTGGCGGGATCTTTTTTGTCGGCTTTAATCATTTCCGCTTCAAAAATCCGTGAGCTAAGTACCGGAATCAGTGTGATGGCAACCAGCACAGAAACGATCATTGCAAACGAAATGGTGAGAGCCATGTCACGGAAAAGCAGACCCGCGATGCCGGGCACAAATAATATCGGTAAAAACACGACCAATGTAGTAAGTGTGGATACAATCACCGGTGTAGCCACTTCCTGCGCACCTGAAGTAGCGGAATCTTTACCGTCGTAACCGTCTTCACGGAAACGGAAAATGTTTTCGAGCACCACTACTGCATTATCCACTACCAGCCCTACAGCCAGTGTGAGGCCGGACAAAGAGATAATGTTCAAGCTGACATTCGAAAAATCCATGATGCTGAAGGTGGCGATAATGGAAATCGGAATGGTGATCGCCACAATCAGTGCTGAACGGCCGCTTCGCAGGAACAGCAGAAGCATGATGATGACCAGAATAACTGCTTGCAAACCTGTCATCACCAGGTTGTTGATCGACATACTGATGAAATCGGCCCGGTTGGTGAGCACCTCCAGGCTAACGTCAGATGGAAGAACCGTACGGATATCATCAAGAGCATTCACCACACCTGTTGCGGCACTTACAATGTTGCTGTCGCTCTGTTTATAAATATTCATGATGACCCCGTCGCTGCCCTGCACACGAACGTTGCCAATTGGCTGAGCGATACCATCCTCAACTGATGCAACATCTTTCAGGTACACGGGGTTACCGTCTTCAGTTACTGAAACAATACTGTTGCGGATCTGTTCAATATTTCTGAAATCACCAATTGTACGCAGGGAAAAAACGGTTTCTCCCTCTGTAAGCTCACCAGCCGGAACCTGTACATTTTCCTGCCCCAGGCGGTTCGAAATCTCGCTGATATCCACGTTATAGGTTCGCATTTGGGCATTGCTGAGTCGTACATTGATCTGCCGGTCATATCCCCCGGCAGTTTCGGCTGATGCAATTCCTTCAATTCGTTCTATCCGTTGTTCAATTTGACGGGTGGCAAGGGTTCTGAGTTCACGGGGGCTTCGGGTATCGGAAGTGAGGGCGAGAACAAGGACCGGTTCATCATTGGGATCGTAAGAGAAAACGATGGGTTGATCCACATCATCGGGGAGGCCGCGGCGGATCATATCGAGCCGCTTGCGAACTTCGGTTTCAGCTACAAAAAGATCCGTACCCCAATTAAAATTCAGTTTTACCACAGAAGCACCCTGGCTGGAAAGTGACCTTACTCTTCGCACTCCGGATATGCTGCCCACCTGTTCCTCAATCTGACGGGTGATGAGCGCTTCAATATCTTCAGGAGCAACACCATCATAGGTACTGTATACGGTGATTGTGGGGAAGGAAACATCAGGGTAAAGATTCAACCGCAGATTATTCAGCCCATACAGCCCGAAACCGATCAGGATCAGGCTGATCATCATAAACGTAATGGGCCGGTTAACTGCTAATTTGGGTAGATTTTTCATGTAGCGGCTGCCTTATCACTCGTTGTTGTTATCATTATTACCGTTAGGGCTGGCTTCACCACCGGAACCACCTTCCCGGCGCTCTCTCATTCGTTCGCGCATCTGTTGCCGCTGTTCAGGTGACATATTCTCCATATTGGGCCTTCCTTCAGCACTCTCCAAATTTATCTGTTGTAATGTTGATGGCTCACTCCCGGCTACCCGGATACGTGAACCATCTTCAAGGTTTCTGTGTCCTGTAATTATCAATCCATCGCCCGGCTGAAGCCCATCAAGTATTTCAATGCGGTCTCCTTGCTGGATGCCAAGAGTAAGCGGACGGCGGACAGCGATAGAATCTCCCTGGGAGATAAAAGCGGAATAGCTTCTTTCCAACTCGATGGTTCCGGTTTCTGGTTCTATGTAGGTATCAACTGTTTCAACCATCGCAGAACGGGGAACAATCACAGCATTTTCACGTGTTTCCAGGTTGATGCGTGACTGAACGAGTGCCCCCTGGTAAATGGTGGAGGAGGCGTCTATCAGGCTGATGACAACCTCACCCAGTCCGGTTGTGGAATTTAATTGAGGGCTTTTACGGGAAACAACTCCAACTGCTACTTCACTGCCACGGGATGATAGTGACATCGACACATCCTGGCCTATCTGTACTGCTTCCCAGTCCTGCAGTGGTAAAAATACACGGGTTTCAAAACCAACAAGATTGGCCACTTCAAATGCAGTCTGTCCGCTTGAGGCAAGGTCTCCTTCTGCAATAAATCGGTTTAACACAACACCGTTTACGGGAGATTTAATACGGGTATTTTCAAGGTCTTCCTGAGCCTGAGCCAGGGATGATCGGGCCGACTCGTATTGAGCTTCACTATTCAAAAAAGTAGTTCTGGCGTCATCATATTCCGAGCGGCTGATCAAATCGCGTTCAAACAACTCGCGCTGGCGGTTTAGCTGGGTGCTGTCTCTATCAAATGTTGCCCGGGACTGTCTTAATTGCGACTGAGCCTGCTCCATTGCTTCGCGAAACGGAACATTGTTTATTTCGGCAAGAAGCTGTCCCTGAGTTACCTCATCTCCAAGATCGGCGTGAATGCGGGTTACACGGTTGGTGACCTGAGGGGCAATTGATACAACATCCTGAGCTCTGATGGTGCCATAAGCACTAACCTGATCAGAAATTGTTCCGGATTGAACCGGGGTCACCTCAACGCTGGTGGCCTGGCCTCCGCCAAAACCGCCTCCACCTCCGGAAAACTGACGGCTATTATCATCGCCGTTATTTCCGCAGGAACTGAATAGCAGAAGAGAAAAGAAAAGGGTTAATACAGTAACTGAATTTTTCAATGATTTAATTTTAGTTGATAGCTTCTCTAACAATCAGAAATGTGATAACGTAAAAGTAAGCAGTTCAAATATAGCCACATAGCTGGCCGGAACACTTTTCTCAAAAGACATGGCCTTTTTTAAAACTTATTACAATCTGACTGCCCATCACAATCTATTAGACGAAGTAACTATTTTAAGGTTTGATGAAAAACGGACTTTTTTCAAGCTGTTTAGATTTTTTATATGAAACAGCTTATCCTAATGATATACAACAACTTATTGTATCGTTCTGTTTTTTTATGCTTACTGATATCTATCAATACAAATCAAATACAAGAATGGTTTCCAGAGGTTTTCTTTTTTCGAATGGAACCTTGAGGATGATCTCCCCATCATCAGCAGAAAATTCAACCGGACTATCATCCCTGAAAAACCGAACGGATTTAAATTCACTTTCAAATTTCGGTATTTGAAGGGTTTCATCATCCAAATCAAGGAGGTGGAGGTAAACGATATTCTCTTTTGATGTGGTAACACCCCAGGGCTGAGGGGGAATGGGGCCTCTTCTCGTGCCGTAAATAGTTTCTCCGTATTTTTGAAGCCATTCACCCATCACCATGAGTGTATCCACATTTTCAGGCTGTAAACGGCCGTTCGGCATCGGGCCGGTGTTAAGCAGAAAGTTGGAGCCATAGCCGGCAGCACGAATGAGGGTTTCGAGAAGTTGATCCGAGCTTTTGAAACGGCGGTCTTTCAGATTATAACCCCATGATCCGTTCATCGTTTCGCACATCTCAAGGGGAAGGTCGGAGATCTCATCAGATTGCCGGTATCCCATCGTGTTTTCTCCTGGCAGATCTCTCTCAAACATCTGGAAATCCTCTCCCGGCTGTGGATTGAGATGATGGTTGCTTCCGATGAGTGCCCCGGGCTGCAAACTGTGAATATGGCTGTAAATTTCATCAAGGTACCAGTTGGCATCATACTTGTCCCACTGACCGTCAAACCAGATTCCACCGATTTCACCGTAATTGGTCAGCAGTTCGGTTAGCTGGACTTTCATAAAGTCGATATAGTTTCGCCATTCACCTGATTTGGGCCTGCCGGTGTAATCACGGCCGGTTCGACCCCTGGGATAATAATCGGGATGATGCCAGTCTATCTGCGAATAGTAAAAAAAGAGTTTGATCCCGGCTTTATCACACGCCTCTTTGAGTTCAAGGATGATGTCGCGGCCGAAAGGTGTTCGGTCTACGATATTATAATCAGATACACCGGAATGATACATAGCGAAACCGTCATGGTGTTTTGTGGTAATGGTGATGTACTTCATGCCCGCTTTTTTTGCTACAGAGACCCACTCATCCGCATCAAACTCAACCGGATTAAAAAATTCCGCCAGGTTTTCATAGGCTTCAACGGGAATCTCTTTCTCGTTCATAATCCATTCCGCCACGCCATATTCTCCGCCACCGGCCATTACAGAGTAAATTCCCCAGTGAATGAACATCCCATATCTATTATCCTGGAACCACTCCCGGTTTTCAAGATTTTCAGGTGATGGCTCATATTGAGCCTGAGACCGCGCTGAGTCTGTATGAAAAATTATACCTGTCATGATTGCAATAAGAAGAATTGCTGTAATTTTCTTCATAACGTACACTCCTGATTTTTTAGTAAACGCCTGTCTATTTAATTTAGTTATATTCAAAACAATTTTAATATAAAATTGTCTTATAACTTTTAAATATCTCAACTATCGCTCTTGAATATCAGATGGAGCCTGTTTTTTAAACCATGATTGTTCAGAAAATAAGCATCAGAAAAGAACAGTCAGTTTCTTGCAGATCTCTTCACACAGGGTTCTTACTTCGGGAGTCATGGCGTTGAGTGTATGTGAATCGATATCAAGCTCGCCGATGAACCGATCGCCTTTCATGATGGGCACCACTATTTCCGACTTTACATCCACGCTGCACGCCAGGTAATTATCGGCCTGGCTTACATCCTGTACGACAAATGTTTCGAGAGTTTCGGCGGCTTGTCCACAAATTCCGGTTCCGTAAGGTATACGTGAGTGATCCGTCGGTTCGCCCACATACGGGCCCAGTTCCAGCATTTTCTCTTCTTGTTCAGACGCTAGGTAAAAACCGGTCCAGTCGAACAGATCCACTTCACGGTCCAGAAGCTCACAGATATTCAGTAATTTTTCATCACGTGTTCCGTCTCCGCTGATGATTGTATCAATCTGTTCTAAAATTTTTTCAGTATCCATGGAAAAAGTTGGGAATTATTCTTGTAAGTACATTTAAGCAACCAAATTTACGAAGAATTCCAGTGGGTATTTTATTCTAAAATCGTCGTTCTAAATGGCTGAAAACCTATCTATCTTTGAGGCTATGCTTGAACTCCTGAACGATACTGTGCCAGAGCACACCATCACCATTATTGGGATTGCCGGGCTACTTTTTGCGAGCTTTTCTTCCCTGTTTTCGGTTGTGAATCCGCTGGCAGCGATGCCACTTTTTTTGTCACTCACCGATCGGTTCAGTGAAAAAGAACGTATTCAAACAGCAAAAAAAGCGAGTTTTTATATGTTTGGCGTGTTAATTACGTTTCTGCTGATTGGTACGTATATTTTAACTTTTTTCGGAATTTCCCTTGCGGGAATCCGTATTGCCGGCGGCCTGATCATCATGAGGGCAGCTTATTCCATGCTCAACCCGGAAACGGGAGGCATAAAACTAACTGATGAAGATGAAGCCGCTGCCCTTGAAAAAGAAGATGTTTCCTTCAGTCCGCTGGCACTTCCGCTGTTATCCGGGCCGGGGAGTATTGCAGTTGTAATCGGATTTGCCACACAAGCTGAAGGCATGCCCGATTATCTGATTAATGGCGTTTCAATTGTGTTGGTTTGTGCCATCACGTACGCTGCATTGCGCCTTGCGCCTGTCTCGGCACGTTACATTGGGCCAACCGGTTTGAATGTGATGACCCGCTTGATGGGGTTCATTGCACTGGCGATCAGTGTTCAGTTTATACTAAGCGGAATTTCCCGTTATTACGGATTAGGTATTTCTTAAAAACATGGATGAACGACAAAAATTACAGCACCTGTTTCACTTTGATCTATGGTGCTCACGAAAGCTGACAAACCTATTTCAGCAATATCACCCATTTAAAGAGCAGGAAGCTTGTGAAGCGTTTCTTTCTCACATCATCAATGCTCAGAAAATCTGGTTCAACCGGGTTATTCGACTTCCTGCAGACGATGACCTTAACACCTGGACCGAATACAGCCTGGATGAAATGAAGCAGGAGGCCCAGGAAACCACGCAACTCTGGATGGATCTGATCGGGGATCATGAAGTGGACCTGAATACCAAGATTTTCTATAAAAATTCTCAGGGAGTAGATTATTCAAATTCATTATGGCAAATTTGCAATCACCTGATTATCCACGGACAGCATCATCGGGCACAAATTTCTATTTTTCTGAGAAATTGTGATATTAAGCCACCTTCTATCGATTACATTCATTTTTCTCGTGCAGGGATTACAAATACAAATCTCAACTAACCAAACTACTGAATTCTGGAAACGTTAGAACAGGTTCTCGTTAACTTTGCCAATCACGCATGGGGCATGCCCCTGCTTGTATTGCTTGTGGGTGGTGGTGTTTTTTTTCTTGTTTACAGTCGTTTTATACCCTATCGCAACTTTAGCCATGGAGTGCAGGTTCTCTCTGGAAAATATGAAGACCCCAACGCACCTGGCGATATCAACCACTTTCAGGCTCTTTCCAGCACGCTTGCCGCGACTGTGGGAATGGGAAACATCAGCGGTGTCGCTATTGCGTTGGGTGTAGGCGGCCCCGGGGCTATATTCTGGATGTGGATTACCGCAATTGTCGGAATGGCAACCAAATTTTTTACCTGTACGCTTTCCATCATGTATCGCGGCAAAGACACCAGCGGCAAAATTCAGGGTGGCCCGATGTATTATATCACCGAAGGCCTTGGCAAAAAGTGGAAGCCGCTCGCCATGTTTTTTTGCCTTGCCGGGCTCATTGGCTGTCTGCCGTTGTTTCAGGCGAATCAGCTCACACAAATTCTGCGTGATACCGTTTTTGCCGAACATAATCTGCTCGGCTATGATATTTTTATTCTCTCTGGCACTATAATTACGGAAACCGGCTTCAGGCTTTCTGATATTCTCACGGGTCTTATTTTGGTGGCACTGGTTTCACTTGTAATTTTCGGAGGTATCAAGCGGATTGGGCATGTGGCAGCCCGGCTGGTTCCGCTCATGGTACTGATCTACATTTTTACCGTGGTTTACATCATCATCAATAACATTATTGATGTGCCTTACTATTTCTGGCTGATTGTTACCGATGCCTTTACAGGCCAGGCAGCTGCCGGAGGCGCTCTGGGTGTGGTGATTTCGAATGGTATCCGGCGAGGGGCTTTCTCGAACGAGGCAGGCATCGGAACTGAAGCGATGGCTCACGGTGCGGCGAAAACCCGCGAACCGGTTCGCGAAGGCCTTGTGGGGATGCTTGAACCGGCTATCGATACACTGCTGATCTGTACTATGACCGCTATGGCCCTGCTGATGACCGGTGCATGGACCGACACCACAGTTGACGGAATCACCATGACTGCTGTTGCTTTTCAGACCGGCATTCCTGGGCTGGGACTTTATCTGCTGATTCTTTGTGTTTTTATTTTCAGCATCACCACGATGTTCACATATTCTTACTATGGCACCAAATGCCTCAACTTTCTGGGGGGGGCACACCGGAAGCACTATTACAACTATTTCTACGTGTTTTCCATCTTCCTGGGCTCTGTCACCACCATTGGTATGGTTGTGAATCTGGTTGACGGTATGTTTGCCATGATGGCCATCCCCACTATGATAGGGACCATTTTACTTGCACCGAGAGTGGTCGAAGCAAGCAGGGATTATTTCAGAAGAAAAGAGGCTGGAGATTTCGACTTTGATTAAAAAATGATATGATTCTAAATTGATTTTTTCTGGTTGATAGAAATACTTCAGCATTATTGGCTGAAAAAATTTACGCATTCCTGTTCGTCATAATTCATAAATCATTTCATTCCGTTATTCTGCGCAGCACAGCTCCGGGCTTCTCTTCGTTTTTTTCTCCATCAGAAATAACAGCTATTCCGTTTACAAACACCCAGTCGAAACCATCAGCATAGAGATGGGGTTCTTCAAAATCTGCATTGTCTCTGACTTCGGCGGGATTAAAAATCAACAGATCAGCGGCGAATCCTTCCCGGATCAAACCGCGGGGAACACCCATTTCGTCAGGATTTGAAAGGCCGAGGGTTTGTGCAGGAAGGCCAGTCATTTTATGAACAGCTTCTTCAAGAGAAAGCAGCCCCTCTTCATTCACGTATTGCCGGAGGATCTTTGCAAAGCTTCCGTAGCCGCGGGGATGGCGCATGCTGGGACTGCCGTCGGAGCTGACCATCACATACGGATCTCTTAAAAAACGACGCATCACATCCTCGTCCATCACAAAATAAGCCCCACTGGCACCCTGTGGTCCGATATCGTCAATCAACACCTCTTCAAACGATTTGCCGATTGAATCAGCTACTTCAGCGAGCGTCTTCCCGGCCCAAGGTTCCGTTCCGAACAGGGTGGCTTCGGGTCCGTTTCTCAGGTGAATGCGATTTCGCAAATACTCTTTCAGCTCATCCCGGCGGGTTTCCACCACTTTGTCAAAATCGTTGGGAGGAAGTGCCCATTCGGGAAACACTATCGCAATGCCGGTGAAACTGGCTACATACGGATACACATCGGCGGTGATCTGCAAGCCTTCATCGCGAGCATTATCCAGCAGGGTCAGTAGATCTTCGGCACGGCTCGGTTCATCCCCGAAAACAATTTTTATATGTGACACATGCACCGCCGCCCCGGATCCGCGTCCCTGGTCCAGCAGTTCGGTTACAGCCTCTTCAATCCGGTCGTCATCTTCGCTGCGGATGTGACTCATGACCAGGCCTCCTGCTTTCGCCACCGGCATAGCCAGTGAAATGAGTTCGGGTAGATCGGCAAACGTGCCGTGATCATACTCCAGCCCGGTCGTTAAACCGAAGGAACCAACTTCCAGATTTTCACTGAGGATCTGCTGCATCTGTCCGACATAGCTTTCATGAAGTCCTACTTCCCGTGGAGCATTCACCAGCTGGCGAAGTGTATTTTGACCGGTGAAGTGGAGAATATTTGTCCCGGTTCCATAATGGTCAACCTCATCCATCCATCCTGCAACGTTGTTACCACCGGGACTGCGACCATCCTGCCCCAGGCTGATAGTGGTCACACCCATCGAAAGAAAGTTATCAAAACGGGGTGTTTCGAGGGGATCTCCGTGGGAGTGTGTGTCGATAAATCCTGGAGAGACGATTCTGTTGCCGGCATCAATGAATTGAGTGGCGTGTTGGTTTAGGTCGAGGTTTGTTTTCTCCGTTTACTCACCCTTTCGTCTGTGAGTGCCACAATAGTACGACCTTGCTCCGTCTCCACCTTCCCGCTCCTCAAACCGGACGTGCGAATTTCCCGCATCCGGCTTTTGGACAAGCTTACATGCGTTTTTAGCATGCAACGACTCCTGAAATTCCAAGACGCTCCGGGGTTGATAGGCGGTTGCCAATCCCCTGGCTGTCCCTTCTTTTTGCACCGTGCGGTTGCTGGGCTGGCCGGTTGCGGGATCACGGTAGGCTTCTACCAGCTTGCGGTTGCGCCCGTCCTTGCCTTTGCGTTTGACTGTGCCGCATTGAATGTACATGATGATAACGTTACAACTACACTACTCATATGCAAGCCCCTCAGCAACTTTTATAGGAACTTGAGCTATGGTGTCCTGAATGTAAAATCTGGAGAAATTCGATATTCTCTTGGCGGGCATAATCTTCCCTATCTGGTAAATTCGGATGGTAAAGTAACTGAAATGAATGATGTGGGAGGCCTGCTACTCGGAAAATTTGAAGATGCCGACTATTCCGAAAGCAGCATTCAATTAAAACCCGGCGATACAATTATGACTTTTACCGACGGAATTACCGAAGCAGAAAATGAAAAGGTGATTTTTTCGAAGAACAACGCGTCATCGACCATCTGAAAAAATCGGTCAGTAAAAAACTAAACTCCCGTATGAAAGAAATATTCCCTGAAGTGATGAAATTTGCAAAGACAGCACCGCAATCATGATGATATAACCGTTCTCTCAGTTTCTTACCAGGGCGAATGCTGACCTGGCGCACAGAAGATCAGGCTTCAATCTGGTGTATCTCCTTTAAGATCGCTTTTGCGTTTTTATCTTTGTTTTGCACGACCCGATGTTGCAGATTTGTAACTATTTCCGGCTCTGCATTTTCGAACGCAAGCTCCTTCGCTTCTTTTTCCGTACCCGTTCTCACAAGATCGTAAATCTCATCTGCACGAACCACACTGTAGAGATTATCTTCATTAAAAGCGTGTGAACGATACTTTTCATACTCCTGAAAAAGTTCCGGAAACTCGTTACTATTGTCTGCCCGGTTGATGATTTCAACATGCTCAGGGCCTTCAGCACTCAGCGGTGTTTTGGTGAGATAGTAAAATTTTTGTTTGTAAATCATTCGTCTTTTCTCTTTTCAGTTTTACGAAGTGAATATAACGTTTTTTGGTGGATTTGTTAATGGTTTATTCTCCATTCAATCTCAACACCCTCCCGTGCAGTGCCGGTGTAAACTCGCCGTTTTTGATACTAAACTGTCCGTTCACCAATACATGAACCATCCCCTCGGAAAGCTGGTGTGGTTCCTGGTAGGTTGCTTTATCTTGCAGTGTTTCGAGATCAAAAATTGTAAGGTCGGCAGCCATCCCCTCACGAACAAGCCCTCGGTTGTGCAGCCTGAACACCGTTGCAGAAAGGCTGGTCATACTCCGGATAGCAAACGGAAGGTCAATCACACCTTCATCGCGCACATATTTTGCAATTTTCCGGGGAAAGGAACCATAGTTACGCGGGTGCACTACTCCAGCGTCCGGTTCCGTCAGCCCCCCGTCTGAACTGGTCATCGTCCATGATTGTTTCATAAAACGGTTAACATCCTCTTCCAGCATATTGAAAGAGACAACTCCCGGGCTATGTTCTTTTATCAGTTCCAGAGCGGCATCTGTGGCATTCATGCCAAAGTGAGTGGCAATTACATCAAGTAATTTACCTTCCAGGTTTTCATCAGCAGGGTAGGATGCAATCTGAAGCCGGTGAGCACCACCCCTTCGCTCCATGTTGGCTTCCATCTCTTGTTTGATCTGTACCAGCTTTTCCGGCTCTTCCAATCGCTCCAGCATCGCGTCACGCCCGCCCTCACGCGCCCAGGGTGGAATCAGGACGGCTGTAAGGTTGGTGTGCGATGCCGGGTAAGGGTATTGATCAGCAAACACTTCTACGCCCCCATTCCGCGCACGTTCAATACGGTTGATCACCGGAGCAGAAA
>SL_3KL_010_SEDDRAFT_10000253_pt1 | contig 40388 bp, 44 predicted proteins | sample SodLakKL_010_SED_2_FD_10381 | JGI IMG/M metagenome (IMG submission 10381) | reverse complement strand
CCTCAAGACCCGCTACTACGGCTCGGTGATGATCGACTACCTCGAAAGGTATCCTGAGTTGGTGGTCATGTGGGCCGGGTATGCCTTTGCCCGCGATTACAATCAGGGCAGGGGGCACTATTATTCGGTCACCGATGTGCACAACACCCTGCGCACCGGTGTTCCCCAGCCGGCCACCTGCTGGACATGCAAGAGCACCGATGTACCCCGGATGATGCATGAACTCGGGGTGGGGGAATTCTACGCACAAAGCTGGTCGGAGATGGGTCCGAACATTCAGCACCACATCGGCTGCCAGGACTGCCACGATCCGCAAACCATGAACCTGAGGATCACCCGACCGGCCCTTACCGAGGCCTTTGAGCGAAGAGGCAAGAACATGGACGATTTCACCCGCCACGATATGCGCTCACTGGTATGTGCCCAATGCCATGTAGAATATTACTTTACCGAAGACAATTACCTGGTATTCCCATGGGATCACGGCTTCTCGGCCGACCAGATGGAGTATTACAAAGACAGCATCGACCATGTCGACTGGGTGCACGCATTGAGCCGTGCGCCCATGCTGGCCGCACAGCATCCCGATTACGAACTCTATATGACGGGCATACATGCCCAGCGCGATGTTTCCTGTGCCGACTGCCACATGCCCTATATGCGCGAAGGCGGGATCAAATTCACCGATCATCACATTGTCAGCCCCCTCGACAAGGTGGATGTTTCCTGCATGGTTTGCCACCGCGAAGACGAGGATGCCCTTATTTCGCGGGTGTACCAGCAACAGGACAGGGTAAGCGAGTTGCGGCGCATTGCAGAGAAAAACCTGGCCCGGGTGCACATAGAAGCCAGTCATGCCTGGGAAGCCGGGGCCACCCAGGAAGAGATGGATCCCATATTGCAGCTTATCAGGCACTCACAGTGGAGGTGGGACTGGGTAGCGGCCGCCAACTCCATGGGCTTCCACTCCCCTTCTGAATCACTGAGGGTGCTGGCAACCTCCATTCAGAAAGCACAGGAAGCCAGCCTGAAACTCACCTCCGTCTACAGGAAATACGGGGTGGACTATCCCATTAAAATGCCCGACCTGTCGACCAAGGAAAAGGCACAGGAATACCTGGGACTCGACATGGAACGCTTTGAGCGGGAAAAGGAAGTATGGAAGGAAACCGTATTGCCCCAATGGCTCAATGAATAGCAGGCAACTGGTTACTCCACATTGACCCCGGCCACAGCTTCGTTGATGTTCAAAATGGCATCGCCGATCTTTTCGCAGGAAGTGATGAGCTTGTTGAAGTAGAAGGCGCTTTTTACCTGACTGGGATCCTTTTCCATATCAACGATCACGGTATCCCTTACCTGATCGCGGAATGCATTGATCTTTCTCTCCAGTTCGATGGCGGCAGAAAGTCCCTTCCGGGCCTCCGGGGTGCTTTTCTGCAGGTTTCCCTGCATGAGTTCAAACGCATTGTTGACCAGTTTGAACATTTCGAACAGATCGCTTCGCTGGGCCGGGGTAAAATAGATCTTTTCCTTCTTTTTCTCGGCGAGCAAGCTGGACATTTTGAAACACACGTCTCCGATCTTTTCCACCTCGCTGCTGACCAGCCGCATGCGCCTGAGATCTTCGGATGCCTGGATACTCAACTGTTTCCGGCTTATCTTGATCAAGAAAGTGGTGATCTCCACCTCTACCCTGTCGGTGATCTCCTCGTACTTGCTTACCTTCTGCAAGATATTCTGGTACTCCTTTTTGTCGGTTTCTATGATCAGTGCGGGAATGAAATTGAACATGCGCTGGGCCAGTTCGCAGAACTTCCTGACCTCTTTCTTGGCCTGGAAAACAGAAAGCTCGGCCATGTGAAGGAAACCGCTGCTGAAATACTCCAGATGGGGGCGTTCGAACTTCTTGCCCCTTGAGGGTAGCAGGTATTCCACAAAACTTACAAGGTATTTGATAAAGCCGATCAACAAAAGGGTATTGGTGATATTGAACACCGTGTGAAAGATGGATAACCCTATCGGGATCATGGTGGGAGCCAGCAGCGGGGATTCCAATCCGAAATAGACCATGAAATAATCGATCTGCCCGATAAAGAACCGGAATATGAGCAGCATCCAAATGATGCCGATGATGTTGAACACCGTATGGGCCAGTGCCGTTCGCTTTGCATACACATTGCCCACAATGGCAGCCAGGTTGGCGGTAATGGTGGTGCCGATGTTCTCGCCCAAGACAATGGCTGCCCCATGCTCAAAACCGATCCATCCCTGATTGGTGATGACCAGTACCAGAGCCATGGTGGCACTGGACGATTGAAGCACAATGGTCAGCAGCGTTCCCAGGCCAAGGAATATGAATGTGCTGTAAACCCCGTAACCGGTCAGGTTCTGCAGGGCCTGGAACATTTCTGGATTGGTCGCCAGATCAGGCACCGATCCTCTCAGGAAATCCAATCCCAGGAACAGCAGGGCAAAGCCAAGGAAGATCTGCCCCATCGAGTTAAGGCGTTCTTTCGAACTGAGCAAAAGCGGGAAACTGATGCCGATCAGCGGAATGGAATACGCCGATATCGTCAGCTTGAATCCAAGCAGGGAGATCAGCCATGCCGTGGTGGTGGTGCCAATATTGGCTCCCATGATCACCCCGATAGACTGCGTGAGCGACATCAGGCCGGCATTCACAAAACTGACCACCATCACCGTAGAGGCAGAGGACGACTGGACCAGGGTAGTCAGCAGGAAGCCGGTAAACATCCCCACAAAGCGGTTGGAGGTCATGGCCGAGAGGATCGACCGCATTTTGTCGCCGGCAAACTTCTGTATACCCTCGCTCATGGTCTTCATCCCGAAAAGGAACAAACTCAACGACCCGAAGAGGGTAAGGAAGTCAAAGAAACCAAAATTCATAATGCCTTCCGTTAATTGGACAGGAAGCCGGGACGCAGTCCGGATGCAGTGACAATATTAAGGATTTTTTAATTGATGGTGTAGGGTAAGGCAAATAAAATCCAATGCTTAACATTAAATTAATATGGCCGTGAATTGCACCCCCAACCCAAAGCCAAAAAAAACCTTCCCCGCATAAAGCAGGGAAGGTCTGTTCGTCTGCCGGCAGGGCCGACTTATTTGACAAAACGGAATTCTTTGCCGGGATACCTGGCCGTATCGCCGAGCATCTCCTCGATGCGCAACAACTGGTTGTATTTGGCGATCCGCTCCGACCGGCATGCAGAGCCTGTTTTGATCTGCCCCGTACCCAGGGCCACCGCCAGATCGGCAATGGTGGTATCTTCCGTTTCGCCCGAACGGTGGCTGATCACCGCAGTATACCTGTTTTTGTAAGCAAGGGTCACGGCTTCGATGGTCTCGGTCAGAGTGCCGATCTGGTTCACCTTTACAAGGATGGAATTGGCCACATCGGTATCAATTCCCTTTTGCAGTCGCTTTACATTGGTAACAAAAAGATCGTCCCCCACCAGCTGTATCTTGTCGCCCAGCTGTTTGGTCATCAGGGCCCATCCCTCCCAGTCGTCTTCGTCCATTCCGTCTTCGATAGAGATGATCGGATATTTCCTGACCCACTCGGCCCAGTAATCCACCATTTGGGCAGGTGACAGTTTATCTCCCGTCGATTTGTGCAAATGATATACTTTTTCTTCTTTGATAAAATACTCGCTGGCGGCCGGGTCGAGGGTAAGGAAGATGTCTTCGCCCGGGGTATAACCGGCTTTTTCGATGGCCTGAAGGATCAACTGTACGGCCTCTTCGTTCGACTTCAGGTTGGGGGCGAAACCGCCTTCGTCGCCCACATTGGTCGAATATCCCTTCGATTTCAGCACCGACTTGAGGTGGTGGAAGATTTCTGCTCCCATTTTGATGGCCTGACTAAATGAAGAGGCTCCCACAGGCATGATCATGAATTCCTGGAAGTCGACAGAGTTGTCGGCATGAGAGCCCCCGTTCAGGATGTTCATCATAGGCATGGGCAGGGTGGTGGCGTTTACCCCTCCGATATAGCGGAACAAAGGCTGACCGGTTTCCTGGGCGGCGGCATTTGCCACGGCCAGGGAAACCCCGAGAATGGCATTGGCTCCCAGCTTCGCCTTATTGGGTGTGCCGTCAAGGTCCAGCATGGTTTTGTCGATCAGGGCCTGATCGGTAACATAATGCCCCTTGAGTTCATTGTTCAGGGTGGTGTTTACATGGCTGATGGCCTTCAGTACCCCTTTACCCATGTAGTTGGACTTGTCGTCGTCGCGTAGTTCCACGGCTTCGTGAACTCCAGTGGATGCCCCTGACGGGACAGCGGCCCTTCCCATGAATCCGTTTTCGGTGATCACTTCGACCTCGATGGTCGGGTTGCCCCTGGAATCGAGGATTTGCCTTGCATGAATGTTAATGATAGCGCTCATAAGCTGATTATTTTTTAGTTGGGTTTTTCGAAAAGCGAAAAGGTAAAGTTAACAAACAGGCGGATAAAAAAAAAGGACAAAGCACCCGTGGTCACTTTATCCTTTCGTGGGCAAAGAAGACGAACAACTTACTTTTTTTCGATTTCTTCGTCTCCGCCTTTGTCTTTTTCCTCGCCGGGGGCTTTCTCACCGGCAGGCTTTGGGGTTTCCGGGTCTTCCTCCTTTTCAGGGCTTTCCGGGCTCTCCTCCTTTTCAGGAGTTTCCGGACTCTCCTTTTCGGGGGCCTCGGGGGCTTCCGTTTGGGGAGCTTCGGGCCCTGCAGTTTCAGGAGCTTCCGGGGTTTCAATCGAAGGGGCCTCAGGAGCCTGGGTTTCGGGAGCCTCTGCTTTGTCACTTACAGGGGCTTCAGGCTTTTCTTTGCCGGTGGGTGCCGTTACTGCCTTCTCTGCAGAGGGTTTGACCGTAGCGTCGTCGCCGGCTTTTTTGCCTCCCCTCCTGCCCCTGCGGGTACGTTTCTGCTGAGCGTCCTCTTCGGTTTTGAACATATGAGCATTGTAATCGACCAATTCGATAAAGCACATTTCGGCAGCATCTCCCTTGCGAAAACCGGTTTTTAAAATCCGGGTATATCCGCCGGGACGATCGGCTACTTTTTGTGACACCTCGCGAAACAGCTCGCTGACGGCATACTTGTTGCGCAAATAAGAGAAGACAACACGTCGCGAATGGGTGGAATCTTCTTTTGATTTGGTGATCAGGGGCTCTACATATACTCTGAGGGCTTTGGCCTTTGCCAGGGTGGTATTGATCCGTTTATGGAGGATCAGCGCCGTGGCCATGCTCGACAAGGTCTCCTTCCGATGGGCCGCTTTTCTTCCAAGATGGTTGAATTTCTTTCTGTGTCTCATTTCAATTATTCCTTATCTAATTTGTACTTGGAAAGGTTCATCCCAAAGCTCAGGTTTTTTGATTTAATCAGTTCTTCCAGCTCTGTCAGTGATTTCTTTCCAAAATTCCTGAATTTCAACAGGTCATGTTTGTTAAGGGAAACCAGGTCGGCAAGCGTTTCCACATCGGCTGCCTTCAGGCAATTCAGGGCCCTGACAGACAGGTCCAGATCAACCAGTTTGGTTTTCAGCAGCTGCCGCATATGCAGCGATGTTTCATCAAACTCTTCGCTGCTGGCCTTCTCTTCGGTATCCAGGGTGATCTTCTCATTGGAGAACAGCATAAAATGCAGGATCAGGATACGGGCAGCCTCCTTGAGCGCCTCCTTGGGGGAGATGGAGCCGTCGGTAAGTATTTCTATGATCAGCTTTTCGTAGTCTGTTTTTTGCTCCACCCTGTAATCCTCGATCTGATACGTCACATTCTTGATGGGGGTAAAAATGGAATCAACAGCGATGAGCCCGACTACAGGATTGAGCCCCTTGTTCTCCTCGGCTGGCACATAGCCTCGTCCCTTCTCAAGAGTAAATTCCATGTTCAGGTCAACGGAAGTCTCCATGTTGCAGATGACCACCTCGGGATTCAAAACCTGAAAATTGGCCAGTGACTGGTTCATGTCGCCGGCGGTAAACTGATCCTTACCGGTGATCTTGATGGAAAACTTTTCAGCTTCGGCATCGGCCACCTGGCTTTTGAATCGAATCTGCTTCAAATTCAGGATGATCTCGGTGACGTCTTCAACTACGCCCTTGATGGTAGAAAATTCATGATCAACCCCGTCGAACTTAACTGAGGTAATGGCAAACCCTTCAAGGGAAGACAGCAGAATTCTCCGGAGCGCATTGCCAATGGTAATTCCATAACCCGGTTCCAGCGGCCTGAATTCAAATTTTCCCAGGCGCTCGTCCGATTCAAGCATGATCACCTTGTCTGGTTTCTGAAAAGCTAAGATTGCCATTATAATAGGTTTTTGTTTTGAAAAAGATAACGGACTTTACTTGGAATACAATTCCACAATGAGCTGCTCCTTGATGTTCTCAGGAATGACATCCCGCTCGGGATAATTCAGGAATTTGCCTTTGTGGTTGTCCTTGTCCCATTCGAGCCATGAATAGGCCGAGGCTGATCTGGAAGAAAGGCTGTCTGCGATGGCTTCCAGGCTCCTTGATTTCTCACGCACGCCAACGATGTCGCCTGGACGTATACTGTAAGAGGGAATGTTCACGATATTTCCGTTCACCGTGATATGTTTGTGGCCGACAAGCTGCCTGGCAGCACGACGGGTGGGGGCAATACCCAGCCTGAAAACCACATTGTCAAGACGGGCCTCCAACAACTGAAGCAGTATCTCGCCGGTAATCCCTTTCTGGCTTACTGCTTTTTTGAACGTATTGGCAAATTGCTTCTCCAGGAGTCCGTAGGTATATTTGGCTTTCTGCTTCTCCATAAGCTGGATGCCGTACTCCGACTTTTTCCTCCTTTTTTTCATCTGGCCATGCTGACCGGGAGGGTAATTTTTCTTTTCAAATGATTTGCTCGCACCGAAAATGGGATCACCAAACTTACGGGCAATTTTGGTTGTTGGACCTAAATAACGTGCCATGTTTATTAATTGATTCTGAAATGATTAACAAATACAAAGGGGCTTATACCCTTCTTCTCTTGGGCGGACGGCAGCCATTGTGCGGCAGCGGGGTTACGTCCATGATCTCGGTTACTTCCAGCCCGGACGAATGCAGAGTACGTATGGCTGATTCCCGACCCGAGCCGGGTCCTTTAATGAAAACCTTGACCTTGCGAAGACCCTGGTCATAGGCAATTTTTGCCGCATCGCTGGCGGCGGTCTGACCGGCATAGGGGGTGTTCTTTTTCGAACCCCGGAAGCCCATTTTTCCTGCCGATGACCAGGATATGACCTGGCCCTGCTGGTTGGTCAGGGTAATGATGATGTTATTGAAAGAGGCAAAAATATGCGCCTGACCCACAGGCTCTACCTTTACCACTCGTTTTTTGGCACTCCTGGTGCCTTTGGTTGACTTTGCCATGTTATCCTGCTGTCTTCAATGATTATTTGGTAGCTTTTTTCTTGTTGGCAACGGTTTTCTTCTTGCCTTTGCGCGTCCTTGCGTTGTTCTTTGTTTTTTGTCCCCGCAGCGGCAGCCCGATGCGATGACGGATACCCCGGTAGCAGCCAATGTCCATCAGCCTTTTGACGTTCATCTGTACTTCCGAACGCAATGAGCCTTCTACCTTGAAGTGCTCATTGATGATGTTGCGGACGTTTGTCAGCTGCTGATCGTCCCAGTCATCCACCTTAATATCGGGGTCAACCCCCGCCATTTCAAGGATCTTCCGGGCATTGCTCTGACCTATCCCGAATATGTAGGTAAGGCTGATAACGCCTCTTTTGTTTCTTGGAATATCAACTCCAGCTATACGTGCCATAAATGTGTTTCTTTGTGTTGTTTGCCAATTTTTATCCCTGACGTTGCTTGAACTTGGGATTCTTTTTGTTAATGACATAGATCTTCCCTTTCCTGCGGACGATCTTGCAATCGGAACTTCTTTTCTTGACCGATACCCTGACTTTCATTTCTTCTGGATTTATAACTGGTTTTATGTACTGATGCAACTCCTTTATTTATACCTGAAAGATATGCGACCCTTCGTAAGATCATAGGGCGACATTTCCACTTTCACTTTGTCGCCGGGCAGTATCTTGATGTAATGCATTCGCATCTTTCCCGAAATATGGGCCGTAATAATGTGCCCGTTTTCAAGTTCTACGCGGAACATGGCGTTACCCAAAGATTCGATAACCGTTCCGTCCTGTTGTATTGATGCCTGTTTTGCCATATGCCCTAACGAATGATGAACGAATTATGATTATTTTCCTTCAATGCCTGTTCAATCAATTCAAACGACGAAAGTATCTCTGCCTTGCCATTTACCACAGCCACCGTATGCTCGTAATGTGCAGAGGGCTTTCTGTCGGCAGTGCGGATGGTCCAGCCATCACTTTCCTGCATGACAAAGCGCCTTCCCTGGTTGATCATGGGCTCAATGGCCACTACCAGTCCGTTCCTCACCGGTTCGCCCTGCCCCTTTTTCCCGTAATTGGGCAACTCCGGAGGTTCGTGCAACTGCCGGCCCAATCCATGTCCGACCAATTCCCTGACGACCGAATAACCGGCCTTTTCTGCATGCCGCTGAATGGTCCACGACACATCACCCAGGGTGTTTCCCACCATCAACTGCTCAATGCCCAAATACAAGCTCTCATAGGTGGTTCTGAGCAAGCGGGCCACAGGACAGGGGATCTCCCCGATGCCAAACGTATAGGCCGAATCTCCGTAAAACCCATTCTTCAGCACTCCGCAGTCGATCGAAACGATGTCTCCTTCCCTGAGGGGTTCGTTTCGGGGAAATCCATGCACCACCACCTCGTTGGGCGACACGCACAGGGTATAGGGGAATCCCTGATACCCCTTGAATGCCGGCACTCCGCCGTGGTCGCGTATAAAGGTCTCAGCCAGGCGGTCCAGGCTCAGCGAAGTGATCCCGGGACGGATCTCCATGGCTAGCAGCGCATGGGTTTTGGCAACAAGTAAAGAACTTTCGCGTATTGATTCAATATCTTCGATCGACTTGTAATGGATCATTCCCAACAGCCTTTAGCCCGTCATTCCGATTGGTGAAGACCGTCCCTTGATGCGGCCCGACTTGGTCAGTCCGTCGTAATGACGCATCAGCAAATGACTTTCTATCTGCTGCAGGGTATCCAGTACCACCCCAACCATGATCAGCAGGGAAGTGCCTCCGAAAAACTGGGCAAAGGCTCCCGTAACCCCCATCAGGCTGACCAGGGCAGGCATAATGGCCACAAAAGCCAGAAACAGTGACCCCGGCAGGGTGATTCTCGACATGACATTATCGATAAATTCAGCTGTTCTCTTCCCGGGTTTCACACCGGGGATAAAGCCGCCATTTTTCTTCATGTCTTCGGCCATCTGATTCGGGTTCACCGTAATGGCCGTGTAAAAATAAGTGAACAAAATAATGAGTACTGCAAAGGTAAAGTTGTACCAGAACCCGGTGAAATCCGACATGATGGCTGCAAAACCGCCCAATGCCTCCGAAAAGCCGGCAAGTGTAATCGGAATGAACATGATGGCCTGGGCAAAGATAATGGGCATAACGCCGGCAGCATTCACCTTAAGCGGAATGTATTGCCGTACTCCGCCGTACTGGCGGTTGCCCACTACCCGCTTGGCAAACTGCACCGGAATGCGCCGCGTACCCTGCACCAGGAGGATCACCATGACCACCACGGCCATCAGCACCACCAATTCGATCAGAAACACCACCAGCCCCCCCCCGGCTTCTTCCATGCGGGCAACAAACTCAGCAAAAAGTGCAAAGGGAAGGTTCGCGATAATACCGATCATAATGATCAGTGAAATACCGTTGCCAATGCCCCGCTCTGTAATCCGTTCGCCAAGCCACATAACAAACATAGTGCCCGAAATGAGAATGATCACCGAAGAGACCATAAAATACAGCGAGGGTCCGGCGGCAGCGGGATCGAAAGGCGATATGGCCTCGGCAGGGAGTTGCGCCACCAGGTTAGCCAGATAGGCAGGAGCCTGGGCCGCCGTAATAAATACAGTGAGGTAACGGGTAATCTGGTTGATCTTTTTCCTCCCGCTCTCCCCTTCTTTTTGAAGACGCTGGAAATAGGGAACGGCAACACCCATAAGCTGAATGACAATGGAGGCGCTGATGTAGGGCATGATCCCAAGTGCAAAAATGGACGCATTGGAAAATGCACCGCCAGAGAACATATTCAGCAGCCCCAGCAAACCATCCTGGGTTTGGGCCTGGAGCTGTTGCAGCTGTCCCGGATCTACGCCGGGGAGCACAACGAATGACCCCAGCCTGTAGATAAGAATAATGCCGAGGGTGTTGATGATCCTGATGCGCAGATCTTCGATCCGGTAAATATTGATTAAGGTCTGGATAAAACGTTTCATTCCCCGGGATTATATCAGGTTTACATTTCCACCATTCTCTTCGATGGCCTTTGCGGCAGCAGCAGAAAAGGCGTGAGCGGTAACTTCCAGTTTGGCAGTGAGTTTGCCACGGCCAAGTATCTTCACCAAGTCTTTCTTCGAAGCCAGCCCGTTGCTGACCAGCACTGCCAGGTCAATGGCATTGAGGCTTTTGCTGTCTGCGAGCTTTTGAAGCACATCGAGGTTGATGCCCTGATATTCGACACGGTTGGGATTTTTGAAACCGTATTTGGGAACCCGCCTGGCAAGTGGCATCTGGCCACCTTCAAATCCTGATTTGCGGCTGTAGCCGGCACGTGACTTTGCACCCTTATGACCCCGGGTAGCGGTATCTCCCGCGCCCGATCCCTCGCCCCTGGCAATGCGCTTCCTTGACCTTATGGAACCTTTTGCTGGTTTTAAATTACTTAAATCCATTGGTTATAGCAAATTTAATAGTTTGAACAAAACGCATTACTCACTCACCTCTTCCACACTGATCAAATGCCTGACCTTGTTGATCATTCCTTCGATCTGTGGTGAGCCTTCCACTACAACAGAGCGGTTCATCCTGGTGAGCCCCAAGGCATCCAGGGTTCTTTTCTGGGTGGCGGGTCTGCCGATCCTGCTTCTTACCTGGGCAATCCTGTATTTCTTCATGTTCCCGATTTCCCTCTGATTAACCGTTAAATACTTTTTCGAGCGAGACACCGCGATGCTGGGCAACAGTAAAAGGGTCCCTCAATTTGATCAGGGCATCGATGGTGGCCTTGACCACACTGTGGGGGTTGGATGAACCCTTGGATTTTGCCAGTACGTCGGTAACCCCAACGCTTTCGAGCACAGCGCGCATCGCACCCCCTGCAATAACCCCCGTACCGTGGGCGGCCGGTTTGATCATCACGTGGGCTCCGCTGTACCTGCCTTCCTGGGTGTGGGGAATGGTGCCCTTGTGCACCGGAACCTTGATCAGGTGTTTCTTGGCATCATCAATGCCCTTACTGATGGCCGTAGTGACTTCTTTTGCCTTTCCGAGACCAAAACCAACTACGCCGTTCTCATTGCCCACCACAACGATGGCCGAAAAACTGAATGTACGTCCGCCCTTGGTTACCTTGGTAACGCGTTGAATGCTGACCAGCCTGTCCTTGAATTCGATCTCGCTGGATTTAACCTTTTTGATGTTTACGTTTGCCATAATTTAGAATTTTAAGCCTCCTTCCCTGGCTCCTTCGGCCAATGATTTCACTCTGCCATGATACAGGTAACCGTTGCGGTCAAAAACGACGGTTTCAATCCCTGCCGATTTTGCCTTGCCCGCAACTTCCTTTCCAACTTCCCGGGCCATTTCGGTCTTGGTCAGTTTCTTCTCGCCCGAACCCAGGGCAAACGACGAAGCCGATGCAAGGGTCTTCCCTGCCAGGTCGTCAATGAGCTGAGCATAAATGGCTTTGTTGCTCCTGAATACCGAAAGCCTGGGCTTTTCGGCCGTACCCTGAACCCGCTTGCGCACACGGTATTTTATCTTGGTTCTTCTGTCGAGTTTTTTTGTTGTTGCCATTCTTGATAAAGGCTTTATGATTGATACTTTTTATTTGGCAGCTGCGGCTTTGCCTGCTTTTCTGCGGACCACCTCTCCCTGGAAGCGGATACCCTTGCCTTTGTATGGTTCGGGCTTTCGCAGCGAACGGATCTTTGCTGCCACCTGACCGAGCAATTGCTTGTCGTGCGATTCAAGGATGATGGTGGGGCTTTTTCCCCTTTGGGTGACTGTTTCCACCTTGATCTCTGCGGGTATTTCAAAGAAGATACCGTGCGAATAACCAAGGGAAAGCTCAAGCAACTGACCACTGTGCGAAACCTTGTACCCGACACCAATCAACTCCTGTACGATCTTGTATCCTTCCGATACCCCGATCACCATGTTGTTGATCAGGGAACGGTACAACCCATGCAGGGCTTTTTGATGCTTTTGCTCTGCCGACCGCTCCAGGGTGATGACATTGTCTTCAATGCTTATTTTGATGTCAGGGTTTACAGACTGCTTCAATTCTCCCTTCGGTCCTTTCACGGCGACTTCGTTGTCCTTTGACACGCTTACCGTAACCCCGGCAGGTATATTGATTGGTAATTTTCCTATTCTTGACATGGATACATCCTTTAGCTTACGTAACAAATAATTTCACCGCCCACTTTCAATTCACGGGCTTCCTTGTCGGTAATCAGGCCTTTGGAGGTAGAAATAATGGCAATTCCGAGTCCGTTCAGTACGCGGGGCAGTTCCTTGCTGCTGCAGTATCTGCGCAGGCCGGGGCTGCTGACCCGCTTGAGCTCGTTGATAGCAGGAATTTTGGTTACCGGATGATACTTCAGGGCGATCTTGATCACCGCCGGGATTTTATCGTCCTCAAACTTGTAATTGAGAATATAGCCCTTTTCAAAAAGAATCTTGGTGATTTCCCTCTTGAGATTCGATGCAGGAATTTCCACAATCCGGTGATTGGCCTTCACGGCATTCCTTATTCTGGTCAGATAATCTGCAATTGGATCGGTTATCATTGCTAAAAAATAAAATGTTATATAAATAGTCTTACCAGCTAGCCTTGGTCACCCCGGGGATCAGCCCGTTATTGGCCATCTCCCTGAAATTGATCCGGGAAACACCAAACTGCCGCATATAACCCTTTGGCCGGCCAGTCAGCTGGCAACGGTTGTGAAGTCTTACCGGTGAGGCGTTTTTGGGAAGCTTCTGAAGGCCTTCCCAGTCCCCTTTGGCTTTTAGCTCAGCTCTTTTTTTCGCATACCTGGCTACCAGTTTGGCTCTTTTGCGTTCCCTGGCTTTGATGGATTCTTTTGCCATGCTTTAATCAATTTATTTGTTCTGGTTCTTAAAAGGGATCCCAAATGCACGCAAGAGTGCAAATGATTCCATGTCGGTATTGGCTGTGGTAACAAAGGTCACATCCATCCCATTAATTCTGTTTACCTTGTCGATATTGACCTCCGGGAAAATGATCTGTTCGGGTATTCCCAGCGAGAAATTCCCCCGCCCGTCGAATCCTTTTTCACCGACCCCTTTAAAGTCGCGGATACGAGGAAGGGAAACCGCAATCAGCCTGTCGAGGAATTCGTACATACGGTCGCCCCGAAGTGTGACCCTGACACCAATCGGCATCCCCCGCCTCAGCTTAAAGTTGGAGATGTCTTTTTTCGATTTGGTGGGAACGGCTTTTTGTCCGGCAATCAGTGTCATTTCCTCCACTGCCGTATCAATGATCTTTTTATCGGTAATGGCATCGCCAACTCCCTGGTTCAGACAAATCTTTACCAATCGGGGCACCTGCAAGGGACTGGTATACCCCAGCTCTTTCATCAATGCAGGAATGATTTCTTTGGCGAACTGCTCCTTGAGTCGTGGTGTATAGCTCATTATTTGATTACCTCCCCTGTCTTTTTGGAATAACGTACCATTTTGTTGTCGCTGTCTTGTTTCCTGCCGGTGCGTGTGGGATTTCCCTTTGGATCGATCAGCATCAGGTTGGACACATGAATGCTGGCTTCCTTCTTGACAATGCCACCCTGAGGACTGGCGGCGTTGGGCTTGGTATGTTTGGATACCATATTCACTCCTTCTACCAAAGCCCGTTGCTTTTTGGCATCGACCCTCAGGACCTTGCCTTCCGAGCCTCTTTCATTGCCGGCAATGACCTTTACGGTGTCTCCTTTTTTTATATGGAACTTGGCTTGCATAGTTGACTAGTTTTTTGATTTATAGTACTTCGGGAGCAAGTGATACAATTTTCATGAATTGCTTTTCGCGCAACTCCCGGGCAACCGGTCCGAAAATACGTGTTCCACGCATTTCTTCTGTGGCGGTAAGCAGCACCACGGCATTGTCGTCAAAGCGGATGTAACTGCCATCAGCCCGGCGTACGTCCTTTTTGGTGCGAACCACCACGGCCTTGGACACCGTGCCTTTTTTGATATTGCCCGAAGGAATGGCATCCTTTACCGTCACAATGATTTTGTCACCGATACCGGCATATCTGCGGCGTGTACCCCCGAGTACCCTGATGCAAAGCACTTCCTTTGCACCACTGTTGTCCGCTACCGAAAGTCTGGATTCTTGCTGTATCATAATTACTTCGCTCTTTCAAGTATTTCAACTAATCTCCAACATTTGTTCTTGCTCAAAGGCCTGGTTTCCATGATACGAACCTTGTCTCCGACAGTGCATTCATTTTTCTCGTCATGAGCCATGAAGCGGGAGGTACGTTTTACGAACTTCCCGTATTTGGGGTGCCTTACCCGCCGCAGGACCTCGATCACAACGGATTTGTCCATCTTGTTTTTTACCACAAGACCTGTTCTTTCTTTTCTGGGCTTTCTGGTTTCCATTTCAGCAGTTACTTTTGTTTAATTTCTTCTAATTCCCTCTTCCTGAGCTCTGTCAAAATGCGCGATACAGTCTTGCGGTAATCCTTAATTTTCATGGGGTTTTCCAGGGGAGAGACCGCATGGTTCATTTTCAGCTTACGCAACTGCTTCCGCTCTTCATCCAGGCGCTCCAAAAGCTCCTTGGTTGACATTTCACGAATTACATTCTGCTTCATCTTCGCGTGAATTTATTTGTTTGTCAGCAAACCCGCATCTGTAAATTTGCGGGAGGTGAGGGGGTGAAAAAAATCCAGACAGGTAACGGCTGTGTTGGTGTTTAATCCCCTGCAAAAAGGCTGCAAAGTTACAATTTATTTCCGATTAACGCTTATTTATTTTTCAACATAATCAGGCCTAACAACGAATTTGGCAAGCACAGGCAACTTCTGTGCGCCCAGGCGCATGGCTTCCTTTGCAGTGGCCATGGGCACGCCTTCGGCCTCAAACAGGATGCGTCCGGGGCATACCCGGGCAACAAAATATTCCGGGGCGCCCTTGCCCTTGCCCATACGCACCTCGGCGGGTTTTTTGGTAATGGGCTTATCGGGGAAGATCCTGATCCATAGCTGACCTTCACGTTTCATATAACGCGTAATGGCCTGACGGGCAGCTTCTATCTGGCGGCCCGTGATCAAATCGGTGCCCAAAGACTTCATCCCGAAAGAACCGAACGAAAGCTCAGCACCCCGTTTGGTGTTGCCCTTCATACGGCCCTTTTGCATCTTCCTGAATTTGGTTTTCTTAGGCTGTAACATGATTTATTGCTTTACTTGATTGACACTTGAAATCTTCCCTTACTTCTTTCTCCCGCGTCCGCCAAAACGGCCACCGGCTCCGGGGCGTCCCTTTGCAGGTTCCTCCACAAAGGGGGTCAGATCAGGTTTGCCGAAAACCTCCCCCTTGCATATCCAGACCTTCACCCCGATGCGCCCGTAAGTGGTATGTGCCTCCACATTGGCGTAATCGATATCGGCACGCAAGGTGTGCAAAGGGATCCGTCCTTCCTTATAGGATTCATTGCGGGCCATTTCGGCACCACCCAACCGGCCGCCCACTGCAACCTTGATGCCTTCGGCACCCAGACGCATGGTCGAGGAGATCGCGGTTTTCAGGGCCCGGCGAAAGGAAATCCGGCCCTCTATCTGCTTGGCAATGTTTTGGGCCACCAGGAAGGCATCCAGTTCAGGACGCTTGATCTCGCTGATATTGATCTGCACTTCCTTCTGGGTAAGCTTTTTGAGTTCTTCTTTCAGCTTGTCCACTTCCTGGCCGCCTTTGCCGATAATAATACCGGGACGGGCGGTATGTATATTTACCGTAACCAGCTTCAGGGTCCTTTCGATAACAATTTTAGAAATTCCTGCCTTGGCCAGCCGGGCATTCAGGTATTTACGGACCTTGTCGTCCTCCACCAGCTTGGCTGCATAGTTTTTGCCACCATACCAGTTGGAGTCCCATCCCTTGATCACTCCCAACCTGAGTCCGATTGGATTTGTTTTTTGTCCCATCTGAGAAATATTTATTCGTTTGTACTTTTACTATCAACAAAAATGGTTACGTGGTTGGAACGCTTCCTGATGCGGTGTGCGCGACCCTGAGGTGCAGGACGCAGCCGCTTCAGCATCCGGGCACCGTCTACATAGATGGCCCTGACATACAGGTTGCTGTCTTCAATGCGCACGCCTTCATTTTTGCTTTGCCAGTTTGCAATGGCCGACAGCAAAAGTTTTTCCAGTCTCTGCGAGGCCTCTTTTTTTGAAAACTTCAGTGTGGCCAGGGCGCTGTTGACTTCCTTCCCCCTGATCTGATCTGCAACCAGTCGCATTTTCCGGGGCGATGTGGGGCAGTTCATCAGCTTGGCGAAATACTGGGTTTTCTTTTCTTCCTTGAGTTTTTCAGCCCTTAAGTGTTTTCTTAATCCCATTGTTTCGAGCGGTTTAATTTTTTAGCTTTATCTTTTTTTCCCTGCATGACCACGAAAGATGCGGGTAGGAGCAAATTCGCCCAGCTTGTGTCCGACCATGTTTTCTGTAACATAGACCGGGATAAACTTATTTCCGTTATGAACGGCAATGGTCATCCCGACAAATTCGGGGGAGATCATCGATGCACGCGACCAGGTCTTGATCACCGATTTTTTACCGCTGCTGGCCATGGTCAGGACTTTTTTCTCCAGCTTGTGATGTATATAGGGTCCTTTTTTTAATGAACGACTCATGTGCTTGTGTTTTTTCAGTTATCGACCGATTATTTCTTTTTTCTTTCCAGGATAAGCCTGTTGGAAGCCTTTTTCCGGTTACGGGTTTTATACCCCTTTGCAGGCAAACCTTTCCGGCTTCTGGGGTGCCCGCCCGAGGCGCGGCCTTCACCACCACCCATCGGATGGTCTACCGGGTTCATGACCACAGGGCGGGTGCGCGGACGTCTTCCCTTCCAGCGATTACGACCGGCCTTGCCCGACATCTCATGCATGTGGTCGGGATTGGAGGCGCTGCCGATGGTTGCCCTGCAGCTGACCAGCACCATGCGGATCTCTCCGGAGGGAAGTTTCAATGTGGCATATTTCCCTTCACGTGAGGTCAGTTGCGCATAGGCACCTGCACCCCTGGCAATTTTTCCACCCTGTCCGGGCTGCAGTTCGATGTTGTGAACTACACTTCCCAGAGGTATGTCGCTTAAGAACATGGTGTTACCCAGTTCGGGAGTCGCATTTTTGCCTGACATGATGGTCTGACCGACCTGAAGGCCGTTGGGCGACAGAATATACCTTTTCTCGCCGTCGGCATAGAATATCAGTGCGATGCGGGCGGAGCGGTTCGGGTCGTACTCAATGCTGTGCACATTGCCGGGTACCCCATCCTTGTCCCGCTTAAAATCAATGAGGCGGTACTTCTTTTTGTGCCCACCGCCGATATAACGCATGGTCATCTTGCCTTTGTTGTTCCTGCCGCCGCTTTTGTGTTTCCCGGCAACAAGGCTCTTCTCAGGCTGGGAGGTCGAAATGTCGTCGAACGCGCTGATCACCTTGTTGCGCTGTCCGGGAGTTGTGGGTTTAAACTTTCTTAAAGCCATGAATCCTTATATATTGCTGTAAAAATCAATGGTCTGGCCATCCCTGATTGTGACGATGGCCTTTTTGAAATTATTTTTCCTGCCCGACTGAAAACCGGTCTTCGTATAACGGGTCTTGCGCTTACCAAGGTAGACCAGGGTGTTGACAGAGGCTACCGATACGTCGTACATGTCTTCCACTGCCTTTTTGATCTGCGATTTGGAGGCCCGTTTGTCAACAATAAAGCCGTAGCGACTGGGAAACTTTTCGGTAACCGCAGACATCTTTTCGGTGATTAGTGGCTTGATTAAAACTTCCATCTTCAATTTGTGTTAGGGGGCCTCATGAGAACCGGCCCGTTAAGCTCTTACTTTTTCAGCAAAATGTTTTCTACTTCCTTAACCGAACCCTCCATCACCAGCAGCCTGTCGGCATACAGTATCATATAGGTGTTCAGCTGATCAGCCTTTACCACACTGGCCCTGGGGATATTGCGGGATGAAAGCCAAATGATGCGGTCATTGTCGGGCAATACCAGCAAGGACTTTTTCCCGGCCAGTTCGAAATTGTTCAGTATCTCCAGGTATTTCTTGGTTTTGGGCTCTTCCATCGAGAAATCCTCCAGCACCAGCAGGTTGTTGTCCTTCACCTTGTACGACAGGGCCGACCTGCGGGCAAGGGCACTGACTTTTTTATTGATCTTAAAGGAATAGTCCCTGGGTTTTGGCCCGAATACGACCCCGCCTCCACGCAGCAGAGGGGACTTGATGTCGCCGATCCTGGCCGCCCCGGTACCTTTCTGGCGGCGGAGCTTGCGGGTGCTACCCTTGACTTCGCTTCGGCCCTTTGTGCTGTGGGTACCCTGACGACGTTGTGCCATATGCTGCTTAACGGCCAGATAAATAGCATGGTCGTTGGGTTTGATCCCGAAGACCTCTTCGTTCAGCTTTACGGTTTTTGCCGTCTTGTTTCCATCGATATTATATACTGCTAACTCCATCGTTCAAGAATTAAATAGGATCCATTGGGTCCAGGTACAGAACCCTTAACAACAACTATATTTTTTTCAGGGATCAGTTTCATGACCTGCAGGTTGATCATCTTTACCCTGTTTCCTCCGGTCCTCCCGGCCATCCGCATCCCCTTGAACACCCTTGAGGGCCAGGAAGAGGCGCCCAGTGAACCAGGGGCACGAAGGCGGTTATGCTGGCCGTGGGTCGCCTGCCCTACGCCGGCAAAGCCGTGGCGCTTGACAACACCCTGAAATCCCTTGCCTTTGCTGATACCCACCACATCAATGTATTCGCCCTCAATGAAAATATCGGTCGTGAGTACATCGCCGAATTTTTTCTGGTGTCCCTTTTCGAAGCGGGTGAATTCGGCAACCACCTTTTTGGGCGTGGTACCGGCCTTGGCAAAATGCCCCTTCAGGGCTTTGGTGGTTTTCTTTTCTTTTTTCTCGTCAAAAGCCAGCTGTATCGCTTCGTAACCATCGGTCTCCTTAATTCTCACCTGGGTAACTACACAGGGACCAGCCTCAATAATGGTGCATGGGATGTTCTTCCCAGAGGCATCGAAGATGCTGGTCATACCTATTTTTCTTCCTATAATTCCAGACATTGTTTGTCGTTTTTAGCTTTACGCAATAAAATGAACTAATCAGATCATACCTTGATCTCCACTTCCACGCCGCTGGGCAGCTCAAGTTTCATCAGGGCATCAACGGTTTTTGATGAAGACGAATAAATATCAAGCAGACGCTTGTACGAACACAACTGAAACTGCTCCCTTGACTTTTTGTTGACAAAAGTAGACCGCAAAACGGTAAAGATCTTTTTGTTGGTAGGAAGGGGAATGGGCCCGTTCACTATGGCTCCGGTGGTCTTCACGGTCTTGACGATTTTCTCGGCAGATTTGTCTACCAGATTATAATCGTATGATTTTAACTTGATTCTGATTCTGTGGCTCACGGCTGATTTGTTTTTATGTAACGATTACGATTTGACACCATATAATTTAGCAATCTCCTCATCCGCAATATTCCGGGGCACCTCCTGGTAATGCGAAAACTCCATGGTCGACAGGGCCCGTCCGCTGGTCAGCGTTCTGAGGGAGGTAACGTAACCGAACATTTCAGACAGGGGTACCAGGGTATTCACCACCTGCAGGTTAGCCCTGGAAGAAATGCCGCTTAAATTCCCCCGGCGGCGATTGATGTCTCCGACAACGTCTCCCAGGTATTCTTCCGGGGTAACCACTTCGAGCTTCATGATGGGCTCGAGCAGAATGGAGGAAGCTTTTTTGCATGCATTCCTGAAAGCGATCCTGGCGGCCAGTTCAAAGGCCAGGGCATCGGAATCCACGCTGTGGAACGAGCCGTCGATCAAACGTACTTTCAGGCTCTCTACCGGGAAACCGGCCAATACGCCGTTTTGCATGGAGGAGGCAAACCCCTTTTCAATGGCAGGGATAAACTCCCTGGGGATGTTGCCGCCTTTTACTTCATCGATGAACTGCAAGCCCTCCACTCCTTCGTCGGCGGGTCCGACTTCGACAATAATGTCGGCAAACTTACCACGGCCCCCGGTTTGTTTTTTATACACCTCGCGGTGCTTAATGGTGGAAGTAATGGCTTCTTTATAGGCAACCTGGGGCGCTCCCTGGTTGGCTTCGACCTTGAATTCGCGGCGAAGACGGTCAATCAGGATTTCCAGGTGCAATTCGCCCATGCCGCTGATGATGGTTTGCCCGCTGTCGGGATCTGTCTGGACGACAAATGTGGGGTCTTCTTCGGCCAGTTTGGCAAGGGCGGCATTGAGCTTATCGAGGTCTGCCTGTGTTTTTGGCTCAATGGCCACACTGATCACAGGTTTTGGGAAACTCATCGACTCAAGCAATATGGGATGCTTCTGGTCGCAAAGTGAGTCACCGGTATGGATATTTTTGAACCCCACGGCCGCACCGATATCTCCGGCCTCAATGCGCTCAATGGGGTTTTGCTTGTTGGCATGCATTTGAAGGATGCGGGATATGCGCTCCTTGCGCTTTGTGGAGGCATTCCACACATAGGATCCCGACTCAAGGGTCCCGCTGTACACCCGGAAAAAGCAAAGACGGCCCACAAAGGGGTCAGTGGCGATTTTAAAGGCAAGCGCGGCAAAGGGTTCGCCGGCGTCGGCACGACGGTGTTCTGTTTTCTCATTGATGGGGTTGATCCCCTGAACGGCTTCCACGTCATGAGGGGAGGGCAGGAATTTGACCACGGCATCAAGCAGGGACTGCACCCCTTTGTTCTTGAACGCCGATCCGCATAAAACAGGGGTGATGCGCAGGTCAATGGTGGCTTTCCTGATGATGGCCAGCATCTCTTCTTCCCCTATGGAATCGGGGTCTTCCATGAATTTTTCAAGCAGTTCCTCGCTTTCCTCTGCACAACCTTCCACCAGGCTTGTGCGGTAGCGGGCAACCGTATCCTGAAGCTCTTCAGGTATGGGGATTTCCTTATAGGTTGCACCCAGGCTTTTGTCTTCCCATTCGTAGGCCTTGTTGGTGATCAGATCAACAACCCCCCTGAAGCCTTCTTCAATACCAATGGGTATCTGCAGGGGCACTGCATTCATGCCCAGCCTTTCCCTGATCTTTTCTATGACCGAAAAAAAGTCGGCACCTGCCCGATCCATTTTGTTAATAAAACTCAGCCGGGGCACCTTGTATTTATCGGCCTGCCGCCAAACCGTTTCAGACTGGGGCTCCACCCCGCCTACTGCACAGAAAAGGGCGATGGCCCCGTCAAGCACACGCAGGCTGCGCTCCACTTCAACAGTAAAATCAACATGGCCGGGCGTATCGATGATGTTCACCTTGTATTGCTCCCCGGCATAATTCCAAAATGTAGTGGTGGCGGCAGAGGTAATGGTGATACCGCGCTCCTGCTCCTGTATCATCCAGTCCATGGTAGCCGAGCCCTCATGGGTCTCTCCCAAACGGTGATTGACACCGGTATAGAACAATATGCGCTCGGTAGTGGTGGTCTTACCGGCGTCAATATGCGCCATAATGCCGATGTTGCGTGTATGTCTGAGGTCTCTGGCCATGGATTGATTCCGGACTGGGTTTAGAAGCGGAAGTGTGAAAACGCCTTGTTGGCATCCGCCATCCGGTGAGTATCTTCTTTTCTTTTGAACGCTCCGCCTTCTTCCTTGCTCCCGGCAATGATCTCACCGGCCAGCTTGGCGGCCATCCCTTTTTCGTTTCGTTTCCGTGCAAAATTGATCATGTGCTTGATGCCGACAGACATTTTCCTGTCGGGGCGAATCTCGGCAGGGATCTGAAAGGTGGCACCACCGATGCGGCGGCTGCGCACCTCTACTGCAGGCGTAACATTGGCCAGGGCCTTCTTGAATACCTCAAGCCCTTCTTCCTTTGTTTTTTCAGATACAATATCGATGGCCTGATAAAAAATATCGTATGCCAGGTTCTTTTTCCCCTGCAACATCAGGTTGTTGACAAAACGTGTGACCAGGATGTCGTTGAACCTGGGATCCGGCAGCAATATCCGCTTCTTGGGTTTAGACTTTCTCATAACAGGATGATGAAGGTTTTATGCTCTATGGGGTCGTTTCTTAATTTTTGGCTTTGGGGCGCTTGGTCCCGTATTTAGACCGGCGTTGGTTACGGCCCTCTACGCCGCTTGTATCCAGTGCACCGCGAATGATATGATACCTTACACCGGGCAGATCCTTTACCCTGCCGCCACGCAGCAGAACAATGGAATGCTCCTGAAGGTTATGTCCTTCGCCGGGAATATAAGCGTTCACCTCCTTGCCATTGGTCAGCCTGACCCGGGCCACCTTGCGCATAGCCGAATTCGGTTTTTTTGGAGTAGTCGTATAAACACGCACACAAACCCCGCGACGCTGCGGACATGAATCCAAAGCGGGCGATTTGCTTTTGTAGGTCACCTTTTCCCGTCCCTTGCGAACCAATTGTTGAATTGTAGGCATACTAAATTTCAGTTAATGTAAAAACTTCGTTTTTATCCAATTAAATGCGATCCTAACTATTTTTGGGAGTGCAAAGGTAGGAGTTATTTTTTTAAAACCAATACGGTTTAACAAATAATTCCCCTTCTGGCAGCAAATATTCCCGGCACACCAGAATCATTGCCTCCCGGTTTTAAGGGGCACAAAGTTACGGAAATTATTTAAGGTTTTTTAGGAAACAGGGCAAAAGAGAGGAAAAAGAAAACTTCCCGGCAGGTAGCTGCCCGGGTAAGCACAACCAGGAATGTAGGATGGACGGGAACGGGGCTTACCGATAGCGGTAAGCGGCCCTTTCCATTTCCTTAATATTACGGAAGGGACGAGGTGGCGACAAGTGTTGCTCAAAGAATTTGTATATCTCAAAGCGGATGTCACGCCCCATCCGGTGATCCATCCTGTCGAACGAATGCCCCCCGGGAATGTCTTCGTAGATGCGGTACTCAAATTGCCTGTTGTGCGCCTTCAGGGTGTTGATCAGGTTTTGTACTTCGAGCACATGTACGTCTTCGTCGATGGTGTTGGTATGGATCAGCAGGGGCACATTCAGCTTGTGCGCATGGGTAACGGGCGAACGCCGGCGATATTCCTCGATGTTTTCATGCACGGCCTGGCCGATGTGGTGATCGGCAGCGAACCAGTCCATTTCATATGCCGGCCGCTTATAGCCCATGCGGGCAACCAGGTCGCTTACGGGCACCCCTGCAAAGACCGCCTGATAGGCTTCCGGGTGCTCAAAGGCATTCATCAGGGAAATCATCCCCCCGTGACTCCAGCCGATCAGGCCCACCCGCCTGCGGTCGACAATGTCGTAGTTCCCGAGCATCATCAGCATGCTTTCGTGCACATCGTCGTTCTCAAGCCCACCGTAATCGATCAACTGGTGGTGACGTTTGCCATATCCTGTACTTCCGCGGTATTCGGGGGCCACCACAATGTATTGCTGGGCCATCAGCTCCCGGATAATATGGGTATAATAGGTATTGAAGTCGCCATGCACACCTCCGTGAGAAAACACCAACAAGGGATATTTTTTGGCGGGGTCAATGTCTTTTGGAATGAACACATAGGTCCAGAACTTGATGGGGTTCGATCCCAGCAGGGTGGTCGACTTTTCGGCATCCCGGGGCGGGGGGCCGGCCATAAACAACTTGTCGATATAGGCCACATCGCCAACAGCCTGATGCCACATGATGTCGTCAACGGCTTTTTCCAGCACGTCGAAACGGTAGCGAAGATCCCCGATCTGTTCCAGGATCTTTTCCTGGTTCCGGATCATCTGTTCATTGGCCGCCTGGGCATTGGCATCCGATTGAAAACACAGGGCCGCTATAGCCATACATACTGCTAAACAGGTAGTGAACAACTGCTTCATGAGGGAGGTGATTTTTGTGAATGGTTTGTGGGGGATAAAGATAGAAAGTATTTTAAGAATACCATTTTCCTATCTTTGCAAACTCAAACCGGGGCGCGCGCCCGACAACCCGGTAAGCATTTTTACCCGCAACGATGGCCGATTTTCTGAAAGACCTCAACGAACCCCAAAAGCAGGCCGTACAGGCCACTGACGGGCCTGTGATAGTAATTGCCGGGGCAGGCAGCGGCAAAACCAGGGTGCTTACTTACCGGGTAGCCTACCTGCTGAGCATCGGGGTTTCCCCCTTTCACATCCTGGCCCTTACCTTCACCAACAAGGCAGCCAGGGAAATGCGCGAAAGGGTGGCCCGGATCATCGACCCATCCAAGGCCAAAAGCCTTTGGATGGGAACATTCCACAGCATGTTTGCCCGCATGCTGAGGGCGGAATCAGACAAACTGGGGTTTCCACAGAATTTTACCATCTACGACACGGCCGATTCCAAACGGGTGATTCGGGCCATTGTCAGGGAGCAGCAGCTGGACGACAAGATCTATGCCCCCTCCTATGTGCTGGCCCGTATTTCCAATGCAAAAAACAATCTGATCTCGGCCCTCGATTACAATGAGGATGCTGAAATACAGACCCAGGACATCCAGACAAAAAAACCCAGGCTGGGACTCATCTACAGTCTTTATCAGCAAAAGCTACGTAAGGCATCGGCCATGGATTTCGACGACCTGCTGTTCAACACCAATGTATTGCTGCGCGATTTCCCCGACGTTTTGTACAAATACCAGCAGCGCTTTCACTACATCATGGTTGACGAATACCAGGACACCAATTTCGCCCAGTACCTGATCGTTAAAAAATTATCGGCCAATAACGAAAACATATGTGTGGTAGGCGACGATGCTCAAAGCATCTATGCCTTCAGGGGAGCCAACATCCGGAACATCCTGAATTTCAAAAACGATTACCCCGACCACAGGATTTTCAAACTGGAGCAGAACTACCGTTCCACCCGCCACATTGTCAATGCGGCCAACAGCCTCATAGCCCACAACAAGGAGCAGATCCGCAAAAAGATATGGACCAGCAACCAGGCAGGCGATAAGGTGCAGATCGTTCAATCGGCCAATGAAGGGGAGGAAGCATCCTGGGTGGCCGGTCAGATATTCACCCTGAGCCAGCAAAAACAGCTGCCTAACAGCGCCTTTGCCGTACTCTACCGCACCAATGCCCAGTCGAGGGCCCTGGAAGAGGCCCTTCGTAAACTCAATATCCCTTACCGGGTATTCGGCAGCTTATCGTTTTACCAGCGCAAGGAAGTAAAAGACCTGCTGGCATACTTCCGCCTGGTGATCAATCCCATGGACGAGGATGCCTTCCTGCGCGTGGTGAACTATCCGCCCAGGGGGATCGGGGCCACCACGGTCAATAAGCTCCTGGCAGCGGGCAGGGATACCGCCAGGCCCCTGTGGGAAGTGGCGCTCGATCCTTTGGCACACGGGGTATCAATGCACGGGGGCAGCAGGGCCAGACTGGAAGACTTCACCTCCATGATACAGGGCTTTTCTGCCAGGCTGTTTAAGCTTAACGCGTTTGATATGGGCGAACTCATTGTCAACAAGTCGGGTATCAGGAAACTGCATTTTGAAGACGGCACTCCCGAAGGCCTTAACCGACGCGACAACACCGAAGAACTGTTGAGCGGGCTCAAAGATTTCGTGCAATCGTCCGTGGCCGGCGAAGGGGAGCCCCCCCCCCCTACCCTCGATGAGTTCATGCAGGATATTGCCCTGCTGACCGATGCCGACACCAAAAACAACAAGCCCGAAGACACCGACAAGGTGTCGTTGATGACCATCCATGCGGCAAAAGGCCTGGAGTTTCCCTATGTGTTTATAACCGGGGTAGAAGAAAACCTGTTCCCTTCGCAGCTCTCTATCAATACACCGGCTGAGCTTGAGGAAGAAAGACGGCTGTTCTATGTGGCCCTCACCCGCGCCATGGTCCGGGCTACGGTGGTATACACCCAAAGCCGGTTCCGGTATGGCCAGGTAAATTTTTGTGAGCCAAGCCGCTTTATTGATGAGCTGGATCCGGGTTTTGTTGATCACCTCGGAGGGCTGGGAAAACGGATCAGGAGGGGAGACAGCCAGGAAAACTTTGGCGAAAGCCGCCGGAAATTCAAAAGTTTGACCAGGGAGATTCACGAACAGGACCCCGTCCGGCCTGCCCCGGAAAATGACAGCAGCGGCTTCTCCATTCTCGACCCGGCAACCCTGGCCGTCCACATGAAGGTGAAGCACCAGCGTTTCGGCACGGGGACCATTACCGCAATGGAAGGCAGCGGCCAGAATGCAAAGGCAACGGTATCCTTTCAGTCGGCAGGAAAAAAACAATTGCTGCTCAGGTATGCGCGGCTGAAAATTTTGCTGTAAAAACCGACATTGTATTAAAATGCCTATCTTTGCAAAACAGATTTAGCAAGACAGACCAACCGGCCAACCTCCTGACCACTTCCAGGACAACCAGATTCGCTCCGGTGATATTTCTCCGATCGCAGACCATTGCCGGTTTTATTTCAACCAAACAAATGCATATATGGAAAACAACGATTCCCCGAATATGGAGTACAACACCTCCCGCTCAAAAATGAGCATTTCTGAATACGGACGAAATATTCAGAAAATGATCCAGCACATCATGGCCATCGACGACAGGGAAAAACGAAACCAGCTGGCGAGGGCCACCATCAATGTCATGGGGCAGCTCAACCCCCATCTGCGCGATGTCAATGACTTCAAGCACAAGCTGTGGGATCACCTGTTCATTATGTCCGACTTCAAACTGGATGTAGACTCACCTTATCCGGTGCCGTCTCCCGAGATACTGACCCGGAAGCCCGAACAGCTTGAATATGCCACCAACAATGTTACGTTCAAGCATTATGGAAGGCATATTGAGCGGATCATTGAAAAAGCCTGCGAATTGGAAGAGGGTGAGGAAAAGGAGGCGTTGATCAAGCTCATTGCCAATCACCTCAAAAAGTCATATCTGACCTGGAACAAGGATGCCGTTACCGACGAAGAGATTGCTGAGCACCTGGCCATACTCTCCAACGGAAAACTCACCCTGCAGCATGATGTCAAGCTGCACAACACCAGCGAAATTCTATCCAAGAACAAAAAACGCAAATTCCAGGGCAAGCAGTCCGGGGGAAGGGGACACCAATACAAGGGCCGGAAAAACCATTAGACTCCCGCCCCTGCCAGGGCCTGACAACGCCCAGGCCTGTGAAGCCCTGGGCACCACCCCTTACCAGCCCCTTAAATCCAGCCACCTTATGGGTTCTTTTGAAATTCAAGGAGGGAAACGCTTACAGGGCTCCCTGAACCCCCAGGGAGCAAAGAACGAAGCCCTTCAGGTCATCAGTGCCACCCTTCTTACCCCCGAAGAGGTCATCATCGACAACATACCCCATATCCGCGATGTGATCAAACTCATAGAGCTCCTTTCCGATATGGGGGTGAGGGTCCGGCAGCTTGAAGAGCACAGCTATTCGTTTCAGGCCCACGATATTCACATCGATTTTCTGCGCACTCCCGAGTTCGGCCGGCAGGTAGCCCAACTGCGGGGATCGGTCATGATCGTCGGCCCCTTGCTGGCACGTTTTGGGCAGGCCAGGATCCCCAGGCCCGGGGGCGACAAGATCGGGCGGCGGCGCCTGGACACCCACTTTCTGGGCCTGGGAAAACTGGGAGCACGTTTTCATTACGATCCACAAAGTTCTTTTTACCACATCGAAAGCGATCAACTGACCGGATGTCAGATGCTGCTGGAAGAAGCTTCCGTCACTGCCACGGCGAACATCATCATGGCTTCCTGCCTGGCCAAAGGCACCACCACCATCTACAATGCCGCCTGTGAGCCCTATATCCAGCAACTTTGCAAGATGCTGAACCTGATGGGGGCTGACATCACCGGCATCGGGTCTAACCTGCTCAGCATAAGGGGCGCTGCCTCCCTGGGGGGTTGCCGGCATCGCCTCCTGCCCGACATGATAGAGATTGGCAGCTTCATTGCCCTGGCGGCGATGACCCGGTCGGAGATCACTATAAAGGACGTCTGTTACGAACAGCTGGGGATTATACCGGATGTGTTCCGGAAACTGGGGGTGGATCTGCGACGGGTGGGGGAAGATATTTATATCCCTGCCCAGGACAGCTACAGGGTTGACAAATACATCGACGGCAGCATCCTGACCATCAGCGATGCCCCCTGGCCGGGGTTCTCCCCTGATTTGCTCAGTGTGGTACTGGTGCTTGCCACACAGGCATCCGGAAGCGTACTGGTGCACCAGAAAATGTTTGAAAGCAGGTTATTTTTTGTTGACAAACTCATCGACATGGGAGCCCAGATCATCCTGTGCGACCCCCACAGGGCCACAGTGATCGGACTGGACCGGCAATACCCTCTGAGAGCATTGGAGATGAGCTCGCCCGACATCCGGGCAGGCGTGGCACTGCTGATCGCAGCCCTCAGCGCCGAAGGAAGCAGTATTATCCACAACATTGAACAAATAGACAGGGGATACCAGTTTATAGATGCCCGCTTAAACCGTTTGGGTGCCAGCATCATCAGAAAATGAGCTGACAAAATGGCTTTTTTCGGTTTATGGCAAAAAAATTGCTTGCACTAAGGGCAAGAATCAACAACACATTACGAAAAACAACAACACATTAAAGCAAAAGGAGACAAGCAAAGGTGAAGGAGAAAGACAGTTCAGACAGCATGAAAAAAGAAGCCCGCGGCAAAGCCAGTCCGAAAGGGCAGGCCGGAAACAGGAACAAAACTGCAGAGCAGGAAGCCGCCACAGAGGCAGGTGCCGATGTGTCGGAGATCATCGACGGCTATAAGCTGCAGCTCGAGGCACAGCAGACAAGGCTGGCCGAAACCAATGACAAATTCCTGCGTCTGTTTTCGGAGTTCGACAACTACCGCAAGCGGGTATCGAAAGAACGCATTGAGTTGACAAAAACCGCGGCCGAAAGCATCATCGTGGCCCTGCTGCCGGTACTTGATGACCTGGAAAGGGCCAGCAGTGCCAGCAAAGAAAATGAAAAGGCTTGCGAGGAGGCCGAAGGGGCCAGGCTCATTTACCAGAAGTTCAAAACCATCCTCCGTCAAAAAGGAGTAGAAGAAATACCCACTGTCGGAGAGGCATTCAACACCGATTATCATGAGGCCATCAGCCATGTGCCGGCCGCCGACGAGAACCAAAAAGGGAAAATAGTGGAAGAAATCCAAAAAGGCTATCTGCTCAACGGCAAGGTCATACGCTTTGCCAGGGTGGTAGTGGCCAACTAAGTATTCAAGCATGTCGAAAAGAGATTATTACGAAATACTGGGCGTGTCGCGCAATGCCTCTCCTGAGGAAATTAAAAAGGCTTACAGGCAAAAGGCATTGAAGTATCATCCCGACAAAAACCCTGGCGACGATACCGCCGAGGCCAAATTCAAGGAGGCCGCCGAAGCCTATGAGGTGCTTGGCAATCCCGAAAAAAGGTCGAAGTACGACCAGTTCGGGCATGCGGGTACCGGCAGCGGATTTGGTGGTGGCGGATATGGCGGCGGCATGTCGATGGAAGACATATTCAGCCAGTTTGGCGACATCTTTGGTGGAGCCTTCGGTAGCGGATTTGGAGGGTTCGGGACTACGGGCAGGCAGGGGGGCAGGCAATCGGCCAGGCGCGTGAACAAAGGCTCCAACCTGCGCATCAAGGTCAGGCTCACCCTGGAGGACATCCTCAAGGGGGCCGAGAAAAAGATCAGGGTAAACAAATACGTTGCCTGCAAGCCCTGCCAGGGAACAGGCGCCAAAGACGGAACGGCTTTCCGCAACTGCGACACATGCAAGGGCTCTGGCCAGGTAACCCGGGTAACCAATACCTTTTTGGGGCAGATGCAGACCACCTCCACCTGCCCCAATTGTGGGGGCGAAGGCCAGACCATAGAGGACAAATGTGCCTCCTGCTACGGGAACGGCATCGTCAAGGACGAGGAAGTAATCACCCTCAACATCCCGGCCGGGGTTCAGGACGGCATGCAGCTTTCGCTCAGCGGCAAGGGAAATGCAGCTCCCAGGGGCGGGATTCCCGGCGATCTTATTGTGGTTGTGGAAGAAGTGCCACACAGCAAACTAATCAGGGACGGCATGAATCTGCTCTACGATCACCACATCAGTTTTCCCCAGGCCGTGCTTGGCACCAACGTTGATATACCTACCCTCGAGGGGAAGGCACGCATCAAGATCGAAGCAGGGACACAACCAGGCAAGGTGTTGCGGCTCAAGGGGAAGGGACTCCCTTCGGTCAATGCCTATGGCCGGGGCGACCTGCTGGTGAACATCAACATCTGGACACCTCAGCAACTCAGCCCGGAAGAGAAAGAGATACTCGAACAACTTAAGGAGTCTGAAAATTTCAAACCCCGTCCGAAAAAAACCGACAAAAGCTTTTTTGAACGGATGAAAGACGTCTTCAATTAAACCCTGCAGATGGAAACCCTCCTCCGCGCCGAGCACATTACCAAAGAATACACCCACCACAAGGCTCTTGATGATGTGAGCATGCATGTGCCCCGGCAAAGCATATTCGGGCTGCTGGGACCGAACGGAGCAGGGAAAACCACCCTGATACGCATCGTCAACCAGATAATTGCTCCCGACCGGGGGCAGATCATTTTTCATGGCGAGCCCCTGGGCCCGGAACATGTGCAACAGATCGGCTACCTGCCCGAGGAAAGGGGCTTGTACAAAAAAATGAAGGTAGGGGAGCAGGCGATCTACCTGGCCCGGCTGAAAGGGATCAGTGCATCCGACGCCCGCAGCCAGCTCAGGGAATGGTTCGACAAATTCGATCTCATGCCCTGGTGGAACAAGAAAGTCGAGGAATTGTCCAAAGGCATGCAGCAAAAAGTGCAGTTCATCATTACCGTCCTGCACAAACCAAGCCTGCTGATCTTCGACGAACCCTTCAGCGGCTTCGACCCCATCAATGTCAACCTGCTCAAGGAAGAGATACTGCATCTGCGCGATGAGGGCGCCACCATCATTTTTTCCACCCACAACATGGGATCGGTCGAGGAGATATGCGATCACATCGTCCTGATCGACAATGCAAAAAAGTTACTGGAGGGCAATGTCGGGCAGATCAGGAAAGACCATGCCCGGCAGATCTATCAGGTCGAACTGGACCATTTGAAAAAGCCACTGGAAGAGATCCTCGACGGGCGCTTTGAGCTGATACGTGCCTGGGACCACGATGGCAGCCTGAAGGCACGAATCAGGATCAAAAAAGGAATACAGGTCAACGAACTGATCGGGCAACTGATCCCATCGGCCGGGCTGCTTTCCTTTCATGAATTAACCCCCGGCATGAACGATATCTTCATCAAACAGGTCACCGGCAGCTATCCACAGGAAAAGTCGGGGAATAAGCCGGCACAGGCATTTCAGGCTGCGGGCTGAGCCTTTTTCAAGAAAAACAAAGGCAACGATGAGCAAAACGGCAACCATCATCAAAAGGGAGTTCCTCAGCAGGATAAGGAAACGCTCCTTTGTTGTGATGACCATCCTGGGTCCCATCCTGTTGGCGGCCATCATTATTGTTCCCGTAGTGATCTCCCAGTTGTCCGACAGCGACTACCAAGTGGCCATTGTAGACGACAGCGACCTCTTCTACGACCGTTTCGCGGATGCAGAAAACATACGTTTTACCCAACTGGCCACCAACATCGACAACGCCATCGAACTCATGGCCGCCGGCCGCTTCGATGCCGTTCTCCACATCCCGGAGATCGCTTTCCAGGCACCCTCCAGCCTGAGGCTTTTCTCAGAGAAATCGGTCAGCCTCAATGCCAAACTCCTCATTGAAAACATACTGAAACTCGAGTTTGAGAGCATGAAACTGGGAGCCGCAGGGATCGACCAGGAGATCCTTGCAGCCATTGAAACCCCCGTGAACATACAGGCCATCCGCATCCGCCAGGACGGCGAATTCATCAGCGACCACCCGGAGGTGAGCATGGCACTGGGATTTATGAGCGGGCTGCTTATCTATCTGTTCATCTTCCTGTTCGGATCCCAGGTACTCAGGGGCGTATTGGAAGAAAAGACCAACCGCATTGTGGAGATCATCATCTCGTCGGTAAGGCCTTTTCAGCTGATGGCCGGGAAGATTCTGGGGGTGGGCCTGGTAGGCCTCACACAGTTCCTGATATGGGTAGTCCTTACCTTTGCCATCGTGGCTGGCTTTCAGCTGGGTATGCCGGAGTTGTTCCGGTTTACCCCCGACGAACAGGTCTTTATTACCGGAAGCCAGGCCCTGAATGCCGAAGAACTGCTGCGGCAACGCGAAACGGTACAACAGTACGATACCCTGGCAGGCCAGGTTGTATCCGGCCTTTCGGCGGTCAATTTCCCGGTAATGATCCTTTCCTTCATCTTCTTTTTTCTTGGCGGATACCTCCTGTATGCAGCCCTATTTGCCGCCATTGGCTCAGCCGTGGACAATGAGGCCGACACCCAGCAATTCATGCTTCCGGTGACCGTACCCCTGCTTTTTGCCTTCATCATGGCCCAGATGGTCATGAGCAATCCTTCGGGGCCTGTCGCCCTGTGGCTTTCGATGATACCGCTTACCTCCCCGGTCATCATGATGGTCAGGATTCCCTTCGGGGTTCCCTACACTGAGCTGGCCCTCTCGGCTGGTTTGCTGATCGGGGGTTTTGTCTTCACAACCTGGCTGGCATCAAGGATCTATCGCGTGGGCATCCTCATGTACGGGAAAAGGGTGTCTTACAGCATCCTCTGGAAATGGATCCGGCAAAGCTGAGAAGCCATCCGCCTTAAGCTTTGCATTTAATTCACCTCCTTTGTATTAACTTTGATAAAAAACCAACTGCATGCCAAAAATACTGGTAATAGACGATGAAAGCAGTATCAGGAACACACTGAAAGACATCCTGGAATACGAAAAATTTGACGTGGTGCTGGCCGAAGATGGTTTCGAAGCCATGGAGAAAATGGAGTTCGGCCCCTACGATGTGGTGTTGTGCGATATAAAGATGCCCAAAATGGACGGTCTGGAAGTATTGGAAAAGATCAGGGAAAAAGACACCGATTCATCAGTGGTAATGATCTCCGGGCACGGCACCATCGATACAGCGGTCGAAGCCATCAAGAAGGGGGCCTTTGACTTTATTTCCAAGCCTCTCGACCTCAACAGACTGCTGATCACCATCCGGAATGCCATGGACAAGAGCAAGCTGGTTACCGAAACCAGGGTGCTGAAGCGACAGGTCAACAAAACCTACGACATGATCGGGCAATCGGAGCCCATATGCCGCATCAAGGAAATGATCGAAAGGGTCGCCCCGACCGATGCCAGGATATTCATCACCGGCGAAAATGGCACGGGCAAGGAGTTGGTGGCCAGGTGGCTGCATGAGCTAAGCAAGAGGGCCAGAGGCCCCTTCATTGAGGTGAACTGCGCTGCCATACCATCTGAGCTCATTGAAAGCGAATTGTTCGGTCATGAAAAAGGATCATTCACTTCAGCCATCAAACAAAAAAAAGGCAACTTCGAACTGGCCAGTGGTGGCACCATTTTCCTCGACGAGATCGGTGATATGAGCCTGGCCGCACAGGCCAAAGTATTGCGGACCCTTCAGGAGAGCAAGATTACCAGGGTGGGCGGTGAAAAAGAGATACCCGTCGACGTGAGGGTGGTGGCTGCCACCAACAAAGACATCCAGAAAGAAATTGCCAGTGGCAACTTCCGCGAAGACCTCTACCACCGCCTGAGTGTTATCCTGATCCACGTACCCAGCCTTAACGAGCGCAGCGAAGACATCCCACTGCTGGCCGAACACTTTCTACAGCAGGTGTTGCAGGAGCAGAGCATGCCCCCAAAGTCATTTACCGACGAGGCCTTTGAAGAGCTCCGGCAAATTCACTGGACCGGCAACATCCGCGAGCTTCGCAACGTGGTCGAGCGTTTGGCCATCCTCTGCGACAAGGAGATTACCGGGCAGGACGTGAAACAGTTTGCCCAACCGCTTAGTTCTGTAAAAAAATAGGCAGGACAGGCTTACCGGCGGTGAAGGGGGGTCAACGCCCTGGACTCCCGGAAAAAAAGCAAGGCATCGTAACGCATCGGAACTATGCTCTGTACGTAGTTCCTGAGGTGATCGCCCCCCGGATCGTACACCACCCCAATGGCACGGTTGCCGTAAGGACGGTTGAAGGCTTCGTGGGTGCGGTCGTCGTCGTCAAAAACCAGTTGAAAACGTTCCAGGCCGGTTTGTTCGAAAATGGCCTCAATGCTGCCAGGCCGGGCCCGGGGCACCTGCATCCGTTGCCTGCGCCCTCCCCATTCGCTGCCGGCCTTTACCCGGCCTGTATAGGTCGAAAACCCGATCAAAAAAACCGATTCGGGTCCGTAATCAAGCCTTGACAACTGCCCGATGTTGTCCTGCCCATGACTTCCCATCTCGCTGAAACGGGCATCTCCGATATGGGTGTTGTGCGCCCAGACAATCCCTTTCGATTCCAGACCGTATAATCCAAGCAAGCGGTCAACCGTGAGCGACATATAATGTACCCGGCTGTTCCAGGATGAGGCATCGGGATGGACAACGGCCTTGCGGTAGAACCTCTCGGCATGCTTGACCACCAGGGCGTTCTGCTTCCCATAAAACATCTGGTATTCGGGCAACTGTTCCAGTTTGCCCATATTTTCCCTGAAAAGGCCGACAACCGACTCCACCTCGCTGGCACAGTTGACCTCACCCCGGGCTGCCAGCCGGGCATAAAGCCAGGAGTCTTCACCAAAGTTGTCAAAACAGGCATAATAACCGGCCGCCATCTCGTACACTGCCTCATCGTGTGCCTGCAAAAAGGCCAGCACCTCGCCCATCGAATGCCATTCGCCGTAAACATCCATCCCGTAAAATCCCACCCTGTCTTCAGGAGGCAGCTCATCGTTATGCTGCCTGAGCCACTCGGCCAGGGCCACCACTTCTTCGTTGGCCCACATCCACAAAGGCCACCTCTGCAAATCTTCCAGGGCTTCGCGGGCTGTACTATGGGCTCCAGGCATGTTTTTCACATAGCGGTTTAGGGCATAGAGGCTGGCCCAATCGCCCTCTACCACAATGAAGTCGAAACCTTTTTCAGCGATCAGTCTCCGGCTGATGCTGTCGCGCCAGGCATAAAACTCATGGGTGCCGTGGCTGGCCTCTCCCAGCAACACCAGCTTCCGATCTGCCGCGAGTGAAATGAGGTGGTCGAGGTCGGCAGAATCCTCGAGCGAGGTGGCCCGTGAAGACACATAGGAAACCAGGTCCCCTCTGCCGGGAGCAAAACCAGGCAAGGAAAAAAGGGAGAGCACAAAGGCCATGAAAAGGGCATAAAGTTTGTTGCGCATGGAAAAAGAGTTGTTTGTCAGATCGTTTCTTGCAGACAAAGTTAGGAAAAACGACGGCCAAAAATAAACCGTTCCGCCCAAACAAAAAGGGAAGTCGCCCGTTCGGGCTGCTAAGGTGCAGATGATGAAATAAATTTGACCGGCATTTGGTCTAAGGAATCGGGCATGCCCGTGCATACATCGCAAATATGCAGAAAAACGAAGCATTCAGGCCGTGTCCGGCAAAAGGTATCCATACGCAGAAATGGCCATTTCTTGTTTTTTCAGTAAATTTGTGCCTTGTTTACTCGCATATTAACCCGCTCCATGACACATATTCACATGCTGTTCAAGCTTCATTTAATTTTACCCGCCTTTCGCTGTGGGTCCCTGCTTCTAGCCTTCGTTCTTTGTTTTCCAGGCTTTGCCGCTGACTCCGGGCTTTCTGCCAGCAACACAGGTCAGCAGGTCAACGGGAGGATTGCCGTATTTCTCGACGCCCCCTGGTGGCTCGACAATGATTTTGTGAGGGAACAGATCCCCATTGTGAGCTATGTGCGCGACAAAGAAGTGGCCGATGTCCACATCCTGATGACCCGTCACGGGGCGGGCAGTGCCGGGACCAACTACGCCATTTCCTTTATCGGGAACAAAGGGTTCACTGGCATTGACCATGATCTCACCTATTGGGCCCCGGCAACCAATACGGCCGACGATACCCGCAGGGGGTATACCAACATGCTAAAAATCGGGCTGGTCGCCTACATTGCCACCACCGACCTGGTAAACCGCATCCAGATCGAATACGATTACGACGAGGCGGCAGTGATCCGCGACAGGGCCCTGGAACCCCAGGTAGACCCCTGGAATCATTGGGTATTTGAGGTATACGGGGGTGGCAACTTCAGCAAGGAAGAAACCCGCAGCAATATATCCTCCCGCTTCGGATTTTTTGCCGACCGCATCACTACCGACTGGAAGATCAGGATGAGGCCCTATTTCAATTTTTCTGAGCGCAAGTTCGAAACCAGTAACGGCACCGTGGTGAGCACATCGCACCGACATGGCTACAATGCCTATGTGGTCAAAAGCATTACCGACCACTGGTCGGCCGGGGCGTTCAGTTCGGGGCAGTCGAGTACCTTCCACAACATGCACTTCAGCACCGACCTGGTCCCGGCCATCGAATACAGTTATTTCCCTTACCGCGAGGCCACCCGCCGCTCCATCACCCTGGCCTACCGGGTCGGTTATACATTCCAGAACTATATCGAAAAGACCATCTTCGAAAAGGAACAGGAATTTCTGTTTGCCCAGTCGATTGAGGCCACTGCAAGGTTTCAGCAGCCCTGGGGGAGCTTCAGGGCCGGCATCAGCGGCTCCCATTTTTTCCATGATTTCTCGGCCAACCGGGCAGAGATCTTAGCCAACATCAACATCCGCCTTTTCCACGGGTTCGCATTGAACGTCCAGGGGAATTATGAGATCATCAACGACCTGATCTCCATCCCGGCCGGCGACCGTACGCTGGAAGAGATCCTGCTGGCCCAGTCGCAACGCTCCACCAGCTTCAGTGTTTCGGGTTCCATCGGTCTGAGCTATACATTCGGATCTGATTTCAGCGCTGCTTTCAATCCCAGGCTTTAAGCCATAGGTCATTCCCGAACCATCCAATTAAAAAGGCTGCCCCGGTTCCGGGACAGCCTTTTTTTTACAAATGAATAAAGCAGGGTTTATTTGCCGTATTCCATGGAGGCATGGCGTTTATAGGTATCATAGCGCCATTTGGCATTCTTCTCGGCCTCCCTGAAAATTTCACCGGCTTCCCTGGGGTAGGCTTTGCGCAGCGAACTGAAACGAACCTCCGAGTTCAGGAAATCCTGGAATTTGTTCCAGTCGGGCTCCTTGCTGTCGAGCTGGAAGGGATTCTTCCCTTCGACCTCAAGCAGGGGGTTGTATCGATAGAGCTGCCAGTAACCCGCCTCAACCGCATCCTTGGTCTGCTGCTGTGTGGCTCCCATGCCATTGCGCAGCCCGTGGTTAATACAGGGCGAATAGGCAATAACGATGCTGGGGCCTGGATAGGCCTCGGCTTCGCGCACTGCTTTCAGGAATTGATTCTGGTTGGCACCCATGGCTACCTGGGCTACGTATACATACCCATAGGTTACGGCCATCAGCCCCAGGTCCTTTTTGCGGATCCGCTTGCCTGCAGCAGCAAATTTGGCAATGGCACCCACCGGAGTGGCCTTGGAGGCCTGACCGCCCGTATTGGAATACACCTCGGTATCCATCACCAGCAGATTGACATCCTCGCCCGAAGCAACCACGTGATCCAGGCCACCGAATCCGATGTCATAGGCCCAGCCGTCGCCACCAAACATCCACACCGACTTCTTGACCAGGTATTGTTTTAGGTCAAGGATCTCACTGGCAATGGGGTCTTTCTCTTTTTCCAGGCATTTTACTACCTCGGCAGACACCTCTTTGGACTTGTTCCCATCTTCCCTGGCATCGAGCCAGGCCCTGAAGGCTTTTTTTGTGTCCTCAGACAAATCACTTTCCAGTCCGGTTTCCATCAAACGTGCGATCCGGGCACGGAGCTTATTGACCCCCGTGGCCATACCAAAACCATATTCGGAATTGTCTTCGAACAAGGAGTTAGCCCAGGCCGGGCCATGCCCGTCCTTGTTCACGGTATATGGGGTGGCAGGGGCCGATCCACCGTATATGGAGGAACATCCCGTGGCATTGGCGATCATCATCCGGTCGCCATACAGCTGGGTGATCAGTTTGATATAGGGGGTTTCGCCGCAGCCTGCACAGGCACCGCTAAACTCAAACAAGGGCTGGGCAAACTGGCTGTTCTTTACCGATTGTTGCTTGTTGAGCAGGGTGTCTTTATAAGACACATTCTTCGAGACCCAGTTCCAATGCACGTCTTCCTGCATTTGGTCACCCAGGGGCTTCATTTCCAACGCCTTGTCGGATGCAGGACATATTTCCACGCAGTTCCCGCAGCCGGTACAGTCGAGCGGACTCACCTGCATACGGTACTTCAGACCCGAGAGCGACTTGCCCTTGGTATCCAGCACACTGAGGCTTTCAGGTGCCTGCTTCATTTCTTCCTCGTTGAGCAGGAAGGGACGAATTACGGCATGCGGGCATACATAGGCACACTGGTTGCACTGAATGCAATTCTCCTTGATCCATTCGGGAACATTCACCGCAATGCCTCGTTTTTCATAGGCAGTGGTCCCGGGAGGGAAGGTGCCGTCTTCGCGACCGCTGAAAGTACTTACCGGCAGATCATCGCCCTGCTGGCTGTTGATGGGGAATACCACGTCGCGAATGAAATCGGGCACACCTTTCCCCTCATAAAGGACGACTTCCGGCCTGGCTTTTTTCCAATCGGCCGGGATGTCGATCCTGGTCACATTTCCACCTTCGTCGACGGCGGCATTGTTCATACGAACAATCTCTTCGCCTTTCCTGCCGTAGGTTTTCTGGATCGCATCCTTCATTTCCTTTACGGCTTTTTCGTAAGGGATCACATCGGCGACCTTGAAAAACGCACTTTGCATGATGGTGTTGGTGCGACCACCCAAACCGATCTTTTCGGCTATTTCGGTGGCGTTAATGATGTAGAAACCGATGTCATTGTCGGCCAGGTAGCGTTTCATATGGTCAGGGATGCGCTCCTTTGTTTCCTTTTCATCCCAGATGGAGTTCAGCAAAAAGGTCCCTCCCTTTTTCAGGCCCTTGAGCATATTGTATTTTTCGAGATAGGCCGGAACATGGCAGGCCACAAAATCGGCAGCATTGATCAGGTAGGGTGCACGGATCGGACTGTCGCCAAAACGAAGGTGGGAAACAGTGATCCCCCCCGATTTCTTGCTGTCGTAGGAGAAATAACCCTGGGCAAATTTATCGGTGGTATCGCCAATGATCTTGATGGAGTTTTTGTTAGCTCCCACAGTACCGTCGGCCCCAATGCCGTAAAACTTAGCAGCATAATTTCCCCTGGGCGACACATCCACGTTTTCGCCCAGCGGGAGTGAGGTAAAGCTTACATCGTCCACAATGCCCACGGTGAACCGGTTTTTTGGCTCGGGAAGTTTCAGGTTGTCGAACACCGAAATCATGTGCGAGGGAAGGGTGTCTTTGGAGCTAAGTCCATACCTTCCTCCGACAATCAGGGGAGAGTTCTCTTTGCCATAGAAGAGCTCACATACATCCAGATAAAGGGTTTCCCCATTGGCACCGGGTTCCTTTGTCCGGTCAAGCACGGAAATGCGCTTCACGGTTTTGGGCATTACCCTGAAGAAATACTTTGCCGAGAAAGGCCTGTAGAGATGAACGCAGACAAGACCTACCTTTTCGCCCTGCGACATTTTGTAGTCGATGGTTTCCTTGATGGTCTCGGTAATGGAGCCCATGGCCACGAGGACGTTCTCTGCATCGGGGGCCCCGTAATAGGTGAAGGGATGGTATTCGCGTCCGCAGATCTCCGAAAGCTGCTGCATGTATTCCTCTACGATATCGGGCAGGGCCTCGTAGAACGGATTGGCGGCCTCCCTCGACTGGAAATAGATGTCGGGGTTCTGGGCCG